>Ga0209777_10000169_pt1 | contig 113182 bp, 110 predicted proteins | sample FrelakmetHBP12HB_FD_187147 | JGI IMG/M metagenome (GOLD analysis project Ga0209777, IMG submission 187147) | Freshwater lake sediment microbial communities from the University of Notre Dame, USA, for methane emissions studies -HBP12 HB (SPAdes)... | ecosystem: Environmental > Aquatic >...
GGTTGGATATCTGCGTCCCTCCTGCAATATATGATCTTAAGATTATCCTATGGTCATATGTCTGGGACGAGTTTAAGACGTCTGAATCAACAGGATTCCCGTTGCGGTCGAGGAAATATTTGATCCTGCCCTCATTCTGCGTATTTCCCGGAGCATATTTGTTGACTCTTTTTATCTGAGGCAATCCATCAACAAAAATAGTAGCTGTCTTAGCGAGACCCCATCTCGAGAATCTCATCTTGAAAGTCCCATTAGGCATGCTATGCATAGTAAACTCAACTTTAGTGTTGAATGTGGTTCCAGATGTGGTTGCAGTTCCCATATCCCCTGATGGGATTACGGCAGCAAGAGTTCCATGGCTTCCGCTTGGGCTATAGTATGATGAAGTATCAGCAAAAGACTGCTTTGCAATGCATGAATAAGTTATTCCCCAGCAGTCTGGATCATCGCAGTCTACCAGTCCATCACCATCATTGTCTTTATTGTCATGGCAGTCCTGCTCGACTATTGTTCCGCCATATTTTGCGACAGCAAGAGCGATATCTCCTTGGTTGTCTGTCTTTATCGTATTTGCCATGAACATATTTTCTGCTTTCTTTCCATTGACTGCGTTAGCTATATCCCCTGTGGTCCATTCGATAGGATGCACATGTATTCTCCATTTTACGCCCCATTCTAATTTTGGTGCCATGAGTGAAGTATAGACTCCGCATTTAGTTATCCTCCATGGTATCCAATTGTCAGTCTGTCCTCCAAGTGTGCTGTTGATTATGTCATCATTCTTTATCTTGTAAGAGAGGGTATCATTTCCATCGACTATATTTGAAGCCAATGTCTTATTTACGAAGATGACTTTGCATCCGGGAAGCAGGTTATCATAGCAGTTGCTCTCATTTACATAGCAGCCTATTATGTCCCCTGCATCTGCATTCAGGTTTGTAAAGAATATGGAGAAATTATACTGGAAGTTCCCGTAAGCAGGAAGAGGCGCAGGCTCAAGGCTATAGAACCCTTCAGGATAAGTCTTGTTCAATGCGCCAAGGTCAATATCATATATAGTGACATTGCCGAGATAGGCGGTATAGAATCCTATGAATGTGTTGTAGCCTGACTTGATCGCCATTATCGAATTGTTGCCTGCAGAGACGTTGAGGGAGTAGTTCCCATAGATGTCTGAATAGGTTATCCCGCCAGAAGTGTAGATGGTTGCATTAGCTACAGGGATTCCTCCAGCAGTGACTTTGCCCTTTACTGTCGAATTTGTTAGGACGCATTTCCCGAACGGGTCTGTAAGAGGGTCTCCAAAGAAGAAATAAGTCATGTTCGTGTCATTTGCAGGCACAGGGATCATCACCTGATAATTATAGTAGTTGCCGTCATATCCATTGTTTGCAGTCGTGTTCACAATTGTTGCGAAGAATATTTGTCCGCTGCTGTCCTTGAGGGCAGTGAGCGGGAAGTCTTTTCCGTCACTTGTTCCATTCTGGTGGGTATATGCCCCAAGGCTTGTTATGGTATATGGCCCAATAGTCACGGTTATGTTGGTCTTGAAAGTGTTTGTGGCAGACTCAGATGATGTCGAGTCTATCCCCATGTAAGCATCTACTTCAGCAGGCGTTGCAGCATAGAATGGGTCCAATAGGTCAAGGCTGGTGTACCAAACAGGGCTTATGAAGATGTCATTTCCTGTATTGCCAAAGCAATCGAATGTAAGGTTCAGGTGGTTTATGACGCCGAAATTGGTGTTGTTCTTTATCACACTTACATTAGAGGTATTAATGAAGAAGTTTCCTGCATATCCTGCCCAATACATCGGAGTGCTGCTTGCGTTAAGATTCACTTCTGTGACAAAGCCTGCAGAAACATTCAATCCGACTCCAAAATATCCTGTGAAATCATTTAATAAGATAATTGATATTAAAGACAAGGCTATCAAGGACCCGACAACTAATAGGAACAAAGTATTGCTTAATTTTATGTTTTTATTCCCAAAATCGTTTCCCTTTTTGTTTTGTTTTTTGTTCTTTCTCATCTTTTGCTTTTCTTCTGGATCCTGTTATAGACTGTCCAGACGGTGCTTGGGTTTCTTTTTGTTGCAATCGCAATCTCATGGATGCTAAGCCCATAATCTTCTTTTAGGAATTTGACTGCTGACTCAAGAGGCGAGAATTTCCTGTTGCTGAACTTTTCAGCAGGAATTAGGTATCTTTCATCTTTTGACGGATTTAATCTCTTCGGAAATTTGTCATTTGCATTCTGGTATGTTGTATATATTGTCCTTACGCTCCTGTTAAGGGCCTTTGCAATATTGCTGATTGTCATCCCAAGATTCTCATGGAGATATTTTACGATTATCTCAAGGGAGCTAAGATCATTATTGAAGATTGAGACAGGGATCATCATCCTCTCTTCCTTGATCTTTGTCTTGATCAGGTCATTGATCTGATTGTCGCTGAAGTTATGTTCTTTTCTTAAGTGGTTGAGAAGCAGGTCTAGCAGTTTTGAGTTGTCCACTTTATCAGCTGCGCTTATCGTCTCTTTTTCTCTTTCTTTCTTCATATGTATTTTACTAATATGTAAGACTAGATTACTAACATGTAATATAATTCCTTTATTAATCTTTCGTATTTATGCAAATTATTACTATCTTGTAAAAAGAATATGAGTCTATAATACCAATTTGTAATGATAATATTACTAATATGTACTAATAATATTACTAATATGTAAATAAAGAAAATGTCGTATATCTACTATGTAAATAATTATTACTAATATGTAATATAATAATTACTATTATGTAGATTATAATAGCCAATAGGGCAAACGAGATTAAATCATGAAAAATGAAAAAATGCGAAATTGATGAGTTATAGAACCCAGTATACATATTACAATACTCAAGACCAAAAGATTTAAAAACAATAAAATCAGAAAAATGATAGGTTTGTTGGGGGTGGTACTATTATGAACAATAGTATTACATTTGATTTTATCAGTATAGAGGGAAACGTCGTGACTCAAAGGCAGGTAGAGAGGAGAGACGGACTTACTTTTATGAGGATAAAAAAGAGGAAGTTGACAAGAATAAATTGATCTTATGACAGAAGACATACAGCTATTAGGGAATATCATAGAGCTTGTCGGATTTTCAAAAGTTGATGGCGGATCTATGATTGTCTTGAAGAAGATTATAGGCAGCTATGTCAGGAGGCTGTCTGATAACGTCCCTGGATTTGAAAAGATCAGGATTTCTCTTGAATCTGCTGAAGCGAGCAAAGTGACGGCAGAAGTGATGATACAGGGCAATGTAAAATCATTTGAAGACATAGAAAAGAATCTTTTTGTCGCAGTCGATTCGTGCCTGAAGAAGGTTGAGACAGATCTGATTAAGTAAGTATTTTTGAGTATAATTCTGGTTTTATTAAGTGATGATTGGGATTATTTGTATATTCTCAAAAAAGTTTATAAGGTCATATCAATTGATACTAGATATGGCGATAAAACCTATTTGTGATAAATGCAAAAAAGAGCTGGATGATTTTGGTGCTATCCTATTTAGTCCGCCTGACAAGGGAAACAATGTAAAGAAGTTCCATATCTGCAAATCTTGCTATGATGGGATAATTGATTCTTTTTAGACTGGCATTCGAGGACACAGTTCACATAAATCAACAAAAAGATCATAGGTATTAGCTAGGACTACTTCAACTCACAATAATCCACAAACATATTTCTTCCATTGCTGTCTTTCACAGTTACTTTCGATTTTCCCATCTTGATTATCTTGACTTTTTCTCCACGATAATCCTTAGTCTCGCCGATTCTTGCTGCGCAATACCTGTAATAGATATTTATCCTGAATATGTCCCTGCTCGTCATCTTGCTTCTGGAAAAAAGGGTCTCGCTGAGCTTCATCTCCCCGCCAAACTTCTGCTGCATCTTCTTTCCTAGCTGCTGAAGAAAATGCTGGTCAGTGATGTAAAGGTCAAATCCGTCCTTCAACTTCTTCTTCTTTGTGATGTATACGTTCCCTTTCTTCCGCATCTCTGACTCGATGAAGTCAAATATCTCCTTTGTCGGATTCCTGAGCTGGAGCACTCCTTCAAAATAATTTGCATGCATTCCAATGCTAAAAACAAAAAGCTTTTTAATAGTTTCTAAATTAAGGTGTATAATGGCTGAAAAAAGCTTCTGGGGAAAGCTCTGGTACTTCATATGGGAAGATGACAGCATTTGGAGCTGGCTCCTAAATATCGTAATAGCATTTGTCCTGATAAAGTTTATCATCTATCCAGGACTGGCGTTTGCATTGCAGACATCTCATCCTATCGTCGCAGTAGTATCAGGAAGCATGGAGCATAAGTCTGTCCCTATATGCTCAAATTATGATGTTTCTGGCCGTATGTGCCTTGGATACTCTCAAGGGACATATCAGATCTGCGGCAAAGAAGTAAATGTAAGACAGCATTATAATTTTGATGGATACTGGGATGAATGCGGATTGTTCTATCAGACGCAAGTAGGGATAACAAAAGAGCAGTTCCAGGAGTTTCCTATGAGAAACGGCTTCAATAAAGGGGATATAATGATACTTTACAGCGCAAAGGATGCAAAGGTCGGAGATGTTATTGTATACCAAGGGGATCTTTTCCCTATAATACATAGGGTAGTCAAGATGGAAGGGGATGGCCAATCAAGGACAATAGTCACAAAAGGGGACCATAACGGAAGTCCTGACGCAAAAGCTGTATCTGATAAGCAGGTGATAGGAAAGGCGGTGTTTAGGATACCTTACTTGGGATATGTCAAGATTTGGGCGGTTGAGTTTGTCTGCCTTTTCAACAGTAATTTAAGTTCATGTGGTATATAGGGTGATAACATGTTTTGTCCAAAATGCGGATCGATAATGCTTCCAAAAAAGGTTGATGGAAAAGTAGTCATATCATGCTCATGCGGATATAAGGATAAAGGGAAAGTAGAGACAGTGCTGAAAGAGACTAAAGAGAAGAAAGAGAATGAAGATGTAGTTGTGATAGAAAAGAATTACACTGCAGATATCCTCGTTGACGCAGAATGCCATAAATGCCATCATAAAAAAGCGTATTTCTGGACGATCCAGACAAGGGCGTCTGACGAGCCCGAGACAAAATTCTACAAATGCGAGAAATGCGGGCACACTTGGCGGGATTATAACTGACACTAGTTGAAATAAAATGGAAGAGATAGAGGTCAAGATTACCGATGTCGATGTCAAAGCTACAATAAAAAAGCTTGAGGATCTCGGAGCAAAGAAAGTCCACGAAGCGAACCAAAGATTTGTTCTTTATGATTATCCTGATCTAAGGCTTAAGAAAGAGGGCAAAATCTTCAGATTAAGGGAGAATGGCCATAAGATAGAGATGACATTGAAAGAAAGGGTCAGCAAAGATAAAAGCAAGATAATGATTGAGCATGAGACAAATATTTCTGATTTGGAGACAGCAAAGAAGATAGTCTCTTCAATTGGCATGGTCGAGACCACAAAAGGAGAGAAGCATAGGATAAGCTACAGGGTAAAAAACGTCGAATTTGAGTTTGACACAATCCCTGGAATCCCAACATATCTCGAGATTGAAGCTCCTGATGAAAAGACTTTATTCGAATATGTCAAGAAACTTGGTTTTAAGGAATCAGATGCAAAGCCTTGGACTTCTAAAGATATAGTTGAATATTATAATAACGAGTAAAAAACAAAAAAGTCACTCGTCCAGATAGGCGTACCTGTTTGTTTCTGGAATTATAGAATCACTCTCACAGTCTCTGCATAAGTAAGGGTCGTTCAACCCAGATTTAGCGATGTAGTTTCCGCACCTGATGCATTTTGCCCTACTCATCTTACCACCCCCTGTAGGTTTTTTATGCGATCATGCAAAAAGGTCAGCAACTATGCTCTGCAGGACCTTCCGCATTCAGGACAGGTAAAATTGTTGGGCGAAACTTCGTCCATATGGACCATGCATTCGCCGCATATAATCTTTTTATGGAGCTCTTTGTTTGGAAGCTCGACGTTAAGGTTTATCTCTATCATTTTCACTCTTTTTTTGTCAGTGTATTTTAGTGATTGTTAGCTATTTTGTTATATAAGATCTTCCGCATTGTGGGCATATAAAATTCTTCGGCTTTACTTCATCCATGGCAGTCATGCATTCGCCGCACATTATAGTTTTATGTAGCTCGACGTTTGCCATATCCACCTGTACATCAAGTTCAGTCATTTTCTTTGTTTTTCGCCTCGTTGTATCCTTTCATGAAAGCCTCTTCCCAGGATGTTATCTCATCATCCTCAGCCATGCTTTCCCTGAATTCATCATCATAAATAGTATCATTTAAAGGCTGCTCATCAGCCATTTCTTCGTCATATTCATCTGTCTGTGTCTTTGAGATTAGCTCAGTTACCAAAATACCGCCCCCGTATAAATAATTTTCCTAAATAGCTCCCTAATAAGACTAATCGGAATATTTACGATGAAGGTCTTTGTTTCTATATATAATTATCGTTTATAATTTATAAATATTATGAAAATTAATAAAAAAAGAAAGGTTTATATAATAAATATAAACTACTGTATATATAGTAAACGACAACAAATAAAGCATATAAAATGGGGTATGTCGTTTACTTACCCTAAGAAATGAAAGCATTTCTTGGGCCCCAAAAATCAGAGATTTTTGAGGGTTTAGAACGAGACACAATTTATGATCTATAATGTCTAGTTCTAATAGGGGTCATTTATGAAAAGAAAAGTAATCCAGATAGCAAACTCAACACAGCTTATTTCCTTGCCTAGAGATTGGGCTCTAAGGTTCAATATAAAGAAAGGCGATGAATTGGAAGTGACTGAAATGGGCGCCCAAGTTACAGTCAGCACAAGCAAAGGGATCAACATCAAGAAAAGAGAGATTGATGTCACAAAGCTTCATGAGACTACAATCAAGAAACTTCTTTATGGATTATATAATGTTGGATATGAAGAGGTGAAGGTAAAGTTTGACAGTCTTGATGCAGTCGATATCATCCAGAACGTATTGAGGGATGAGATGATTGGATATGAGATAATCGAGCAGAGGGAGAATTATATAATTGTCAAATCGATCGCAGGCGGCTTTGAGACAGAATTCGACAACATGCTGAGAAGGGCATTCATACTGCTGAAGACAATGTCGCAAGGAATACTGGAAGCGATGGAAAAAGAGGATGTCATGATATTGAAGAGCATAAGGCAGCTTGAGGCAAATAACAACAAGTACATAGCTTTCTGCTTTAGGATCCTGGCAAAGAGAGGGTATTCTGATTATGAGAAGACTATATTCATGTACGGTGTATTGAATGAGCTCGAGAAAGCTGCAGACCATCTGAAATATCTTTGCGATCTTCTCGCTTCAGACAAGCTGAATATCAAGAATATTTCAAAAGAGCAGATTGCATTCTTCAAAGGAGTAGATGATTATCTTGACTTTGCGTATAATCTTTTTTACAATTTCAATTTTGAGAATGCAGACAAGCTTTTTACCAGGAGGAAAGATCTGATAAAGAAAGGCCTAGACATAATATACAGCACAAACTTTTCAAGCCCTAAGACAAAGATGCATGACATCTGCCATATGAGGATAACTGTCTATGGGATAAATTTCATACAGGCTATAGCAGACATGACGTCAAGAAGGCTTGAGACAATACTATAAAATATTATAAAAGAGAGAAGTTGATTTCTTTGGAAATAGAAATAAAAGGGTCCAAGTTCAAGGTCATAGTGAAGCCGAATAGCAGGGCAAATGAAGTTCTAGGATATGATGCAGACAAGAAAGCATATAAGATAGCGATAGGCGCTCCTGCTGACAAGGACAAGGCAAATAAGGAGCTTATAAGGTTTCTCTCAAGAGAGATAGGAAAGAGGGTGGCTATTGACTCAGGATTAAGGAGCAAAGATAAAATCATCAGAGTTCTATAAATGAATATAAAAAATAGTGACAAACCTTATTAATTGATTTTCACTTAGATGGATTATGAACAAAGATGAGATTAAGCATCTTTTGGGGTCTGTGAAGCATAATGGGCTCGTTGACGGCCTTAAGAGTTCCCATCTTAGGGGGCTGCCAAGCAGGGATAGAAATAATCTTACTGACATTGGCACAGTAATACTGAATCCAGAATTCACAAAGGATAGGCTTTCATACAAGAATGAGATTCCTGATTATATATTCAATTCAGTTGAGCTGTCAGATTCTAATGATGTATTTAATTGGGACACTAACACATACGTTTATGTAGATGTTTTTATAGGTGGAAGGAAGCATTCTCTTTTATTCAGGGAGACAGCAAGTGATGATAAGAAGATTGAGCAGTTCTTGAAAGCCCCTTCTGAATTTCTTCAAGAGGCATGGCTGCAGCAAGTCTTGTATCATAGGAATATAGGCATGCTTAATATCTCATTGGAAAGGCCTTATTTGACCCGTAACGCTGAAAGGCCGGAATTGGAAGAGAGAGCAATCAGCAACGTTGTTTATGTGATGGATATAGATAGGGTGAAAGATAAGGTCACAGGAGAAGTGGCTTGCCAGGGGGAGGTGAAATTATCTTCTCCGATAAGCGAAAAGGATATAATATATATCATCGCGCCTTGCCATATTGCAAGCATCGTAAGGGGTGTTGGATTCTCTCCAGAAATGATTGAGGTCCCTTTAGTGAGAAAGACGCTGGAGTATCATTTTGAATGTGATGTCCCTAATTATGAGTCTGCATTAAGGGCAATAATAGTAGGAAACGATAAGCAGTTTCTCGCGCATATCATGAGACTCCCGACGGAAACAGACATGAGGGTATATTATCGTAGATAATTCTATAAGATTCTGCGTCTAAGTTGAGCTATAGAAAGATATTTAAACCAAATTGGACTTTCCCTAACCATTATTTAGATGAATGCCCCTATAGCTTAGCAGGTAGAGCGTGCGACTGTTATCCTTTATGGGAAGATATCGCAAGGTCACCAGTTCGAGTCTGGTTAGGGGCGTTTTTTGTTCATCCACCATTCTATTTTGGCCCTGTAGCTTAGCCTGGTGGAGCGCACGTTTCACAATGGTGGATGCGTAACTGATACCAGCAAAGGCGGACATCGTGAGGTCTCGTGTTCAAATCACGACAGGGCCATCATTTTCTCTAGAAATTCCATAGAAATTAAGTAAATCAGTTACTACTTAAGAGATGTTAAATAACAATAACATTTATAATCTTATGATAACTCGCAAGATATAGATTAACATGGTTGAGCAAGAAAATGATAGATATTTTGAATCGCCTTCTGGCCTGGTAAGGATTTTGCAGGATCAAGAATATTTTGTTTACACTGGCGGAAAAAAGCCTGCAGTTCTTAAAGGACACCAGCTCCATTCAGGCCATATGCCTCAAATAGATAGGACTAAAGCGCCAGGAACATTCAAAGAGATGCAGCCATATCTATTCCAGATAAGCAGGTATGCCCATGCGCACGAGATGCTCTTCCTTATCCCAAGGGACAAGTCAATTTCAGATCTTGTTAACCCGAATTCAGAAACATTAGGCGTGCCAAAGCTTAGAGCATATCTTACGACAGAAGCGAATAATCATTGTAGAAATAATACTCAAGCATGGCAGGAATTTATTGCATGGCAAGAGGAGAATAAAGATGACGAAACTAGATATACAAGACATATTGATCCTTCAGAAATATCTGCCTTCAAATCTATTGATGAGAAAGGTCTTGAATCAAGGGTTTTCGCAACAGAGTCGGAATATGATTTTTCGACATCGCATTATGACATAATGACCAGATTTGTCTATTGGATACTTGAAAGAGAGAAGGAGAAAGGTGAGATTCCTTTCCATCTCGTAGCTCCAGAGACAGTCAGGCAATGGTTAGGTAGGGCAGAATCAGGGAAGAATGAATATAAGATGACTGTAGCGCCAAGGGATTGGAACACATTCCTAGCACTAGAGAGAAGCATGCCTATGTTTAGGGAGTTTGCAGATTCGTATAGAAAATCCCAGAGCAATGATGAAGATCTTGTCGTACAACTGGAGAACAGCTGCTATCTGAATTATAAGTTGAGAAACACAGTTCATGCGAATATTATATCATCAGCTCTTTCTTCCAGGACAAAAGAATCTCAGTCTACCTGTACAGGAGATGAGACAGAATCCTCTGGCCTGCAGGGAATATTCCATGATATATCCAAAAGGCTTGCGATAAGAATTGATGATAAATTTTCCTATGTTATCCTGGGAAAGAAAGTGGGAAGGTCACCTGGATTCTCAGGACCTGATTTTATTGTATCTGGATCAAAGGGCAAGGCTTGGGATACGGGGCAGGAAGGCATGCATATCTTGTACTGGAGTAGTGATCTGATCTTCAAGAATGTCCTATTAAACGTATTATATGATTTCTGCCTTAGAACCAATGTTATGAAAAGGGGAGACGTAAAAGATTATTATCTCACGATGGATTCTACAGATGCAATCATCGATTATTTTTCCCAGCCCGGTAGGGGAAGAGAAGTTATGGTTGACATGCATATGGAGCTGTTTGGCAGAAAGAGAAAAGGATTCAAGGCCAGGGCAGCAGTAGAGGGCTATGTAGATGGATTTCTCTGGCCTTATCTTATCGCATTAGAGACTGGAAAATTTGACAGGGACCTTGGCTATAAATTAGGCACATGTATCAACCTCATGAAAGCGATAGAGACAGTCACAAAAGCTGCGCCCTCTCAATTGTCGGAAATCAGGCAGCCCCATCATAATATGTCTAAAAAAAGGATTAATCAGAGGATAGCAAAAATCAAAGCGCAACTCCATAATGAATATGGATATGACATCCTGGAGGATCTTCCTGACCGAACTTTTGTTAATCAGTATACTCGATTAGAACTTATAGACAACACTAGAATTGTGTCAAGGCTTGAAATCAACGGAAACGCTGTTGATACTGTGATTGGTTTTGATTCCTATGATGAGGATGTTATCTTGTCATACCCTACAGAAAAAGTTTTATCTGCCCTAGATGGTTTTGGAATATCTATCCTTGCACAATATGTTGGCATCCCAATCGAAGTAATTGAAAAGCGAAATGCAACTCATTCCACTTCCCAAAAATATACATTGCCTTTTATGTCAGAAAGGTAATATAAAATAAAAATATTCTAACTCGGCAGACTTGGCGGATTCACATTCGTATTTGGATCAAACACTTGATCGACGCCGCTTCCCTGATTTGCTGTGACTGTGTCAGGATTGCACTCGCATCCGCAGCTTCCTGCTTTATATCCGTTCTTGCACAGCATCTTACAGACAGAAGTGCAGCATCTGCCGTCACTTTTATACATGCCCGTATTGCAGTCTCCGCTACATGCTGTCATGAAGACAGCTAAAACCAATATTGCTATTATTGCTTTGTTCATTTTTATTCTGGCATGCTTGGTGGAGTTATCGTAACATCGCCTCCTCCAAGTACGCAGTCCTCACCTGTTTTTATCAATATTCCATAATTCATATCGCTTTCATGGAAGGTATAGCTTTCGTCAATCTTCTGCCAGCTTTGGCTTATCGGATTCCAAAGATACATCTTATCAAAAGTGCATGATCCTTTGACATCCCTTAGGTATCCTCCTACCATGTCTTCTGTTATTGGGACAAGGTTCCACCCTGCATTTAGGCCTATTCCATTGAAGCTTACCTGGGTGTCTACCTTTACTTTCAATGCGACATTCTCAGGAGAATAGACCCAGAATGCATGCTTTGAAAGGTATTCTCTGAATTGGTCTCCAAGCAGCGTTTCTGCTTCATTCATTGTCACAAATTTGCCTTTGTAATAAACAAATCCCTGCAGTTTCATTGAAGATCCTTCAACAGACTCAAACCTCATCAGGGTTCCAGGAAGCCTTATCATGTTCCATCCCTTGTACAGTTTGATTGTCACTTCCTCTCCTGGGAAATCAGGCGGCTGCGGAGGTGTAATAGGTTTTATTTGAAGTGTTGCAGAGACAGTATCTTGGTTCTTTGAATTATCTCTCTGGTACGCTGTAACACTGAATTTATATGTCTTATATTTGTCGATCGATATAGGGGTTTGAGGATAATCCTGAGCAACTATCTGGGAAGATGCACTTTCAGCAGCGACCTTTGTTAGTTCTGGGACAGCAACAGCATTTCCAGCAACATTTGATCTAACAACATCTGATGAAGCGACTGATTCAGTTGTCATCTGATAAGGAGTTACGATCAGTTTTATCTCCTCAGATCTTCCAGCAAACAATGTAACTTCTTTCTGATATTCCTTGCTGAAAGGAAGGTTCTGAACATTTATCGAGTAAGTTACTGGCGCAGGCATCTCGCATAAAGCTCCTGCAGGGCATGCTGGTATCGGATGCTTGTCAGTTACTTTTATCTGATAAGTTGCTGTCTCTCCATAATTGATTGTCAAGTCAGATGGATCTATCGAAACATCCACATAACCTTGATTTTGATCGCCTTTCTGTACTATGAAAGTCCCTCCATTTCCTGACTGAGCTAAGAAAGATACTGTTGCTCCAAAAGCTTCTTTTGACTGCCCTTCGCTCAGTATCAATTCTGTTGCAGTTGATGTGCATTCTGCATCCGAGTTAGTGGCACATTTTGAAGGCATCTCCACTGTCAAAGTTGCATAACAAGTTGAAGGTCCACCCCCTACACAGCTTGTAGCAGGACAATTGTCTCCAACACAGCTCGAAGTAGGACCACAGCTAGCGGCTGCACAGACAATCCCATCCTTTAAAGTTATTTTCATATAGCCATAATCACTTACTTTCACGCTCTGCGCTTGTGCCAAGTTGAATTTCTCTCCAAGCTTGACATATCCGCCAGGGCATGTTGTAGATATAGTCCCGTCAGGGCATTTGGTTATTGTGCATCCGTTTGAGTCTATTGTAGATTCGCATATCGGCTTTTCGCCTATGCATGCGCCATCACTGCATCCGTTAGGACAATTATAGTCTGCAATCCCGATTCCATTAGGAGTGCAATATTTCTCTTGTAAGATATTTTTGTCACCTACTGCGCAATCATCATAATCCTTTGCTGGAAGTCCGTTATTGAGTAAATACCCTTCATAAGTTACATATCCCTTGGTATAATAATTCAATCCGCCGTCAGAATCAGTGCATTTCTGAGTTGTCGATCCACAGACCTCATACTTCAACAACGCACCATTTGGATAATACCATCCTTCTGATTTTGTTCCCTGATTTTTGCAAGTTGGTGAACCTTTGTTTGGATCATAGCATAACAATCCACCTCCTGTCATTCCAGGATGGGTATCTAATGCAGTCAATCCGCTGCAGCAACCAAAAGAGTATTCAGGAGATACTGGCCCTGAAGTGTATTCTCCTTCTTTGGCGCACTTCTTGACGCATATTCCATCTGCCTCAGGGATGTGAGGTGTGGTATATGGCTGCAATACAAATCCAGAACAGCATTCAGTTGGTCCCATGCTAGGCTGGTTATAGACCACTTGGTTCTCGCCTGCGCATGTTGTCGGCTCTTTTAAACAAGCCCCATCCTTGCATCCATTAGGACAATTGTAAGTAACGCTACTGCCATAGTTATTATAGCAATAATATTCAGTCAAGGCATTCGCATCACTGCATAAGTCAGTAAAAACTCCACCGCCTGGAGAGGATACTGTGCCTTTTACATCATAATTCAATCCCCCATCTGTATCTTGGCATAATTGAGTTGGAGGGGGCATTGAAGCACAAGCTCCATCATTGCACCCATTAGGGCATACATAAGGATTCACTGCAATCTTTCCGTCTACTCCGCAATAATACTCTGCAACTTTACAGTTGTCTCCGGCATCACATTTTCCAGTGAGGCTGCCACCTAGAGTGCATACATCATCAATCTTGGTTGGCTGCAAAGTGTCAGGATTAAGGCCAGCAGTTGTTCCTTTAACGGCAAAATTCTGTCCGCCGTCAGTATCAGTGCATATTACACTAGGAATTGTAGTTGTAGCGACAGTCCCAAGAGCAGCTAAGCATGCATCTCTTGTCTCAAAAGTCTGAAGCCCATAATACATATATGCTCCGCAGAAAGTTCTTTGATCACAGTTCTTATTGGTATTGTCAAACCAGTATAAGTCCCTGCAGGTTATATTGTCTTGAGCATATACGCTCGTTCCGCTCACTAAAAACATAATTGCTAAAACAAAAATTATTATTTTTCTCATCTTTACCACTCCAAATTATTTTTTATTCAAATTTTGAATATCAATAATGTATACTCTAGAACATATAGATTCAGTGCTATATAAATACCCTTTCTTAGCTTCAATCTGGGTAGAAGTTATGCATACCACCTCTTCACTAAAATCCTATATTGTATAGTATATAAATCTTCTCCAAATCATAAAACCTATAAACAATCATGATATCCTATATCATATGAGCAAAGAAAAGATAAAAGTAGTCTATGAATCAGCAGTCGTCAATCTGGCTCATGATACAATAAAGAAGACTAAACAGGCTCTTGTATTTGTAAACACAAAAAGCTCTGCAGAGAAGACAGCAGAAGAGATTGCAAAGACAATAGACAGATCATTGCCAGAATACGAAGAGTTGTCAGAAAAAGCCCTTAACGCCTTGCCTAATCCTACAGAGCAATGTATCAGATTGTCAAAATGCCTGAAGAAAGGGATAGCTTTCCACCACGCTGGCCTCCTCTCCAAACAAAAAGAGCTGATAGAAGAAAATTTCAAAAAGGGAACAATAAAGATCATCTGCGCAACTCCGACTTTAGCAGCAGGTCTAGATCTCCCTGCATTTAGGACAATCATCAGGGACGTAAAAAGATACGGCCACAGGGGCTTGGCATATATCCCTGTCCTAGAATACCTTCAGATGGCAGGACGCGCAGGCCGTCCAAAGTACGACAAATTCGGAGAATCAATAATAGTCGCAGCATCAGAGGCAGACGCAGAGAAATTAAAAGAGAAATATATCAACGGCGAGCCAGAAGAGATCTTCTCAAAACTTGCAGTTGAGCCGGTATTAAGGACCTATTTATTAAGCCTTATCGCATCAGAATTCATCAACTCAAAGAAAGACATAAACGAATTCTTCCAGAAGACTTTTTGGGCATACCAATTTGGAGACACAGAACATTTAGAGCATATCATCAACAGCATGCTTGACTTATTGGAAGAGTGGGAGTTCATTAAGAGTTCGTCAGCAGAATTCTTTGTATCAGCAAAAGACCTAGATAAAGAAGACAAATACGAAGCGACAATGATAGGAAAAAGGGTTGCAGAACTATACATAGACCCATTGACTGCACATAATATAATGGAGTCTCTGAAAAACCATTCAAGGAAAAACATAAAAGAATTCTCTTTCCTGCAGATGATCTCGCACACTTTGGAAATGAGGCCCCTTCTGAAAGTGAAAGTCAAGGAATATGATGAGATCCAAGAACTCCTAGTAGACTATCACGAATCCATCTTGGAAGAAGAGCCAAATATGTACGATCCAGAGTATGAAGACTTCATAAGCTCTGTAAAGACAGCAAATTTCTTCAATGAATGGATTCAGGAAAAGACTGAACAGGAACTTCTAGAAAAATATTCAATCAGGCCAGGAGAGATAAGGGTCAAGATGGCGACAGCAGACTGGCTACTATACGCAACAGAAGAGCTGGCAAGGATGATGCATTTCCAGAATCTATTGAGTGAGATAAGGAAGTTAAGGGTAAGGGTAGATTATGGGATAAAAGAAGAGCTCCTTCCTCTGATGAAACTGAAAGGTGTTGGAAGGGTCAGGGCAAGGAAGATGTTCAAGAACAAGATAAAGGACATTGGAGACGTAAAGAAGGTAGACTTGACAGTATTGTCCCAGATATTGGGAAAGAAGATTGCAATAGACATAAAGAACCAGATCGGAGAAAAGATCATAGCTTCCTCAATTGAAAAAAAACCAAAAAAGAAATCATCTACCCTGCATGATTATATCTAAAAAATACTGCCCTGAAACCAGGGCAGAAAGAGGTGTTCAAGTGAGGGATTTGATAATGATCTCCTATCTCCTTTAAGTCTTCGTAGGGTATACCCTTCCAAGGCTCATCTCTCCCTTATGATGGGCCTTGAACTCATCTACAAGTTCGACATTAAGCCCAAGTGTCTCAGAGATTATATAGGAAGGTACATTCTCCTCAGAGAGAAACATTATCTCATCAGCTATATCTTCATTCATCATGCTTTCCATTTTTACCACCTCATACTACAAGATGCTTATTTTCGGCATTGACATCAGCCCTGACTCCAGGCAAAAACCTGAAGTGGCTGTATTCTCCCATATATGTTTTTTCGTCATCAAGGTAATGCCTATGCCTTATGCTAGGGCACACAAGTGCCTTTCTTGACGACATTTTCACCACCCCTGATATTTGATGACGGATCAGTTAACCTTAGCCCATCCTTTTGGGATAATTCCGTTTTCTATCAGGTTCATCTCATCCCGGTTCATGTCTTCAGAATCAAAGACAAAATCATCCTTTGTTATCCATCTATTGAGGTTAAGCATATTCCCACCTCCGCCACCCTATACGTAAATCTTCCGGAAGATATATATTTACTCCTTGCTCAAAGCATATATATGCATATATATGCACTTTTTTGATTTATATCGATAATATCAAAAAATATGGATAATTAGAAAAATTTATATATAAGCCCATAATATTGAAAGTATGGGTGATTTTTGTTGAAAAGAAAAGTGGTCCAGCATGGTCCATCTACACTGATAGTCTCCCTTCCTTCTAAATGGACTAAAGATAACAACATCAAGAAAGGAGATGAGATAGAGGTAGAAGTCAGGGGAAAAGAAGTGGTCATAAGGAATGACAAGACGATAGAATACGAAGAGAGAGACATTGATATGAAGAAATTCTCATTGATGATAAGCAGGGTTCTTCATGCGCTTTACAAGAAAGGGGTTGATGTGATAAAAGTCACAGTTGATTCACCTGAACAGATAAACATCATCCAGAATGCGATCAGCAAGGAGACAGTAGGCTATGAGATAGTCGACCAGTCAAAGAATGTGTGCACGATAAGGAGCGTCGCTTCAGATATCGGCGAATTTGACATGCTCCTGAAAAGGATTTTCCTTCTCCAGCTGACGATGTGCCATGACAGCCTTGAAGCGCTGAAGAAAGGCGAATACAAGAGGCTGAAGCAGATAGCGATTCTCGAAGAGACCAACAATCGTCTTACGACGATGTGCAGGAGGGCAATCAACAAAAGGTCAGGTTCGACACAATGCAACGGTCCTATGTACTATGTCATAGAAGATCTTGAAAACATCGCTGACGAATACAAGTATATGTTCAACTATGTCGCAGATTTCAAGGGAAAGGTGAAGATAGATGAGAAAGTATTGGATTTGTATTCTGAAGTGAACAGGCTTTTTGAGACATTTTTCAAATTGTTCTACAAGTTCGATGAGAATATGGTTGTCGAGATAGCTGACAAGAGAAAGAAGATGATTAAGGAGATCTATGCATTGATGGATGCGCATCCAAACAATGTGGAGCTTCACATACTTCATCATCTTATCATAATAACGCAGAAGATATTCTGTTTCTTAGGGCCTTACTTAGTGATGAGACTTTAACGTTTCTAAAGGCCTTATGTTAGAATGTGATTCTATCATGCTCAGTCTTGATATATAGAGAAGATAGAGGAATTTCAGCGAATCGCTTGGTCCGTGCCCGAATTCTCTAGCAAAATCATTGTCGATGCCTAATATTTCTTCCTGCGCAAGTGCATCTGCATGTTCTACCCTAGCCCTTAGCATCCTTAATCTCTCCTGCGTATCCGGACCCTCTTTTCCAAGGAAATGCTCAAATCCTACCCTTGCATAATACTGCGCCCTGGCATCATAATGCTTCACTTTCACGACATATTCATCTCTCTTCATCTCGAAATGATTCTGGTTTCCAGGCGTATGGTTCATCTCATTCTTCCTGTAATATCTGTCGATGATAAGGTCTCTCTTCCTTGTGTTCCTGTAATATCCAATCAGCATTATGTCCAATGGATTTGTTCTCTTGTCACCATGCCTCAAAGACATGTAGTTATTGAAGAGGTTATATCCGGATTCTCCTGAGAATACATTCAGATAAGGCAGATCAGCCTCATAAGAGTCGTACAATGCTATGAAATCCTCAAGCTCATGCGTAAATCTTGTTCCAGTATCCCAATGAAAGAACCTTTGCGAGAGCCATTCCTGCATATTCTGGCTGCCAGACCATGATTCAAGAAGCTCATTCATGAATGTCTTTCTTCTTTTAGGCATAAACTTCACTCCACAATTCTGGGGAGAGTTGTCAAGATATCTTACCATCGTGTCTCCATCGAGAGCGAGCAGGTCAAACAATGTGAGGGATAATGAGAAATATGCATCCCTTCCTCGAGAGACATTCTTTGTAGTGTTGGTCTCGCAATTCTGGAAGAATGCGCCTAAATTACCTAATAGCCGCGACAATATGTCTGTCCTGTCAGGCCTCGAGTCCATATTTGTATGATAATTCTTCTGCCACGTAACCAGGTCCGCAACCATCTTGTCGAGAAAGGTCCTCTTCATCACTTGGTCCTGTGGAGAATCATTTTCTGAAAGACGCCTTAAGAGGTCTCCGCCGTTGACTCCTGGTATGTACTCTTCAAGCATATATGTTGAGTCCCCATGAGTGTATGCCTTCGGCATCATCCTTGCGATGTTTATACCTAATCTTGATTCGTAATCTTTGACGATCTGGATTATCACTGGGTGGTTGTTTGCAGGGAATCTTTTTATTGTATGGAAGCCTGCGACTGCCACCCCTTCTTCAGAATCCTCGTCTATTCCGACAAATCCTTTCGGCCTCCTTGTGTAGATATAATCAAGCAGGGATGCTGCAGGTCGGTCGTCGCCGAATTCCAGTGCTGCGCTGATGAGCTTTCGGCAGTTGATGTACTGTCCCCCATAAGTCACTGCAGCTTCCACTCTTTCCTGGGTCTCTTTTATCGAGATAGGCTTAACCAAGAGGTCAGAAACTCCCAAATCAAGGACATCAGTTATGTCTGCCATTCCATCGCCTGTCATGGCTATCTTTCTTACAGTATCAAGGTCATGCCTATTGTTGATTTCGCCTAGAAGCTCAAGGCCGCTCATGCCCGGCATATTAATGTCAGCGACGATCACATCGTAGCTTCCGTCAATGACCCTTAAGGCCTCTTCTCCAGATGCAACTGCATCTATCTCAAATCCTTTTAAAGAGAAATACTCCGTAAACATGGATCTGATCTGCTCTTCATCGTCCACAACAAGCATTTTTACCATTGTACAATAACAAATATATTCTCCTATATAATATTATCTGTATTATAGTGGATAATATTTGATTTTGTATTTAACAAGCTTTAAATAATAAGAAATTAATGTCACTGGTATGTTGAATCAGGCAAGAATTAGTTTTATGAAACCGGATATCCCTGACTTAAGAAAAAAAGGGTACTCTATGTATGATATGCACTCGCATACAAAGTATTCAGACGGAAGAAGGACTGTACCTCAGATGATGGAGCATGCAAGAAAGCTAGGCATAGGCCTTGCGATAACAGACCATAATGAAGTAAAGGGAGCGATAGCAGCATGCAGGAACAATCTCGGAATCAGGATTATCCCAGGAACAGAGCTGACGACAGGAGAAGGTGCTCATATCCTATTTTATTTCTATGATCCGAAAGAGCTTGAAGAGTATTTCAATAAGTATGTCCTGAATTACAGGGAAAAGAAGTGTTTTGTCGCATTCCTGAAGAAAGATGCAGAGACATTGGTCGATGAGGCAAGGCAGTACAATTGTGTGATCTCAGCAGCGCATCCTTATGCAATATCCTGGACAGGCTTGATGAAGCATATCAATGATGATCTCAACAAAAGGATCCTGAAGAAGATAGATGCCATAGAAGTCATCAACGGCAGCTCAACAAAATATATGAACAAGAAAGCTGCAAACCTTGCGATCGAGACTGAAAAATGCATCACAGGAGGGTCAGACGCTCATCTTAAGAGCGAATTGGGAGGAGTAGTCTCATACGTAAAAGAGCAGAGCAGTTCTCAAGAGTTTCTCGATTCAATCCTGAAAAAGAAAAATTATGTAGTAGGTAAGCAGGGCCCCATCATAAGAAAGACAGCATCTCACTGCCTGAAGATAAATACGAGCGGCCATATGTCAAAGATGGCCTATATCGGGCGGCATATCAAGTTCGTAAGGGAGATGAGGAGAGCGAAGAGATTGAATAAAGCAAGGAAATGAATCGATGGGGGTTGGTAAGGAGAATTCAAACCGAGTCGTGGGACTTTAGTCCCACAAAGTCACCTTGATCAAACTTAGAAAGTTTGGGGTGGAGCCACTTACTAAATTATTATTAAAATACTGACAATATTAATTAATGGCAAATACTCTCAAAAATTAACAACAAGGCTTATAAAATAATATAAATTATAATAACTATTCTTGCCCACGTAGTATAGTGGATAGAACGCTAGGTTGCGGACCTGGAGACCCGAGTCCGATTCTCGGCGTGGGCATGTTTTAATCAAGGATCTTAAGGTACCTTAATCTTTTGCAGTCAAGACACCAAGATCTCTTTTTCCGGAAGTGATAGGCCCATGGGTATCGCTGCCAAATCCTGTATACTTTCCAAGGCCTGAAGCAATGTCAGAATATATCTTGACATAATCTCTTGGATTCTTTGGAGAATGAACTTCGATGCCATCAAAATTGAGTCTCTGTAAATCTGACATTAAGAGACCTGTGTTATTCCTGTATGTCTCAAAAGGATGAGCAAGTTCCGCAACTCCGCCTGAATCCTTTATCAGCGCTATTGCATCCTCTGGGCTCAGGGCATTTGGCTTGTCTACATAGAATAGGGGCTTATAGCCTCTCGAATCAGGTAGCAATAGTACATGCTCGATCATGCTGTTCCAATCTATATCCTTATCGAATTTTACGCCAAACTCTTCAATCCTGACTCCATATTTTGCAAGGAAACCAATTATCTCAGTCTCGCTCATGTGATCCTTCCTTCTCTTGGCGTCCTGGCATATTGAATTTTGGATTCCAAAATGGAGAGACCAATAAATTGCTTCAATCACATTTTTATTCCCACTCAGGATATTTGACATTTCAGAAGACAGCATATATGTGTTCAAGAAAGGCGGCATTGCAATTCCTTCTATCAAAGGAGGTTTTCCAGCCATTTCCAGGATTGAGTCGATGCTGAATCTAATCCTGGCAACATACGGCGCATCAAGTAATGTCACGTTTCTCATCCTGCTGTTAACTATCTCAATGACCTTCTTCATCCTCTCTACCCTCTTCTCGCAGGTATCGATGCAATACTGCATTATCTTTGAACTGATTCTTGGCATCTCTGGAAAAAATCCTTTTATATGCATATTGTGGTCAGGGGTATACCTGGTAGATAGTTCTATTCCGGTTATGTAAGTGCAGTCCCTTCCGGACAAAAGCTCTTTTATCAAAGGGGTGGAATTGAAATTGTCATGTTCAGTCAGGGAGAATACCAGCACATTTCTTGTATCTAGGTCATGGATGAATTTCTCGAGACTATAGTTTATTGCGTCTGAAAAATAGGTGTGTATATGGCAATCGACAATGCTCATGTCGGGCCTGAACTCCCCTTTTTGGAGCCTCAAATCCAGTTCTCGGAATAATGCTGATATATCATCAGCAGAACTGATATCTGTCGGTTTCATTCCCTAGTGCCTCCTGACAGGGCATATAATAAAAGTGCAGTCTTGGCTACCATATCAGCCCTATGTTTTCCAAGCCCCTGATAGAAATCTCCTTTTATGACTTGCCCATACTTTTGAAGCTCAGAAATGTCGACCGGAACAAAATTATCATTTACATGCCCAGAGATATTTGAGGCAAGTATGAAATCGACATCTATGCCATACATTTCCTTTAGTCTCGATGGAAAATAGCTTGCAGTGGCCATGCTCTCTTCCTTCACTAGGTTTACAACAAGCATCTTTGATGCACGGCTCTCGCGCACAGCCTCGCTTATCCCTAGGGTCATGAGTGTAGGGAAGAGGCTAGAATTATAAGTAGTGGGGCCGAAAAGTATGACATCGCTCTTTCTTATAGCATCAATGGCTTTTGGGTTGCATTCAATCCCAGTATTAAAATTCGACTCGATATATGCCTTCTTCTGCTCCAGCATGCTTAATCTTTCAATATTCAATATCTCCTCTTTGGTCATCTTCCGTTCTATTGCATATAATGTCCTCACTTCCGAACCACCCTTATACTCTATGATTGCATGTTCGCTCGGAAGCAAAGTGCCTTCCTCAGACAATCCGATCAGTCTTCTGCTCTCGAATCCATTAAGCACTATCTTTGGACTTACGCCAAAAAGTCCCCTTAGCTCTTCTATTGTTGCTTCATAGTCCCTTTCATTCTTTATGAAACATCCAGTGAATACTATGTTCCTTACACCCATGTCCCTCAGGTCAAAAGAGCCGGATAGGTTCCTGCAAAACAAATCAAAGTACTCCCTGAGGACTGGTGCAAACTGCTGCTCAACGTTATAGAACAATGCAACAAACCTATCTGCAGATAATAAAGAGCCGTTCACCTCGCTGTTTCCTGCAATTACTGTCATCTCTTCCCTTATTATCTGATTGTCTGAAGGGTCATTATTGATGCAGCGATAATCCATGAAAGCGCTAAGGCCTGGAAATTTCTTCGTATCCACTAAAGTAGTGATGTTCTTGACTATGTCCGAAGGGCCGAGCATGGCAAATTCATCCCTTATCCTGCCTGTGCTCTTTCCATCATCATAGGCGTTCAAGAGCACATTGACATCAAAGTATTCCTGTAGCTCCTTGATTATGTTTCCTGATCCTGTTCCTCCACATGGCACAGTCACTATAGGTCTTAAGTCCAAAGATCTTACCAGAATAGGTACCAGCTCATCCAGATCGATCAGTTGTGACATTTTTGCCTCCATTGTGCAGGAATCTTGCTTCATCTGGCCTGACTCCTGCTTCTTTGATGGAATTCAGGATCCGGTCTGAAGTGTATCCATTGAATGGATTGGCAGGATCATTTGCATTTGCAATGCAGAATGAACAGCTCATCTCTAAGCCACCAAACATTGATTCAGCGCTTGGAGGCAGCTCATATCTTCTCGGAACAAGAAGTATATTATCTTCCCAGAAGAGCAATGTGTATAATGGTTTCTCGCATAAGGATCCGTCTCTCCTTATCGTAGGATGCAGCCCAGAGTTTGACAGCTTCTCGATCTTCTCGAAAAGAAGGTCTGATCTCTGCTCAGGGCTTCCATGGACAATCACATGGCCTATCGGATAGCCTTGCATCAGCCTCTCGTTGTTTCCCAGTTCAATCAAAGGAAACTTCTCAAGGACGAATTGTCTTCCAAGAGATTGTGCATGGAGGTGTTCATATGTGGCGGCAGTCCCTAATAGGTTCAAAAATGACCTTATCCCGGAATCTTCAGAATATCTTGTTATGTCCATTATATCCTGATAGTTGAAATCATTCTGCACCTTGTGGGAATTTGAGAGAAGCATCATATGGTGCATCTCTATCGGATAATAGTTTGCTACAAGAGTGAATCCCCCATAGCTGTCGATAAAAAGGTAATGTGTAGACAGGTCATAGTCCCAAGGGCAGGAATTGTCTGCTTTCTTTCCCCTCTTCGACCTTGCAGGAACATAGGACATCTCAAATGATATGCCATCTACCTGAAATTCTGTCCTTGCATTCTCCTCTGGAATGAATAGCAGTTCTCCTTTCTTCCAGTACGTTTCCCATTTTTCTTTTATTTGTTCTACATCCATATTATCACCCTCTCCATTTTGACATAGCTCACGCTAACCTAAATGCAATACAAATAGTTCAAAAATTGCCTAAGTCAGATATTTAAGAGTTTTATATGGTTAATATCGTTAAAAAATTCCTCTTTCTTGAGCTCTTCAACTATCTTAAGCACCCTGATATCCCGAGGCTTGAATCTATGCTCTATCTCTTCCTTAAGCAGCTGGATGTCTCTCTCGCTAGAGAATATGCCTTCTGCCAGGAAGCCGGTCCCAAGATCAACGGAATAAAGTGAGTTGATATTATTGTGGTCAAGAAGGAACTTCCTTAACTGTTCCCGATAATCTTTGTCTACAAATATCAGCAGATTGGCTCTTGCAGCAAATCCCATTTTTGCAAAATCAAGCAAAGTGACATGCCTTTTGACAATGCCCTTTCTTTCATTATGCCTTAACCTGTCATATATTGTAGTCACAGGTATCTTTGTCTCCCTCGATATGTCTGTTGCCTTCATCCTTGCGTTGTTCCTAAGATAATGAAGTATCTCAATGTCTTTGTTTTTTATCATATATCAACACCCTTTCACCTTTTTTGAAACGCTCAAGAATGTCTTCAAGATGTTCTCTGCCGACCTCGCTTGAATGGGTTATGTCATAATTGACACTGTTCAAATAAGATGCAAGTATCCTCTTTTCTATGCAGCGGATGGAATCCTCTATCATCTTCATATCAGGCAATTCTGGCGCCATGAAAAAAGGTATGCTTTGCAGATGTTGCATATAGACATCAAGATGATGCACTAAAGTCATATAATCAATTTCAAAGATCGCTTCATTTGGAGGTTTCTCTTTGCTTACTATCCTATTTAGATTTATCTTGACAAACAGCCCTAAATCTACTTTGAAAGAAGTTGCTGTTGAATCAGAGGAAGAATATGGGTTAACAAGGTAATCTATTTGTAATTCTTTGATCTTCTCTGCAGGATCTCCAACAAAGCCTTTGAAAGCTAGCCTCGCAAGCTCATCATCCTCCAGAAGATAAGTCATCTTGACAGGAGGGCAGCCATAAGACGTTTCTCCAAAAGGGGTGGAAACTATCCTCCTTGGTTGTCGAAGGTATTTTGAAACAAGGAGGTCATTTCTGTTGCTTAGGAAGGCAAGAGTGATATCCCCAGATTCCTGTTCCGCATTATCTTGCCCAACTTTATGGTCTTCCTGCCTTAAGGTATATATTGTCCCATTAAAGGAGAATGCGTGAACGCTTTGGTCTTCACCCAGCCTTGAAGCTCCCAGATGGGTCAATAATTCGCCAATTTCCTGTGCATTGATGTATCCTGGCGCATGGCTGAGGCATGGCACATGTCCAATATAGCTCTCAGCAGAGTTTATTGTTTCCATCCTAACCACCTCAAAGGATTCATTTTCTGGAGCAATGTGGGTTCTTCTGGAAGTTTCTTTTTATCGTCTTGAGCATCATTCGGATTTTCTTGGTGCCTACGTATCAGTTCCTCAAGTTGTTCTTTGCCCTTTTCATCCGCATGCAACAATCTGTAATCATCAGTACCAAAATATGATAACAATTCTATTCTTTCTAGGCATTCGATGGATGATCTAATTCCGCCCAATATGTTATTGTAGGAAGGTGTTAAGAAGATAACATGTCCGTCCCTCATGATATGTCTTCTGTTTAATGGTACGAACCTAGTTAGATCCGACTGCTTTTGAAAGGGTTGCTTATCGGAAGCAGACAGATAATCACTTAGAAAGTCTACCAGGCAGGTGTAATCGACATCAAATACTGCTGTACTTGGAGGTCTCTGATTTTTTTGTATTTCCCTGAGTTTGACAGTGACAAGTGATGCAAGATTTAATGGATAACTTTCACCTGATTTTAGGCCACTAACACTGCCACCCCATGTTCCCGTAAAAACAAGCCTTGCAAGTTCATCATCTTCTAATAAAAAGGCTTTCCCAGGATATCTATGGCTAGGATCAAACACAGATGCTAGTAAATCATTTCCAGAGCTCAAAATACTGCAGTATAAATCAAGAGATTCGTACCTTGTTTCTCTTAATACATAACTTTTTCCTTTATACGCAAATACAAGACTGTCATTGCCATCCCCTGAATTAACAGCTCCTAATTTTATGATTGTACGTTTAATATAATCAGTATCAATAGCGGAATTTATGCAGCTTATGCAAGGCACATATCCTGCATATTTGTAATCTACATCTGATTCTATCATTTCAACCACCTCAATAAGGCCTTATTTCTTTTCTCATATTGTCAGACATTTCCTTCACTCATCATATTTCCAGCAATTACATAACATCGACGGGATTGGCTGTGATATCCTCAACCCCATCAGTGATATTTACATAACAGAACGCAATAATCACATATATATCTAACCGATATAAATGATATATCTATATATCAAATCCGAAAAGTTTATATTTAATTCGTGATTTTAACGGATTATGAAAAGAAAAGTCATCAAGCAGGGCAATGGCACATTGACTATAACCCTCCCGATAGAGTGGACAAGGGAGATGGGCCTCAAGGGAGATGAGGAGATTGAAGTGACTGTTTCTGATAACAGATTGTTAGTTGAATCAGAGCATGGAAAGAAAGAGAAGATCATATCATTGGATATTGATCATCTTGAGAGGCTTTCCTTCGCAAAGTTCATAATAGCCTGCTACGAACAAGGCTATGACACGATAGATGTCGTATTTTCAAAACCTCATATCAACTCATGGAGCCATGGAAAAGAGAATGTAAGTGATGTGATAAATTTCTTCGTAAGCAGGCTTGTTGGGTTTGAGGTATTGAGCCAGACAAAGAACAGCATAAAGATAGGAAATATATCTGAAAAGCATTTGAAATTTGAGAATATATTGTCAAGGATCTTCTTCCTTATTGAAGAATACTTGAGTCATTTGATAGAAGGCCTTGAGACAAATAATTATAATGATATGAAAGAAGGCGAAAAAAGGCATGACAACATAACAAAGCTGGTTGCATTGGCTTCAAGGATATTGCACGAGTCAGATTCATTCTCGAGGTCAGAATCGATGAACCTGTTCACGATCCTGAATATTTTAGATAAGATAACAGACTTCATAAGATACGCTTATAAGAACACTTTGAAGTTTAATGACAAGGTCAGCAAGAACACAATATCTCTCGCAAGGAAGGCTTATCAATTTCTTGAGACATACAGGTCATTTTACAATAAGTTTGATTACAGGCTTGTCAATGATCTCGATGATTTGAGAGGAGAGGTCAAGAAGTCATTTTTAGAATGCATAAAACAATGTCCTAAAGAAGCAGGAATAAATTCTAATCTTGATGCGTTGGTTGAATGCCTAAATGGGGCTGTAAAGCTGAGGATATCTCTTGAATTGGAAAAGAGTCATAATAAGAAAGGCTTCCCTTACTAACGATTGGTTTCATTGTCCAAATCTCCCATCCTTCAATAACGAAAGCACAGCCTGCTGATAATAAACTCTTTGCTTGTATTTCTCAGGGTCATTCATGTCCCTCTTGTTCATGACAGAGTGTCTTAATACTAACTGTGATAATAATGCAGAATCAGCCATCAAGTGCATGTTTCTTCGAATTAGAGTAGGATCAGATAAGGACACAAAATCATGCATCGACCTAAGGTCGCAATATAAGTCTACAGTCCTATGGAATTTTTCTTTTGTCATACCAGATCTTGAGTCTGACATGGCATACGCAAGCTCGTCTACTTCTAACCCTCTTCCGACAAGGGAATAATCAACAACATAGCCATTCACAAAGTTTTCTGGCTTCCAATCCCCATGGATTATTGTCCTTGATATTGAATTTCTCATCTGGATATAATCAATAATTATATGCCTTACTGATCCTGAAGGGATACTAGTCTCTATCAATTTCCTGATTCCAATATCATCTTTATTTGCAGAAGGGATTGCTCCTTCTTCAAAGTGAGGCAAACCATGGACGCCTGCATACTGGATAGGATTGAAGGTATCAAAATGCTTAGACATCTCTTTATGGAAGATGCTCATTAAGAGCAATCTGTAAGTAGTGCTAGCCTGATTAAATGTCTTTCCAAATCTCCTGAAGAATAAAGGGCCATAGTCTTTTGCTAATTGTTCAACTGCAGGGATATATAGATCCATATTATCCATGATTAATACTCCAACATTGCCTTCGTCCAATAATTGTGGTCCATCTTCATTTCTTCTGACCCTATAATACATGAACTCGCCAGAGTCCGCCTCATAGAACTTCATTTCATGGCTTAATCTTGAGAGCCTGTCAAGTTTGAAGAATTTCTTGCCGCATTTGAAGGCCTTCTGTGAGGTAAACCCTCCATCAGCATCATCAATCTCATTGAGGTGTTCTTCTATGTACAGGCCATTCTTGATAATAGCTTCAATTAAGGCATATCTATCAAAATCACTGAGTTTGTATTCAGGGTCTATTACAGACAAGACACCATCCGCTAAGTCCTGGAATTTCATTTTTGGAGTATGATAAGTTACTTTGTCTATCTTTACATCAACTCCTAATTTTTTCAATTCATCTACATAATCATAGGGAGACTTCCCGTTTAATACGTCAAACAAAGGATTTATGCTGTTAGATGTAAGGTCTACTGAATGTAATTTTGGAAGGTGGCCATTCAACCGATAGTGCAGCAGTTTCTCAAGTCCATCTATGCCGATCCTATTTGAACTTAAATCGATAGATTTGAGGCGTGACAGATTCTCGAGATTATCTATCTGATCTATCTGATTATGCGATAGGTCCAAATGCCTCATTTCTATTAAGTTCTCAAGGCCAGATATTGAGGATATTAGGTTTTCTTTCATATCAACTCTTATCAATTTTACACAATTTCTAAAGTCAGGTATAGATGCAAGCTTATTCTCAGATAGATTGATTGACCTTAAGTTGATTAGTCCTTCAATCCCAGTTATTTCGGATATGCGGTTCTGACTTAAATCTAAGATCTTAAGGGCAGAAAAATATCCTATATCATAAATGGCAGATATTTCATTAATGGATAGGTCTAATCGCTCTAAATCTAAATGATAATCAAATCTTAGAGGACCTCTAAAATGATTAAAACCAAGAACAAGCTGCCTAAGTTTAGGGAAATTTCTAAATGCACTAATATCGGAAATTCTACAATGGTATAAATGCAGTAATTCCATATTAGACAGGCCAGCTATGCTGCCTAGGTCAGATATACGGCTCGTGGATAATTGTAAGATTTTTAATGAAGTTAGATTAGCTAAAGGCTCTAAATTAGAAATCCTATTAGTTGACAGGTATAGTTCTTGTAAATCTTCTAATTGACTTAACGGACTAATGTCTCTTATGTTATTAAAACCCAAATCAAGATATTTCAGTCTTTTAAGATGCCGTAAAGAACCTATCCGCCGGACATGAGTTGCTGATAAGTTAAGTCTCTCAAGATCTAAAAGGTTACGAAGAGCATATATTGAAGATATGCCTTTATTGTGGGACAGATCAAGACGCACAAGATTTTTTAGCCTGTGAAGGGCACTAATATCACTTATATTATTGCCTTTAATTCGCAATTCTTGCAATTCATGAAGGCTGGCCAAATTTGATATATCCTCTAGATTATTGTCAGAAAGGTCTAAGAATCTCAACTGAATCAGGTTTTCTATGCCGCTTAATTCTACTATTTGATTATGGCATAAGTTAAGATTTTCTAGACTAATGATTCCACCTATACCATTTATCCGTGAGATATGGTTCATAGTCTCCCCTGCAGCTTTCTCAGTTCCAAGTGGATTTTTGTTCCCAAGATCAAGATATCTAAGATGAGACAAAGAGCCTATTGGAGTTAAGTCAGATATGGCGTTATTGCACAGCTCAAGATGCTCTAAATGATTGAGGTAAGTCAAGAATGATAAATGAAAAGTCCTAGTCTCATTTAGAACTAGATGTTTAAGGTTGATAAGTCTTCTAATTTTTTGTATATTTGAGATATAGCGATCAGATAGGTCAAGATGCTCTAGACTAGTGATGGCAGTTAATGGAGAGATATCAAGTCTTGGGTAGATGTCATCTACTGTTTCAGAATGATCCGGAATAGACTCTTCAAAGATATCATAATGGTCCAACTCTTCTATTGAACTAAAAGTACAACTTATATGATAAGATCCCCTATACAAAGAAAAGCTCCTTAGATTGGGGAAATTTTGTATGCCTGAAATAAGGGCTAGATTCTGCCCGACCAATTGCATCCCAGAAACAGAATCACATTGAACCTTGGCAGCTTCTAGAAACTTGATTAAATCATCGATTGAACGAAATTTATTATCGATCCTGACTAAATGTTCACCCTCTTTACAAGAGAAGGGCATTTCTGGAAAGCCGCTTCGGTCCCCATATGGATATCTACAATCAACAAACACCATAACTCCCCTATAATCCAACCCCCAAATAAAAACCTTTCCATTATTTGTTATCAACAAGTAACAACAACAGGTATATTTATAAACCAGACATCCTAAAACATATAAAATGGCGATAAAAACCAGCCTGCTGAGGTTCAAGAGAGTAGGGATAAAGAGCGTATCATCGATGCTCCTCTTTCCTACAAGAGTTCTAAGGGCTCCTGATGTGAACAAGGTCACAAAGTTCCCGTTGATTATGGGCGCGCACAGGGGCGATTCAAAGGGCCATACAGAAAACACGAAGAGCGCAATCAAAGGCGCTCTGGAAAATCCAAAGTACAGGTTCATCGAATTTGACGTCCAGATGACCAAAGACAAAAAAGTGATAATTCTTCATAACGAGCCTTTGATAAGGATAAGGAGAAGGCAGAGCAGCGCGTATAGGTACACATACAAGGAGATCAACGAGATCTACGGATATCATATCCCTACATTAGGAGAAGTCCTTAAGTTGATAAGGAACAAGAAGAAGATAGACATTGACATGAAGAGCATAGGCAACATAAAAGGCGATCAGGAATTGGTAGATTTAGTCGTCAAGGAATGTATCAAGTACAACGTAACAAAAAGCGTATTGATAAGCTCGATGAACCCAAGGATACTAAAATACATAGCAAAGAATTATCCGAACATCAAGAGAGGATTGATAGTGGATAAATTAAGGACAGGATTGGCAGGCTTCATCCCGTCAGAAAGGTCGATAAGGCATTTCTACAGCCTCGCAGATAAGGTCGGCGCAGAATACATAATGCTCCATGGAATTACATTGAACAACTACAAAAGGATCATGAAGCTTAAGCCTAGCAACATAACTTTGGTCTTCTGGTATTTCAATGACCAGATGTTCATAATGCAGAAAGACAGGTCAGACAGGCTCTGGTGAATCACTGGTTCCTTGGATCCCATATCCTCGATATTTTCTCGCTCTTGCTCTCTTTATCTAAGAATGACTTGACTCTTTTCGGAAGTACTTTCTCGATCTTTGAAGTGCTATTATGTATCTTCTCCAGCCTCTTGAAAAGGTTCTTCGAAATCTTATCCTTCAATTTTGCATCCATAAAGACTAATCCTTTACTGATTCTCTCATATGCAGGAGTTCCGTCAGGGGCAAATACAATATACCCTCTTTTTCCCCCGATCAGTTCACTGTAGGTGTCCATTCCGGCGTATACTCTCCTATAATCGACATAATATACTCCTCCTTTCTTGGAGCTTGGATCAAGTATCAGCAATTCATCCCCGTCGACACTCAAACATACAGAATAATGCGCTTTGAGCGCTTCTGGGAAAAGATAGGATTTCTTGTAATCGATTATGACTAAAGCTCCTTCGCTGAGCCATGATTTTAGTTCATTCTTCAGGTCAGATATGTGGTCACAGTCAATCCATACTCCTGTGACTTCCTTCTTGGTGAGGTTCTCAACTACTTTTATCAAGACGTCAGGTTTTGTCCCGCCAGGCTCTCCTTTTTTAGGGATGATTGTCTTCGCTTTCTCTCCTATCTGCTCCTGGCTTACCTCATACCCAAATACTTTTAAGATCATTGATGCAGAAGCAGGCCCGCAGTAGCTTGGCATCTGCGCAGTGAATATGTCTTTTATCTTGTTGAGGTTCATGAATTCGTTGTCGACTTTCTTGTAGGTTATCCCTTTCTCCATTATCATGCTGAAAGGTATGAATATCCGAAATCCGTTCTTCTTCTGGCCCACAATACCAGTCGATGAAGTCTCTATGACTTTTACCTCATCACCATCTATGATCAAGTACTCCCCTATCCTTACGATATGTTTTGTCTTCAGGTAATAACCATTTATCATGTTCCTTGCGACATCCCTGGTCCCTATAAGTATCAAAAGCAGGACAAAGATGATTACTGGATATATCACATATCCTATGATTCTTGTGAAATTCGCAGTGTCAAATCCTGATATCTGAAGTATGATAAGTATTCCGACGACATAAAGAAGGATTCTCGCTATGAAAAGCACTATGCTCACTATATATTCATTTCCGTACTCGTCAAGTATGCTCTGGACTCCGCTGACAGCGAGGAAGTTCTTTATTATGAATATGATGAGGTTTATCAGCAGGGTCAAGAGTACAAAAAGCAGCACCGCAGAGATTATGCTTGGCGCATAAGAGTATAAGTGTAAGAAAGACTCTGCCTGGAGGTCTACGCTAAGGATCCATAGTGCAAGGACGATCGCGAGAGAGACTATTGCATTGAATGCTATCTTTGCGATAAGCGGCTTCTTGATTGAGGTTCCGCTTTTCTTCCTCAGGAAGAATACTATGATCTTCTCAATCAGCTTCGCAATCCCAAATCCTGCCAGGATGACAGCAAAGCTAATTAAAAGTTTGACTGTAATAGGATCGTTTGCTATCAATTCCCCCCATACCATAAGATATTGTATGACAAAGTAATATTTAAATCCTTCTATTTATGCCAATATATAGTATAGATTATATAACTCACTCAAAATAGAAATCCAGTTCATCAGAAGTGATTGTTATCTCTTTTTTGGTCTCGCTGACTGCCTTATAGTTTGGTTTTGCCTGGACTTGCTTAGTTTGTTTAGTTTCTTTCTCTTCTGTAGCCTGTGCGCCGCCATTGATCTCAAGCGCTTTCCTTAGATTTATGTTTCCGCAGTTCACGCAGTTGTAGAACACTCCAAATTTGCCTTTCATCTGTGTCAGCCATGATCCGCATGCGCATCTCATGTCTTTCATCTTCTCATTCTTATGGTCATTGCAGACTGGTATTCCTTGATTATTCATCGTAAGCGCACGTTTTGAGCAGAAAGGGCACTCATCATTTTTTGATTGTCCGTATCTTTTTGGGATGTACATATAATAAAAGATTTTCCTGCCATTAAAATACTTTTTCATTTAGGAAACAGGGATAAATTTCATCGACGAGAAGAGCAAATATTTTTTCAGCAGCAGAAATTAATGCACGAGAATCACAAATAATAACATTTAAATACTATTTGGCCTAAAAATAATCCAGAGGTGATATTTTGGCAAAAAAGAAAGCTGTAAAGAAGAAAGCTAAGAAAGTTGTAAAGAAGAAAGCAGCAAAAAAGAAAGCTAAGAAAAAGAAGAGAAGATAAATCTTAATTTCTGATTTGTCATAATTTGCTTTTTTCTTTCTCTTTTTTTATTCTCAACAAATAAATTCTAAGAAAAATAACTACTTCCTGACGTTTATTTGCCCATTGAAGAGCTCTTCAACATTCTTTAGTGTGCTGATGTCAGAAGTGTCCCTATCCTCTCTAAGTCGGATCAGCCTAGGAAACCTGAGTGCATATCCTGAAGAATAAGTCGGGCTTTTCTGGATCTCATTGTAGGTTATTTCAATGACTATCTTTGGCTTGACTTTGACTTCCATCCCGTTCTCCTCGATTATCAACGGCTTAAGCAGTTTTGTCAGGTATTGGAATGTTACATCATCATTCTCTTCTTCAGATTCAAGCTCCTTTATCCCTGTTCCAACCTTTCCAACGTCAAGTAATTCACCATTTTTGTCCCTGCAGGAGATTGTAAATGAGCTAAGCCATGCACTTCTCTTTCCCTCTCCCCATTGGGCTCCTGTAATCACAAGATCCAAATTTTCCATAGTTGGTTTGATCTTGACCATGAATCCTACTCTTGACCCAGGCTTGTACTCAGAATCGATCTTCTTCGCCATTATTCCTTCATTTCCTTTAGCAAGAGATTCTTCATAGAACTTTTTAGCCTCTTTAAGGCTGTCAGTCTCAATCCCTACAGCAAGCTGTATCTTTTCCTTCTTCTCATGGATTATGGACTTGAGCAGCTTCTTCCTGGTTTCTAAAGGCTCATTGATCAATGGTTTTCCATTTATCTGCATAGAATCAAAGATGTGTATCATGACAGGGATTTCTTTAGTTATCTCATGTATATCATATTTCCTCTTTATCCTCTGGCTGATGTTCTGGAAAGGGAGCCATCTCTTTGTCTTTGGGTCAAATCCGATCACTTCACAATCGACTATGAAATTCTTGGAATCAATATTGTCATGCACATATTCAACAACATCAGGGAATTGCTTGGTGACATCCTCAAGTCTCCTCGTAAAGAGTTTTATCTTGTCCCCATTCCTGTGTATCTGCATCCTGAATCCATCATACTTATACTCAAGGATTGCAGGTTTTCCTACTCTTTCAAACGCATCTTCAATCCCATCAGCTTTCAGCGCGAGCATCACTTTTATCGGTTTTCCTGGAGTAAGGGAAACTTCCTTGAATGCTTTCTCTCCATTCTTCTTTATGGCAGCAATCACTTCACCATAATCGTTCATGAGGTCTATCATATGCTGCACTTTGCTCGAGTAATCATTATATTTCTCCCTGTCTTCATCAGATACGACATCAAGATTCTCTTTGTTGTCATATGTCAGTCCGAACTTGTCTCCAAAGAATGCCCAGATGACTGCATCTCGAAGGGATCCTTCTCCCAATCCTATCCTTAGCTCCTCAAGAAGAGTCCTGACGATGTATTTTGCCTCTTCAGGCTTCGCAGAAGTCAACAACTCTGCGACATACCCTACTTTCTTGTCTACAGTCCCTTCTCCTTCAAGTTCAGCCAGTTTCCTGAGATTATTGAATACCTTATCAACTGTAAGATCCTTTGAAAATAATGTCTGTTGGTGTTTCATTGCAATAAGGTTTGAAGCGCAGTCTCCAAGGTCGCCTGTCTTCTTCCATTCTTTCTCGACTTTGTCAGAAGACATCCCTGTGGCCTTGCTTATCGCTTTCAGGACAAGCCTTGCTGCAAATCCTATCTCCTTCTGTTCCCAGGCAGGATAAAGCCTTCCTTGCAGAAGAAGCGAGACCTGCTCAATCTCTCCATCAGGCAATTTCTTCAGGAATTCCGAAATATAATGGGTCTTCTCAAGACGTTTTGTAGTGCCTTCAAGCTTCTCATACAGCTCTACAAGCTTTTTGTATTGCATAATTCTCCATTCATTATTGTTTATTTATAACTTTTGTATTTTTAATGGCTATTTGATTGAATATTTCCACATCATATTGAACTGGTTCCTATATCCTTGAGCATTTTCCTTGTTCTGTATCACTACAGCAATAGGAGGGTTAGCCGTCCAAATGAACAGCACAACTTTGTCCTTATAGATCATCGTGTCAGTCATGCTCTTGAACTGGTGGGAATGGAATCTTGCTTCGCCATAATAGTCTTTTAGGAATTTCGGATTTTCTTTCTTGAGAGATATGTCAAATATGCATTTTGCTTTGATCTTATATTCTTTCTTCTTCTTCTGCCAAATATCCCAGTAAGGTCCCATGACAACGCGGAACATTCCAGAGACTCCAAAATCAATATACTCTCCGCCATATTTCAGTTCTTCTAAGATATTGTCGCAGACAGTCTTTATCCCCCTATATCCAGAGTAAACAGTTACTTCTTGCTTTTCTTTGCTTAGATTTCGCACCTGGATCAATGAAGGAAGGATTTCATTCAGTTTCTCTTCCTTATCCTTAAGCAGCTCAAGAAATCTCTTAGGATCAGTCGCCTCAAAATACCTTTTGCCTGATTTGACAACAAAACTCACAAGCCCTTTCTCAATCAGCCTTTGTAAAATCTGATAAGTCGTTCCCCTATGGAGTGCAGTCTTCTTTATTATCGGGCCCGCCAAAGTCGATCCTGTCTCAAGAAGCGCTAGGTATACTTTTGCCTCTGCCTCTGAAAGTCCTAATTCTTCCAATACACCAATCTCCGTCATTAGGATGCAGAATATCTTCTTTTATTTAAACCTTATTATTGTCGTCTTGATTAAGACTACACTTATTTATCTACTAGATAGTAACTACTAAATGGTAATAAGGAGGTGGTTAAGATGGATATCGAACAGGTAAAAAAGCAGGCATTCGAACTTGGGATAAAGGATTTCTTCAATTTGGTTAGGAATGACTATCTTAGGAATAAAGGCTTTGAAACAGCTGAGATCGACGTAGAAAGAAGAGGGAGATTGGATGATCTTGCAGACAAAGTGTCTTCGTTATTTGGAAAAGGAAGAGAATACCTTTGGGAAGACGAAAGGTTCCATATAGTATTCAGGATAACAAGTGTGGATGAGCTCGCTTCTTTAGGTGAAGGCTATGACTTGGATAGCATTGCAGAATCACTGCAAAAGGGAAGGACAATGAGCATCCTCCCATTGAATGTTATTTTAGGAAACCCTACAATAAGGAGGTTTCTGCCCTTAGTGCCAGAACTGTATTCAGGTAAGCAGAGGCATAGCCTTGATCCTTATGGAATATTTGCAAATGATCACATCGATGCACTAGTTGAAGCAGAAGAGAGCGATAATCCATTTGACCCTTATCCTATTGTTGAGAAAGATGGAAGAAGATACAAGAAGATATATCTGGGGTCAAGAAAATTTGACTATGCAGTGCTTGCAAACTTGACTGAAAACTGCCCTATAGGATGCGCTGAATGCTACAAAGGGGTATTGACAAGGACTGAAATGGCTGCATTGGCAGATATCGACCCTAAATATGCTGATCTGAAGAAGCAGTTAGGGCTTCAGGAAAAGAGGGCAGTCGACCAAGTAAATCTTCTGACACAATGGCTTAATGGGCATCAGGAAGTAAATACAGTGATATTTAGCGGAGGAGAGCCTTTCATGTACTCTCCTGAGACAATAGAAAAGATGCTTGATGAAATCTCAAAAGCAGAGCATGTAAAGGAAGTAAGGTTTTGCACAGGATCTGTTTATCTTGGATTATTCTCTAAGATGACTGATGAACTGATAGAAAAACTAGTAGGATTTTCAAGAAATAATGACGGAAGGTCAGGAAGGCCTCTGAAGAGATTGTATCTTAATTGTGACGTTGCAGACGAGAACCAATTGTTGGCTCCAGAAGCAATTATGGTGACAAAGAGGCTAAATGATGCAGGATTATCATTGCATCTTCAGATGCCTCTGCAGGAAGGGATTAATTTCTTCAGGGAAGACATTCAAAAGACGAGAGTCAAGCTTAGTGATATCAGCAGGGCAGCATATCTGATCGGAGCGACCCCGTATAAAGCAATCGTGAACATGCATTCCCCTTCATTTGAAGAGCTTACAGTCCCTATCGAGAGGGTCAGCGAGGCAATTACAGTATTTGAAGGCCACAACTCAACTTCAGATATGGAAAGATGGCAGGCTTACAGTATACTCCATGAACAGGGAAATGCGTATGTTTATGCAAAGCCTCATTTTGTCTTCGAGAAAGAAGTAGATAAGGATAGGAAAAGAGTGACATATTTTATCCCGGTCGGAGACAGCATCCATACTTATGAGGAGCCATTGATTGCAGGAATAAATGACAGAGATAGCAGCAATATTGCAGACCAGGAATTGTCATCAAGGATTATGCAAGTGAGGGCAGCGTATCATCAACTATTGCAGAGAGGCATTGACACAAGGAGATTTTATGAGATATCAGGGATAAGGATGGCGCATAATGGGCCCTTGATAGTCAGCAGGCAATAAATTTTTCTTTTTAATATTAAAACCAAATTATTAATAAACTCATCCCATATTTTGAAGTGTATGGATGAGAAAAAGAAATATATCTCACTTTGCAAGAAAATCCTGAAAGAAGTGAAGAAGAGAAAAATCTCTGATCAGGATAGTTTTAACAGCATTAAGATGCAGATAATGAAAGGCTCTGGGATAAAGACAATCCCAAAGAATACAGATATAATCAATATCGCTTCTCAGAAAGATAGGAAAAAACTAAGTTTTATCCTCTCAATGAAGCCGATAAGGACATTGGCAGGAGTTTCAGTTGTCGCAATAATGACAAAGCCTATGCCATGTCCGCATGGAAAATGCATCTATTGTCCAGGCGGCGTAAATAGCGCATTCGGAGATGTCCCTCAAAGTTACACAGGCAAGGAACCTACAACAAGAAGGGCGATAAGAAACAACTTTGACCCTTATCTGCAGGTTTTCAACAGATTAGAACAATACATTGTCACAAACAAGATCCCAGACAAAGTGGAAATAATTGTCATGGGCGGAACTTTCCCGTCATATCCCAAGAAATATCAGGAAGAGTTCATTGGATACACATTCAAGGCAATGAATGATTTCTCGAGTATGTTCTTTCATAAGGGAGAATTAAATATTGATAAATTCCTAGACTTCTTCGAGCTTCCAGGGGATATCAACGACGAAGAGAGATATGTTTCAATAATGAAGAAAGCGTTGAAGATTAAGTCAAAAGGAAGTAGAACTCTTGAAACAGAACAAATAAGGAATGAAAAATCAGCAATAAGATGTGTAGGCTTGACAATCGAGACAAAGCCAGATTACGCAACATTGCAGCATGCAAACGAGATGTTAAGGCTTGGTGCGACAAGAGTAGAATTAGGAGTTCAGACAATATACAACGACGTCCTCCAATCGATCAACAGAGGCCACACTATAGGGGATACAATCAACGCAACAAGCACGCTAAAGGATCTCGGATTTAAGATAAACTACCAGATGATGCCAGGTCTTCCAGGAGTCACATTAAAAAAAGACTATGAAGGGCTTACAGCATTATTCCAAGACCAAAGATTTCAGCCAGACATGCTGAAAATATATCCATGCATGGTCCTGAAAGGGACAAAACTATATGATATGTGGAAAAAGAAGAAGTACAAGCCGTTGACTACGTCCCAAGCTGCTTTGCTGATAGCAAGATTCAAGGAAGTTGTTCCAGAATATGTAAGGATAATGCGAGTCCAAAGGGATATTCCTACAGTTGTCACAGAAGCAGGCGTAGACAAGACTAATTTGAGGCAATATGTAGAAGACATAATGAAAAAGAAAGGAAAATCATGCAGATGCATAAGATGTAGGGAAGTCGGAAGAAAGAAAGGAAAAGTAGGAAAGCCAGTGATTGCAATAACGCATTACAGGGCAAGCAAAGGAAATGAATTCTTCATCGCAGTAGAATATGATGATTTCATCCTTGGATTCTGCAGATTAAGATTCCCTCATGACACGTTGAGAAAAGAGATAACAAGCGATTCATCATTAATTAGAGAGCTGCACGTATATGGATTGGCAGTTCCGATAGGAAAGAAAGACGAAGACAGCACCCAGCATAAAGGGTTAGGAAAGATCCTTGTAAAGATTGCAGAGGACATCTCAAAAGAATATTATAAAAAAAAAGTTGTTGTCATCTCTGGAATAGGGGCAAAAGAATACTACAAAAAGCTAGGGTACAAGAAAGAAGGCCCATATATGGTCAAGAGATTGAAATAAAATGACGAAGAAGAATGAAGAAGTCGAATTCAAGAAAAAGTTCATAGAGCGCTATTCAAAATTCACAGACTTTGAAAAATTCAAAGAGCTCTCATTGAGAAGGCCAAAAAGATCAATTAGAGTCAACACTCTCAAGATTTCAGTTGAAGAGATAAAGCATCGGCTAAAGAATGAATGGCACTTAGAGCCGATTCCATGGTGCAAAGAAGGTTTCTGGATAGAGCATAGGGGAGAGGGGGAAGAAAAGAGAAAAGACGTAGGAAACCTGATTGAGCATTCTTTGGGATATATCTACATCCAGGAAGCATCATCAATGATCCCTCCTTTGGTTTTGGATCCAAAGCCAGGAGAACTCGTCCTAGATATGTGCGCAGCTCCTGGATCAAAATGCTCTCAAATCGCAATGTATATGGAGAACAAAGGCCTGCTTGTAGCAAATGATTACAAAGGCATGAGAATTGCCCCATTAGGCATTAACCTACAGAAATCAGGCTTGACAAATTCAATAATAACTCTTATGGAAGGAAGGTTCTTCAAAGGTTTTGAGTTCGACAGGATCCTAGTTGACGCGCCATGCTCAGGCACAGGCACAATCTCAAAATCCCTCGGCACGATAAAGATGTGGAATGCAAATGCTATCAAGAGGCTGGCAGGCGCGCAGAAGCAGCTTCTCGAAACAGCATTCAACAACCTAAAGCCAGGCGGAAGAATCGTGTATTCAACATGCTCATGCGAGCCAGAGGAAGATGAAGGTGTTGTCTCATTCCTAGTAGACAAATATCCTGATGCAAAGGTGGAAAAAATCCACGTGTCAGGTCTAAAGACGTCTCCTCCGATAATGGAATTTGACGGAAAAGTCTTCAATGAGCAGGTCAAGAACTGCTTGAGGATTTGGCCTCAGGATAATGATACCGATGGTTTCTTTGTTACTAAAATAATAAAACAGAATAAGTAAAAAAATAAAAACAAGCAAAACGCTTATTCAACAATTACAGTTCCCTTCACCCCATACAAGACGTTAAGGTACTCATAAGTTCCTTTCTCTGTGAATGTATGGGAAAACTTGTCTCCAGGTCCAAGCCTTTCGCTCCTGAATGATCCGTCTCTGGCTGCGATGACATGATATGTGACCTTATTCAGGCTCTCAAGACCAGGGTTAATCTCTTCAGTTGTTTTAGTGGATTCAGTGTCGACAACGATCCATGTGACTGATCCGCCTGCTTTTATTGTGACTGTCTCAGGATCAAATCCGTTTTTTCCAAGAAGCCTTACATCAGCTGATGTTGGAACTGCTGCCAAAGGCTTTGTTGTTGTAGTCGCTAAAGTTGTTGTCACGGTTTTTATTGTAGTTGTTGGTGCAGCTAAATTAGTTGTTGTAGTGCTTGCACTATTGTCAGAACATCCTACCACCAATAAGCATAGCATCAAAGCGATTAATATTCCTATTATCTTCTTCATTATAATACCCCCCAATATTAGTGTATAATATCCAAAATGCAGTTTGATATATAAAGATTATGCAGTATATGATTAGAAATCAAACAACCTATGCAGAAAAGAAGGCTTTTCAAAGTTAGCCTTTCTGGTTCTTCTTTTGGAAGCGAGATACCATCCTAACCTTTTCTCAAGTTCCTCAACCTCTCCAAACTTTGCTTCCGATTCCCGGAACTCAGGAGTGTGGTGAAAGCTCTTCCCATTTTTGTTATTGAATTTTATTTTTTTATGGAGCATCTCATGATACACCACATAATCGAGCAACTCCCTCGGAGCATCCTTCATGACAAGAGAGATATTGATAGTGTCAGATCCATACTCATAGCTTCCTAATTTGGATTTTGAATCGCCCTTGAATATAAGGTTCGGCTGTTCCATATTGCCAAAAAAGAACTTTTCATTCAGCATCTTGAAAGATTCTTCAAGCAATGGGTCAGAATACAGTTTTGGGGCAGCAAGATGCACTTTCTTCATGAATATGTTATAGTAATCGACATACTTTGTCCTTCTCCTCCCTCCAAGTATTTTCATATAAAGCTCTTGTATCATCCCCATCCTGATTTCAGGATCGATTGTCCTCCATTTCTTGCTTAGGCCAATCTTGAGTGTGCGAGACATAGGATAATGCCTTATGTTGCCGTTGAAATCCTTGAACTTGTCAGAATACTTCAATTCAATGTTATACTTGAATTCCCTCTCAGGATAAAGTTCCCTGAATGCCTGTTCAGTTATGTCCATATTAAAAAAGAAGTAACTCCATTTAATAATATTATCTAAGCTTAAGTATGTATATCATACCTGAGTATTGCGACAATCTTTCCCATATCCCTAAGTTGCACGCCTTCTCTTGTTTCAGTTGAAACAATTATCACTTCTGTTCCAAACTGCTCTGCAATTTTTTCAAACTCATCTATCTTGTTGTCATCAAGTTCCTCTGAAAGTAATAATTTGTCAACAGCTCCGATCTTCAGGTTCTTCATGACTTCCTTTTCGCCATAGCTGGTCTTTTCAGGAGTTGTGGACAATAGAGTGAAGAAATCATTCATCACTTTCTTTTCTCCTGCAACTTCCTCTTTTGCAAGCACATCCTGGCTCTTGTCAAGCAGTTCCTGAAGTCCGAAATCTCCTGTGTAGCAGATATCTTTAATTGCAATTATCTTCTTCTTGACATCAGCAGTGATATAAGGCCCGTCTACAAAATCATATTTTGATGGGCCTGGTCCGCCGACTATAATCCCTTTTAGCTCAGTATTTGTCAGGAACTGGTCTTTGACATGTTCTCCGACCTTCTTATAATGGTCTTTTACAGCATCTTGTCTTATCCTCATGAACCTCGCAGCAGACTGTCCGCCTGCCTTGAACTTTCCAGGGACTTCTGAATGAGTATTAAGGATTGGAATGATGCTCTTTCCTTTCAGTAATGCGATTGTCGCATCTCTCCTGTCCATGACGATAAGCCCATACACTTCTTTTACGTCCATCATGTCCCTTAAGATATCAACGACAAACTCCTTGTCGCATCGATAGATCCTTGTCCTCAAAGGGACTGGAGGTTCTATTGACCAGACCTTTACATCGCTCTGGCCTTCTCTTTCAGCAACATTTCCTGAGAATACAGCCAATCCGTTAGGTGGAGTCTTCTTAAAAAGCCTGAGATGCTGGATCATCCTTTCAAGCGCATCTGTGACATTCTTCCTTGTAGAAGTTGATTTGATGTTTGATGCAGTCCCTTGCTCCTGCGCAAGATGATTTATGACCTTAGACATTTCATATCCTTCTGGAATGTACACACTAACCAATTCTGTATGTCTTCCTCTAAAACCTTCAAGTTCTTTGATGGTTTTCTTCAGCTCATGCCTTTGTTTTGATGTCAGGGCCATATTATAAAGAACCTTAAGATTATATTTAAAAGTTTGGTTTCAATTTTTATAGGAAAGATTTATAAAGAAGATTAATATTAATACCAATATTAAGATTAATATTAATAAATAATGGTAAACAAGAAAATAAATCCAAAGAGGATAACAGGCAGCAGGCTTTCGCCAAATGCGGTGAAAGTCCAGGAGCTTTCTAACGGTCAGTACACAATAACTTTCCCTAAAGGTCTCGCTAAGCTGAAGGGCATAGTCAAAGGCGATGTCCTGGAGTTCACAATCAACGATGAAGGAAAGATAGAGGTAAATAAGGGAAAATGAAAATAAGTCTTATCCTCAAAAATCCTCACTCAAAAAGAGGCCAGGTCACTGTATTTATCATTATTGCGATTATACTATTGATAGTCGCAGGAATCTATGGGATATACAGGTATATCAATTATAGGAATGCACAGGCAGAACAGCAGCAGACAGATCTCTTCAATTCCAATGTGGAGACGGTCAAGCAGTACATGAAGGATTGCATCAGCACAAAAGCATACGACGGACTTAAGAAGATGGGGCTGCAAGGAGGATATATTGAAGTTACTCCGGAGATTAGGTATTATGATACTGTGTTCTGGCAGAAAGAAGGCGTAAACTACCAGCCTTCGCTCGAGGAGACCAACCACTTTTTGGTTTCTTATGTAAATGATAATCTTGCGTCTTGCGTAAATTATACTGTAGTGCAGAAGATGGGCTACACAATAAAGGCAGGCAAGGCAAATACTTCTGTCACATTCGCTTCTCAGGAAGTTATGATAAATGTGAAATATCCTATAAGGATAGAGCAGGGCAATAGAGTTACAGAGTTCAATGATTTCAGCGAGACTCTGGAGTTGAGATTCAGGAAGATGTGGGAACTGGCCACAAGAGTCAATAATAGGATAAGCGAGCCTGATTTCAATATGTCAGATCCTTTGAATGGAATTGACAAGAAAGACTTTGAACTGAATTATGAGAGGACAAGCGACAATCGCCTCATATATACGATAGAAGACAAGAACAGCTATGTCTTTGGCAAGAATGATTATGTATTCAAGTTTGTATATCAGAGAGGTGAATCAGATCTTGTGAAAGAGATGAAGCTCCAGGAAAATTGTGAGATGTCCCCTACTGCATTCACTTCAACATTATATTCTATTAATAGGAATGCAAGACTTACAATATTGCCAGGCACTACGTTCAGCGTTCCTGATGAATCTTGTATTTTCACAGTGCAGCAGCTTCCTCCTTTCAACATAACAGTAGAAAATATCACGACAAGAGTTGTATATAACTATAGCTATCTTCCCCCAAAGTATGGGAAGAAAAAATATGTTCTAGACAGGCCAGTCTACCAATTTGGCCCTGATGGCACAGTATCATCAAAGCCTATGAACCTTGAATTGTATTGGAACGAAGAGGATACTCCAAGAAAAGGCACGATGGGTATCTTGACTGATCACGGAGGATACTGGCACCCTATAGACTCAAACCCGGACTATAAGAATAAGGTCATCTCGACAAAGATAGATGGATTCAGCAATTACACGACAGTTGACTGCGGACTGCAGAACCTTTCATTAAGGGTCGCGATAATGCCTTGGTCAAACATGATCCCCTCATGGGACAAGATAGAGAAATATATTGACCCTACAGGTGGGATGATAACTAATTTATTGGGCGGCCATGAGGTTCCGCTTCCTATCACGCTGTCTCTTCCAGAATTGCCGCAAGTCGGGCTTTCATGTGTTGATGTGACTCCTACGTGCGATACTTTAGTTGTAATCTTCAGGGTTGATGTTGGGGAAAGGCAAGTTCCTGACATAGATAAAAAGCAGTTTTTCATGGGGGATGAAGCCCCGCTCCAAAAAGTGATTAAAGGAGGCGTTCCAACGAAAAATGCTAAAGGGTCATGCAGGATACTCCCGAACACCAACGAAGTCATAACGGATATTACCACTTTTGACGTATCTAATCTCGGGAATATCTTTCAGGGAGAGGATCTTCAGAAAATACTTTCATATATTGCCATAATTGTATTTGATTTTAAGAGGGAACTTGGTTTAGATGTATTGAATATAGACACTTCGCTCGCAGGAGTTGATCTCTCAGCGACTTATTTGCAGGGCGGCCACAAGTACCAGTTATGCGCAATACCTGCTCAATGTTCAGGCACAGTCTGCCTGACAGCATGCGGAGCAGTATATCCATGAGAATGTAATAAAATGAAAAAAAGCAGATCAAAAGACATAGGCCTTGGAATTGCTGTAATCATGTTAGTCATCACAGGCCTTCTCACAATAATGGTGCTTAGCTACAAGCCTGGAGAAAAGCCTCAGGCAATTACAGGCATGGCGACAGGGGTATTTGGATGCTGTGAAGACTTCTGCGCATGGAAAGACGAGCTTGAATGCAAGGAAGCATTCACTCCAGACAAGCAGTGTTATGAGGTTGACAGCTGCAGAGTAGGATGCTGCATCAGCAAAGAAGGATACTGTTATCCAAATTACATTAAAGGCAAGTGCATGAGACAAGGCAATGATTATATCCAAAAAGAATGTTCGGAGATTGCTCAATGTGCAGACCCGTCAATTGTTTCAAAAGTGATGGAATCTACAGGGATAAGGCTCGAATATGATCCTATAACTGGAGAATTCATCAACAAAAGTAATTATGTTTATCTGAATAATGTCGAGCATACGACAGCAGATCCTTATTCCTCAAGCAAAGGTTCTTTCATTGAGATAAGATACTCTATTGCAGACAGCAGCGAAGTGCAGAATGTAGTTGCAATAATAAAAGGCGAAGAGGGAGAGAATTACAGGCTGATTCTATTTGATGATGGTGCCCATAATGACGGAAATTCAGGGGATAAGATATACGGAAACGTATGGGACAGTTCGATTATTCAATCTTCAGGGATAAAGAAGTTCAGTATTGATATTGATATCACAAGAAAAGACGGAAGACATGTTTCAACTGAAGATACTTCAAGTTTTGTTGTGGCGTCAGATGTGGACTGCATCCCTTTGAAGGTTCTTTCAGAATCTCCTGATGCGATAAATATTGTCCTTCTTGGAAATGGATATGGATCAAAAGGGGGCACAGAAATACTAAAGAGAGATATAACAGCAAATATGGATACTATGAATCTTGTCGAACCATTCACATCTAATCCAAATAATATAAACTATTACATGATAAGCAATGAGTATCAGTTTACTACAGAAATGGAAGCAAAGGAAGCTATAATCAAGGAATGCGGTTTCTTCAACACTTCTACAGACATTGCAATGATATTTGACTACAATGAGCAAAGATGCAGGCGACTGTCCGAAGACGCAAATATTTTCACATTAAGCCCTGAATCATATTATGTAAGGGGCAGCCCAGTTTCATTGTCAGACATTAGGGCAGATGCTTGTATAGTCGCAAAGACAGCATTGGAAGTTGCAGAGAATCTGGAAAAAGGAGCTCCCTCAGTTACAATTTTGACTAAGAACAACATTACTTTCTGGACAAATAATGTTGAAATAGCATTTTCATTGGCTGATGACAAAGACCAGAACATCTCTTATAATATAGTTGTTGACGGCTCATTGAGTCAGCAAGGCACAGCGCAGAAAGAAAAGACTATGACCCAAAGGATTATTATTCGTGACGGACAGCATAGCGTTTATATAAGCGCATTTGACAGCGATGGGAACTCAGGCACCTCGCAAGCAATAACTCTAAATGTGAACAGCTCGTTAAATTACACTATAGATGTGATATCCCCTGTATTAAATCAGACTCTAAATGAGACTAAGGCTGACATATCTTTCATGATACTGCACTCAACTGCAAATAATGTCTCATACTCATTGTTTATAGATGATGTAGAAAAAGATTCAGGCATTGTTGATATTGGAATGCAGAAGGATATCAAGATAATAAATCTAAGCCCTGGCATCCATGAATTGATGATATCCTCAAAAGATGCAGAAGGAAGGGAGGCATATTCCGAAAAGAGAGGGTTTGAAGTGAGGGTTGCAGGATGAGGAGAAAAGAATTGTTTTTTGGGATTTGTATTTTAGCATTATTGATAGCTTCCACTATGGTGTTTTCAGATGAAAGGCATTATGCATTGAATGTCAAAGAGGCCGGAGGAAAGCTTGTCTTCGTGGATGTTAATGTCCTGGCAGGGCCTCCAAAAGATATGCCTGTTTCAGATAATGGGATCATGGTAAGCCTTCTTTCGTTAGATTCAACTGTATTGTTCAACAAGAGTATAGCCATCAAAGCAAATTCAACAAACACCATCGAGACTCCTTATGACAGCAAGGCATCATCAATAATCATAGAAGATAAAGCCAATAATAAGAGTCTCAATATAAGCGTAATCGCTTTTGCAGACCTGTGCGGCGACAGGATATGCCAGAAGAAAGAGAATGCCGTCGATTGTCCTGTTGACTGTAAGTCAGGAGTAAGGGATGGGTTCTGTGATGGATTGAGGGACGGAATCTGTGACCCTGACTGCAATGAGAAGTCTGACCCTGACTGCAAAGTAGGCTGGACAAATAAGACAACTTCAACAACAGTTGCGCAGACAACAACCTCAACGACAAGGCCCTCTGTTCCCAGTACTCAGACTCCAGGTTTTACAACATCAACAAGACAGGTCAAGACAACAACAGGCGGCAGTTTTCCTTGGATGATTGTGATAATAATAGTTGTAATAGCTATAATAATGGCTATCGCGGCAGTTGCAATCATATCCAATAAGAACAAGAACGAGGAGAAAGAGCAGCTTTATGCTTTTGTAGTGGATGCGATGAATAAAGGGTTCAGCTATTATGATATAAGGAATCATCTTATAACTGCAGGTTACGATGAGAAATCCATAAGCGAAGCGTTTGAATATGTAAGAAGCCAGCAGATGAGGATGCAACAATAAAGTTTATATACATCTGTTTTATATATAACAAAATATAGAAGCGGACATTAATAATAAAGCAATAGATTACTGCTTCTATGTTGAAAAAGACATACATTTATATCAAAAATATGTCTTTTTCTAATATATAATAAAGAGGGATTAATTTGAGCAGAAAAATATCATACCTTATAATTATTGCATTGATCCTTGCATTTTCTTCTGCTATTGCCTATGCTCAGAATGATACATCATCGAGTTCAGGCACTGATGTTTATAGTTCAATGATAAACCAGATAAACGCAAAAGCAAATGCCTTGAGAGAGGAGGTCATGTCAATGTCAGACAAGGCAGATATGATCCAGATGATCCTCATTGCAAATCTTGTATTTTCAGTAGTATTGATGATATTCATTATATTTATGTTCATGAGCATGAAAAAGAACATTAATGATATCAACAGCAAGATTGAAAGCTCATCAAAATCTATAAATGATACTATAAAGACAGAGAACGAAAAGCTCAAGCACAGGCCTCCTATGCCTCAGGCGCAGTTCAGGCCAAATATAATGCCTTTCATCCCTCAGATGCCTCCTCACAAGAAAGTTGAAGTGAAGCCTGAGATCCATCACCCCCTCAGATACCCTCAGAAAGCAGAAGCAGTTAAAGAGAAGGAAGAGAGGACAAAGAGAGAATATAAGAAAAGTGCAATAGAGACCTTGAAGAAGGACTTAAAGGAGAGATAAGATTCTTTTACACTAATCCAAAAGCTTTATAAATATGTGAGAACCTTCCTATTCATACCTTAATACAGGGGATTATCAAACAAAATATAACATTGATTGGGGCTATGGGGTAGCTTGGCATAATCCTTTCTGGTTTGGGAAAATCATGGGTTTCCATGGCTTAAAAAAACCAGACGACCCCGGTTCAAAACTTGCAGTCCAAAAGACTGTAAGGGAAAGTCCGGGTAGCCCCATTCCAAAGAGTTAAGGAGTTCAATATGGTAAAACAGAGAGGAGAAGGAAGCGTCAAGAGATTCGGCGCAAGATACGGAAGGAAAGTCAGGGCAAGGCTCGCTCAAGTAGAGATCGAGAGAATGAAGAAGAGTAAATGCCCTTACTGTGCATATCCTAAAGTGAAGAGAATCGCCGCAGGGATTTATGTCTGCAGCAAATGCAAGAGCAAGTTCACAGGACAGGCTTATAGCGTAGCAAAAGAAAGAGCAAAATTAGATACTAAGAAGACGCAAAGACAGATGTATGCAGACATGGAAGAGGCCAAGTCCCAAGAAGAAGAGAACGAAGAGCCTGAAGACGATCAGGAGCAATAAATCACGTTAAAGGTAAAAAATGGCATTATATAAGTGTTTCAATTGCAACAAGAAAGTTGGAGAAGATTATCTCAGAAAGAGAGTGAGATGCCCTTACTGCGGCAGCAAGATGATATACAAGCCTAGGACTACGACTACAAAAGTTAAGGCAAGATGAGATATACAGCATCCATAATTGTATATGATGGCGCAAAAGACCTGGCCAAGGCATTGAAGTTGAATGACGATGCCAAGAGTGACAGGTCATCTATCGCAGTCAGGAAAGATGGGGACAGTCTAGTCATAGAGATATCGGCTAAAGATGCTGTCGCACTTCGCGCAGCAGTCAATTCAATGACAAAACTGCTCGTTGTCTTCGACAAGGCAGGAAACATACGTGAATGATATTTCAGTTTCAAGATGGCAGACATATCAAAAGAAAGTCAGGAGAAGATCAAGAGGATGCAGCTTCTTGAACAGAACATGCAGAGCATGCTGTCGCAGAGGCAGCAGTTCCAGCAGCAGCTTTCAGAGATTGAGTCAGCCATCAGCGAGTCAAAGGATTCTAGCAAGACTTACAAGATTATCGGCGGGATAATGGTAAGTGTAGATAAGGATAAGCTCATGAAAGAGCTTGAGGAAAAAAGAGAGATATTAAGCTTAAGAGTAAAGAGCCTTGAGAACCAGGAAGATAGGCTCAAGGAGAAAGCAAAGAAGATGCAGGACGAGATACTGCAGGATATCAAATAGATAAATTTTCCCAAGATGAGCAACATTGAACTGATAAAGGAAGTTGTCACCAATCTTACAGAGCTTAAAGATGATTGTTCTATACCGAAAAATGTCAAGCTTAAGATCTGTGATACGATCAGGCTCCTCGAAGATGAAGGCGAAGTCTCAATCAGGGTCAATAAGGCATTGCAGCATCTTGACGAGATTGCAGAAGACATAAACATGCAGTCATATACAAGGACTCAGATCTGGAATGTAGTGAGCATTTTAGAAAGGGTTTAAGGTTTAAATCTTAATTAAGGATTTTATTTCTATGCTTCTCTTTTTTCTTTCTCGACTTTATCCTTGCTTTCAGTACACTGAGATTAGACAGAAATAAAGTATCTCCTGATTCTGTCCTCACTTGTGTCTTGACTATTCCTATTCTCTCGACAGTTCCTTCAACTCCTTCGCTGGTTATCTTATCGCCTACTCGGACAGACCCTTTCCGTTTCAGGAATATTGTTGCAATGAAATTAGGGGAAAAATCCCTTACTCCTAAAAATATTGATAATAGGAAGAATATGATGACGACAGCAAGAGCTACATATAGCACAGCCTTTGCTATCTGCATGGTCTGAAGAGCCCATGCGACAGTCACAAAATAAGTGAGATATTCAAAGAAATAGGAAAATACAGAATCCACATCAAAAGGCACTTCAACCAATTTCCTTGCAATCTTGTTCAGCTGTATCTCACGAAATATCTTTTTTGATACCTTTCCTATTATCCTTCCGGCAGTCAGACCTATCAATAGTATGATTGCCGCAGAGATTATGTTTTTTATCAGCGGCGAAAATACTATATCGAGCCAGCCTGACAGGGTATATATCAAGTCAAGTGCCATATGCTTTCAAAGGGGAGATATATTTATAAAGTTAATGGAAAGTATTCTATTGGGTAACATGGAAGAAAAAAAAGATGACCTGAAGAGGGATACCATAAGGAAAAGGGATAGGATCGATAATGAGCTCAAGGAGCTAGAGTCAGAATTAAGCAAGACAAAATACAACAAAAGGACTCAGTTTCATATCGGCCTTGTGAAGGCAAAGATAGCAAAGCTCAAGGAAAAGAGGCAAGGTGCATCCAAAGGTCAGAAAGGCACTGGATTCAATGTTAGGAAGACGGGCGACGGCACAGTTGTTCTTCTTGGTTTTCCGTCTGTCGGAAAAAGCACGCTTCTTAATGCATTGACAAATGCAAAATCAAAGATAGCGAGCTACGCATTCACGACTCTCACTTGCATTCCTGGATTGATGGAATATAAGCATGCAAAGATCCAGATATTGGACGTCCCAGGAATAGTTGAAGGAGCAGCTGCAGGGACAGGCAGAGGAAGGGAAGTCTTGCAAGTCCTAAGGTCAGCTGATCTTGCATTGATAATTGTTGACGTCTTCAGCCCCGAGCATTATAAGGTGATTCTGAAAGAGGTCTACGACTCGCAGATCAGGCTGAATCAGAAAAAGCCGAATGTCAAGATAACAAAGAGCGCAAAAGGCGGAATCCTTATCGGAAAGACAGTGAAATTGGAGATGAGCGATGAAAGTATCAGGTCTATAATGAGGGAATTTCGTCTTAATAACGCAGAGATATTGATAAGAGAGCCGATAAATGAGGACCAGCTGATTGATATCATAGAAGGCAACAAGCATTATATCCCAAGTGTTGTCGTGGTGAATAAGACAGACCTTGCAGCACCGAGCGATATTGAGAGGTTGAAGAAGCTGGTCACGCCTGATCTTTACATCAGTGCAGAGACAGGGCAAGGTATTGTTGAATTGAGGGAGATCGTCTTCCAGAAGCTCGACTTGATGAGGATATACTTGAAAGAGGTCAATAAGCCTGCAGATATGGAAGTCCCGATGATAATATTCAGGAAATCTACTTTGAGGAATGTCTGCGAAAAGCTCCATAGGGATTTCATTGAGAAGTTCAAGTTCGCAAGGATATGGGGAAAATCGGTGCGTTTTAAAGGGATGAAGGTGCTGAAGCTCGACCACGTCCTGGAAGATGAAGATGTAGTTGAGCTGCATCTGAACTAAACTTCTGTTTCTAGCCCTGCTTTAGAAACCTTTTTAAAACAAAACCCATTTAGGAAAGATATTAACCAAAAGGTGATGATTATGGCAAAAGAATCAAGCGCAGCAGGCGGCATGAGCAAGGAAGAGCAGATAGGATTCCATAAAGGATCATTGAGCACACTCGCAAAAGAGAGGGAAGAGATGAAGAAGATCCTTGCAATAGTTGAGCAGCTCATGCAGATGCATGTAAAGGCATTGAAGGATCTGGGAGTCGACCTCCAGAAGATTGCAGAGCAGTCAAAGACAAAGATCGAGCCGAAAGGCACAAAGAAGAAGATTGATGATCTGATTTGATATTTTTTTATTTGAATAATTATTGACGCTAAAAAAAGAGTTCTACAGAGTTGAATAAGTGATAAATATGACAACACACATAAACTGCACAACAGCCCCTATAACAATGGCTAGTTTTAACCCTGAATTTAACTATGGTTATATTATATATGCCAAATTGAGCAAATATCCGGAGACACAGAAGGCATTAAGGGAATGGTATCCATATAAAGGCCCAGACACCTTCAATGACTTCGAAGTTCACTATCTAAATCAGGAGTTTAGATTCTCAATTAATACAAAAGTGATAGTATCTTCATTTGGACAGGAAAAATCGCCAATAAGGTTAAGTGATCATGTCGATGAAAGCAGGATAAGAGGAGCACTGGGTTTTCCTGGAGGGATATATGTGGCTGAGTTATATGTCCTTGGAAATAAAGTCGAAAGAGAGACTGAAGATATAGGCGTAAAAAGAGGAAGCAGGTTTCAGGCCTTAGCGGATACAGACTTGGAAAGAGAAGTATTGGAGATAATTAAAGGGCTTCAGAAAGCTCATGGGAAGTAAATCAAGATGATAGGGAATCCAAGCTTATTTGGAAGATATATAAAGATAGATACCACAGACCCAGAGAAAAGGCTGGAGGGAAAGATAGCGACAATTGTGCCTACAGACTTCTTTGACATATTTACCGAAGGGGGAAAAGATGCCGGAAAGATGCATCCTCCTATGATATTGCCTGAAGAGGAATTCTTGGTGACTGATGTATTTGGAGATCTCTCATATAATGGCAGGACCATGAGGGAGATCATTAATGATATCCTCGGAATTTATTATACCGAAAGAAAAGTAAGGGCGGTGTCCGCAAATAAAGAGCATAAAAGATTGGACAAAAAACAGATGATGACAAGAAAGAATAGTATGCCTTACGAGATGCATCTTTTAGGCACAGCAGAGTTTCTTGCAACACATCTTGGAGGTCCCCCATTTGATGATTACAAGAAAGGATTGATAATAGCTGCGCTTGAGCATGACACTATAGAAGATTTGCCTATATCATTGGAGTGGGCCTTTTTCAATATTGACAGGTTCACTGAGATATTAGGGCCGGAAGTCATGAAAAGGATTGTTGTCATGACAAATTTCTACAAGCATATAATGCCTGAAGTTGACAGGAGGATGGGAGAATCAAGGAGATTGGAAGATGTTTCTGAGATTGTGCATAAGATGTTTGCTGCATATGAAGATATAGAGGAGGAACTGGGAGCCCATTCAGAATATATAAGTAGAGAGATGAGAGAGCTTAGGTTTGTGACAGAACACGTTGGAGAGAATCCAGGTGTTGTCGAGAAAGAGAGGGAGATAACAGCTTATGATAGGGTAAGAAGATATATCAAAAGGGCCACCCATTCGACTTATGCAGCGAAGATAGTGGAGCATGACAAAGAGAACGATGATCTGGTAAGCCTTGTAAAGATTTGTGATATACTGCATAATACAAGCACTCCAGACGGAGACACAGAAGATAAGGTTAAGCTGATAAGAAAGAACTTGGATTACCTTGATGCGTTAGGTGGGATATTGGTGACAGAAGATAGCGAGTATAAGAGGGCTTTTAGCAGAGTGGCAGGTCTTACTCTTGACCTGGCACGTGAACAGATGCAGAAATGCATAGACAGCGCAGACCCTACTGGCCATATACAAGATGAATTGAGGCCAATGTTTGTAAGGCTTATAGATTATGGTGCATTAGTGTTAAAGCTGATTAAGTTTGATCCCGTCGCACTAAGAGCAGAATATGGACTAAACAGTTATATGATGACGATGGAGTAAAAGAGAAAGAGAGTATCAGCAGGCATCCTGCCCAAAATAATCTCCCTTCAATGAAAGCCTTCTGGTCTTTGGCATGTAATTGAGTATCTTGTTTCCGCTTTGCCTTCCGCATCCGAGAAAATCATCTCCTTTTCTAAGCAGCTTGAATGCATCTTCGCCAGATGTTTTCTCTATGTCTTTTCCTTTAAGCCAGTCAAGCTCTTCGTCAAAAGAAAGTTCAATAACATTCTTAGAACAGTGCGGCCCAATTATCTGTGTCCCTTCGATGCTCATTCTGATCTCAGTTCCGACCATCTCTCCAAAATAAAGGCCAACAGAATTCAGCCTTAGTTTATCAATGTCAATCCTTGATAAGTCTTTATTTGCAATATAGACGTTATTCTTGGCAGAAAGCGCAAATATGTAATCGAGATTTCCAGCAAAGCCAAACTGGGAATTGAGCATCTCAACTATCTTCTCAGAATCTTTTTTATTTAGGAATCTTAGTTTATCCATTATTGGTCATTCCTTCATATGCCCCAGGTGGGGTTTTCTTTTCTCATTATGATTGCAATCTCTTTAAGGACTTCAACCTCTTCCTTGCTCAGATATTGCTTTAGCTCTTTCATCTTCTTGAAATGTGCATCAGGGACAGCAGAATAGATTATGTCTCCTTCTTTGACCTGCCTTCCGACAGTTACGGAAGGAAGCGATATTGCGACCTGCATCCCTTTCTCAGCTTCAGACAGGCTGTCTTTCATATGCTGAATGGATTTTATCTCGCTGATTATCTTTCCTTCATTGTTCATGACAGGCATGCCTGTCTTTATCTTTCCGCGGGAGACTTCAACTCCGATGATTGCAGGATTCGACTGCCTGAACACATATCCTTTCAGCACTTCAATCTTGGCAGGCCGGACAAGATTATCGAGTTCTCTTGCCTCGATCGCTTTTTTTGCCTCATCTCTCCATTCTTCAAAGTCGTCAATAAGCTTATAGATTATGTTTGAGAGTATCACTTTCACATTCTTGTTGGTGTATCCTGATTCATCTGTGATATTGAATCCTAACACAACAGAGCTGAAAGGATCCTTTTCATAGTTTGATTCTGCTTCATTTATGTCTTTCTTTGATATGTTCCCTACTCCTGCCAGACGTATGGATATTCCTTTGTCTTTTAGCAGGTGGACCAATGCTTCCAGGCTTCCCAAAGTGTCTGCTTTTATTATGACTCCTTCTCCGTCAGTCTCGATGAGCACTTCCTGGACTTCTTTCTGTATCTCCTCTTTTACTTGTTCTAGATTCTTTTGGTCAGTGCTTCGAAGCGGCATGCCTGCAATTACATTTTCAGTGTCAGGAGCAGAGATCTTGACTCCAGTCGCAGCATAAACCTGCTTTGTCGGTATGAATTTTGACTTTTTGTCTCGCATTTCAGAAAGAGGTTTTGGTTCAAAAAGCGACCTTACCTTAGTGACTATCGGCTGGTCAACCCCTCCGATCACTATGATGTCATTTGTCTTTATCGTGCCATCATATATGATGACATCCATGCTCTTTCCGATTCCCTTGTCTTCTCTCACTTCAAGTATCGTACCTTTTGCAAATCCATCAACATTGCATGCAAGGCATTCTGAAAGGAATCTCTGGGCAAGGCCTGTAAGTATCATCAGAAGCTCTGGAATCCCATCTCCAGTCTTTGCAGAGCATGGGACAATGCATATTGTCTTTGTATAATCATCAACCCTGTCAAATCTTTCTGCATTGACTTGGAACTCATCATAGAATTGCCCGACAATCTTGTAGAATTTCTCATCAAAATGCTTCTTGTAGGTATCATTTTGTGATTCAAGAAGCTTTGCCAAAGGCTCTTTCTTGTGGATGAAGCCATGGATCAGGTCAATCTTGTTGCATGCGACAATGAATGGTGTCTTAGAATTCCTTAGGATCTTGATAGACTCTAATGTCTGGGGCTTGAATCCCTCATTGATGTCAATCACAAGGACAGCGATGTCAGCAAGGTTTCCTCCTCTTTTTCTAAGGGTTGTAAATGCCTCGTGTCCAGGCGTATCGATGAAAAGAAGTCCGGGAAGAGTTATGTCAAGCTTTAGTGTATTCAACAAAGGGCCGCATATTCTCTTGATTGTGTCTAAAGGGACAGACGAAGCCCCTACATGCTGTGTGATGAACCCTGCTTCCCTTTCAGCCATAGTCGATTCTCTAATGTAATCCTGAAGGCTGGTCTTTCCAGTATCGACATGTCCAAGGAACGCAATTATAGGTTTTCTTATCATAATCCATCCAAGATAGCAAATAATCAAACCTGTTTTTTAAAGTTTGTGTTATATAGCAGTGGACAAAAGTAAATATGTCAAGAACCACTGATATATTGACAACGACAAACAATTAAATATCAAAATTTTGTCGTTGACTGAAATATAGATAATAGTACATAAATCCTTAAATATCCTAATATCCAATGAACTTAAGAAATAAAAATGGGGTTGATATTTATGCAAAAAAGAGTTATTGGAATACTTCTGGTTTTTGTAGTTATGACTTTATATATCGGACAGGTAAGGCAGTTTGGTTATCCTGGAAATCTAGGCCTTAATATAAACTTGATAAACAGGGAGGACCATAAGATAAAAGATGCGAGTGTCAGTGTCTACATATATGATCTTGGGATATACAAGGAAAGCAGCAAATTCGACTTGTATAGGCATGAAAGGGAATCAAAAAACATTTTCATCGACACAAAAGGCGCTGAGCCAGGATGGTATGTCGCAAGGATAAAAGTGACAGACAACAGAGGGCATAGCGATACAGAGAGCAGGTATGTCTTAGTCACATGAATCTAAAGATATAAATATTAGTCTTGTTATTTTCTTCATTTATGGATTTCATAACACCTTTAGTCAGGATAGGGATAGTATTTGTCCTCACACTGATATTTGGACTTGACAGGCAGAGATCCCATAAGCCTGTCGGATTTGGGACTTTCATCTTTGTCGCGCTAGGCGCAACAGTCCTAGGCGTTACAGCAGTCTCAGGCATAGTTGAGAATCCTGTTTCGCTCCTTTCAGCGATTGTCACAGGAATAGGTTTCCTTGGAGCAGGGGCTTTGATAAGAGGCACTGACAAGGTCTTCGGGTTCACTACAGCAGCATCGATCTGGCTATTTGCCATATTCGGCCTTACTATTGGGATTGGTGAATATTATGTTGGTGCAATATTATATGTCTTGGCTTGGGTTATAATATATATTGATAAGTATCTTGAAGTTAAAGGCATCGGATACTACCAAAGAAAGCTTTCTATAAAGACTAATTCCATAATTGATGATAAGGAGATAAACAAGCATATACTGATACATGCAAGGAAGCACAGGCTTATGAGCATAGATATCAATAAGGAGGACCATGAGCTTGATATGGTTTTCATAGTGGAAGGCTCAGCAGATAAATTGAATATGCTGGTCAGAAACTTATATAAGGAAGAATGGATAAAATCAGCTAAAGTCGAATAAAGACACAAAGAGATGCTTATAAATGAAATCATCAATAAAGACAGGGCTTAGTTTTGGATTGACTTCAGGAGTCATAACAACATTAGGGCTGATGGTAGGCCTCCAATCAGGCACAAACTCAAAGATTGCAGTCGTTGGAGGAATATTGACAATCGCAATAGCAGACGCTTTCTCAGACGCACTTGGCATCCATATATCAGAGGAATCAAAAAACCACAGCACTACAAAGAATATATGGCTGTCGACAATCTCAACATTCTTTGCCAAGTTCATTTTTGCAATGACATTTATTGTGCCAGTCCTGCTTCTTTCATTATGGACAGCAGTGATAGTCAGCGTGATATGGGGCCTGCTTTTATTAGGCATATTCAGCTATTACATCGCAAAGCAGAACAAGGAAAAGCCATGGAAAGTCATTGGCGAGCATATTGCGATAGCGATAATAGTGGTCATCGTCACACATTACGTAGGAGATTTGGTCAGGATTATGGTTGCCTAGTTTAATATTAGTTTTATTAATTCTTTTTCTGGTATACTAGACCTTATCGAATTCGGCCTGAAATGTGTCCTAGAAGCCTTGAACCCTTTTTTCTTTATCTCTGATATCAAAGGATCTATCTTAGGAAGTGATTTTACTTTATTTCTCTTGCAGAAGACATGGATGTCGTAGAATCCAACAGTGTCTATCTGAGCCTCTTCAGAGATTATGTTCAGGAAATTGAATATATCTCCTTCTTTATTCTGTTTAAACATCTTTCTCGCAAGTTTCTTGTCATAAAGCTGGCCAAGCCACATAGGGCCTGCACTTTTTGCAATCCCATGTTGCAATAATACCTCATCGCATTTCTTCTTTCCTTTCTCGCATCTGAAGAATACTCTGAAATAATGGTCTTTGAAATAAGAGAATATTGGAACTAATGCTTTCTCAAATTGTGCACCAACAAGCTGAACCTTCCTTATCAGTATCCTAAGCCCAATCTCATGCATCACTTCTGTTCTTGATGGGACTGCCCAATACTTCCTTACGCAGGTCTTTGGGAAAGTTCCTGCAAGAGGAGCAGTGTCAGTAGCTGTGACTGCAAGTATCCCCTCTCTTCCTATCCTTTTTACAGCAGAATCCAGGAAAGGGTTTGGAGTCCCGAAAGGATCTATATCGATATAGTCAAATCCGTTTGATTCAAGCAGGAATAGGTTTGCATCCTTCTGTGATATTATTATCTTCTTTGAGTCAATGCCATTCGATTTGAGATTCTGCCGCATATCCTCAACAGCCTTTTCAGAAAGGTCATTCATCCAAATCTCGTCTATCTTCCCTTTCTCAAGTTCGAGAAAGAACCTTATCCCCCTTAATCCAGACGCTTCCATGGGAAGGCCTATCCTCATGTCTTTCTTGTCAACACAGTTAAGCAGAAGTATAGAGATGTCCCTATTGTTTTTCATGACAGGATTGTAGAATACAGGCAGTTTCTTTGAGATCTTGCCTTCGTAAGTTCCTATCTTTGCTTTTCCTTCAGTAATTACAGTCATAAATCATATAGCTGATGCACCATATATAAAATTTATCAATTAAAAGTGTTGTAGATGATTCTACAACAGAATATTATATACACTATGGATTTCTCAATAGCTATGGTGAATTTAGATACGCACTTGGACCATGAGGGTATAATATTGAAGAAAACTACAATATGCGGAGACTGCTTTACGACAATGACAGCTGTCTCGAACACTTGCCTGAAATGCCCAAGCTGCAATAAGAGCTATAATTGTGAATAAGACTATGAGGAGGAAAAAATGGAAAATGTAAAAGTAACTAAAGAACAGCTGGTAGAGATGCTGAGAAAGCCAGAATTTAAAGGAGGGGGATGGCCTCACACAAGAGAACAGCGGCTTATAGGAATAGGCATAGGGCAGGACATGACATTCGAACAGGCACTCGATAATATAGACAATTACGCAGCAGCCTGTCTGAGCATCTTTTCTTTGCCAGACCACATCGAAAGAAAAGTCAACATATTATCTGGATATCATAGGAAATGGGAATCGAGGGAAAATGAGAAGATAATAACAGGAGTCTTAGAAAGAGTCCATCTTACAGGAGAGCTTGAGCAAGGGATAAGGAATATGGACATGTCAGGAATGACTGGTTATAAGACAATAGGCCTTGACCATGAGCTGGAGAACCTGGTCTATTTGGTATTCAAATCCTCTGCAAAAGACAATCCAGTAGTCCTGTCCGAACTCTGGAAGAAAGCAAAACAGACGCCAAATGGATCTCTAAAACCTGATGAGTACTGGCCATTCTTACAACTTGCATTGGCAGATGATAATATATATGCGCAAGTTGTCAACCTAAGTGAAGTAAGAGATGGAGTTAAAGCCGGAAACACCATTGCATTGTCTGTCTATCCTGTAATAACTGACTTAGAAAAGTACAAGGAGCATGAGACTAGATACTATAAAGGAAGATCAGATGCTCCAAAGATGATTGAGAGTGATGCAGGATCAAAGGTAATCCTAGAAATAGTAGACAGGAAAATCTTTAGATGAAAAAATCAATTAGTAGGAAGATAATAATTCGATGGGGTTGGTAAGGGGTTGGAAACCCCTTACTGAATTACCAAAAAGATACTGACTATATTATTTTAAGTTATTAGAAAAAAGAAATATTAATCAAACTATCTATCCAATCGCCCTTCGAACATCACTGATCTCAACTGAATTCACTCCTTCGATATCAGATATCTCTTTCTCTAATAGGTCAGGGGATCCTTTGCTTTCATCAGCAACATACAGTATCTTCAATGATTTGAGTCCAAAAGCGACTGGCTCGATCTCGACCTTTGTCTCAGTCTCACCGACGCTAAGTTTTATTGTCTCGAGTACCTTATCCCTCAACGCATCCATATCTACATCAGGTGAATCAGGCATGATCTTGAATGTTACAATTACTCTTGCCATTTTCTAGTTAGGTCCTGAGAATCCGCATTTGTCACATTTGTATCTTGCAGCAAGCCTTCTTGCGAGGGCAGACCTTACTATTGTTGTCTGTCCGCATTTAGGGCACAGGAACTTTACAGATCCTTCCTCATTTGTTATCCTTCTCTTTGTTGACGTGCATATGTCTTTTGCCATAGGGTAATGAGTTGGAGATTTATTTATAAATGTTTTTATTCACCCCAAACAAAGCAACAACAAGGTTTATAAACCCAAACTTACTCACCTATCATATGCACAAATCAAGAGACGCTAAGTTTTCTGTATTTTTCTGGTTTTGATTAGTTCATCGTCTCTTATAAGTTCCTTCAAATTCTTCTGGTCTGAAAAACCATCTTCCTGGGAATGAAAAAGAGTGCTTGGATAAAGCCCATTAAGGGCGATTCAACAGTTTTTTGATTTTTTCTCAAACAAAAACAGATTCACAGGAGGAAAACAAAATGGTAAAAGTAAGATCAGCAGATTTAGGGTCAGGGACATTCTCAAGAGAGGCAAACAAAAAGCTTATGGAAAGGCTGGGATATCAGTATGAGCTTGTCCCAATGACAGAGCATATTGACATAGCAGAAAGCATTCCAAAAGATGCAGACATGGGAGTGATTGCGTATTACAATGCAATTGGAGGCTTAGTGCAGGAAAACCTTGATGATATCTATGAGAATAACCTGGTGATATTGGACTTGATGAGAGTGCCTGTTGAGTTCAGGCTTGTCGGGCTTAAGGGAGCAGACGCTGCAGCAAGGGCAGCGAATGGGACAATCTATTCCCACCCTAAGGCATTGCAGCAGTGTAGGCATTATTTGAGGGCGAATTACAAAGGACACAAGCAGCAAAGCGTAGCAAGCACTGCGGCTGGGCTGAATAGCCTGCTTCAAGACCCTGAAGGAATGGCGCTTGTAAGGCCAGAAGCCATAGAAGGAAAGCTGGAATATGAAGTGATTGATGAGAAAGTCGCAAGGGCAAGGCATGGGAACAAGAACTTCACTGACTTCTTCCTCGTATCAGATCATAATGGGATTGATTATGCTCCAAACAAAAGATACAAGACAATGGTTGCAATAACTCCACATTATGATAGGGAAGGGCTTTTGGCAGACATATCAAATGTCATAGGCCATGTGTATGGGATAAACAACACATGTATCCACTCAAGGCCTGCGCTTGATGATATAACTATAGAATGCCAGCAGGCTCAGATGTTTTATATCGAGATGCAGGTCAACCCTAAGGAAGAGAGATTCAGGAGATGCGTCGATGACCTGAAGTTCATACTTCCAAACAGGAAAGACCTTGAGACTTTAAGGGTGCTCGGATCATATTTTGATCCTAATATAGGATGGGACATCAAGACCGGATACGTCGGCAAGTAGTTTTATTTTTTTATTTCATATTATTTTTGGTAACATTAATAAACATAAATACTTAGCATCATGTCATGCCAACCATAAAAGACCTCGAAAAACGTGTAAAATCAATCGAAGACAGGAACGCAAAAGTCGAATCAGACAAGTCATGGGAGACAAGCATCACAAGAAGAGCTCTGCTCATGATATTTACATATCTGGCGATTGCATTATATTTATTATTGATAAACGTCCCGAATCCATGGCTGAACGCAATCGTTCCAGCAGTAGGATTCATGCTTTCTACACTGACACTGCCAATATTCAAGAAGCTGTGGCTGAGATTCATATATAATAAATGATGATTACTACAGAAAAGCTTATTAAATGATTGCACTAATTAAGGAGCATGAACCTCAACTGGTATAAATCATTAGAATGGTACAGAAAAAACAAGAAAGTGAAGAAAGTCCTGTTTGTTTGTACAGCAAATGCTTGCAGAAGCCCTGCAGCAGAATATTATTTCAATAATATGACTCATTGGTGGTCTGGAGTTTCAGCATTTTCTAGGGGGACAGAAGTCAATAAGATAATGGCAGAGCTGAAGTCTAGGGGTATAAACCTCAAAAAGATGATGATTGAAAAAGAGTCGAAGAAAGTGATTGGAGACAGGACTTCAGTTTTCATCGCACAACACTCATCAAAGCAGATAACCTCAAAAGATGTGCTTCGCGCAGATCTGGTCCTGACGATGGAAAAGTCAGTGAGGGACAAATTAAGAGGAGAATATCCAGATGCAGCATATAAGATATTCACATTGAAAGGATTCATCATGCAGGCAGACAATTTATCTGAAGGATTGGATATTGGAAATCCATTCATACCCCCTCCAATACGGAAGAAAGAAGGCATTATCGAGGGAAATATTGGGTATTACAGATATCTCCAGAACTATGCTAAAATATTCAAAGATGTTGAGATGTGTACTAGAAGGCTGATCGAGATAATATACCTTATTAATTCAGAAAAGAGATAATATGAATCGATACATAAAATTATGGACTGAAGAAAACTATAATTGCTATGATCTAGAGCCGGTCCTCGCCAATTACTGGATATTTTCAAGGAGAAATTGGGGCATTGGTATTGACGAAGGCATGATATTCTGCAAGGACTTTTCTTCGGATTTCTATTTGACAGAAGAAGGGTTGGATAAGGAATCAAAGAGATGGTTTGGTTTCTTCATGAATGAAAATAAAGTGGGGACTCTTCTGAAATCTATAGATAAGGCCTCAAAATCCATGATAGATGGAATCAAGATATTGGTTAAGAAAAATCTCTCGAGACCGAATAACAGTGAACTATGGGGGATGTTTGGAGGATATGATGAGAAGATAGGTGCACTGATGAATTGCTATATTGCGACACAGCCCCATAGGACAGCAAGATTTGAAAAAGAGATAATCTCATTCCTTGAGAAGAGAAAAGTTGTTGATAAAGAATCAGTTTTCTCTTTATTGACAGCGAGCGACAGGAGATTGGAGTTGAACAAGGCCTCAAAGGATTTCTACAAAAAGAATTTCTCAGAGATGATATCAAAAGAGGACAGCAGAATCGACAAGAAGATGATAAATAAGTTTCAATATAAAGAGATAAGGCAGAAAGTTCCAGGGAAAGCTAAGGAACTGTCAAATTTGAATCCGAATGCAAGGATAAGGAAGATGGTTGATGTGCTTAGTAGATTGGGTCATGAGAGGTTCAAGATGCGCCTTATCTGGATGGTCGCATTGTATTACAGGGAATTGTTCATAATGGAGTTTAAGAGAAGATTTATGATTAGTAAAAAGGAATTGAGGCTATATGATATCGGTGAATTGGATTATTTTGTCCAGACAGGGGAAAAGATAAGTCCTGATATCATAAATATGAGGAAACAGGGTTTCATGAAACAGCTGAAAGATGGAGAGATAATAACCTATGAAGGAGAGGTTGCAAATAAGATGCTATTAAGATTGGCAGGAGATGATTGGGATACAACAGAAATCATTGGAGTGGTCGCGTCAAAAGGCTACGCAAAAGGAAAAGTCATAGTATTGTCATATAAGTCATCACAGGATCATGCAAAAAAGATAAATGCCATGAAGGAAGGAGATATAATAATTACAGAGATGACAAGACCTAACCTGATTACAGCCTGCAAGAAAGCAGGAGCGATAGTCACAGACGAAGGAGGGATAACATGCCATGCTGCAATCATCTCAAGGGAGCTCAAGAAGCCGTGTGTGATTGGCACAAGAGTAGCCACATCTCAGCTTAAAGACGGAGATATTGTCGAGGTTGATGCAGAGAAAGGGATTGTGAGGAAAGTATATGAGAAATGATAAGACAAATCTCAACCCAAAAGAGTATGATTACTTATGGTCTGATTATGACATAAATTTTATCTTCACTTCATGTTATCTGTTCAAAGAGTTCAGAAAACAAGATATTGTATTGATTTACGGTCATGAAAAGCAAGAGCTTAAGTTTTTTCTCTCTAAAGCCAGCAGAAAAAGTCTCTCAGCCTATGGAATCAAAGTATATGGAAAAGAGTTCTCGAAATGGAAAGAGGATATATTAAAAAATATTAAGAAAGGAGAAATATTAGTTTCAGAGACAGAAAAGGAAAGAGACAAGATAGGATCTATGGATGATTCCACTATAAAGAGTAAGGTTCATGAAAGAGCAGCACTTTTCCAGTCTTTAGGGGGAGATTATTTCTACACAGAGTTCTTTGTCTTGGATAATGTCGAGAAGATAGCAAAGAAAAATGATGAAGTAAAGCATAATCTGGAAGAGATGGGCAAGATCAAGCTTGAAGCAAGGGATGTCCTTAATAAGTTCTATAATTACAGGATAATCTTTTCACCTTACATCAAAGAGATTTCAAAAAGATTTGATAGGGATGACTTGGAATGGCTAAGTTTCTATGAGATTAAAAGAGTCATTGAAAAGAGGAAAGTGCCGATTTCAAGAAGAGGAAATGTTAATTGGGTTCTTTCAAAAAAGAATGGTTGGAATATATTTGAGGGAAAAGAGGCAGATATAGTCATGCAAAGATTTGATAAGCATTTTTTCATGATAGATAAGGACCAATTCAAAGGTCTTGTGGCAAATAAAGGGTACTACAAAGGGACTGTAAAGATAATTAGGACAATATTCAGCGATAATGTGGAAAAAGAGATCCAAAAAGTCCAGAAAGGAGATGTTCTTATTGCAGCGACAACAGGTCCCGAAGTCATGTCAGCATGCCAAAAGGCAGGAGCGATTGTGACAGATGAAGGCGGGATGACTTCTCATGCGGCGATAGTCTCCAGAGAACTGGGCATCCCCTGCATTGTAGGCACAAAAGTAGCGACAAAAGTATTCAAAGACGGCGACTTAGTGGAAGTTGATGCAAACAAAGGAATTGTAAGAAAGATAAAATAATTTAAGTTACCACGGATCTTCCCAGAAATACTCAAAATACCGCATGAAGCTTTCTTTAATCTCAGTTGATTCAAGTACAAACGCAAATGATTGTTTTGACCATAGGATCTGTGCAACCTTGTCTCCAAATATCAGTACTACCATTGGAGATTTAAGTTCTTTTGGCAATCTGCAATATTTATAGTAATTTTTCTTATGGGTTTTGATATCATTAGGATTTAACCCCTCAAGAAATGTTCCATAATCAACCAGATCATGCATGATGACCCTCCTGTCAACCCTTCTTTGCATCCAATGCTTAAACCAATTTTTCATGGGAGTGCTTTCCACTCCAGAATTGCCACCAATCCAATACTGCTCCTTGTATTCCAACGATTCCTCAAGAAGAGATTTTATTGCCTCATTTCCTCGAAAGACTTCTGCCCGTATTTCTGGTTTGGAGATATCAAACATTTCATGGATCTGCGGAAGCTGTTTCTCAAGATTTTGTAGCGCACTTTTCTTTAATTTAATCTCTTCTAGGATCTTATTCGGATGCGTGCATTGGTATGTCCTTTTCCCTTTTTCGATAGTATAGCTGATAAGCCCTTTCTCAATCAGTTTGTTCAGGATGTCATAGATGTTTCTTCGTTCTATTCCAGTCTTCTCATGTATCCGATTAAGAGAACCTATTCCAAAGTCAAGTACAGCTGAATAGACAGAGATCTGCCCTTCGCTTAGCCCCAGTTCTTTCAGATTATCGAGTTGCATAGGATAACTATTATCTCTCATTATATAAAGATTATGGTATCTTAGGATACCACAAATATTCAAATATGGATTATCAACTCCTATTACTACAAAGTAGTTAATTATCGATGGAATGGGGGTCAAGATGGGAAATATGATCAAAAGACTGAAGAAAGCTGTTATAGGGGCAGCAATAGTAATATCAAGCATTATTCCTCACGCATCTGCCACAACAATGTTTGACGGGCTTCAAGGCCCTACAGATCATCAAGTTGAGCTAAGGGCATCTACAGTAGAGGATAAAATAAGCAAAGAAAATTTGACCGGAAGGCTTGTCCTTAAAGGATGGCAAGGCCAGAAAGAGGATAGCACAGGATATTGGTGGTTTGTGAATGTGCCATATCAGCATCTTACAACAAATAAGGATGAGTCAAACAAAGGGGTAGGCGACGTCACAATCGGAGCAGGGCCGACTGGAATGTTTCATGGAATCGGCTGGTTCTCTTATGTAGCGCTGACATTCCCGACAGGAGATACAGGCTATCAAAGGCCAGAAAAAGATTATTCATTGGATGGGTTCCTTAAAGACTTAAGCAAGGCACAAGATGGCATCAATCGATTAAAAGTTGTGGGCAATTATGCAGGTAAAGTTTCAGAATATGAAAGCCTTCCAGAAAACAGGCCTGCACTAGGGACTGGAAGGACAGATGTATCCTTAGGTTTATGCCTGACAAAGCTCTGGAAAGATGGAAAGTATGGGCTTAATGAGTCAATAGATTATACAATTACCGGAACAGACAATCAAGGAAACAATCCTGCAGATATGTTGTCAGCAGGAATACTCGGAGATATAGAGCCAGTCAAAGATTTTAGGATCGGAACAGGTGTCGAATATTGGACAGACCTAAATAAGGTTGATGGCGCCTCATTGACAGGAATGTTGCAAAAAGGATTCAAAAAATACAAATATGTGGTAGAGTTAAGAGTTGACAAAGGTATAATGAACACAGAATCAACAAAAGGAACAGTAGCTTTCAAATATAATTTTTGATTATTTTTATTTTTGTTATTGCATCAATCAGAGTTAAACATACTTCTTCTTGACTTCATGTATCCCAATAGCAACTCCGCCCCCGATCAAGGCAGTGGTAAGCTGAAGAATCCCCATCGCTCCAAGCAGTGCAGCTGGAATCAATCCAAATCCCAACATTATCAAAGCACCTATAAAGATGAATCCTGCCTTCACTGCAGATCCGACTCCCAAGCTAAGGAATTTGTTCCATTTTCTCTTTATGCTCAATTCTTTCATCGCGACAACAAGTATAGTATTGCCGATCCAGATCACAGGGATCATATAGATGAGAAACATAGTAAAAGGACCAAATACAGCTCCTCTAAGCAAAACAGCAATACTAGGCACTAATATTATTGGAAGCATCTTATAAGTCTTCAAATTAAGCGCAGCAAGTACAAGCGCGCAGTTAACGACAACTCCTACAAAAAGCTGTGGATGTCCCATCATGAATGGAACCAAGAAACATACTACAATATAGAGGATCATCTCTATATTTTCCTGCAAGAGTCCTAAAGAGTAATCCTGCGCATCAAGATACATGTATTTCAGTTCCATAATAAATTATTAAAGAATCAGCTATTTAAACTTTTCTAAGCGCTCCTTCAGGCGCATCGCTTTCCACGCTGGCATAGTGCCTTGGGAAATACATGTTTATCTTTGTGCCTTTCCCCAATTTTGATTTTACATCTATGAACCCATTGTGCTGCTCCACTATCTTCTTGACTATGTACATGCCAAGGCCTGTTCCAACACCTTCGCCTTTTGTCGTATAGAAAGGGTCAAACATCTTTTCCAATGTATCTTTGCTCATTCCGCAGCCAGTGTCAGAGACAGACACCACTGCATATTCTCCTGGAACGACGTTATGGACTTCTGCATATGCATCTTCAACATTCTTGTTGGATGTCTTTATTGTCATTGTCCCTCTGGTTTTTATGGCTTGTATTGAGTTTGTGTATAGGTTGAGCAAGGCCTGCTCTATCTGGCTCCTGTCTCCAAATATTGTATAGATATCTTCTCTTAATACAGATGTAAGGAATATCTGTTTATGGTTAAGGTTCAGGAGTACAAGACTTTCACTGACAGCAGTGTTTAAGTCCATTGGAGAAGGATTATATGAGTTTTTCCTGCTGTATTTCAGTATGTCCTGGACTATCTCCATTGATCTATTGCACGCTTCCAGTGCCTGGGTTACACAAGGCATATTTGGGTCTTCTTCTCCGATGCTCTCTGCAATAAGGTCAAGGTTTCCTATTATCCCTACAAGCAGGTTCCTGAAGTCATGGGAAAAAGTCCCTACAAGCATCGCCAAATGCTCGTATCTCTGAGCAGTTATGAGACCTTTCTCAAGCACTTGGGCTTCTGCAGCTTTTGCTTCATATGCTCCCCTAAGTTCTGCGTTCTGCCTCATGAGATCAGAGGTGCTCTGCAGATGTTCAGCCCTTAAAGAATCAAGCTCTCCGCTAAGTTTAGTGACCAGCCCCTCAAGCTCCTGTCTAGTCTTATCCTTGCTCATATATATTGCCCCCGATTAGTGAAGAATATGTTTTCCTTTAAAAAATTATAGCCTTTTGTGCAAGAATTGAGGGCCGATTTCACTGTTTTTTCGCTGCACATAGTATCACTGCTTTATATGCCCTTTGAAGAGGAATAATATAAATGTTCTGATTAGGAAACATATTCGGGCCCTATTTGTCCGGAAAAAGTATTACAGAAACATTTAAATAACTTAATCAACAGAAATGGATAAAAAGAGGTATATGATGGAAAAGATACTTTTGAATATATTGAAGGAAGTTCAAGACGAACATGGTTATATCTCTGAACATATGCTGAAGCAGATTAGCATAGACCTTAACATTCCAATAGCAAGGCTATATGGTGTTGCCAAATTCTATACGCAGTTGAGGACAGAGCCTCAGGGAAAATATGTCATTGAGGTCTGCGGATCGCCTTCATGCGTCCTTAATGATGGAACCACAGTTGAAAAGTTCCTGGAACAGGAATTAAATATCGAAATAGGAGAGACAACAAAAGACAAGAAATTCTCATTATACAAAGTTTCATGCATAGGCTGTTGTGATGAGGCGCCTGCAATGCTGATAAATGGAGAGCCCCATACAAAACTCACAGTTGAAAGGATGAAGAATCTAATAAAAAAATTAAGGGAAAATCATGCAGATATTAAGGCAAACAAATCTTGAAGCGCTGGAAAAAGCAAAGCAGCTTGGCCCAGATGGAGTCCTCGCTCTTTTAGACAAGAAAGCATTAGTTGGAAGAGGCGGAGCTTCCTTCCCAACAGCAAAGAAATGGTCAATAGCAAAGAGCCAGCCAGCTGATGAAAGATACATTATCTGTAATGCTGATGAAGGAGAGCCAGGCACTTTCAAGGATAAGATGATAATAAAATCAAATCCAGAGACATTGATAGAGGGAATTCTGATTGCAGCATACACAGTCGGCGCAAAAAGATGCTTCATCTACTTAAGAGGAGAATATGAGTACTTAAGAAAAGAGCTTCAGGAAAAGATTGATGAAGTCCTAAGTAAAGCAGATATGGGTATAACTATCGAGATAGTCAGAGGCGCAGGCGCATATGTCTGCGGAGAAGAGACTGCAATAATCCAGTCGATAATGGGATTCAGGGGCCATCCTATGTATAAGCCCCCATTCCCACCAGTTGAAGGATTATGGGGAAAACCAACTATAATCAACAACGTTGAGACTCTGACTTGTGTACCTCAGGCAATTCTTTTTGATGATTGGGACCCTATGCTAAGGTTGTTCTCGCTTTCAGGAAACATAAACGATCCAGGAGTCTATGAATTGCCGATTGGAATAAAGATGTCCTCAGTATTGGACATAGCAAGGCCAAAGAAAAAGATAAAAGCAATATCATTTGGATGTTTTGGAGGGATCATGCCATTAGATGAGAACATGATTATAACTCCAGAATCGATCTGTAAAGAGGATTGCAGCCATGGAGCATATAGCATAATATTCATCGACGATTCAAATAATATTGTTGATATATGTTATAGCATATCAAAATTTTACACTTATGAATCATGCGGAAAATGCACGCCATGCAGAGAGGGAACAATAAGGCTCCTGAATCTGCTAAAAAAGATAAGGGACCATAAGGCATCAAGGGAAGACTTGGACACATTGCATGAATTTGCAAAGCATATACAGGAGACAAGCCTATGCGGTCTAGGCCAATCATGTGGAAATCATATACTCACAGCAATGGAGCATTTCACGCAGGACTTTGAATTATACTTGCAGAAGGCTATAAAATGAAGATAAACCTAAACGGAAAAGATATGGAAGTTGATCCTAAGAAGACCATTCTTAAGATCTGCAGGGATAACAAGATAAATATCCCTACATTATGTTATAGCGAGACGCTTTTCCCAGAAGCAAGATGCAGAATCTGTCTTGTAGAGATGGATGGAAAGCTTGTGACATCATGCTCAACATGTCCAAGAGAAGGATGCAAGATATTGACAGGTTCTGACAGGGTCATAAAAGCAAGAAGAAGGAACATGGAGCTTATGGCCCCTCACGTATCAACATGCTCATTGACAGATGACTATGAAGTATGTGAAATATTCAAGGAAGTTGGAATCGACAATATGAGATTTGAGCAGATAAGGGATTATCTTCCTGATCTTGGGGCAGCCATAATAAGGGACAACAACAAATGCATCAACTGCGGAAGATGTGTCCAGGTCTGCGCAAAGATACAGGAAGTGTTTGCTATAGATTTCTCAAGTCGAGCTCATAATGAGCATGTTACGCCATATTGTGAAAAGAATCTGGCAGAAGTTGCATGTATAAAGTGCGGCCAATGCATCCTGAATTGCCCAGTCGGAGCAATAACTGAAAGATCTCATTTGAATGAAGTCCTGAATGCATTGGATGATCCAAGAAAGACAGTCATTGTCCAGACAGCCCCATCAGTAAGGGTTGCTTTAGGCGAACTTTTTGGCATGAAGCCAGGTTCATTGATCACAGGAAAGATGGTTGCAGCGCTAAGAAGATGCGGATTCAATAAGGTCTTTGATGTTGATCTTGGAGCAGATCTCACTATAATGGAAGAAGGCACAGAGCTCTTGAAAAGGATCGAGAAAGGAGGTCCTTTCCCTATGATAACTACATGTTGCCCAGGATGGATCCTGATGATGGAGCATTTCTATCCAGAATATTTCAAGAATATGTCTACTTGCAAATCGCCTCATGAGATGCTAGGGAGCCTTGCAAAGAATTATTATGCAGAAAAAGCAGGATTCAACAAGAAAGATATTGTAGTTGTAAGCATAATGCCCTGCACAGCAAAGAAGTTTGAATCAACAAGACCTGAACTGAAAAGCGATGTTGATTTTGTCCTGACAACAAGAGAGCTTGGCAGGCTGATTAAGCAGAAGAATATTGATTTTGTGAATCTTCCAGATGAAGATTTTGATCCTGCTTTAGGCGTTTCAACAGGAGCAGCAGTCATATTTGGCGCATCTGGCGGAGTTATGGAAGCTGCACTGAGGACAGCTTATGAGCTTGCGACAGGAAAGGGCGTGACAAAACTCGAATTTGACCAGATCAGAGGCACAAAAGGCATCAAAGAAGGAACAATTATGATCAATGGCAAAGAGATAAGGTTTGCATGCGCAAATGGCGGAGCCAATTTAAGGAAACTTATGGAGAATATGGACAAATACCACTTCATTGAGATGATGGCATGTCCAGGCGGATGCGTAAATGGTGGCGGCCAGCCAATCTACCATGATCCAGATGTAATAAGGATGAGGATGGAAGCTATCTACACAGAAGACAAGAACAAGCCATTGAGGAAATCCCATGAGAATCCTATGATAAAGCAGATATACAAGGAATATCTTGACCATCCAGGGAGCGAAAGGGCAGAAAAGCTCTTGCATACAAAGTATACTAAGAGAGACCAATTCTAAGTCTTATCCAAGAAAAAAATATAAATTGATGCGTATTCTCTTATATGAAGATGTCAAAAGTCTATTATTCAAGGGAGATGTCAAGGGAGTTCTATGATTTTCTTAAAGATGAGATCAAGGAAAATTTTAAAGGTTCAAAAGAGATTGCTGTAAAGATCCATTTCGGAGAGCCAGGAAACCAGTATGCGTTCAAGCCAGAAGATGTAAAAGTGTTCATAGATATCCTTAAAGAATTGAAGATCAAGTTCTTCATGTATGATTCGTCAACATCATACAATAGCCCGAGAGGAAGCCCTAAAACTCATGAGGAAGTGGCCATCGAAAAAGGATGGAGTGAACTGGGTCCCATAAGCACAGATGATTCTGAATTCATAAAAGTAAAAGGAAGGCATTTTGACTATGAAGTCTGCAAGCCATTGGTTGATGCAGACGGCGTCTTAGTCATAACTCACTTTAAAGGCCACATGTGTTCAGGATTTGGTGGATCAATCAAGAACCTCGGCATGGGAGCTTTGACAAAAAAGTCAAAAAGTGATATCCATGATGGCGCAAAGCCAGTATTTGACGGCGACTGCATCCAATGCAAAGCATGTGAAAGGTCATGTCCAGTTCATGGAATAAAAGTCGATGATTATCCTGAATTCAATGCATGCATAGGATGTTCTATCTGTCAGACTGTATGTCCAGAATCTTCAATAAAGCCAAAAGTCGATTATTTTGACACCCTTCTCGCAGAAGGTGCTAATGCAGCATTCAAGAATTTCAAGAAAGCATATTTCATCAATGTGGCAAAGAATATCACAAAAAGGTGTGACTGCGCATCAGATCCAGAAGGCATCATCGCAGCAGATGTAGGCTACTTTGCCTCAGAAGACCCTGTTGCAATAGACATGGCCTGCTACGACAAGACGGTCGAAGAGGAAGGCAAGGACGTCTTCAAGGAGCGGAACAAGAAGTCAGGAACTGAGCAGGTGTATGCAGCAGAGAAGTTCAAGATGGGTTCTGTAAGATATGACTTACAGGAGATTGGCGATTCCTGAACAGAAACAAATAAAAACTCTCAGTATTCTATTATGCCTATGTTCCAAAAAAAGAGAAGAGGCAGGCTTATCGCGATAGAAGGCACAGATGCCTCTGGAAAAAAGACGCAGACAGAGCTTCTTGTCAAGAAATTAAGAAAAGAGAAGATAAAATGCGTTACTTTCAGCTTTCCTGATTATTCTTCCAAATATGGAAAAGTCATAAGAAATCTTTTAGACGGAAAAGTAGGGGACATAAAAGACATCGATCCATACTTCTTCGCAAACCTTTACGCAGAAGACAGGAAACTTGTAAGGCAGAAGATAGAGAAAGCACTGCAAAAAGGAATTTTTGTCATCTGCGATAGATATGTGATGGCAAACTTATACCATGTCCCAAAATTCAAGTCAAGACTTGATCAGAAGAAATTCATTAAGTGGGAAAAGTTCACAGAATATAGGAAGAACAAGATGCCAAAAGAGGATATCACCTTCCTATTGTACGCGCCGATAGAAGTCAAGCGAAAGTTGATTTTGTCAAGGCAAAAAAAACAGAATAGGGAAGATAGTGATATAAATGAAAGAAATACGAGATTCCTGGACGAGGTCCAGAAAGTCTTCTTGAGAGAGGCAAGATTCAATTCAAAATGGAAAATCATCGATTGCTCAAAAGGGGAAGATATGCTCCTAAAAGAGGAAATAAGCGATAAGATCTTTTCTTATGTCAAGAACTGGATATAAATAAGGATTACAGTTCTTGATCATGCTCAGAAATCGCTAGAATACTGCGTACAAAGGCGATTTCTGACATGTCAAAAAGTGGGTTTAAACCGCAGGAATTGGTTTTTCAGTTTCATCATCAGGCATGAAGAAAGAAGCGAGCTTAGAATTCTTTTTTATTGTGTTGTAAGTTATTGGTTTGGCCTTTTCTTTCTGCATCATATCACCTCTTTTATGAAACAGAAATATTTTAGGGCCGCTAGTTTATATATCTAACGGTTGGTCTTGCGAATAAGGACGATTATGCCTCATTGCAATCTCGGCTTTGTACAGTTCAATCCCAAGATAAAGCGCATGCCGAACGAAAGAGATTCTGCTGTCTTCATTTATCTGGTCGATAAGCTCATAAGTGTTAGTCCCTTTGAATACAGCAAGCGTGTCTCCGTCAGAGCTTACGCATTGGACTTTGATATACTTGCCCTTTCCATCGTCTTCGACAGTTATCACAAAATTTCCTCTCGGATCAAAATTATCAACAAGGTTTCCTTTGTATTTCTTCATGTATTTCCTGCAAAGCTCTTTTGATGACTCCCATGTGTCGTCATAAAGATGAGCAGACTGTGAATTGACAATCAGATCTCCTAACTTGATATCAAGATCGATCCCTTTATCCTTCAGCTTGTTGATCAGCTCAACTCTCATATGCTCCTGAAGGCATCTTAACGCAAGGGCATTCTCAGGATATCCTGAAAACATGTCATTGGACCTTATTGTGGTAGTTAAGAACAATTTATTGTCCCTTACCCTTATCCATAGATGGTTCCAGCAAGGGCTTCCGCCTTTTGTCAAGTCTCCTCTGCTGTCCCATAATGAGACAACAACTGCTCTTGAATCAAGTTCCTTTACAAGCTTGTTCAAAGCTTCATCAATCTGATCGACTCCAAAGTGTGCCCTCATCCTTGTTCCATAAGTATAGCTGACATCATCCGGCTTAAAATCTGTAAGCACTTTTGGAAGATAATCATCAAAGTGCGCCCTGTCAAAAGGGAAGAATTCAGGTATGTGGAGATTATTAGGATCCTCTCCAGTCACAACAGATATCAGATTGATTATCTCCTTCTGCCTTGAATCATAATGTGTAGAGGTCTCTTTTCCAAATTTGACGATCTGGTCAAGTATCTGGAGCCATACAGACGCAACAGTCTTCCCCCTCACCACAAATACTGCATCTTCTCCATAGTATTTTGTAGTGCTCTCTTCCTGTTTTTCATATATCTGCTTGCTCCTGACTGCTACAGGAGTCTCAAACTCTATCGAAGGAAGTTCAGTTATGTCTTCAAGCAATTTTATTATGATAGAGTCCCTTAGTTCATTCAATGATTCTTCAGGAATATCAAGGTCTATATATCCTTCATAATTGCTTTTTATTCTCCAACATGGCTTTCCAGTGATCTTTGTCCTTCCTTTCTCAAACCCCTTAGTAAAAAAATCCATCAACACAACTCCAGAGTTAGAGAAATCATTTCCTGTTATCACGATGTTGGTTATTTGAGGGTTTGCAAGCAGGTTTCTTATGATGAAATCAACTCCCCTTTCAGCGGAATAAAGCTGCCCTATTACTGAATAATATTTAGAATCAATCTTCTTGGCGATCTGGTCTTTCTTAGACCATAATGATACGATTGCTGTGTTGCTGTCAGGATCCCCCATGATTAATTGAGTTCCCTTGTAGTATGGTTCAAACATGATTATAGCCTCTTTTTGTATAGTAAAGATAATAAAAGTAATTCCTATCCCAGTATCGATTATAGGGGGTGCCTTTAACCTTTTCAGGGATAGGAAATGTATATCCAAATAGGGATTCAATTCATATATAAGCTATATCAAAGTAAAATATATATTATAGAAAATATAGCTCTTTGTTATTTCTCAAAACTACCTATATCCATCAGCGAATTAAGATGGCTTTCTAATATCTCTCCTGTTGAAGAATCGATCTTCGCATTCAGCATATTGAAAGCAGCAGTCACATAAGTGAAGTTATAGACATTTCCATGCTCAATATGCTGCAATATCACAAAAGAATTGTTAGGTTTCTCCCTAGCATATTTGTTCTCCTGGAATTCTTTCATTATATCTTTCGCCTGATCTAAGGTAAGTTTCACTTTATCAAGTTCAAGAGCTTTGACTTCATTCTCATCCTTCTTGAATATCTCAGACTCTGCTGAAACAGATACTTTTTCCCCTTCAACGATGAATGTTGTTATCTTGTCATTGTCAGAATTATAGTATCCAAACTGAAGCATATTCTCATTCTTCGCGTCAAACATTGCGAATACGTGCGCAAGGAATGTGTTCTTGTTCTTATGTTTCCAGTCATGGTATTTATCGCTCTTCTCTATCTCTTTCAAAGCTTTTTTTATGTCCATCATCACACCTCAATTATCTTCCCAAAAGGCCCAGGATTTATCACTAAACTCTTTCCAATCTTCTCCATCTTCTCTGAATTCTCATGCAGATGCCCTGATATGGCTAGTATAGGATTATATTTGTCAATAAACTCACGTATCGATTTATTCCCAGCGTTTTCCCCATTGATATGGTCTAATTTTGTATGGTAAGGTGGTGCATGCGTGACAAGTATTGCCTTCTTCCCAGCCATTCTTGACTTAAAAGTCTTGACAAAGTGCTCAAATCGTTTATCCGATCTGGAAAAACCTCCTCCTCCATATCCCATGAATATATAGTCATCTACTTCCATCACAGTGCCATGAAGTAGTATGAAATTATTGAACTCAGACGTAGCCTCATCCATCTCTTCCAGGCTTTCATGATTCCCCGGTATGATGATAAAGGGCTTCTTCAGGCCTTCAAAGAAACGTAGATGCTCTTTCAGGTTCTGCCCAAATATTGAGACATCCCCTGCACAGACTATCATATCGACTTTCTTCGACTTTTCCTTGATCTGTTCCATGGCTTTTTTAGAGCCATGGGTGTCAGCAAATGCAAGCAGTTTCATATTGCATAAGGATTCAAAGATATTTATAAAACTTGTTAAAGTATAGGCCTAGCAGAAAATGTAAAGCTCGCATCAAAATGATTTTATAGGTTTAGTGGTTATAATTAGGTTCGTTTTGAAATTATATTTTCTTTTCGTCCATTATTTTGTGTCTAATCGCTTCCATAACAAACTGTGCCCTGCTACTATAGCCTAGTTTTGATTTTAGAATAAACTTATCTATTTCCTGTGCCAGTTCTTCAGGTATTGCAACATTCGTATACTTCTTTCTCATTACAGTACATGTACACGAAAGGTTTATATATTGGTTTTCGTGTATGTGTACATTATAACATTTTTGAGGTGGCAATTATGAATAAGGAAAAAAAAGTTAAAACAATCACTGCAGGGCTGGTGTTCAGCTGGATCTTTGGAATAATATTCTTGTTAATCGGTATCGCAGTTATTGGTCAAGGCTCCTTATTTATAGGAATCCTGATAATGTTATTTTCTATAATGATTATCCCACTTTTCAATAAGCTCGTAGCTGAAAAGTTTAAGTTTAAAATTTCTGGTGGTCTTAAATGGGTATTTGTAATCATAATTTTGGTTTTAATGGGGATAGCAATATCACAAGCCCCTAATAATAATACAGTTACATCAAAACAAAATGCTCCTGATAACTTGGATTCTAAGGCTACTGAGACGACACAGACCCAAACTTATGGTTTAGGTGATAGTATTACTGCAGGCGATTTCACATGGAAAATCACTAAAGTGTCTACTACACAGGAAATCGGAGAAGATGTGATGGGTACTTTTGTGGGCAAGAAAGCAAGTGGAACATTCATAATTCTTGATGTTGAGGTAGAAAACACGGGAAAAGAAGCCAAATATTTATCCGACTCAGATATCAAACTAGTAGATGACCAAAATAGAGAGTTCTCAGCTGATACAGTAGCTGCAATTTACTTAAAGCCAGATGGCTCTGCTCTTGTGTTTGAACAGGTAAATCCAGGTATTAAGAAACAAGGAAAGATAGTGTATGATGTTCCAGAAGACCTTAAAGTCGTTAATGTAAAAATTCTGTCAACACTGTTCTCAAGCGAGACATATAATGTGAAGATTGATATTTAATCTTAAAGAAAGTTAAATTGCGACCATATTTTTTCTTAGTTTTCTACTAAGCCTAAACTATGCTGGAATAATCCTCAAGTATTATCTTATCCAGATTCTCCACATCTTTGACGACATAGAGGTTGCCATTGCCTATTTCAACCATCTTCTTTCCAAGCTCAACCCCTTTCTTATCCAGGTTTATCCCGATAAGAGATATTGTGATATCATTGTTGGCAGCGATTGAGCACGCTTTTAATGTCTCTTTCTCAGGATTCTCGCCTTTTGTAGGTAGCGCATCGCTTAACACAATAAGATGCCTTGTCACATTCTTCTCAGTGAACATCTCAACTGACTTCTCAATAGTCTTGGATATGTCAGTCTGCTTTGCAGCTCTCGTCTTTGTAATCTCCTTAAGTATCAAAAGGAAATCATCAGTGGGGCGAATCGCTTGGGTTATCTCATCTCCAAATACAATTAATCCGACTTTATCCTTCTCAGATATAGCTTTATATGCAAGAGCGACTCCTGCCTTCTTGCCAAGATCAATCTTTCTCCCTTTCATCGACCCAGATGCATCAAGAGCAAATATCACATGGATAGATCCCTTAGACTGTCTTTCAAAGACTTTTAGTTCACCTTCGGCTAGTTCTTTCTTGCCCCTTCTCAAAGCAAGCTTCACAGAATGTTTTATCGCAATATCCCTATACCTATCGCTGGCCTTAAAATTCTTAACATCCTCTTTTCCGCCATAGACAGATGCTTTTTTATGGAATTTCTCTCCAAATACTCCGCGAGGCATTATATTGTCCAGTTCTTCAGTATAGAGCACAAGAGAAGCGACATCTATGCCTTTTTCAGTTATAGTCCCTTCCTCATCAATGAAATTATTCTTCTGGAGGTCCTCAAACTTCTTCTCCATATTCTTAAGGAGCTCTCTTCTGAATTCAGGAATGTGTATGTTCTTTCCGACATAATTTGGATTATATCCTGATACCCATCTTAGAAGAGTCTCTCCATATATTGTCTTGGCAAGAGAGTAATTATCTACAAGCTGCTCAAACATAAGATTTGGAGAAAAGGATGACATTCCTTGATTGAACGCTTCTTTTATCAGCTTCCCATCTTCTATAGTGTCCTTATCGTTCTGAAGGACTGAATGCATCAGCTTTTCTTCGTCAGTCCTGTCCATTACCCCTGTGAGTTCTTCAGCAGGATGGAAGCTTTCAAGCTTCAGACTTTCGTCAGGGTGAATCACCCTGCATGTTCTCAAGATTCTGGGATTTCTCAATCTGCTTGAGCTTTCCAGAATTGATATCGTCTTTGAATCTTTTCATCTCATCTTTTACAAAATCAAGAGGAGTCTGAAGATATTTGACAGAAGGCTTTAGTTCAATCCTATGCGACAATACAGAGTTTACAGCCTCTTCTATATCCTTTATTTCTACAACACTTCTTCCGGCAAGGAAAGCATTTGACTGTGCCCTTTCATATAATCCAATTGTTGCTCTTACTGAAGGCTTTTTCTGGACATCCTTATCTTGTCTAATCAGCCTTACAAAATATACCATAAGATTAAGAAGACTGTCAGGAAATTCTACTTCTATCTTCTTGCCAGACTTAAGCACAATCTCTTTCTCTATAAGTAAAGTCTCTGGATAATCCATATAAATGATGTCAAACCTATCCAAGAATACATGGCTTAATTTTTCAGTTGAGCTGTCTTCTGGATTCATCGTTCCTATAAAGATGAAATCTGCTGGAAAATCAAAATCATATGATCCGACAGTTGCAATTTTCTCTTGTAATACCTGAAGCATCGCGTTCTGCAGCTTCTCAGGGCATCTGTTGACTTCATCAAAGAAGAGTATTCCCTTATTTGCCTTGAAGATCTTTCCAGGTGTGAATGCTTCAACAGACAAAGGCCCAAATTTCATCGCTTTTATCGGATCAATATCTCCTATAAGATCTTCAGCAGTAAGGTCAGGGCTTCCCTGCACCCTTACAAATCTTTCTTCTCCTTTGATAAGTCCTCTTTTCTGGTCTTTTGACCATGGATAATCCTCATTTGCATCAATATCAGGAAGAATCCTTGCAATATTTTTTGCAATAGTTGTCTTTCCGACTCCAGGAGGTCCTACAATTATCACATTTCTTCCCATAAGGAGCGCAGACTTAAGCTGCCTCTTTGTTTCAGCCTGCCCAATTATATCATTAAACACGTTTTCTTTTCTTAATATTGATTTAAATTCCTCTTGCATTTTGACCTCCATCAAAGTGATATGATCTATAGTGTCAAGAACCACAGGTCATAGACCAGTGGCATGACTTGAATTTGATTGAATAATTTAGTGGTTCTTGACGCTCAGAATTCCACGACCCATGGTTCTTGAGCACAACAGATTCCACTTGACCACTCTCCATAAAAGAGTGGAATTCTGTTGTTTAAACGTGAAAGAAAAGATCGCAGGATTTATAAAACTATCCTTATTGCTAAAGGGTATGAAATGCCCAAAATGCAATGCCCAAATGGAGAACCAGAGGACTCCTGCGAATAATGTCATATTCCATAGCTGGCAGTGCAATAAGTGCGGTTTTAAGGAAAAGAATGAGTTTAATCATGATTAAACCAAAGATTTATAATCATATTATATAATATATAGGACAATGGAAAAAGGCAATTTGAGATTGGCAATCCTGGTATCATTCATTATTATAATCAGCATATCCTTATCATCAATTTCATTTGCACAGCAAGATGCTGCAGAACATGGCGCAGTGATCACTGCAAGTAACATAACAGTTTCGCCAAAAGTGACGAAGATAGTTGCATTTGTAGGGAACGGCTGCCCCCACTGCGCAGCGCTTGAAAAATACTTTGATTCGATAAAGCCAGATTATCCTGAGCTTGAAATTGTCTATTATGAAGTCTTCTACAATGCAACAAATTCAAAACTCATGAAAGAGATGGCCTCTTCTTATAGTGTCAAAGCAAGCGGAGTCCCATTGTATTTCATCGATAAGAAAGCGATGAGTGGTTTTGCAGAATCGATGGCTCCAGACGTTAAAGCGAGGATAGATGCATGCAGGGAAGTGCAATGTATCGATCCGATGACTAGGCTTGGAGAACAGCCTCCAAAATCAAACATTGGAAATATTGCAGTAGGCGTGATAATTGGAATAATCATCATAATCGGAGCGATAATCCTGATCAAATATATCGTCGATAAGAACAAGAAAGGAAAAGGCAGAAAGAAAGCAGGAAAAGAGTAGATATTTTTTCTTAAAAAAAGGCTTATTCGCAAATTTTTTAAAGGACTGAGGAATAAGGTTTAAGATTAACATTGATTTTACAGGATAAGACATAAAATGACTGAATTAATAATAACAGAAAAGCCTCAGGCAGCATCAAAGATAGCAGCTGCATTGGCCGACGGTAAACCGATAAAGGAAAATGACAAAGGCGTCCCTTATTACAAGATAACCCGCGGAAAGAAGGATATTCTGGTAGGATGCGCAGTAGGTCATCTTTTTACATTATCAGAGAAGAACAAGAAAGGCTATGTCTATCCTATCTTTGACATCGAATGGGTGCCTTCTGGAGATGCAAAAAAGGAATCTTCATTCAGCAAGAAATACCTCTCGACATTGAAGAAGCTTGCAAAAGAATCCAAAGAATTCACAGTAGCTTGCGATTATGATGTGGAAGGGGAAGTCATCGGACTAAATATCATAAGGCACATCTGCAACAAGAAAGACGGAAACAGGATGAAATTCTCGACATTGACAAAGCCAGATATTGTCAAAGCATATGAGACAAAGATGAATCATCTTGACTGGGGCCAGGCAAATGCAGGAGAGGCAAGGCATTTCCTTGATTGGATGTATGGCATCAATTCTTCAAGGGCGTTGATGGCAGCTATCAAGAAAGCCGGTTCTTTTAAGGTCATGAGTTCAGGACGTGTCCAGGGACCTTCACTAAAGATCATAGTAGATAGAGAAAAAGAAATTAAGGCATTCAAGCCAGAGCCTTTCTGGCAGATTGAACTGAACGGAAAAGCAAAGAAAGATTCTATAGTTGCATGGCATAAGAAAGACAAATTCTGGAAAAAAGAAGAGGCAGAAGACGTCATGAAGAAAGTTAAAGGTGAGAAGAAAGGATCTGTCTCAGACGTCAAGACAAACAGGTTCAATCAGTCTCCTCCGACACCATTTGACCTGACTTCACTCCAGACAGAAGCATATAGATGCCACAGGATCCAGCCAAAAGAGACGTTGTCGATTGCTCAGGAATTGTATATAGGCACATTCATCTCATATCCAAGAACAAGTTCTCAAAAGCTGCCAAAAGAGATAGGCATTGATAAGATAATGCATCAGCTTGCAGCTCAGGAGATTTATGCACCTTTAGTAAAAGAGCTTCTGAAGAAGCCGTTGCATCCAAACGAAGGAAAGAAATCAGACCCTGCTCATCCAGCGATATATCCTACAGGAGTAGTTCCATCAAACTTAAAGCCAAGAGAGCAGAAGATATATGACCTTATCGTCAGAAGATTCCTCGCGACATTTGGAGAAGTGGCAGTTAGAGAGACGATGATAATTGATATTGATGTCAAGAAAGAGCCGTTTGTGGCGCAGGGGACAAGGACAGTTGAGAAAGGATGGCATGTCTATTATGGCGCTTATGTGAAGCTTGAGGAAGAAGAGCTCCCTCATCTTGCAAAAGAAGATGTTATCGATATCACTAAGATAGCGATGCATGATAAGGAGACTCAGCCTCCAAAAAGATACACTCCTGCTTCTATAATAAAGGAGCTTGAAAAAAGGAATTTGGGGACAAAATCAACAAGAGCCCAGATAATAGATACCTTATTCGAAAGAGGGTATGCAAAAGGAAAAGCGATAGAAGCGACAGATCTTGGAATAAAGACATGTGAGATGTTGGAAAAAGCTATTCCAGAGATTGTAGATGAAGAGCTGACAAGGCACTTTGAGTTAGAGATGGACGAGATTAGGGAAGGAAAGAAGACAGAACAGGAAGTCATCGACGAGGCAAAAGTCGTCCTTACAAAGATATTCACTGAATTCAAGAAAAAGGAAAAGACGATTGGAGAGGGATTGATCGAAGCGAATAAGGAGATGATGGACAAAGAAAGCTCTATCGGCCCATGCCCTAATTGTAAAGAAGGGATCCTGAAGATAAGGAGGGGAAAATTCGGGCTTTTTGCAGCATGCGACAAGTATCCTGATTGTAAAACAACTCTCAGCCTCCCGGCAGGAGCAAAAGTCCAGGTTACAGACAAGATATGCGAGCACTGCAAGCATCCTATGATAATGATAATAAGAAAAGCAAATGCTCCTCAGGAGATATGCATAAATAAGGAATGTCCCGGAAAGAAGTCTACTCCAGAAGCAGAGCACAAGAATGTAAAAGGTTTGAAAGGAAGCACCATCGGGATGGAATGCCCTCTCTGCAAGAAAGGCAAGATGACCTTGAGAAAAAGCATCTATGGTGAGTTCTTGGGATGTTCGGATTATCCGAAGTGCAAGTATACAGAGAAAATTTCATAATTACTCTTAACTTTCACAATCCTTTTAAAGCATAAAGTATTCTCGAAGAGTATGAAAAAATACCTGATAATCAGCATTATCTTGTTATTGCTTATCCCTTTAGCTTCAGCTCAGAAGCAGTATCACTTGAAGCTTCTTGCAGTGTCAGATGACAATGGGATTCAGGCAGGAAATGTCGCAGATGTTTACTTGGAATTGAATGACCAGGGCAAAGGAAGGGTCTTCCTAGAGACATTTCCTATGACTAAGGTTGATACTCAGATATCTACAAGGTTCGCAAAAGAGATCGCCTGCGACTATTCTGGAAAAGATTGCAGCAATACAGACTTTATCTACACAATCAAGGCAGGAAGTTCTATAGTCGGAGGCCCAAGCGCAGGAGGGGCAATCTCAGTATTGACAGTTGCAGCTATCAATAATTGGCCGGTAAATGAAAAGATCGCAATGACTGGAACGATAAATTCAGGTGGAATGATCGGCCCAGTAGGCGGACTGAAGCAGAAGATTGAGGCTGCTGCAAAATATAATCTTACAAAAGTGCTGATCCCAAAAGGAAAGGCGATGATCACAGAGACCAATATCCAGAACAAGACATATTCATGCTCAAGGATAGGTAATGATATAATTTGTGATAAGGTTGATGTTAAGAATGAAAGCATCGATCTGATTAAATACGGAAAGAGCCTTGGCATCGAAGTGGTTGAAGTCAGCACGCTCGACGATGCAGTCTTTGAGTTCACAGGAAAAAGAGTACAGCAGCCAAATGTTAATGTCACCTTAGACAAAGACTATGTTAAGGTCATGAGAAGCCTTGCCATAATGCTATGCAACAGGACAAATAATATTGATTCTATGATAGACAAAGGGTTCAAAGACAATGCTACAAGACAGGCATATGTTGAAGCAGTCAACCTCACAAAAAAGAGTGAAGACGCTTTCAACAAGCAGAGGTATTATTCGTCAGCATCGTACTGCTTCGGAGCCAATGCGGAATTGGGGAAAATACTTCTGGATCAGATGAACTCGTCAAGAGACGAGAGTGCAAAGCAGGTTGCAGTTCTGAAGAAGGAATTGGATATTTTTGATAAAGGGATCGAGGCAAAACAGATAAAGACTATAACTGACCTTGAAGCTTTCATGGTAGTCAAGCAAAGGATCGTCGAAGCAAAAGAATTATTGGATGAAACAGAGAAGAGGATGGCTGAAGGAAAAGAGTACAAGTCATCGATGGCAGTTGCGATAGAGAGGATATACAGCGCAAACGCGTGGTCGAATTTCTTTGGGATAAAAGGAAAGGAATTCCAGTTCAACAAGAAAGATCTTGAGGAGAGCTGCAACTCAAAGATAAACGAGGCAGAAGAAAGGTTCCAATATATCTCTCTTTATATCCCGAATGAGCTGCAAGACCAGAGGAAGGGTATAGACAATGCTTATGCTGATCGGGCAAATGGAGATTTTGAGCTATGTTTGTTTAAGGCAGCACAGGCAAAGGCAGAGATTGATTCTATACTGAATGTGATAGGCCTTGAAGAATCAGACTTAGACCCTCTTCTTGATGATAAGCTTGCAATAGTAAAAGAAGAGATCGCAAAGCAGGAATCAAAAGACACATTTCCGATTTTAGGGTATAGTTACTATGAGTATTCTGACTCATTGAGAGGGAGCGACAAGATATCTTCCTTGTTGTATGCAGAATACGCGCTGGAATTGTCTGATATGGATATATATTTCAAAGAGATGGGAAAAGATACTAAAGTAGATGTGATAAGTCCTGATCTCAATGTAAGCAGGACCAAAGTCATAATAATAGCAGGAATTGCTATAATCATCGGAATTATTGTAGGATTCATACTGTTCTACAGAAGAAGAGACGAGATTGTAATTAAGATTAATTGATAACATCTCAAAAAAATAAAAAAGGATATAGCTTTCTCATGAAAGGAGTCAAACCCGGAATAAGCCTTCCGAAGAAAGCCTATTCCAGGAAAAAGAGGTGATTAGGATTCGTGTCTTCTTCCTGAATATGTCAAGTGAATATCCTCCCTTTTTGAGAAATATCCACCCCCAACACAAACATAATGCATCCTTTTGGATAACTATGTTCTAACTATGGAGTAGTATAGCTTATATTTAAACCTTTCGGTTCTGATAGTATTCTAAAGTAGTAACAAATACTGGAATATATAGTTCATATTGTATATAAAATAGTATCGATTAAGACGTAAGATTATTAATCTTCGAAAATCATTCGGAATCATATGAAAAAGAGGAAGACATTGTTCTGGTTAGTATTGATCTTGGTATTGATATTGATTCTGATCATATTTATCTTGATATTCTATTATAATTCTACCAATAATAGCCCAACAGGATTAATAATAAAAGAGAAAAGCAGTCCAATAAACATAGAAGCAAGCGATAAAGAAATAAAGTTGTTCTTCTGCCCAAGAGACAATTGCACAACAGCGCTTAATGACGCATTGAAATCTGCAGATGATGAGATATATTGCGCATTCTTTGATTTTGATCTTCCAGAGATAAGAGACACTCTGCTGAAGAAAGGGAAAGACATCGACGTGCGTCTTGTCATAGATTCGGACAATGCAGGTTTCATGAAAGGTGATGCAATAAGATATGACAATCGTTCTCCTTATATGCACAATAAGTTCTGTATAATTGACAGAAAGGTTGTGACTACTGGCTCGATGAACCCAACCAAAAGCTGCTCATACAGGAATAACAATAACTTGATTATTATCCCATCAGAAAAGCTTGCAGAGAATTATAGGAACGAGTTCATGGAGCTTTGGAATGGCACTTTCGGAAAAGGAGAAACAACAAAAAGTCCTGAAGTCATCTTCAACGGAATAAGCATGAAAAGCTATTTCTGTCCAGAAGACAAGTGTTCTGAAAAGATACAAGATGAGATAAGGAAAGCAAAGAATTCTATATATTTTATGACTTTCTCATTCACAGACAAGTATATTGCAGACGATCTTATCGCTCAAAAGATAAATGGATTGGATATTAAAGGTGTTTTTGAAAAAAGCCAGGAATCACAATATTCACAGAAATCATTCCTTGAAGACCATTATGTCGATGTCAAATTTGACCATAATAAGGCATACATGCACCATAAAGTGTTCATAATCGACAATGAGACAGTCATAACTGGTTCATTCAACCCATCCTACAATGCGGATCACCTAAACGACGAGAATATCCTGATAATAAAAGATAAGGATATAGCAAGTAGATATTTAGAAGAGTTTGCAATTGTGTATGGATAAGCTTTATAAAACACTGCATACTTGTAATAACCATGCCAAGAGAATATGATGTTATAGGTATAGGGAATGCTTTAGTCGATTTCTTGATAGAACTGGACGACGAGAAGATATGTTACCTAAATCTTAAGAAAGGCAACTTCCATATGGTAAGTGCAGAAGAATCGAGGAAGATAATTGACTACCTAAAAGATCACGAGATAAAGATAGCTCCAGGCGGAAGCTGTGCAAACACGATATCAACAATCGCAAAATTAGGCGGAAAGACTATTTTTATCGGAAAAGTAGGTGATGATGAGCACGGTGACTATTTCTGTCAAGAGCTAGAGAAAGACAATGTCAAAATAAATATATCAAAAGGTCCTGGAATGACCGGCCGTGCGATAACAATGATAACTCCTGACACAGAAAGGACTTTTTCAGTGCATTTGGGAGAATCGATCAACATAAAGAAGCATGACATAATAGAGGAAGATATAATCAAGAGCAAAGTATTCCATGTAGAAGGATATCAGCTTGATGATGAAGACCTTAAGCAGACTGTACTTCATGCAATGGATATCGCAAAGAAGAATGGAGTCATCATCTCAATGGACTTGGGAGATCCAGGGCTCATCCAAAGGAACTTGAAAGACTTCAAGAGCATAGTCACATTATACACAAACATCCTTTTCCTAAATGAAGAAGAGGCAAAAGTCTTCACAGGATTACAAGATATAGATATCGCAATCGAAAAAGCCTCGATGATATCAGACATAGTTGTAGTCAAGCTCGGAAAGAAAGGATCCCTTATCAAGAAAGGCGATAAGATAATCCAGATCGAACCAAAGATTGTAAACGCAGTCGACACGACAGGCGCAGGCGACAACTATGCAGCCGGATTCCTGTATGGCATAACCAAAGGCCTAGGCCTTGAGAAGTCAGGCAAGATAGCAAATATAATCAGTGCAGAGATAGTCAAGAAAGTCGGAGCAAGGTTTGATGTGGATCCGAAGGGATTGATAAAAGATATTACAAATCCTTAGACCTCCTCCTTCACATTAATCGTCGCGACCAAAGTCATCGTATTCTTAAGTGAGAACTTCTTCCTGAAATTGATGACAAACTCATTGAACTCTTCAATATCTTTAAACTTCAGTTTTATCATCAGGTCATACTCACCAGTAACCCCAAAAACCTCCTTTATATGAGGGTCAGAACCAAAGTAAGTGTTAGGGATATCGACCTCAGACTTGACAAGCATAAACACAATGAAGTTCTCTCCTATTGCCTTGTTATTGAGCTTCAGGGTGAACTTTTCAATGACTTTCTCCCTTATTAGCCTATTTATACGGTCATGTACAGTAGAAGGCCTAATGCCTGTTGCCTTGGCTATATCTCGAATAGCCATCCTCGAATTTTCCTTCAAAACTTCAATGATCTTATGGTCTTTTAGGTCTAGTTGCATATAAAACACTGTCGACTATCTTACTGATCCAGAAATCACCCTTTATGAAAAAATAAATATTGACTCTCTGAAAATTCAAGAACTTTGACGCCAAACAAAGCAGCAGTTGGGGGTTGATTTCAGAGAGCCAACGAACTGGCGTGTACTTATACCTATTGTGCAACTTATATTTAAATATTTCGAATTTTGTCCGGTTATATTATAAAAGTCCGGACAAATTGAACAAAAAAACAAGAAAAATATATAAAATTCACAGAAATCATACATAAAATAAAATCTAAGGAGGATATTTATGGACAAAGGACCAAATTTTGAAGTGAAAGATATTGCTTTAGCCCAGCAAGGTAAGCTAAATATAGAGATAGCCGAGTCAAGGATGGGCGCTTTGATGAAAGTAAAGCAGAGATTCGCTAAAGAAAAGCCTTTCAAAGGGGTAAGGATAGGATTAGCGCTACATGTCACAAAAGAGACAGCTGTTTTAGTAAAGACATTGATTGCAGGTGGCGCAGAGGTAGCAATTACAGGATGCAATCCTCTCTCAACACAAGATGATGTTGCAGCAGCCTTGGCTAAAGATGGAGTCAATTGTTGGGCATATAAAGGAGAGAATAGTGAGGATTACTATAGATATCTTAACTATGTCATTGCATTCAAGCCTCATATCACAATAGACGACGGATGCGACCTTGTTTCAGAGATCCACAAGAAGCACGCATATATGATAAAAGACATAATTGCGGGATGCGAAGAGACAACAACTGGTGTAATAAGATTAAAAGCGATGGAAAAGGACGGCGCATTGAAGTATCCAATGATTGCAGTGAATGACAACAAGACAAAGCACCTTCTAGACAACTATTATGGGACAGGAGAATCTACTTGGGATGGAATAAAAAGAGCAACAAACGTATTGATAGCAGGAAAGAAAGTTGTTGTCTGCGGATATGGGAGCTGCGGTAAAGGAGTTGCATTGAAAGCAAAAGGATACGGAGCAGATGTCATTGTGACAGAAGTGAACAATTTCCTCGCATTGCAAGCATCATTGGATGGATATAGGGTGATGCCAATTATGGATGCAGCAAAGATAGGAGAAATCTTTGTGACAGTTACAGGAAACAAGAATGTAATTGACATAAAGCACATAGAAGCTATGAGAGAAGGCGCAATCTTGGCAAATTCAGGTCACTTCGACGCTGAAATCAACGTAAAAGCAATGAAACAAAAAGCAAAGAGCGTAAGGAGAGTAAGGCCATTCTTGGATGAATACTTGATAAAAGGAAAGAAGATATTCTTATGTGGAGAGGGAAGATTAGTGAATCTTGCTGCAGCAGAAGGCCATCCAAGTGAAGTCATGTCAACCTCATTCTGTGGCCAAGCTTTGGCTTGCGAGTTTGCAGTCAAGAACAAGGGCAAATTAAGGCCTTCTTTGATCCAGCTTCCAGCAGAGATTGATGACCATATTGCCCGCCTTCAATTGGACGCAATGGGTGTCAAGAAAGACGAGCTTACTAAAGAGCAGAAAGCATATCTTTCAAGCTGGCAGGAAGGGACTTAAGTTCCTTTTATTTTTTATTTGCTTATTCTAATATATCTAATCACCTATCCTCTTTAAGCAAAAGATTTTTATATAACCCTAAATAAGTTACACCCTAAAAGGAGTTGATAAGATGGCTGATGATAGAAAGATTGCATGCTCAAGATGCAGGAAAATAGTTCCAATTTCTGACATTAAATATGTCCTTAGCGGAAAAGATATGAAATTAGAGCTTTGTTCAGAATGCAGGGGAGAGAAGGCAAAGCCGGTCATTCAAGGAATAAAAGTAGTTAAATCATCGCCAGTAGACTCAAAAAAGATCACGTTCTTATGCGCAAGATGCAAGTATAAATTTAAGGCAGATCCAAAAAACACTGTCTTGAAATGCCCATACTGCGGCAAGTCAGACAAAGTGATGGAATACAAGCTTGATTTATAGGAATTCTTAACTTTGTAGAAAAATTTAAATAGAGACTGTATCAAATATACTCGAAAGTATATATGCAAGGATAAAAATGGACAAAAAAGAGGCAGCAATAGAGGTTCCGGCAGACAAGATGTTCTACTTAGCTAATGGAAAGGCCATAAAGAGTGTTAACGCTCTAAAGGAAGAATTAAAGATCATGCCTGACCAATTGTTCAAGGTCCATGTCACGAATGAAAAGAATGATTTTGCAAACTGGATAAAATATGTCTTTAAAGACGAGAAATTGGCCCAGGATATGCTAAAGACCAAAGATAAGCTTGTCACAGCAAAAATAATAGAAGAAGACATCAAGCATAAGGAGGATCTCGCAAGGATCGATGAGATAATAAACGCAAAACCGGAGAAAAAGCCTGAAGTCAAGGAAGTTCCTAAAGAAGAGCCAAAGAAAGTTATCAAGCATAAGAAAGTGGTTCACCATCATAATGAAAATAAGCCAAATTATACGAAAGATGAGAAAAAGGTCTATCTGACAGCCCTTATTCAGGGAATTGTCATCGGAATTGTAGCTGCTCTTCTTCTCGCATTTATGCTCATGAAATATTCAAATTTGTGCAGTTAAGGTGAGAAAATGACAGATTCTAAGATGAAAAAAGAAGATGCAAAAAGGATCCTTTCAGATGTTGACCAGTCAAAAATGTTCTGGCTGCATGACGGAAAGACTTTAAGAAGCTTAAATGAGCTGTCTCGTGCATTTAAAGGCATGAAAAAAGAGGTCTTTGAACATCATGTGACCAAGGACAAGAATGATTTTGCAAACTGGATAAAAGACGTACAGCAGGACAAAGAGCTGGCAGCTATGCTATACAAAGTCAAATCAAAGCCTACAGTTGAAAAGATAGTTCATGATAGGATATCCCAGTTGACAAGGATCATAAAGAAATAATTATAAACTTCTTCTTTTTACCATGATATTATGATAATAAATATAGGGACAGCAAATGAAGCAAAAGTCGAGGCAGTTAAAGAGACTATTTCTGACTATGATATCTTAAAAGACGCCAAAATAGTTTCTTTGGAAGTAAGTTCTGGAGTTGAAGACCAGCCTAAGACTATTGAAGAGACTATTAAAGGCGCAAAGAATAGGGCAAAGAACGCATTCAAGAATTGTAATTACAGCATTGGGCTAGAGTCTGGCTTAATGATAGTGCCAGAGACAAAGACAGGCTATATGGACGTCTGCGTATGTGCAATATACGACGGAAAAGAGTTCCATCTGGGATTCTCGTCAGCATTTGAATATCCAAAAGAGGCAGTAAGGCTTGTCTTCGAAGAAGGATTGGATATAACTCAGGCTTTCAATAAGCTGAAGTTGACAGACAATCCAAGATTAGGCGCAGCAGGTGGCGCGATCGGTATATTGACAAAAGGCAGGATGAAAAGAAAAGAGTACACAAAGCAGGCAATCACGACTGCTTTGATCCATTTAGAGAACCCAAAATTATTCTAATGAGTTATCGTAGGAATTACATTTATCACATTTGATTACCTTCCGTAGATTAGCAAGACCAGTATATAAAATCATAACATTTATATATTAGACTATTTTATATCGCTAACGGGGGTTTGAAATGGTTATATTATTTGATTACTTCAATTTGCCAGATAATGTGTATGACATAGTTTTTTCTACGCCTCAGCAGAGTATGGTGGCAAGGGTTCTTATCAACTACATGAAAGCTCATGACAATGAGATAACAAAAGCAGAGATGTCAGCGATTGCAAATATGCTTCATGACGGAAGTTTTGTCGCAGAGATTGATGCAGGTGAATATAGGGGAAAAGTCGTCAAGTTATCATATAACAAAAGGCAGTTTTATGACAGGATCATAACTCCTATGAAAAGCATGGGGATAATAGATTACGATCTTTACAAGAAGACATATAAGGTCTCAAAGAAGTTTGTAACAATATTAAGGGATATTGGGCTTACCTGGCAGATAGAATCAGACAGGAAAGTGGACAAGGAGAAGATCCTGAAAAGCATGAAACAGGTCCCTAAGTCTATATCATAAATTTCCGATCATGAATAATTATCTGATTGTTGGAATTTGTGCATCTATAGTTTTCTTTGTGTTATATCTGGTCCTAGAAAGGATGATGGAAGAGAAAAGGTATAATCAAGAGATAGAGAATATCATCACTTCAGAGCAGAATAAGGTAAAGAGCAGATTTGAATAATAAGAAAGGACTAATTCTTTTTCATGCCCTTCTCAACGTTTTCGTTCATCCTCTTGAGTTCATCATTCTTCATCAAGAGCCGGTCTATCCTGCTCATAGTCCTATTTGGTGGTCTCTGCAGAGGCATGCTGACTCTGACCATCCTTTTCTTCCTTCCTTTCGTCTTTTCATAGAAAATAATCAAAGTGACTATCAGTATAGCGACAGAAATTAGTCCGATTACGCTGTTATTCGTCATTATTGCTATTATTAATAGGATAAATCCGACAGAGAAAGAGATGACAAAGGGAAGTTTTGTTATTCTAACTGAAGGATTATTATTCACTGGTCTATTAATCTGATTGGAATCTGGTTTAGGAATATCTGATTTCAAAGGCATACTCATTGATGGTTTAGCTGATTTTGCCATATGGTATGATGAATAGGGATTTGACATTTTAAATATATGTTTTAATTAAAAGATAGTAAATGAAAAAATCCAAAAATATTATAAGCAAATGCTTCTAATTATTGGATTATGATAAGAGAACCATGCGTTGCAGGCCAATTCTACTCAGATGATGAGGGTGAGCTTAATCAGCAGATTGAAGACAGTTTTAAGTCAAAGTTCGGTCCAGGCCTTCCAGAAAAGAAGAAAGGCAAGAACAAAATCAAAGCTATAATCGGCCCACACGCAGGATATTTCTTCTCAGGAGCCTGTGCAGCTCATGGATTTAAGGAGATTGCAGAAGGCAAGATGCCAGACACATTCTTGATAATTGGATTGAGCCACAATTATCCAAAGACTGCCGTATCAAAGAATGATTGGAGGACACCATTAGGTGTTGTAAAGAACGATAAAGAGCTCACTGAAATGATTGCAAAAAACTGTAACATACCAACTGATGAAAGGCTGCACTCATTTGAGCATTCTCTCGAAGTCCAAGTTCCTTTCCTGCAGTTCATAAGCAAAGGAAAAGATATCAAGATTTCTCCGATTATAGTCTCAGAAGACACAGATTTTAAAGAGATCGGAAAGGGAATAAAAAAAGCTATAAAAGAGTCAAAAAAAGATATTATCATAATCACATCAAGCGATTTCACTCATTTTGGAAGTAATTACGGATACCATCCATTCAATAAAGACATTAAAGATAACTTATACAAACTCGACAAAGGCGCAGTTGACCTCATCCTAAAGAAAGATTCAGTCGGATTCCTGAATTATATAAAAAAGACAGGAGCGACTATCTGCGGAAGGATCCCTATAGCTACTTTGCTAGAAGCAGTCGAATGCAGGAAAATAAAACTTCTGAAATATTACACATCAGGAGATGTCATAAATGATTACAAAAGCGCAGTAGGCTACGCATCTATTACTTTCTATGATTGAGATAGACCAAAATGAAGAAGATAATACTAAAGAACAAAGTCAAAGAGGTAAAGCACTGTAAAAGTGTCATCTCTAAGATGATAGGCCTTATGTTCTCAAAGAAGAGGGATTGCGCTTTAGTGTTCCACTTCAAAAAGGAATCAGATGTCGATCTCCATATGTTCTTCGTTTTCTATCCTATCGACGTGTTCTGGCTTAATAAAGACAAGAAAGTGACTGATATCAAGAAGAATTTCCGCCCTTTCACCTTGACTGGTTCAAGAAAAGCGATGTATGTGATAGAAGCAAGGGCAGGATTGCTCAATATAAATAAAGGAGATATCGTAGAATTCTAATATTAATCTCCATATTTTCTTTCCAATTGATCAAGCACTTCTTGATATAGGTTTAAAGGTATGGTAATTCCATCTTTCGGAGGACATCTGCAATTGAAAGTTCCTGCTTTCTCATGCCTATTCACGCTTTTTTCCCATATTTCCCTTATACTTTGAGTTCTTACATTTCCTTCTACATAAGTAAACCCAGGACAACTAACCACATTTCCATTTGCAGTTATATATAATCCAACTGCAACCTGGTTGCATGGATGGATACCAGGCATACAAGAAATTCCTTCTTCCCTGATTTGCTGAAGAGTTTGTATCCCATGATCAACGTTCCAAGAGTAAATCTTAAGAAATAAATCAAGCTTGGATTTATCAGAACAGTCATACCTTGCTAAAAAGTCATGATCAATCTGCTTTCCGCTGACCATTAATAGGTTAGTTATTGTATATATGTTTCTCTCTCTTGCATAAACATAAAGATCAAAGACATCTTCAATAGTTTCATTAAAGATAGGACCAAGCTCAAGAGCCAACCTCGTAGGTTGAGACGTGTTAAATCCTGCCGCGGCAAGATTTTCCAATGCCTTATCCCTAATAAGAGAATGTCCTTCTACCCCTCCAACTAAGCTGTCTTGTTTCTCTGTATCAAAAGATTGGTAACTTAACATAAAACTCGTTTTCAGCAGATACATCCGTTTACACAGGTCTAATGCAGAATCAATTCCAAATTCACCATAATACTTAATAGTCTCTTCATCACTTCCTAAAACCTGCCCTTTAGTAAAAACAGCGACACCGACATCCCTCTCATTCAGATCATGAAGAAATTGAAGAAATTGCACATTCTGAGTTGATTCCCCTGCCCCACATATCTTTACGCTTTGTAATCCTAGTTCCCTCGCTTCATCTATTACAGAAAGTAGTTCAGCGTAAGATAAATCTCCTGAATCTAAATCATCAACAGCATTGCTTTTCCTAAAGCATCCAGGACATCTTAATGAGCAATATCTTCCAAAATCAATGTCTAACATCAATAATTTGCCCTTATTGTTATCAATCTCCTCTCTTGAAAAGAAACCAAAATGTTGCATGGTATTTTTATAATAGTCTAGAAAATGCCCTGTGAATCGTTTTGGGATATCTGGGATTATTATCATCTAAAAACCTCCAAATGAGAAGGTAATTGTATTGGAACTTGGGATTCGTTTTCAGTATAGAAAGTTGAGCATGGACATAATGAAAAACTCCTTAATGCATATTTAAAGCAGTCTGAGTAAATAACGTCCCTTAACGAAGTCTCAAACATATTACCATATCTGATTGAAGAGCTAGGGCAATCCATTACATCCCCATTAGGATAAATGATAAAAGAATAAAGTGGTCTCCTGCATTTGCCTTGAGCAAGCATCCTTTCTCCAAATACGAGATCATGAGAATACCCAAATTTTCTATCAATCTCACAAGCCATACTAAAGAATGCCCTAGCCTCATTGAAATCATGGCACAATCTTTTCTCATCTGTAGATGTAGTCACTTGTATATATTCTTCTGCAAAAGGTATCACTCCTAAAAGTCTCATTGCAGGAATAAAATCATATAGGGCACTTTCTGAATTTCCCTTAGTGACAGGAAGCTCTACTGCAAGCTTGTTCTGTTCATGCAATCCTGATTCCAAGGCATATTCCAAAGTGCGGATTGATTTCCTAAATCCCCTTGCGCGAACAATCGCGTCATGGTCTCTTTCTGTAGTTCCCCTGATCGAAATAGTTAATGAGATATTACGCTTGCTTAACCAATCAACGTCAGATTTAGAAAGCAAAGTGCCGTTGGTAAAGATCATCATGCTCAAGCCAGCATCCATTATTCTCTCAATATAATCAAAAGCGCCATCCCAAGTAAAGAGTTCTCCACCTCCTGAATAGACTATTGACTCTGCACAATGGCCTATCAAGAAAGTAGTGATTTCATCAAGTGCAGCCTCATTATAAAAATATCCATCAAGCTGTGGAAGTAATCTTCCTTTATCATTGCCTGTGAAACATCCCATGCACCTTTGGTTGCAAGAAGTGGGTAAATCGACATAAGCAAACTTTAACATAGGCCTTCCCTCACTGCCATTTGCCCATCGTAGATTATGTGCTATTATTTCTTCAACAGAAGGATCAACACAATAGTATTTTAACAAAGGGACTTCTCTTAAAGCCATATCCTTATCTGGAATCAAATGTCTCGCTTTAATGGAAAGGCCATCGACAGGATCTTCAACCAATACTGAATTTAGTTTTTGATTTACCATTCTTCAAATATTTTTATCACTAAACTGTAATAAATATATTAAGTAATCAAATAGAGATATATAAAACATTATAAATAATTATTTACTATTTAACCAAAAAGATTATAAATAATAACATAATAGTAAATATATGCCATATAAATTGGACAAAAAAGATAAGGCAATCATTTATCAGCTTGACCTGAATAGCAGGCAGAGTTATCAGCAGATTGCAAGGAAAGTGAAGCTTAGCAGGGAGGTTGTCCAATACAGAGTTAAGCAATTGGAGAAGAAAGGCATTATCAAGGGCTACCAGACATTGATTGATGTCAGTAAATTAGGATATCTAAACTGCAGATTTTTCATAAAATTCCAGAAAGACACGCCTCAGGAAGAAAATGAGATCATAGAATATTATAAGAATCATCCTCAATTTTGGTGGGTTGACAGCATTGAAGGTTTTCGTGATGTCGGGCTTGCATGTTGGGTTAATAACATGTATGAATTCTTTGAAATAAAAGAGGATCTTGTAAAAAGGTTTGGGAAATATATCCATGATTTAGACATAGCGTTTTATGCCAAATTCTACATATTCAAAAGGACTTATCTGTCAAATAAGAGGAAAGGGAGTGAACCGATTAAAGTTATGTTCTCCCCAGATAAGGTAGAATTCGACGATAAGGACCTTGAGATCCTTAGGTTGATAGCGCCAAATGCAAGGATGAGTGCTGTGGAAATATCGCAGAAGACAGGTATAAGTGTAAGTAATGTCAATTATAGGATCAAGAAGATGATATCCAACCATATCATCGCTGATTTCAGGGTTACAATCAATCTTGAGAAGATAGGGTATTATTGGTATAAGATCGAGATGGAGCTCGAGGACTTGAATATTAAGAAGAGTATGTTTGAATATTTCCATCAGCATCCAAATATAATATATGCATATGAGACTCTAAGTGGAAATGATATAGAAGTTGAGATGGAAGTGCAGAGCTACGAAGAGTTTAGGGAAATATTGAATGAGATACGTAACCTCTTTGGGAAGAATATAAAGAAGTACTTGTACCTATTATGGTACAAAGAACATAAATTCTTATTTACGCCCTAAATCCACCAAATCGAGGATACTTCCAAACATTTATAAATCTCTAAAAATTCTAGATATTTAAGGGGATGTATTATAAGCTGGCTAGTATAGCGGCCTCCAGAGAATGGAGGGATGAGCTTCGGCGATGACTTAACCATGCGAAGATAGCCGCGGATCCGGGTTCAAAATCCGTAAGGATGAAATTCCCGGCATCCCCATTTTTTCTCCATAAGGTTTTTATACCAATTACACCATTTTCAATCTATGAAAAAAGGGTTGCCTGAAGCGATAGCTACTTTAGTAGGTGCCACGATAGGGGCAGGAATTCTTGCAGTGCCTTATATCGTGTCAAAATCAGGGCTTCTGATAGGGATAATAGGCATCATTATGATTGGGATGGTCATGCTTATGATCAACCTGTTTCTCGGGGAAGTAAGCTTAAGGACAAAGGGAAACCATCAACTGATAGGGTTCGCAAATAAGTACCTAGGGAAAAATGGAAGAAAGATAACAGTGATCACCCTTATATTGGGATCATACGGATCTCTTATAGCATATGTTCTTGCTTCAGGTCAGCTTATGTCAGCAATATTTGGAGTAAGCCCTTTTCTGCTGAGCATATTATTCATAATATTTGCATCGATTGTAATCTATATAGGCATAGGGGCAGTCAAGAAGTGGGAACTGTGGATATCCTCTGGTCTTCTTCTTGTCCTGATATTGATAACTATTTTCTCAGCTCCTCATATTAAGATTGAAAACATGACAAACATAAGCATCCCAAATATGTTCCTCCCATACGGCATTATACTTTTTGCATTATTTGGGCAGATAGCCATTGCAGAGATGAAGGAAGAGCTTGGAGGAAACAGGAAAGAGCTGAAGAAAGCAATAATAATCGGCACTCTGATCTCGATAACAATAACTCTTTTGTTTACTATTGTTGTAGTTGGTGTAGTAGGATTAAATGGATTCAATAGCCTCAATCCTGATAAAAGGATAGCCACGATTGCATTAGGGACTGCATTAGGATATTATATAATAATATTTGCAAACTTATTTGCATTGTGTTCTATCACGACAAGCTGTCTCTCAATAGCATATGGGCTGAAAGAGACATATCATTATGATATGAAAGTGAGATGGATTATCTCATGGGCATTAGTCTTCTCTATTCCCCTCATATTTTTCCTGGTCAATTCATTTGTTGTAGATATAGGGAATTTTATGTCAGTAGTGAGTTTTACAGGAGGGATATGCCTCAGTGCAATGGGCATCTTGATAGTAATGATTTACAGGAAAGCAAAGAAGAAAGGCGAAAGAAAGCCAGAGTATATGATCAAAGACAGGCCTTGGCTTGACTACTTATTGATCCTATTATTCTTAGGGGGAATGATTTATCAGATAATTACTATGTTCATTTAGAATTCTTTTTCTTGCTTTTTGACTTGTCTAATTCCTTCCTGTCTTCCTTCTTCTCTTCCGCTTCCTCGACTTCAACCATCTTGTCGCTGTATCTGACAAATAATATCACGATAAGAAGTATCACTATCCCTGCAATGATATAGCTAAAATAATCAGAGATATAGTTATATGCTGATTTAAGCCCATTATTTACGCCAGATACTGAACCGCCAATCTCTTCTTTTATTTGCTCCTGTGCAGGCAATGGGGGAGATTTCTTGACAACTAGCATCACTTCATTGCTCTGTAGGGTTCCGCCTTTTCCATCATCAGCAGTGAAGAATATTGGTTCATACCCGTACCAGTTTCTTTCAGGGATGAAACTTACAATGCTCTTGTTTATCTCAACATCTATATGTTCTGTTTGGCTTGCAGTATAGGTGAGGGCATCTTCATCAGGATCATAGAAATAATCAGATAAGTCTAGAATATGGTCTGTATTGCCCGTCCACATCTGCAAAGGTATACCTTTGTTTTCTTTTATCTCTTTCTTTTCATCCAGTGAATTGATCTTCTGGTTAAGTTCTTCGACAGAAATGTTGGTCTTTGAGAGTATGTCATACATATTTGCCAAAAGAAGGTCAGCAAGTTCTGTGTCATTCAATACTTTATTGGATTCGGTATTGACGACCTTTCCATCAGAATTGTATTTGTACCTTCCATCTCCAATTGCGCTTAACACATCGTCTGTGCTTAAGCTGGATAAGGTGGTTGTAGTAATGGTAGTTAAAGTTGTTGTTGAACCTTTGTTCATATTATCAATGGCATTTTGTATGCTGCCATAATTATAATAAATGAGGCTTGCAAGAATTACAATTACCACCAATAGAAGCACATAGGTAGGCCATCTTGACATGCCTTCTTCCTTCTCATCATCCTTTTTCTTCTCCTTTTCAAGCTTCTGCTCTTCTTTGAACTTCTTATCTATGCCCTTTTCAGCTTTCTTCTCCTGTTTTGCAATGACTGGCTTCTCTTCTACTGGTTGCTCATGCTTCTCCTTCTCTTTCACTTCCTTTGGCTCAGCAGTTATGGCATAATAGCTGAACTGTGGCAGTCTTGTCTCAAAATAGAAGTAATAATCATCCTCATCAATGATCCTGGTTGGAAGCTCCTCCCAATTTCTCTTCTCATATCTTTTTACTTTGATCGTCTTTAGATTAATATTGTAGTCTTCGATCCAATATTTTTTTATCCTGAATCTTAAAAGTATATTAGATAAGGCCTCTTCATCTATATCTTCTTCTCGGATCTCAAAATATTTATATACAAATTTTCCTGCGCGCAGGAAAGTTGGCTGCCTTCTTAATCTTCTAAGATATATCTTTCCGCCGGCAATCTTCTTCCTTATCCTGAATGATAGTTCTCCTATTCCAATCCTCTCATTGATAGGAATAGTCACATCATCATTTACAGAATAGGAGCTCAATAAAGCTTCAAGCTCATTTCTCTTTCTCACCCGTTTGAAGAACGATCGCAAAACAAATAGGATGATCACTACCACTATTCCAATAAGGATGTACCAAATGTTGGTCATCACTATGTTAACAAAAAATTTGATCGAGCCATAAATCCAAAGTGATATGTTTATCAGCCCAAATTTGATATGCAGATAGTATAATGCTCCGATTATAAGGCCAAGGATAACTAATAAGAAAACATAGAGAGGCCAGTCAGAAGGCTCCTCATCCTCTTTTCTTCTCTTTGAAGCCTCTTTAATGCCATCTTCAGGCACATTGGTGAATATTTCATCCTTCACTCTTTTGCTGCTTGATTTCTTCTCTTCTTTCTTTATCTCTTTTGATCCCCTTTTGCCAGAATGTAGCTTTCTTATCGCAATAAGAGCTATTACTATTAGTATAAGTACAATAAGGCCAATAAGAATATACCATTTGTATATCCCAAAATATTTGTATATGATAGAACCGACATCAGGATAGCCTGATTTAAGCGTCGTAGTAGTAGATGAAGTTGTAGTGATTGTTTTAGCTATTGTAGTTGAAGTAGTGGTCGTAATCTCTTCCAAAGTAGTTGTTGTTTCAAAGGTTGTTGTGCCTAAAGTAATGGCAGTCTCAACGGTTGTGGTTGTACTTGTCAAAGGTTTGGCATACCAATTGTTATATGCATAATATGATCCTGCTGCAACGAGAGCTATCAATAATATAAGGACAAATGGCCATATAGGCACTTCGATTTCTTTCTCTTTCCTCTTAGGTTTCTCTTTCTTCTCTTTTTTAATCTCTAATTGCTTTGTCTTCTTGGAAGGTTCTTCAAGGGCCTTCTCTTTCTTAGGCTTGTCCGACTTTCTTAATGAAAAGTAAGCCAGTAATATTATTAGTATTAAAACAACAAGCACTCCAAGAAGATATGGCCAATATTGATTTAATAGTCCAAGATAGCCGCTTTCACTTTCCTTAGTCAAAATCAACGTAAAATCCTGGGCATAGCTTACGCCATCGTCTGCCTGTAATGATAGGGTGAAAGAATGTTTGCCAGGGTTTATATCTTCGCTAGGCGAAGTTATTAGTTCAATATATCCGGTTTCAGAGGGTTTCAAAGCCAATGTCGATCCTTTGATATTGACCCAATTCTGATTGCTGTCTACTGATAATTTATAGTTAGCATTTTTTTTGCCAGTGTTCTTGACTGGAATTAGAGTGTCTAGCCTAGAGTATTTGATCTCGATTACCTTGCTTGATTTTCCGATCTCAGGAAAATAGCAATTCTCTATCTTAATCGGAACTTTAGTTGATTTTATCTCATTTCCAAGCTCAGATTTAGTGTAAAGTGTAGGCGTAAAAGTAGAACCTGACTTGAAAGGCGCCTTTATTACCATATTGGTGCTTGCATCAGACGTAGGGTCTATCTTGATCTCATGCTCATTCAGGTATGCATTATTATAGTCTTTATCAAGCCATAGTTTATATGAATCAGCAAGAGGCCCTTTATTGTTTATATTGATAGGTATTATAGCTTCTTCTGATTCGCATATGGTTTTTCCTTGCGCAGAAAGAAGATAGTCATAGCAATCCTTTATGCGTAAGTACAATGGCACTGATTCTACTAGGCCAGAATTCTTTGCCTTGACATTAAGATTAAGTTTATAGTCGCCTGTTACGCTGCATTCAGGATTGACCCTAAGTACAAGAATATCGCTGTTTCCGGAGCTTATCAGAGAAGGATTCCTATTGATTGAAGACCTATCAGAGAAAGTGTCAAGATAGGCTGAGTAATCCTCATTATAATAGCCTGAATTGTTTACCTGTACTATGAAATTGGCAGTACCGCAGGCGCATATTGTTTCATCATTATCTATTGGAGAAACAACAATATTATCACAATTCTGGACTTTGATCTTCTGTGTGATGCTCTTTACAAGACCAATATTTGAAACGAGCCTGAAATTGACCTCGTAATCAGCATCTTTGATGTTGCATGATGGATTAATTGACTCTTTAAGCTCAATAGACTGCCCTGGACCAAGGACAAAAGAGTAAGGGGTTATCCCTATCATCTCAGAGTATTTCTTGTCTATAAGCAGCTCATAGCTCCTTGTAAATGCTTCGTTGTTCCTGACAACAAACTTAGTATCGACAGGGCTGCAGGAGCACATCCTTATATTAGGCTCCCCATAAGCAGCCACTTCATTATATGCATAAGATACAACAGAAGAAAGGATTAAAAGCACCGCTAAAGCTAAGAATAGGGTCATAAACCTTATTTTTTTAGCTCTCATGATCATTACCACTTTTTTGTTATCCAACAAACGTAAAGAGCTAAAAAACGTTTGATATTAAAAATAATGCTGGGATATAAAAGATATTATTGATAAGGCAGATTAAGAAATATATTTCAGATGAGAAAATGATGATTTAAGATTTTTAGAGAAATAAAGAGATTAAAAAAGATAAAAAGAAAGACTTAATAATAAGTCTTTGTGCTTTCTGAGTCCTCTTCCTCTTCGCCCTTTAGCTTGTTGAATCCGATTATCAAGCCTAGGATTACTAAGAGTACTACCAAAACAACAAGTCCGATCTCAAGGCCCCTCTTAAGGCTTGTTCCGGAGAATCCTGATGTTTTCTGGACATTAGCAGTCAATGGTATCTGCTTCAATACATCGCTTCCTGAACTTACAGTTACTGAGAAGCCATACTGACCAGCAGCAACTCCTTCTTTTCCATTAACGAACATGATAACTGATTCGCTATCATTTGGGTTAACGATCAATGTGTTGCTAGGCTGTATTGTTGCATCAAGCTTGTCTCCACCCTCAACTTTGATTGTGTAGATCTTAGCTGTCTTTCCATTGTTTGTTATTGTCATTTGGTATGAAGAAACTCCTCCATTTGAGACATCCTGTACTTTGATTACTGTCTGAGGTCCTGCAACTGGGGCAGTTCCTGCATTAGCAGCATCAAGCTCGCATGTATCTCCTGGAATTATTGTTATTGATTTTGTGGTTGAGGTTTTCTCATCCCCATCATCATATGTAACAACAATATTCATGTCATATTGGCCAGCTTGAGCGCAGTCAGGTATTCTCACAAAAAGCTCTTCGCTAGTTGTCTGAGAGTCATCATTTCCTGTAGCCTTCAATACATCTATATAATTAGCTGCTGAAAGGCCAAGTTCTGGAATTGATACTGCAACCTTGACTCCTTGCTCTTCTCTTGCGCCATTGTTCTCAACTCTTACAGTTGCGATTAATGATCTTCCTGCTTTTATAACACCTTCTGGTGAGAGTAAAACATCTTTTATGTCGACTAGGTGTTCAGCAGCATCAACATTAATGCTGTAGTATTTTGTTATTGAGATGTCCCTTGTCCTTCCATCAATTCTAACCTTGATGTCATAGACACCTGGCTCCATTCTCTTTGTCAACTGAAGATTTAGCTTTTTGGTGTATATTCCACCTTGCTTTACATCAAATACATCAGTTCCTGATGCGATGACGTCGCCGTGAAGATCTCCTTTGACTTCAGCATCAACCTGCAAGTCTTCTCCTGCTCCGGTTGACTGGTCAGCTACAAACTGTATCTTAAGAGGAAGTGTGTCTCCTCTCTCAACAACATTGAAGCTTGAAGCGTTTCCTTCGCCTAGAACGACATTGTCTAGATATACTCTTACTGAGCTTTCGTCGATCTGAGCGTTAGCTAATCCGCCTAGTGCTACTAGTCCGACTAGAAACATTAGCACGATTCCGAATATTTTGGTTTTCATTTGTTTTACCCCCTAAAAATTTCTTTCAAAATTATAAGCTTTATTACAGGTGTAATTCCACGCTTATATTTAAACCTTTCGTTTTTTAACCATACTAAAGTGGTTACAACCTTTAACTATCAATGAGTAAACATCTATTATATATAAATGTTACTCTTATTTTAACCACTTATCTCTCCTAATTTAACGTCTAAATTACTGTCATTTCTACGAACCTTGTCCTCTGATATTTAGAGTTTACAGCTGATACTCTTATCTCATAAATTCCTGGTTTTGTGTCAGCAGGTATGTCTAGGCTCGTCGATTTTGTCACTGTTGATTTTGCCTGCAGATTAAAAGGTCCAATGGTCCTCTTCACTCCCAATTCAGGTATGGTGAAGCTTACCACTAGTCTGTCTGCATCATAGTAGTCTCCGTTCGTCAAAGTTATTGATGTTCTAACGGTGCTTCCTGACTCAACATGGTCAAATCCGCCATTCGCAAGTCCAATGTCGTCGATTATTAACTTTCGTTTAGGAGAGGTCATCTCATCAGGTATTTTTACATCTACAGTGAATTCCTGCCTTGCAGTCAAGACTCCGTCGGATACTTGTACAATAACCTTGTTAAGTCCAACCTGATCTTCAGTTGGTTTCCAGGTTATCATGCCGGTGCTTGCGTCTATTGTCATTCCTGCTGGAGCAGTTACCAATGAGTAGGTCAGTGAATCTCCGTCTGGATCGTATGCATCTACGTCATACTTGTAAATTTCGACAAAATTTCTTGGATCCTCTATGTTAAGTACAGTGACTGGCTTTGAAGTAATGACTGGTGCATGTTCAACATCGTTGACATTGATAGTGAACACTTGATCTCCTGTCAATGAGCCGTCTGAAGCTACAACAGTGACTGGATTGTTTCCAACCTGGCCTTGTGTAGGTGTCCATTGTATAACACCTGTATGCGGATCTATTGTCATTCCTGCTGGATAAGCACTTAATGAATAAGTTAATGCATCTCCATCTGGATCGACTGCATCTACATCATAGGTATACAGCTCATTGTCATTTGCAGTGGTTTTAGCTGTTGAAGTTATGTAAGGTGCATGATTGGTGTTTGGATCAAACATTACAGTCAATATGTAGCTCTGATCATCAAACAATCCTCCTGTATCAGTGGCCCTTACAACTACATCATGGTCTCCAATGTCTGCAGTAGCAGGTGTCCATTGTATCATTCCGGTGCCTGCATCTATTGTCATTCCTGCTGGAGCAGTCACCAATGAATATGTCAAAACGTCTCCGTCTGGATCTGTTGCATCGACATCATAAGTATATAGATGATGCTCATAAACTGATGTTACAGGTGTTGATGTTATCATTGGTGCATGTGGCAGATCAAAGACATCAATAGTAAAGCTCTGTGTGTCATCTAAAGCCCCATCTGTGACCCTGACAATGACGTTATTTGCCCCAATTTGGCCCTGTGTTGGTGTCCACTGTATAAGACCTGTATTTGGGTCTATTGTCATTCCTGCTGGAGCAGTTACCAATGAATATGTCAAAACATCTCCGTCTGGATCTACAGCATCTGCATCATATACATATAATTCATTGTCATATCCTACTGTTGTAGGTGTTGAAGTGAAGTATGGTGCATGATTGACATATTGGACATTTACAGTTATATCCTGCGAGTCAGTTGCTCCGTCAAGGTCTGTCAATGTCAATGTTATTGCATCTGCTCCAACACTAGCTCCATGTATCAACAATGATTTTCCGTTGATTTGAGCAGTTAGGATTGCATTATTTACTCCTACAACACTCCATACTAGGTTATTGCCTGAGTCCTCAATATCAGACTCGTAAGGCGCCAAGTCAACAGTTATGTCTTGGCCAACTCCTAAAGTCTGGTCAGGTATTGTTCCGACAATGACTGGTGGATTGTTCCTGATTGTCAATGTTACTTGCTCTTCTCCTCCACTTGAATCAGTAAAGTTGAATACGAATGAGTATAGTTGGCTTGTTCCAAGGAAGTCATGTGTTGGTGGAATAGGTGTCAATCTGAACATATATACTCCGTTGACGCTTGATCCAATTTGTGTCAAGTCAGCGCTTCCTCCTGGAGGGCTTACTAATGTGGCAGCTGAAACAAGATTATCAACAGATCCTCCATTAAACATGTCTACAACATTGAATCTTACATACATGTTCTCTCCCCTAAAGAAGTCATAATCTTCGTTCTGGAAAGCTGGATCATTATAGACTTTCAAGTTCTGGATGTCGTATCTTTCAGTATAAACAGTATATGTGAAAGGTGCGCTTGTTCCGTCTGTGTATCCTATATGAGTTGCTGTTGCAATTACAGTATAGACTCCTGGAACAGTCTCAATTCTCTGGAAATTGCATCCGCCTGATATTGCGTCAGTTGTGCATGTTCCGAATATTGAATTGTCTGCATATCTGATTGTGACATCAGATCCTCCGACTGCTGCGCCATTGTTTGTTACATGAACACTGCAAACCTGCTCGTGGTTCTCTACAACTAATGGGAAACAGTCTAAATTGACATTCAATCCGGGTGTCTGGCTTACAACAACATTAATATTCTGCGAATCAGAATCTCCATCAAGGTCTGTCAATGTCAAGGTTATGACGTCATTTCCCTGGTTCAATCCGATCAATGTCAATAACTTTCCATTGATCTGTGCATTGAGCATGTTTCCGTTTACGCCAGAGACGCTCCATACTAGATTGTTTCCATGGTCTTCTAGGTCAGACTCATACGAAGACAAGTCGAAGGTTATTGTCTGTCCGACTTGTAGATTCTGGTTTGGTATTATTCCTACTATCGCTGGAGGATTGTTCCTGATTGTAAGATCAACCTGTTCTTCTCCTCCGCTCTGGTCGACAAAGTTGAATACGAAAGTGAATACTTGGCTTGTTCCAAGGAAGTCATGTGTTGGTGGAATAGGTGTCAATCTGAACTCATATACTCCATTTACGCTTGTTCCTATCTGTGTCAATTGTGCATTTCCGCCTGGAGGGCTGACTAAAGTAGCCTCTGATATCAAGTTGTCAGCTGGAAGTCCAGTTATCATGTCAACAACGCTAAACCTTACATACATGTTCTCTCCCCTGAAGAAGTCATAATCTTCGTTCTGGAAAGCTGGATCATTATAGACTTTCAAGTTCTGGATGTCATATCTTTCAGCAAGTACATCGTATGTAAAAGGATTGCTTGTTCCTTGAGTGTATCCAAGTGCAGTGGCTGTTGCTATTACGGTATATGTTCCTGGAACCGTCTCAATTCTCTGGAAATTGCATCCGCCTGATATTGCATCAGTTGTGCATGTTCCGAATATCGAATTGTCTGCATATCTGATTGTGACATCTGCTCCGCCTATAGCATCCCCATTGTCATCAGTAGTATATACGCTACATACTTGCTCGTGGTTTGCTACTACAGTAGGGAAGCAGCTTAGGTCTACATTCATCCCTGGTACGACTACGTTTGTCACTTGGACATTTATGTCCTGTGAAGCGGAGTCTCCGTCAAGGTCTGTCAATGTCAATGTTATTGCATCAGTTCCCTGGTTCAATCCATTCAATGTTAACGTCTTTCCGATAATCTGTGCATTAAGCAATGAACTATCAACACCAGATACAGTCCAGACTAGATTGTTTCCGCTGTCTTCTATATCAGACTCGAAAGGAGCCAGATTGAACGTTATTGTCTGTCCTACTTGTACAGTCTGGTTTGGTATTGTTCCGACAATTGATGGAGGATTGTTTCTTATCATTAAAGCTACAAACTCTTCTCCTCCGCTGTTGTCAGTGAAGTTGAATACAAAGGTGAATGCCTGGCTCTGTCCATAAAACTCATGTGTTGCTGGAATAGGAGTCAATCTGAATCTGTATACTCCATTTACGCTTGATCCTATTTCGCTTAAGTCTGCACTTCCGCCTGGAGGGCTGACTAAAGTAGCCCTGGCAACCAAGTCGTCAACAGGCATGTTGGTAAACATATCAACAGCTGAGAACTGTACATACATGTCTTCTCCTCTGAAGAAGTCATAATCCTCATGCTGGAAAGCTGCATCGTTATATATCTTCAAGTTCTGGATGTCATATCTTTCAGCATATACTGTATATGTAAATAATGGAGTCATATCATTGTCAGGCTGATAGTTTGCTGCAGTTGCAGTTGAGTATACTGAGTATACTCCAGCGACTGTTTCTATTCTCTGAACAGCGCATCCCCCATTTGCTCCTGTTGTGCATGCTCCGAATAATGTTCCGTCAGTTAGCCTTACTTCTGCGTTCGCTCCTCCGATTGGCTGTCCTCCAGCAGTTACATGCACATTGCAGTTCTGCTCATGGTTTACCACTACGTCAGGGAAGCAGTCTACAGTTGAAGCCAAAGTGGGTAATGGAGTCACTCTGACAGTTACTTGCTGGCTTACACTAGCTCCATCAAGGTCTGTCAATGTCAATGTGACTACATCCTGTCCCAAGTTAAGGCCAGTTATTGTCAATATCTTTCCATTTATCTGTGCATTTATCAAAGATGTGTCAACGCCAGATACTGTCCAGACAAGGTTGTTTCCATGGTCTTCTATGTCATACTCAAATGGAGATAAGTCAAATGTGACTGTCTGTCCTACTTGTACAGTCTGATCTGGTACTTGGCTTATTATCTGAGGTATGTTGTTCCTTATTGTTAGTTGGACATTTTCCTCTCCGCCGCTCTCATCAGTGAAGTTGAATACGAATGAGTATACCTGGCTTATTCCAAGGAAGTCATGTGTTGGTGGGATTGGCTCTAGCTTGAACATATATACGCCGTTCACGCTTGATCCTATCTGTGTCAAATCAGCGCTTCCTCCTGGAGGGCTTACTAATGTAGCAGCTGAAACAAGATTGTCTACAGGCATTCCTGTGAAAGTGTCAACCACTTGGAATCTTGCGTATAGGTTCTCTCCTCTGAAAAAATCATAGTCTTCATTCTGGAAAGCTGGATCATTGTATATCTTCAGGTTCTGGATGTCATATCTTTCTGTGTATACTACATAATTGAAATAGTTGCTCAAAGCAGTCTGATATCCAGCCAATGTGGCAGTTGCCCTTACAGTGTAATCTCCTGGAACAGTCTCTATCTTCTGTACATTGCATCCGCCTGATATCGCATCAGTTGTGCATGTTCCGAATACTGTGTTGTCGGCATATCTTATTGTTACAGTTGCTCCGCCTACATTTGCTCCGTTGCTTGTTGTATGTGCGCTGCATACCTGTTCATGGTTTGCAACAACATATGGGAAGCAGCTCAATGTTACTTGAAGCGGCTGTACTGGAGTGCCTATATTTACATTGATATCTTGTGAATCTGTTGCCCCATCAAGGTCTGTCAATGTCAAGGTTATCGCATCAGTTCCCTGTGCTACGCCTGTCAAAGACAAGATCTTTCCATTTACATTCGCGTTTAGCAAAGCATTGTTTACTCCGCTTACTGACCATGCCAAATTATTTCCATGGTCTTCTATATCAGACTCGAAAGGAGCCAGATTGAATGTTACAGTCTGTCCTACATTGACATTCTGGTCAGGTATTGTTCCGACAATAACTGGTGGATTGTTCCTTATTGTCAAAGTGACTTGTTCTTCTCCACCGCTTGCGTCAGTGAAGTTGAATACGAAAGTGAATACCTGGCTTGTTCCAAGGAAATCGTGTGTAGGTGGAATTGGAGTTAATTGGAATCTATATACTCCGTTGACGCTTGTTCCTATCTGAGTAAGGTCAGCCATTCCTCCTGGAGGGCTTACTAAAGTTGCCCTTGATACTAGATTGTCTACAGGCATTCCTGTGAACATATCAATTGCTGAGAACCTTACATACATGTTCTCTCCCCTAAAGAAGTCATGATCTACATTCTGGAAAGCGGGGTCATTATAGACTTCCAAGTTCTGTATATCATATCTTTCAGTATAGACTGTATATGTGAAAGGTGTGCTTGTACCATCATTGTATCCTGCATGTGTTGCTGTTGCAGTTACTGTATAATCTCCTGGAACAGTCTCTATCTTCTGAGCTTGGCATCCGCCTGATATCACATCAGTTGTGCATGTTCCAAATACTGAGTTGTCAGCATATCTTATTGTTACAGTTGCTCCTCCTAGATTAGCTCCGTTTGAAGTTACATGAGCAGTACAGACTTGTTCATGGTTTGCAACAACATCTGGGAAGCAAGATAATTCTACATTCTGAGGCAATAATACTTGAGTTACGGTCAAAGTGACAGTATTGCTGTTGATTATTCCTCCATTTCCATCGTTTGCTGTGAATACTACATGCTCTACTCCATAGAATGCTGTAGGCTGGCTGAAGCTTACTATATTGCCTGCTCCAATTACAACATCGATATTAGGATTGTCTGAAGTTGAAGCTGTATAGGTGATTGTATTGCCTTCTACGTCTCTAAAATAATTGTCTAGATCAAAAGCATTGTTCAATGCAGTTCCCTGGGCCCATGTCTGGTCAGGTATGATATTTATCTGTGAAGGAGGGTCATTTACTGCAATTACAGTAACCCTGAATGTGTCTTCGCTATATAATCCAGCAGGATCAGTTACTCTTACTGTAGCATCGCAGATTCCATTGAAGTTTACAGTTGGATTTATGTCTATATTATCTTGTGCGTCAATTGTGATTCCGCAGCCATTATTATTTGTGACTGAGGTTAATGTGTAGACTAGCTGTGCGTCTGTATTGTCAACATCGCTTGCATAATCATTCAAGTTGAATGCATCATTTAATGATGCGTCCTCATTGAGCGTCTTGTCAGGCAGGTTTGCTATTACAGGTGCATCATTTACCGGATCTACAGTGATAACCATTGAGTCAGAAGCTGAAAGCCCGCCAGTGTCTGTTACAGTGAATGTTACAGTCCTTGAGCCTGTGAATCCTGCGCCTGGTGTGAATGTTACTACATGGGTTGATGGATTTATTGATACAGCTACATTTGCAGGTTGCGTTGAAGTGAATGTAAGCTGTGAATCAAGATCCTGGTCATCCTGTGCATAATTGTCTAGGTCAAGCCAGTTAGATACAGTGTCTTCTGGTGTTGTGACATCAGGAATTCCTGTCAATACTGGAACAGTATTTGCCCTGTGCATTGTCCTTGATATTGTCATTGGAGTGCTTGCGACATCAAACTCTCCTGATATGGATTGGTACAATGAATGGGTTACAGTATAAGTGTAATGCCCATTTGCATATCCGGTTAGTGTGACTGCGCCATTTGCATTTGTGACTCCTGTCTTTCCAGCTGAGCTTACCGTAGCTCCTGAGATATATGCTCCGCTTGCATCATCTGACATTATAAAAGTTACATCATAAGTTGGAACAGGTACTACATATATGTTCAATGTGTCTATATCTGTAGGATTTGGAAGTCCATTGCAGTTAGCGCTATTTCCTACTCCTGAAACCTGTATTGAATATGTATCAGATGTTGCAGGTGTCCATTGGAATGAATATTGTACAGGATCTGTTGGATTTGGATTTGCTCCAGGCGAAGCTGTTCCTGTATAGACAACCTGATTTGCTGAATTCTTTATTGTGTATATTATGCTTGTCGGAATTGCATACAAGTTATGCTGTGAATCAGCATAGTTGCTTATCTTTGTGTACGTAAATGTCAACTGCTGTCCTGCTATTGGATTTGGATTGCTTACTGCCAGAGTATTTAATATAGTATAGCACTCACTTGTAGGCCTCTCAGGCAATACATCGAATACCTGTGAAGCTGACAATGGTATGTTTGATGAGCATTGGTCATCTGTAACAGTTGTTGTTACAGTAGCTGTATAAGTTCCATCAACTAAAGGTGTCCACATGAATTGGGCATTTTTTACCTCGCTCATATATATTGGATTTCCATGGGCAGCGTCAAAGTATGCCTGCTGGCTGCTGACGAGCTGATTTGCTGCATTTCTTATCTCAAGATCAACTCTGATATCAGCTGAATAATATACATCCTTAAACTCAGGAGGCACATATCCTACATTGTTCAAAGGATCATAGAAAGCTGAATGTGTAGCTGCATCCAATAGGGAGTCTACATTTACTTGCAAAGGCTCATTTGCATAGACAGTGTTTGTGATTGTGAATTCGTCGATTGTTGATCCGCAGCCTGTAAGCTGATAGAAGTTGACATTTGCGGTTGCTGAATAATGAGCAGGATCACAGTTAGTATGATAAGTTGCGATTCCTTCCATAGGTACATACCCTGGGCTTACAAAGTAGACTGCATATCCATAAGGCGATTGTAAGCATGATGGGAATGAGACTAGTATATGGCCATTTGATGTGCTGCCTGTAAAACTGAATGGGCTTGTGCTTACCTGATTGCATCCTGAATCAAGGCAAGTATACATCCTTACATCAACATTGTTCCTGTTGAAGTATATCGTAACATCTGCGACTGCAAATGCTGAGCTTGCCAATATTATTGCCATCAATGGTATGATAAAGATTAATTTTTTCATTTGAAAACCCCCATGGTAGTTTTATTGATTTTTATTGTTATTTTTTATCGATGATTGATTTAATGTTAGCATTAATTGTTTACTCCGCCATTAAGGCCCATTCCTCCGCTGGTTCCAGTGCCTGTAGTGCCTGATCCTCCAGAGACTCCTCCACCAGTAGAT
>Ga0209777_10000170_pt1 | contig 112691 bp, 106 predicted proteins | sample FrelakmetHBP12HB_FD_187147 | JGI IMG/M metagenome (GOLD analysis project Ga0209777, IMG submission 187147) | Freshwater lake sediment microbial communities from the University of Notre Dame, USA, for methane emissions studies -HBP12 HB (SPAdes)... | ecosystem: Environmental > Aquatic >...
ATTTTGATAAAGTGTGTTTGAGTCTGCGTGGGATGTCGCTTATGAATCCGAACATATTCCTAAGTATTAGCTTTTAGGAAATAAGCTTAAAGACACCGATTAACATTAAAACGCAAATAGTCAGTTAACTTATTTTTCCTTCACTAAGCTAAAACTCCAGGACCTCAAGGGACAAAAAAAGCTCTACAGGCTCCATGAAATTATGCTGCGTGGAGTCGGTGCAGGTTCTCTTGTGGCTTTGTCAGTGCTTTTAAGCCAAGTCGGCGGTCCAGTGCTCGGCGGCATTGCAGGTGCGTTTCCAGCAGTTTTCACTTCAACCTTGATAATACTATACCGAAGTAAAGGAACTGAGTTCTCTCGTGCCATGACTAAGCCCCTGGTCTTTTCTGGTATCCTGACGATTATTCCCTTTTGTCTAGCGGTTAGATACTTGTATCCTGTTTTGGGCGTGTGGCTTGGAACTCTGGGTTCCTATGTTTTTGTAGTTCCATTGGCGTTTCTCTCTTACTACGCGGTTAGGCATCAAGGAAAAGACACTGACCCATCTCTAAATGTAGACGCCGCGGAATCAGAGTGGTAAACCTATTTCTGCCCGAAAACAATATTGTGTTATTGCAAAGCTGGCTGATTAATTCGGGCTTAACATTTTCGGAGGTACTCCTGCAGAATGATGCCTTGGTTGAAATATGACCGAGAAAACCGAAGATATTCACCTGTTCATCGTGGAAGAAGCATACTCAAGAAGCAGAGTAAAACAAAACTTCAGCACAACCGTCTCCGTGCTCGAAGGAATCTTCGGAGCCGATTTTAAATCAAAATCATTTTAGAATATTGCCAAAAAGTAAATTTACTTGCGCCTGAACTTAACATGAATTAACCATTTTTGCGGGCAGAAAAGTAATTTAATTATGTCCCGCTTGGAGAATTTAAAATAGTAAATAAAGAAAAAGAAGACCGCGGTGTAGCGGCTATTTTTTGGCTTTTGGGTACCATTGGTTGAGGTCGGCGCTGCAGAAGGGGCACAGCCCTTCGGTGCTTAGCAGCTGGTTTCCGCAGCTGGGGCAGAAGGCTCCTGTTGGAGATGTTGTTTTTGGGTTTTCCTGTGTGACTGGTGGGGTTGCGATGGATTGTTTTGAGTGTTTTTTCCTGCGAGTGAAAATCAGCAACGCGGCTATCACGATGATTACTACCAGAAGAATACCTGCTAAAAAGGTGGGTGAGGACAGGAAGTTTGTGGCGCCCTTTACAGGGTTCGTTGTAGGTGTAACTATTATGGTGGGTGTAGCTGTTGGTGTTGTCGCTGTTGTCTGTATCCACCACTGGTTTATGGAAGATGCGTCGAAGGCTGATACGTCAGATTGCAGGTCTTGTTGGCTGAATCCGGTTTGTACTCCTGAGGGGAGCGTCAACATTTGGTTTGCTTCAACGGTTACTGAGCTGTTGGTGTATTGGTCGACGAATATGACTGAGCCGTTCATGACTTGGATGGTTGTGGCTCCGTTGGAAACCGTGACGATATAGTCTGTTCCAGCGCCCATCGCCATTCCCTGCGGCACCTCTACGGGCCTAACGTCGTAGGTTCCTTCCTGCGGAGACATCTGCTCATGGATGTATGCAATGCCTGAACCAAGCAGCAATGTTCCCTCAACGACTACCGCGCCCCCTAAAGTTATAGGTGCGCCCGTCACTGCCATAATGGCTAGACCAACGCCGACTTCCGTTGCAAGCGACAATCCAGCTTGACCGAACTCGTCAGCTTCTATTCCCTCACTAAACGAGTAAGACCTCGATGAAGGCGGAACTGCAACGTAAGAAATGTTACCGCTTACCGGGTCAGTTTGGGGCTCAAGGTACACCCATCCTGCGTCGGAGTTTGCGCCCAAATACAAGGTTCCCCCGTTGTCAGGATAGTTGAAAACGGCCATTGAGTTGCTGCTGGTTTGAACTTCCGTTCCTGCACCGATTGGAGTTTGAGTTGTAACTGCTTCGTTGCTGCCGGTGAGCCATACTGAACCTTGAACTTGGGAAACGCCGGCTAAATGGGCTGATGTGGGCAGAGCAGGCACGGGGGTTGGAGTTGGAGTGGGTGCTGCTGTGACGAAGGGAGGCATGGTGGCGGATGAGCCGTCCCGCAGCACAATTATGCCGTTTGTGTCTGTTGTTTCAGCGGGTCCAGTTAAAGTCGCGGTTATGATGTCGGTTGTGAAGGTTCCTGCTATGTGCTCCGCATTTCCTGAGCTTGCACCTAACTCGTCAGCTGAGAAGCTTGCGCCCGACACCGTTCCAGTAAACCCAATCTGGTTAAAACCCACAACAGGAACACCGCCATTACCGTACTCATTCAAGTACGCCGGATCCGTAGTCGAGCTTAACTCGTTAATATTCAATACTATGCTTATCGAGTTGCCGCTTTGAGTTATAATCATCGAATAAGTTACACTTACATCGTTCATCCGCATAGTGGGGTCAAAAGAATCCATTACATAGTACTTTTCAGGTATGGCGTTTTTCCATGTTCCAGTCAAATCCCTGGCAGGACTAAGCGCGGCGTACGACGGCGTTATCAGAGCCGCAGACAGCAATACGACCAGGAGAATTGGAGTGAGGATTTTGAAAGGAGCAACTCTACCCCTGAAATTGGAGAATAAGCTGACTGATTTTTTTTGCATGTGAATTAGTCCATCCGATGGCGCGTTATATTTGCTTTTTTACCATATTAACTTTTAGGAAGTCCTTGCTGAAAATTGTTCTATAGTCGCTAACTCGATAGCCTATTTCACCCCCAAATTTTGGTGAAAAAACAATGAATCAGGCGTAAATGATGGCGGGCGGTGAGGGATTTGCTCATCATTCGTCGAGGCGATAATATCGCCAGAGCTAACGTTTCTTCGCAGTCTCTTTCCCTTTTTTAAGAGTTGTGTTGTTGTACCGCAGTCCAAAATATTTAGTTATATTATTTGTATCCTAATTGTTTTCTCAGTTTTTTGTTTCTGAATCTCAGTGTTACCGGTGCTGCTACAATAATTAGTGGTAGCACTGCTGCGAGTAATGGTAGCTCTGGAATTGAAGGAGTAGCTGTAGGACTTGGACTAGGCGAACTTGAAGAACTGGGTGAGGATGAAGTTGTTGCAGTTGAAGTTGGATTCAGAGTTGGCGCTGGAGTGGACGTAGGTGCAATAGTAGGTGATGGTGTTGGAGAGGGAGAAGTCGAATATGTTTCGATTGGGTTTCCAGCCGTCAAATTTTCGCCTTGCAAACCTGCATAGTCTGGAGCGTAACGTTCAACCTTGAAAATCTCATTTAGGAATTCTCCTGACTTTGCAGGATCTGGCGGAATCGAATCTGACACCCCTAACGGCCCAGTTTTCACAACAGAGTTAACGTAATCCCAGACTTCTTTGCCGTTAGCTGTAACTTCAAAGAGTGTACCGTTAACTCCATCACAAATGAGCGTGTCGCCGTTTGGAAGCCGTTGCGCACCACAAATGTCTTGAGCGTAAAGTGATGTGGGCGGATTAGCATCCCAAGTCCAAGCGAGATTTGTCGGACCGTACGCTGAACCTGCCATCAACGCGTAACTTCCGTTCGCCTCTAATGGCGGCGTAAATTCATCCACTGAGGAGTAACCGCGTCCTAAGCCATTATTAAAAACTAGAATGTCTCCCGCTCCTGGGTAGCCAGTGGGTATCCAGACCGCGTCGTGCTGTTGAAATAGCATTTCATTGCTTTGGTTTCCAGCTCCATATTGAGAAGGGTTGCCCCAACGGTATAGAAGGGCACCTCCCCTTGCGTAGGTACCTCCTGTGTGGCTTGCAGCCTGAGCGGTAGTTGTGCTGTGATCTATGATCCAGATCTCGCTATTCCCGCGAACACTGAGCATAATCTGGTCTAAGGTAGGGTTGTAGGTAATCGAGTTCATATGGTTCCAGAATACTGGGATTTGATTTCCGCCACCATTAGGGTTAATTAACTCTGGATGAGCTGTCACATTGCCATAGTTAGCTGCGGAGGCATTGTAATTCTGGATAAGATGGTCCATTACATTCCATGCCCAGACTACAGTGCCGCCCACTGGCAGGGTGGGTTTTACTTCTACCACGGTGTCTGGAAGTATGTATCCCATACTCTGAACTGCTTGGAGGTAACTTGGATTAAACCCTGCATCAATTGCCTGCTCGTAAGTGTACTTTTGGACAACAAGCATAAGTACGTCGCCATCAGGCAATACGGTAAAGTCATGATGCTGCGCGCACGTGTCGTTAGAGTAGGTAAGTTGCCATACTATGCTTCCAGCCCAGTTAAATTCTTGAATTATCCCACCGTCACCACCTCCAGTGTTTATGTTTGGATTTATAATTGATCCAGCACGAATCAAGTTTCCATTTGGAAGCAAATAAGCGGATTGACCAGGTGCATACTGGCTTTTCCATGTGTTTACTACGTCACCATTGTTGTCAATAAGGTAAGTAGTAGTGTACTGTTTAGGCGCAAGCAAAGTGTAGCCTTGAAATGCGCTTGCGTCATCAAGAAATAAGCCAACGGTTCTTGAACTTTGCGCAGAAACTAGAGCGCTATTGTTTTGAATTAGATTCACAGAATTTAGGCAGCAAACACAGAGTAACAGACCTGCCAAGATCAAAGATTTACTTTTTTCCTTCATTTCAATACGTCCTTTGCAAGTTTACATCGAATTGCGAACTTATTTCCAAGATACCCCATAAAAAATATTCCATACTTAAAAAACCAAAGTTGTTCTCTTGTTACGTTTCTTGCACATTCACACTTATTTTTTCTTCTTGTTAAACTGACTAAGGCCGTTGCAACGATAGTCATCACTGCCACTGTTATCGCCACAACTGGTGACATTTCAGGAACAGTTGGAGTGGGCGTTACTGTTGGGGTTCTTGAGGAGGATGGCTGAGTGCTTGTGTTTATCGTGGGGATTGTCGTTTGTGTCGGTGTAGCAGTTTGGGCAGGAGTAACGGTTGGATTAACTGTCGATGTAGGCGCGTTTGTAGGAGAAGGCGTGGGGGAATTTGTTAGCACGCCAGAAACAACTCGGAAACCGACCTCTGCATTGTTTGATTCAATAGGTACTCCGAGATAGTATGCTGGGTCTCGGTTGGATACTCGTGAGTGCCCATTATCTACATTTGGGAGGAGGGTATCGTTTTCTCCATTGAACCAATTTCCGCCACGTAATACGTGGTATGGTTTACCATCGGGCATAAGGCTAGCTTGCGCCATAGTTGGTCCTGTAGGGTCAATGGATGGACTTACGTTGTAGTAGTTTGTTTGGTACCAGTCATTGCACCATTGCCATACGTTGCCTGCCATGTCATACAATCCATATGCATTTCCACCATTGGCAGTTTGGTAAGTTGTTTGATTTCCTGTCCAATTGAACTCGGCTTTGGTGTGCAATTGACCGTTGTAGAAGCCTACTGGTGTTGTGTACGGCCATGAACCAGCTTCATATGGGTCGCCTGAATCAGGCCAATTCGCTTTAGATGTGTTAGCGTCGTTGCCCCATGGGTAAATATAATATGGATTGTATTGCCCTCCTCGGGCGGCATATTCCCATTCAGCCTCAGTAGGAAGCCTATAACCATTTTTCGTGAAATCGCAATCCCAGGTGGCTGTGTTATAACATGTTTGATGCCCTGTTGTTATGCTTAGCCAGTTGCAGTAAGCAGCCGCGCCAAACCACGTGACGCTTACCACTGGATGATTATTCCGATTATCTAGAACTGAGAACTCAGAATTATTCCAGCCGATGGGGCTATACTGGTAGTTCTGACGTGTCAAGAAGAGGACGTCTTTGCTACCAGTGAGGTTTACCAAGCCGTTGGAGACCACTATTGAACCTTGAGCCCAAGCTGAGTTAAGGTAGTCACAATACTGCTGCACAGTAATGTCGTTTTGAGCTACGCTGAAGCTGCTAATGGTGACATTATGGATTGGAACTTCGTCGCTGGGATGGTCAGGGTCTCCAAAACCATAGTGGTCGCCCATAGCGAAAGTGCCTCCTGTTATGGAAACCATGTTTGGCTGTGAAATGTCTGATGCCGAAACTAGCACCTTTTGGTTGATGTTTAAATTAAAAATGGAATAACAATTAAAGATCAAGAAAAGACAGAACAGAAGAGCAAAGTATTTACTAATTTTAGTCTTCAATAGGGATCACTCAAGTTGACTCTGGGTTTCATTCTGATCTTCAAATTTGTTTTTAGGTAACTAAAGTAACTTTGGATGCCCTTCTTTTTGCAAAGGCAGGTGTTTGCGTTCATATTCATGTTGAAGGGCCTCTTTTTCTCTGTTTGAACGCAACAATGCCTACTGCGGCAAGAACGGCGACGATTGCTATTGTGTAAAGGACTAAGGGGTTCTTTTGAAGTGGAATTGATGTGGATTGAATGCTTGTTTTTGTGCTATAGGAAATTGGAGAAGGCAGTGATAATGCATTAGTTTGATTATAATTCGTAAATAGATAATTAGTATTCGTGATTACAGGCTGCGGTATTTGCTGTGAATAAAGATACACTGTTCCAGCATCGCATGTAAAGTTGGTCAAGTTGTTTCTTGCATTCGTTAACTCAGTTTCTTGTTGATTAGCGAGAGTTTTTTCAACTTCTGCAAAAGCCATTGCACAATTATACGATATTTCCCCGTCTAATGAGCCATATTTACTGTCAAGAAGAATTACTTGGGATTCGTTGATTGCTCCTCCGGTCAAGGCGGTTCTTAATTCTGTGGCTACCGCTGTTCTAAGTTGAACAATTTGATCAAGTGCGTTTCTATCAGAGTCAATTAAGTTTGTTATAAGCGTTTTTTGGGCTGTATCTAAGATTGAGAGAAATGTTTCACCAGTATCGCCTGTGATTGTTTCGCTGATAGTATAATCTGGTTGTCCCATTGCAGGTGCATCTTTTAAGTAGAAACCACCAAAATAATCTGCTTGTCTCTCTGGGCAGAAATATGTGTCTGAAGTAACATTGCCAGTGTACCAACTAAACATGTCACTAGCATATGTCATGACCAAAACGCCTTCATCGTTAGTTACGCTTGGTCCAAATACAGGATTAGGAAGTGAAGGCCAAGCGGCGAAACCTTCCTTCTCCATATTGTCAAGATACTGTTTTTGCGTATCATTAAGAGAACTAAGAATTTGGGCATACAATGTGGCTCTTTGAACGCTAATCTGTGCGTCAAGTTCATAAAGGGTTGCAGAATAATTCATGACTGCTTGCTCGCTTAAGCCATTTGACCCAGTAGATATGCTTCCGTTTAATTGCCTTATGAATGCTGCCATTAAAGGATAGCGCAGGTAGGCGTATTCATTCACTAAAGCGGTCTGATTCTCTGCCAGAGTTACCATTTCTGCTTTTTGTTCATCATTAAGTATGTATAGCACGTTATTTGCGGCATTAGTTAAGAAATCAGTGCTATGGCCTTGTCCAGCTTGGGATGTATCGCGGAGATATTGGAATCCAAAGAAGTCCGCAACTTTTCCTGGAGGCAGGAAGCTGTCGCAAGAGAGGTTTCCTGTCAAGAATGCAAAGCCACTAAACGAGATAGTGTCTAATTGTGCTTGGTCCGATGTGGCCTGCTGGATGCTGTATTGGTAGCTTGGAGGATTCGACGTGCTCGATCCTACGGATGTGTCTCCCTTAGCCAAGCAGAAATAATTCGTCGTCATCATTAATGATAGAAGAGCTAATGTGATTAGGATTAGATTTTGTCGTTTCATTTTTTGCGCCTGTAAAAGAATTTTTGGTTAGAACTCGGATTTAAGCAAGACCTACCAAAGGTATATACCGAAAGTAGGTATAGCATAAAAACGGCTAAGACCACACGCTAAATGGATTAATATGATGCTCAATCAAATAAGCCCTTACATCGATTTCAGTTATTTCCTTGCAATATTTTTGCTTAGTTTAAGCATTTACTTTCAAACTAGAAAGATGCAAATTTTTTCTCTTCATAGAGGAATAAGGTACTTTAGAAATGCCTTTCTATATTTTTCAATGGTTTACCTCTTTCGATTTTTAGTTTTGAATCTTCAATTCCTAATAATCCCGCCGGATTTAGAACCTGAACTATCACAATCTGGGACTTTCTTGGTCATATTTTTCAGTTTTCTTTCTGTCTTTACACTGCTATCGAGCTTTTTATGGAAAAGATACAGGTTTATCTCAGACAATAGGCTTGCTTTGTTGTCGTTGTTTATTGCCTGCGTAACCTTCTTCATAAGACTTCCATTGACGCTTTTAATACTAGGAGTTGTAGCTGCACTATTTCTAGTGTTGAAAGCATACGATAGCTACAGCAAGAAAAGACAAGTCATTTCACCTTTATTCTTTTTCTATACGTTGCTTTTAGCGTTCGTTCTCTTTGACTTGGTCCCTATCACTCAGCAAACAATGCCATTTGAATTTAGAATTGCTGGTTACATTGGTTCAATATGCGTTTTCGTTTACATAAACTTGAAAATCAGGAAGGTGCTCACCACTGGAGAAGACGAAGAGAAGTAAGCTAGAAGTAATATTTGATATACTCTCAGTTGTTCGCAATAATGGGCACCGTATCAAAATAACACCGCTAATGAGGCACTCAGGTCTTTCTCCTCAAAGGTTTTCAAGCTACTACGCCAAATTGCTGGAGAAGGGTTTTCTTGAAGAAATATTTGTCGGAGAAGATAGAAAACTTGTTGTACTCACAAAGAAAGGTGCCAAGTACCTAAGAGATTACAAAACAGTCCTGAATTTTATAAGAGAATTTGAATTATAGCTCTAACAGTTGTACCTGAAAATATCGGATTTTTTGTATTCGCCTATTTTTTTTTGAGTTTGCTTTCTCATTGGCTTCTCCGCTTCCCGTGAGACAATCGCGTCAGCGCGCTCAGGCGAGTTGAAACAAGTTATGCAGCGTGCCGGCGTGGTGGATACCCCGAGCATTCACTTCCTCAATGAGGCTGACAGAATAATTCTCTGAAAGAGATCACTCAGACAAGCGCGCCGTGAACCACAAGCTTTCTCATCTTAGCTCTTCTGCCGAACATGTTCCTAACTTGCTCTTCTGTCATCGCAACCACGATTGTCGTTGGTTTACCTTCCCACCTGCTGTCAACTTCCAGTAACTGGATTTCCGGCGTCAATTCACCAGCAATGATACTGAACTCCGGCACGCTAAGCTCGCCCATAAGAAAGGTCACTGGAAAGTCCTCCGAAATGTCCTCAACGAACACCTTCTTCCAGGTCTTCTTGTTTCTGAACGAGTCCATCTCCATTTCCTCATCTTTTCCTTGGAATTCCCAACTCTTGCTTGTCAGGAACTCGCTAACTCTGGAATAGGTCATCGCTATTTTAAACACGTTTTCTACTTCCAAGACCAACGCCTCTCCCGATCTATTTATTGTATACTTTCTCACCAAATAATAGTATGTCGGTTGCATTACCGCGCGCTAACGAAATAGTTGGTTAATCAAAGTTCACCGGAATTCTATCGAAACGCGGTTTGTATGTGCGATGTAACCATTTTTCACTGTTAATACTTATACCTTGAATTGCGACGGTATGAAAGAACTTTCTTAGCCTCTTTGAAGCTCAAAGATAACAGGGAAACAAGATCTTCAGGAAAAGAAAGTAATGTGCTTCTCAGACCTTTTTCATCGCCAAACGGGCGGGAATCAGCTGTGGCGGACGGGGAGGGATTTGATCCTACGCTGTCTGGTTAAGCCTGTTCTCTGTCTTGAACATTGAGAACGCTTGGTTTGCAATATTCAAGAAGCGGAGTGGTTATTTATTTGGCTTCAAAAATTACTTTTACTTTGTGAACATAACCAAGTTTCTATGAATGAAAATAAAAAAAGAAGAAAGTTAAGATGACTAATTTAGGTTAGTTCTACTTTGGATAGTAGGCTTAGGTCACCTAGATTGTTTAGTTGCACTCTGTTTTGGCTGACAGTGTATAGGACATTGTTGATGTAAAGTGAGCGGGTGATGAAGTATTGGCTTTCATTCCACGGGTATGACCCTGCTGCTGCAAGGGACGGGTTTGCGAGATAAGCTGCGGCATTGTCTAACTGTGTTATGTTGCCTTGAATTGTAATGCCTTTTGTGAGGTCAACGTTGAATAGGTATACTCCCTGCCAAACGAATTGCGGATAATTAGTTTCTGCTGGGATCATTGGGGCGGGGGCTGGAATTGCTACTCCACTGCTTGCGGTTCCTGTTGCGCCAGATGATGCGGTTGCGGTGCTGTTTGTTGACATGTACAGTTCAACTGGAAGCACTAGGAGGTTTCGAGATGCGTCAAAGAGGATGGATTTGGGGTCGGTGAGGGCTTCTGAAGTTGTGCCGCTGTCGCCTATAACGATGCGTGAAGTTTCCTTCGGGTTTGCGACATCACTCACGTCGAATAAGGATACTTTCAAACCTAAAACTGCGGTGTAATATACGTCTCCTGGAATTTCCACTTTGTTCGCGTCGATGCTTGCGTTTACATCTTGACCGATTCCGATCAGGTGTGTCGCGTCGTAGGGCTGCAGGAAATCTGAGTATCCGGGGATTGTAAGGTTGCCAAGAACCATGGGGTTGGGGGGTTGACTTAAGTCGACAACAAACAACGGGTCAATTTGGTTGAAGGTAACTAAGTAGCATCGGTCACCTATGAATCGGGCTGAATGCAGCTCTTCTCCACTGGCTAAATTTTTAAGTTTTCCCACGACCTGCAAGTTCGAATCTAAAACATACAGGTTATTCTCCTGCGTTGACGTGATTGAGGAGTAATCGTAGGAGGTTGTGGCTATGCGGAAGTACCCGTTGTATTCATCCATCGAGTATTGGTTCATAACGGTGCCTGTGGCGTTTCCTGCTGCAGCAAGCGTAAAAGATGGGCCTGAGATTGCGATGCGGTAAATCTCGGTTCCCTGCGAATAAAGCTGCACCGGCATGATTGGTATTGGCATAATAGTTGTACCCGTTTGAGTCGCCGTGGTCGAAGTGCTTTGGTAAGTGCTCACTTCATCAGTTAGATAAATGTTGCTTGGGGAAACATATATTGATCCAGCGTTACCCATGAGAATAGTTGTGCTTACTGCCTGTTCTTGAGAGTTTTCGATGTTTAAGGCCATTATAGTTGTGTACATGTAGGCTGAGTCCGAAGTGTTAACGTAGTAGATGTTTATGGGCGCTACCGTAGATGCTTGTTGTCCCGAGAATACTGTTGGAAGCAAAACGGTTCCATTTAATAGATAAGCGTTCTCAGAGATTATGTCGTAAACATAATTGCCTATCATTCGGCTATCTACGTAGCTGCCGCTCATTGTAAGGTTCCGTGTTAGCACTGGGTTAGCTTTGTCGGAGATATCATATACGTAGACGAAGTTTGTGCTGGTGGTCCAACTGGGGAACATGACGTTGGCTGGATATAACCCGGGGAAGCGTCCGTAAACCGCGTAAGGTACATAGTTGCTTCCGAGAACAGCGAGTTCGTTGCCGTCTGCGCCAAGATAAATTCCCATCGGGCTACCGTTATCAAAGGATATTTTGCTGAGAACTTTGGCGTTTTGTGGGTTCTGCGAGATGGCATCTAAAATATAGACAGCTTGGCTATTGTTGCCTATAGCGTAGATGTATTGACCATCAGTTTTCACGGTGTCTGCTTCATCGACGCCTGCAACTTGGATGTTAGTTGTTGAATAGTCATTTGTAGCGCCTTGTGAAGTTGCAGATGCCAGTATATGCGACGGCATGGCTCCAGGTGCCATCGCATTAAAAGTCCCTGGGCGGTTAAAGTAGATCTGGGGGGAACTGTCCAGGTTTGAGTTGCTGCTTTGGGTCAGGTAGTTTTTGAGTTCATCATATGAGGTAAAGGTTTTCAGCGAGGTTTGTGTTCCCAGCGTTTGAGTTCCAAGAGTCTGTGCTGCCTTAGATAATCCTGGCTGCCTGGGTCCAGCAGGCGAAATCCCGGTATTGCCGTAAGCATAAATCATCGCCACAAGGACAATAGCTAAAAGTAAAGCAATTAAACCATAAGTTTTTGTTTTCTTCATAACTTCTTTCTGAACCATATTTTTTTCGCCTGAATAGTTATTGTCAACGGATTATATGATACTAAGTCTAAGAACAGGCTGTCCAGTTGTTAGAACAGACTCAAACCCCACATTCAAAATGCTTAAAGTAGTAACTAAGTCTTCTATAAGAGACAATAACTCAATTGTGACCATTAAATTAAACGGCATGAGACAAGACTCATTAGTCCAACCTTCCATCTTTAAATGCAATCAAAGGAAAACCTATGAAGAAAATCTTTTCTGCCAATCCACATAATGTTTTTGATCCAACGTTTTCGGATCTGAAGCGGAGCCGAAAGAAACGCACGTTAATCCAGGTTTTTAAGGCGTATGGTATCTCAGAAAAATGCTTTAAGTCTCGTCTACAACGCCACAATTTTACCTGTTTTTTTTGCGTTTAACGGAAATGACTCCCGCCACGATAACGACGGCAACTACGCCTAAAACGATTGCGACATAAAGCATCAAATTGCCGATTGCGATCTCGCCCGCGGAAACTGCATTGTGCTGCACAGTGATAGTTGGGTCGCTTTGGACAGCTGTGGTTACGCCGTAAGTCATGTTAGGGAAACTTTGGAAGCAATTAACAGCCCAAGTCGGCGCAGTTGACTGCTGAAAATTTATTGTTGGTGTCTTACCTGTAAGTTGGGTGGCGCCTTGAATTTCGGTGTATTTATCTCCGAGATTCATGTTTGCGATTGATAATTGGGTACCTGCCGTGCCATTGATTGCGAAGAGCACGCTTGTCGGAGTTATGTCTGAGGGTGGATAGTTAATTGGGCTCGGAGTTCCGGGAGTATTCATGTCAATTTGATACATTAAATTAAAGGAGAAATCGGTTTTTGGAGGAATTTCCTTGCCATCGGATTGGTAGAGTTTCATGTTTGAGAGGTCAGCGTAAACGCCAATTTTGATTATCATGTTAGTCCAGTTTGCTATGACGGTTTGGGATATCAAAAACGTGACTGAGGATGGGCCTTGTCCATATGTTGGTAGGGCAATATCTTTGAAGGTAGCGGTGTTTGTCACGGTTGGTAACCCGTTAACATGCGTTACGTTGCCGACTTGTACGTTAAAGGAACTGGCGTCGCAGAAGCTTATCGGGAAAGTGCCGTACGGGGTACTTATGAACATCCCTGGAAGATTAAGTTCAGGTGTTCCTGCTGGCGAGTTAGTGGAGCCGAGATTAATCTCTAAATCGCTTGTGACGTTGGCAATAGTCGTTCCTATTTCCCCTTGAAAACCTTCACTTAGTTCTGTGCCACCTTGTTGCTGTCAACCATGAATGGGCAAATTTGTTTTGTGTGCGCTCCAAACGGTGCTGCAAACTTGTCCTTGATTTACTGACACGGCGAGGTTAATCAGGTCACTACTGCCTCTTGGGCTATTGCTGATTGATACTGTCGGAGCAGGCACTTGACTGCTTGTGCTCGGCAAGGAAGGGGATTGATTGCCTGCATTTGTGGTCTGAGCCGTAGCAAAACCTGGCAACATTGAAGAAACCGATAGCAGAAGACACAAACTTAGGATAAGATGTGTTTTTCTCATCACTCAGTCGTCTCGCAAACATGTGTATAAACTGGTAATCCAAATAACAATGCTTAAGTGGAATAGTAATATTTTATGAATCGCTATTATTAATCGCCACTAATCATTTCATTGCCGCGCAGGTCATGAAATGCACAAGCGCCGCACAGTGTACGATGCTTCTGGGCATGTTTAAGGTCTTCCGAAATTTTGGGGTTTAGAGGAAGAGGATGCCCGATTTTATCTTATCATCAGAACATATAAAATATATAATAATTTTAGGCTTGACTTATCCTATGCCGCTCAGATTTTGACAGGCCTTAGGTGTCTATTAGTTGCAGTTCAGAAATTCTTTTCTGCACTATCTCGGATAGCTGTTGCCTTGTTGGTTCGTCAGGAGCTGTTTTATCTAAATTGTCGATTCTTTGGGCGAGCTCCTCGTCGCCGATTGTGGTTCTTAGCCACTTTTGGAAGTCGCCACGTTCGAAGTGGAACCTGATTGATTGTATGTCCAAGTGCTTAAGGTCGCTTAGGAGAGAGCAAAGAGAGGTGGCTGTCTCGCCTGAATAGTGGCCATCTGGCGCGAAAAAGTGGAAACCTTGCTGGTAAGGAACTGGGCTAAGTATTTTTTGTGCTTTTTTAGCGCTCATGGACAAGGTAATAATCTCCAGGTAATTATGGGAGACAAGACGTTAAAATTGTTTTCAATGCTAACTCTGATGCAATGAGAAAAAGTTACACATTACAACGCAGACTCATATCTTTCAAGCTCAAAAACCAAAGGCTAAGACAAATCACCTTCCACACATTCCGCCACTGGAAAGCGACAATGGAATATCACAAAACCAGAGTCATTTTACATGTCATGCAAGTTTTCGGACATAAGAGTATAAGGGACCCTATGATGTACAGCAATTCGTCGATTTCCAAGAAGATGACGATGTCGCCCGAATTGCCATTCAGAGACAGAAACCTGCCAACTCATTGAAGCCGGCTTTGAATTCGTTTGTGACTTTCGCTCCAATAAAGTTTTCATGAAACGAAAGTAAGGCTTGGTGTAAAAAGTAAACCGAAAACGAGCTGGGATTGACCGTGGCGGGGATAGCGTTGAGCCCTCGTTTGAACCGTCGGGTCGTAATGACGGTGAAGACCGCACTCCCAACTTTTGATTGCAGGGGGCGAAACAGAACAGCACTTGAGCTAACGCTCGCCCAAATATCGAGCGCGTTAGATATAGCTTCAACCTTAAAAAACTACCTCTTTGGTTAGTTACCCTCTGCTCGCCGTATCTATGATTGACGATGTAGAAAAGAAAAAGAGCGAGCGGATTCTCTCTTGCAGGTTTAACTATTTTTCGCTACTGAGCCGTGCTTGCACCCGTGCGCGCATCCACCTTTAGGTTTTTTGAGCAGCTTTGCCATCTGCAGTGACTTGGGTAGACGAGAACGGTCCAGTATTAATTTTTTCTCTTATTCCATCTGCGGTTACCAGGTGGTCCTATAAGAAAATAACCTATTAACATCATAGCAATGGTTACAACGATAATTATCACAGCTGTTACTTCAGTCGTTACTCTCACCTCCATTTTTAGTGTCTAAGTCTAAATACTTCCACTTAGCACAGCGTAATTTTTTTCGGTGTTTATTACTTCAACCTGGACCTTTTTTGGCAATGACGAAAAGTGTGATTCATTAACGACTTTTTCGCCATCCACTTCTATGGCGGTGTATTTTAGAAGAGGGGTCAAATTAACAATAATGGTATGTTTTTCAGTCTCACCTATTTCAAACTTGGCTATTGTCATTTTTTTAAACCTCCCTCTTCTAACTTCGCTACTTCCACTTTGTTAGTATTTCCTCCCTTCGGAAAGTTGCTGTGCTAACATAGAACAGCGCTACATCAACTGCTAAAAGTATACCTGAGATTATAAGCAGGCTGTTTACGTCAAGAGTTATTATGCTTGTCTCACTGGCAAGGTATATGCCCAAGAGTGGAAAGAGGATAAAAACTCCAAAACTGCTAGCGCTGCGCGCATCATTAACTCGCGATGAAACAATGACGCTGAACAAAACGCTCATTACAATGGCGACCGGCATCAGAACCAGGAGCAAAGTGGCGATATTCCAGTTTGGAAAATAATAGTAGCCAAGTGTATGGAAAGTAACTCCATCAATGCCTACCATGAAGACTGCTGCAGCAGCATACATTGCTACTAAAGTTGGAATAACTGCGGAAATGGCTTTTCCAAGCAATATTTCTCCATCAGTAAGGGGCGTGGCTAGAAGCGGTTCCAGACTCTTCTCCACTTTCTCCCCCACTATACTGTAGGAGGCAATCCCTAAAGGAACATACGCTGCTCCTATAACTAAAAAGAAGGAAAAGGAGTTAAGCAAATTCGGAAGCACACCCGGCGCTGCGAGTCCGTGACTCCCCCTTACTGCTAAATACTCCAGTATCACAGGAAACAGAACCGAGATAACTACTGGGAAAATAATAATTGAGGACCAGACGTTTTTTACTCGTCTAAATATCTTAAAGTCCCTAGATGCAACAATCCAGGCCTCTGAGAGTCGCACGTTTATTTCCTCACAAGTTTTAGATAGGTATCTTCCAAAGTTGAGCCCACTACATTGATTGATCGGACATGACCGCCTGCCAGCACTATAGCCCCTACGGCAGGCGAATTTTCCTTGTCTGGGTCTTCCACATCAAATGTTATCGTGTCGCCGTCGATGGACAGGTTTTTGAGCGCCAGTTTTTTCAGTGCCGCCAAAACGGCATCGTTCACTTGCTGGTCCAATCCGATAACTGTCTTCTTGCCGCTAACGGACCTTTCAAGTTCCTGCGGAGTGCCTACTGCCCTAAGGCTCGTATTCATTATTGCTACCCTGTCGCAGATTCTTTGCGCCTCGTCGAGATTGTGAGTGTTCAGGAAGATTGTCTTCTTCTCTTTTTTTAGTTGAAGAATGAAATCTCGGACTGTTTTCGCAGCCTCAGGATCTAGATTTGCAGTAGGCTCGTCCATGAAAAGGACTTGTGGGTCATGGATGAGGGCGCGGGCTATGGCGAGTTTTTGTTTCATGCCCTTGGAAAAGGTCGCTGCCAAAACGTTTCTCTTGTCCCAAAGCCCCAGCATTTCAAGGAAACGCTGTATGTTTTCTTTCCTATGAGCCTCAGTGCAATCGTATATTTTTCCGTAAAAATCCAAGTTGTCATAAGCGGTCAGTTGTTCAGATAACCCAACGTTATCGGGAACTAACCCGATGATTTTTCTGATTTTTAAAGAGTCCGCCTTATTGCCTATATCGTAGCCACCTATTCTGGCGCTTCCACTTGTCTTGGATATTAGGCAACAAAGCATCCGTACAGTGGTAGTTTTGCCTGCACCGTTGGGTCCAAGAAAACCGAAAACTTCGCCATCGTTAACATGCAGCGTAAGATTGTCTACGGCTGTTAGATCCCCAAACTTTTTTGTAAGATTTTCAGTATCTATCAATGCGATTACCTTTTGGATTGAACGCTGCCGATTGTTTGTGAGTAAAGGTTAATGGTAAATAAATACTGTTGTGCAGGGCCTCTCCCCAATATTCAATCGCAAAATTAGTTAAAGCCCAATGCCAGCCAAGAAAATAGGGGGAGCAGGATAAATTCTCCTCCAGAGGGGCGAATTCCTTCGGACTTGAACCGATGGGCTTCCTCATTAATCTTGGAAGAGCATGAACTTGAAACCTTGGAAATCCAATAGGTTCATTGACACTGGGTAATTTTGCGTGTTAACCCGAGGTTTCAAATGCTAAATTGAAATACAACCAATAGAAAGAGTCAGAAAGCAGTAATTCTCATAGGAATAGCTTTATTTGCAGAAATAAGACCGTGGCGGGCGGGGAGGGATTTGAACCCTCGACCCCCAACTTAGGAGTCCATACCTTTGGGAATAAGTATCCAAGATTCAATAGTGCATTGGAAGTCTTACCCTCTTTAAGAGTTTTGGAACTTAACTTTGATGAATACAAACTTTTCTTAGCCAACAAATATGCAAACAGGCAATACGCTAAAGCGCAATTCAGTAATGCTTCAAAGTATTCTGAATGCTTAGAAAATCCCTCCAAGATGTTATCTTTTCCAGAGTCAAAGAGAAAGAACATTCTCAAGGCTATGGTTTGTTTATCCAAGTACTTGGGGGTTTATGAGGAATATAAATCTAAACTGAAAAGCTATGGAATCAAGTGGAGTAATGAAGACACAGCTTTTAACGGGTTCTTAGCGATATTCAACCATCAGCATGACACGTTACCACAGTACGTTGAAGAAATACAACCAATACTTCATGATAATGAACGGCTTTTTCTAAGGTTTCTTGCAGTTACTGGATTAAGAAAAAATGAAGCTATAACCTCATTCAACATGATAATAGAGCTGAATAACAAAGAAGAACTTGGCAATTATTACAATTCAGAGCTAAATGTATTGGAACATTTCAAGCACAAAGTTTTCCTCAGAGGCACTAAGAACGCTTACATTAGCTTTGTTCCCAAAGCGATGATTAATCAAATATGCAATTCTGAACCTGTAACCTACAATGCTATTCATTGCAGATTTATGAGAAGAAAACTTAAGCTAAGACTAAAGGAGCTGAGAAGCTATAATAACACTTACCTAAGGAAAAATGGTGTAATATCTGAGCTTGTTGATGTATTGGCTGGGAGAGTTCCTAAGACTGTCTTCTGTAGACACTACTTAGCAGAGACAATGAAAGCATTTAGTACTCAGATTCTTACAATAGAGAGGGAATTAGAAAAAGTGTTACTTTTTGTTTAATAGGAGGGCTTAGATTCCAGCTTGAGTATGAGAAAAAAGGTTTTTATACTGCCAGAAAAGTGAAAACAGGCTTAATTTATCCTTATTTTTGCTAAAGGAGGACAATACTTAAAAGCTAGGATTAAATAATCAGCATTTTAATAAAATTAGGAGAGGAAGGTATGGGAAAAGCTGGCATTGCTCTTGTTTCTAGTTCTTTTATAGCTGGGCTTTTCTTAGGAATATCTTTGCTAACGGGAACCAGTATTGACCCAGTGGATTTAATGGGAATTGTAGGTCAAGCAATTATTGGTCAATTAGCACCTCAATACTCTACCTTATTTGGAGCATTATTACTAGTTCTAACAATCGTTGGAATATGGCAATTAATCACATTAATAATTTCAGGAGCTAGCTTTGGAATCTTTGGATTAATTATGACTGTTGTGGCTTTCTTTGGTGGGCTAATGTTGGTCTTTAATCCGCTAGCTGGTCTATTCTTCGGTGGTATTGGCTATGTTATTGGCTTGATTTTACAGGAAAATAGCATAAGTCAAAAGTAAGTATCAAAACCTTAGTGGATAAGGTTCATTTAGCTCTCTCAATTTATGCAGATTTAAGACTTATTGTCCTCAATTCTTTTCTTAAGTAGCATGATCGTTTCTCTCTTTATCCCTTTATTCAACGCCTCAAATCGAGTCAATGACTTACGTTGTAAGAAGTCATACTCACGAAGTATCCTTGCATTCTTAAGTAATGTAATTCTAAGTACATAATGTCTTATTTCAGGACAAGTTCTATTTTCCAAGAATACCTTGATTTGCTTAAACTTCTTGTCGATGTCTTTGAAAGCAATAGTAGCATGTGGGTTCCATTCTTTTGAGTCAAATTTACTTAATTGACAGAAATCAGAGATTTTCTTCACAATTTCTGACCTTAGCAATTCAAGGTCGTTAGATGGTTTTATCTTCACGGCAAGTACTCTATTTCCAAAAAGCCAGTTACCGAAACTCGTAAAACCATCAAACTTTATCGTCATCAGGTCATATTTCATACAAGTTTCTATTAATGCTTGGATGAGTTTCTGTTCATACTTTGTTCTAATCGGACCAACTAAAGTTACATGAGGAACTACTCTTTTTCTTGTCACTCCCTTGACGTTAAAGTGTTTAGAAACGTCAAAGACTGCGTTCTCAACATATTTTCTTGCAGACCCAGAAAGCCTGAACTCAATAAGGTAGCTGTCCAAAAGCTAATCACTCTGGGAAAATTTGTCATTTCTAATGTTAATAGCTGATGTGTACATTGTTCCGCAATATGTACACTTTATTGATTCAGTGTTGTCAAGAGCCTCAAGGTTCGCACCACAATGAGAACATTTTAAAGATGTGATTTCAGCCCTTTTCATAGCCAAATAACTTTCGATGATTTCTTTTGTGGAATAAGTTAATTTTAGACCTGAACCTTCTTTGAAAAATGCTATGCGCTTAATTTCTCTTTGAGGTGTGGGTGTGCCTTCTGCCTTTATTAAAAACACTTTTTGGTTATCTCGGAAAGACCCTCTGCCCTTAAAGTCTTTGTGTGTTCTGCCTTTGTAAGAAAACAAATATTTTGAATCTACAGGCTTTAAACCTGTTTCTTCTTGGAGTTCTCGCATTGCAGCTTTTCTTCGACTTTCACCTTTGTTAGCTCCTCCACCTGCAAGCATGAAAGATTCACTGCCTTGACTAACAACTAAAATGCCTTCAGGAAACTCTACAATAGCGGTCCCTCTCCTACGATTGTAAACCATTGAAGTCTCCTCTTTCGCTTCTTTCTATCTCTATGCTATGCAGATTTAAGGTTTGTTTGAACTACTCCCCGTGATTCTGGGCTAACATTTTTATCAAGGGTTTTTAGCAATGCTCGTAGTTCGGAAAAAAACATATGGGTTTCAGACGATTCCCAATCCAGCATAGAAATTACGTGTTTCTGATAATCTATACCCAAATCTTCCCATTGTTTCTTATTTGAGTAGGTTTCAGCTCGATAGGAAAGAGAACGTGCTTTTTCCCTCACATCTACAATTTTAGAAAGAAACTCGGGAGGTATTTGATGAGGGAATGAATTCAATGTATAATTGATAAAGTTCACAAAGCCTTTCATAACCGTTGAGAATTCAGAAAATTTCTCTGTATCCCAATCAAGCATATTCTTTCTTATTGGAACAGAGCCACCTTCTTCTATACTTTTTAACTCTTGCAGTAGTTTCTGTTTGAATTCTGTTCCAGACTTAGGGTTGTGGTATTCTATACCTAACTGACTAATTGTGGGACTTTCTTTCATGTCCTCAAGCTTGATTTTGAAGATTTTAAACAGCCGTTGTAGAGTTTCCCAACCCATAAAAAATATCAAATTATACACATGGATGTTAACCGCATGCCATCGTTCGTTGTCTCGCATGCTCAATAATGTTCTTACGATTAATATTGTGGTTAACACTCCCAAAAATTGAAAGGATAACCCAAAAAGCAGTTGTCTATTAACTACATCTTCAATAGGAATAAGATAAATACCTATTATTATCAAAACAGAAATGGCAAAAAATAATCCTATTGCAAGATTAACCTTCATTTTCTCTCTCAATTAAACTCCCTAAACAAAATTACAGAGTTAACATTATAACATTTTGTATCATGGGAGAACCTCGGAAAATACTATTCCTCTAAGTTTCTTTGGTGAAGCCATGATATTTTACCTGTTTTAGAAGCTTTTCTTCTTTTTTCTTAATACAAATACAATTGCAGCGATTACTATTGCAGTGATGACCACTCCAACGATTGCATATGTACCAAGTTGGCTTTCACCAGAAGAAGTCGTTTGTGCGGAACCCAAGTACATAGTTATTTCATGAGTGCTAAGATGATAAGTGAAAGACACCAGCCATGAATCACCCTGAGATTCAGTTGATGAAGTTAAAATGTTTCCGTCAAGGTAGACTTTCAAATTGGAAACGTCACTCATAAGCGATTTGGGAATGAAAACATCAACATATCCAGTTGTCCCTGATTCTCCGTTAACCCTGAAACTTAATTCCTCGCTGGTAGAGTTGAAGGCAAATGCGGATACAGTTGAGTTTGACGCCACAGAGAAAACATTTGTCTCTTCGAATGGTAAAACTGCAAAGTTGACAACAGTCGTTACTTGAGAGTAAGATGAATCCCCAGTGTAAACTGCTTTAAGAAAATAATTACCAGTAACTAAAGGTGCCCATGCCGCTGAGAAGTCTCCTCTATTATCTGTATTAACAAGAGTTAAAGGTGTCCAAGAATTGCCTCCGTCAACACTGTAAGAAAGCAAAACTGATGAATCGGACAAACCTGTGCCATTAGAGGTCAAGCTTCCATTAATATCCACTTTGAAGTTTAGGTAAGTTGTTGAACTCTTGCAAGAAACGTCTAGAAAGGGTGCTAGTTTTGGTACAGGAGATGGTGTTGGAGTAGGAGTGGCTGTTGGAGAAAGGGTTGGTGTAGGGGGAGTCGTTGGTGTTGGGGTAGTTGAGGGGATTGGACTTGGCGAGGGTGTTGGGCTTGGAGAAGGAATGGGGGAAGGCGATGGGCTCGGTGAGGGGGTAGTTGTTGGTGTCGGAGTTGGTGTGGGCGCAGCCGTTGGTGAACTACTAAAAGCATAGATGTTGCCATCATCTGAGCCTATGTAAACTATTCCATTAGCAATAGCAGGAGAAGACGTTACTCCAGCTCCTGTATTATATGTCCATATAGTAGCTCCCGTCATAGCGTCTAAAGCGTAAATTTTGTAGTCATTTGAACCTACGTAGACAATTCCATCTGCAATAGCGGGTGACGAAATAACCGAATTGCCAGTGGTGTAACTCCAGAGCATGACCCCGCTGGAAGCGTTCAAAGCATAAACTTTGCCATTATTAGAACCAATGTAGACAACGCCACCATTAACAGCAGGAGATGACAAAACTGCACCACCAGTGGTGTAATTCCAAAGTTTGGAACCACTGGAAGCATTCAAAGCATAGACATCACCATTATTAGAGCCTACATAAACAACACCGCCAACAACGGCAGGAGATGAGTTAATCGCACTACCTGTTGAAACGTAGGGCAGATTATAACTCCAAATCACACTGCCTGTGGTAACGTTTAAAGCGCAAACAATACCGTAAGCAGCGTTGCCTTGGCTTAAAAAGCCTAAATAAAGAATGCCATTAGCGATTGCGGGAGAAGAATCTCCTACGTCATTGCCAATGTAAGTTATCCATATCTGATTGCCAGTTGCTGCATCAAGAGCCATAACACTTGGGCTTTTACCTATGTAGAGGACTCCATTGGAAACTGTAGGGGATGACATATGAAAATCTCCGTGATTCCAAATAAGATTGCCTTGAGTTGCATTCAAAGCGTAAAGAGTGCTGGTGCTACCGCCACGATTAGTTGCAATATATACTATGCCATCAGCTACGGCAGGAGAAGAATCTACAAAACCTTCTGTTGTAAAATTCCATATCTTATTGCCATTGTAAACGTTTAAAGCATAAACGCAATTACCCCAAGAGCCTGCATAAGTTACGCCATCAGAAACGGCGGGTGATGACCTTACATAATTAATGTCCCCGTCAGTATGGTAACTCCATAAGGTTTGGTTGTTGGTTGGGGCTGTAGATGTAGAGTATCCTGAATGAGAGGGGTCACCGTGAAACATTGACCATGTTTGAGTTGGTGAAATACCGAAAGCATAAACATTGCCGTCACCTGAGCCTACGTAAACTACTCCGTTAGAAATAGCGGGTGATGACTCTACAATGTTGCCGCTTGTGTATGTCCATATGATATCTCCTGTAGCAGCGTTCAAAGCGTAAATTGTGTGGTCCCTCGAACCTGTAAATACAATTCCATTTGCAACAGCAGGAGACGAAAAAATCGCGTCGCCAGTTGTATAGTTCCAGAGTTTAGCTCCAGTTGTCGCATTCAAGGCATAAACATTACTATCACCTGAACCAACATAGACTATTCCATTTGTTGTTGCTGGGGTAGAAAAAACAACGCCATTTGTTTTGAAATTCCAAAGCTGAGCGCCAGTTGTGGCATTCAAGGCATAAACTAAACCATTGTTTGAACCTTCATAAACGACACCGTTTATTACAGCAGGAGAAGAATCAATTTCACCGCCAGTTTGAAAACTCCAAAGCTGAGCGCCAGTTGTGGCATTCAACGCGGAAATCCAACCAGTATAGGACCCAATATAGACTTCATCGTTGAATACTACAGGAGACGAAAACGAAACTATCCAGCCAGTATTATAACTCCAGATTTTTGCTCCAGTAGTAACGTTCAGAGCATAAACGTATCCATCATGAGAACCTACGTATACCACACCATTTACAACAGTGGGGGAAGACCAAACAGCATCTCCAGTTGTGTAGTTCCACAGTTTAGCTCCGATGCTACTTAAAGCATAGACATTTCCATCATAAGAGCCGAAATAGACTACACCGCTAGTAACAGCAGGAGAGGATAAGACCTCGCCACCAGTAGCGTAGCTCCAGAGTTTTACACCGCTAATAGCATTCAAAGCATAAAGGCTATCATCCATAGAACCTATGTAAACAACTCCGTCTACGATTGCAGGAGAGGAAATCCCGCCAGCAAGTCCACCACCCGTAAAGTAACTCCATAGAACATGATTAGTAATTGGAGCTGAAGATGTTGAATATCCTGAATGAGCTAAATCGCCGTGAAACATTGACCACGATGTTGAATCATCGCCATAAGCTGATTTTACCGTTCCACTCGCACTTGTCAATAGTGGTTGAAGCAAAAGCACAATCATAGACACGCTGGCTAACAAAATTATTAGAAATATCCCTGAAACTGCCCTTCTTTTCATTCTCCCATTTCTCCCTTCGCTACACTATGCTTCATCGTCTAAAAAGAAGAGCTCGGCAACTCGGAACACTGAAAGAATAGTCTCAATCACTATTTACGTCTTGCGAAGACAATATTCCATAAAAAACCAAAAAACTTTACTACTAAAAAATGAAGGGGGAAGGGGAAAAGTGAAAAATAATGTGATTAAATCTCTTCACTTGTTATAGATCTAAAGTCTATTCTTTGCGTTGCTCATACTTTTGCTTTTTAGATAGTTCTACCCACTGGTGCTAAATTATCTATGTTAGAGACTTTGTCATTACCGCATTGGGGGCAGATAGGGGTTCTATAGTCTACGTTTCTTCTGCATACGCTGCAATTCCAATACTCTGCAAATACAAGTTTTGTTGGTTTACGTGGTTCTTCTGGTTCTATTTCATCAACTTTAATCGGGATAATTAATCTGATTTTTCTTCCTTTAGTGTCGCTGTTTTGTATTATTCTATTTGCTCTAACAGGTACACCGTTTTCAAATTCTATATCATATGTTAGGAATTCATTTTCATCAAATAATGCCCATTTGTCATGGAATTTCTTAATCGTTAGATGCTCTCTATCATTTCTAGGAATATAAGTTATGTTAGTTTGCAAGTAAATTGGCTTATGTTCAACGTCTTTGGCTGGAAGATTATCATATTCTTCTTGGAGTTGTTTATTTTCTAGTTCATGATTATGAATCATATCAATATCTAAATGGTACATGTTAGGGTTGGAAACTTTAGCAATCAATTCAGGTATTCTTTTCTCCAAAAATGTTCGTTTGTTTTCAATTTCTTCATTATTCAATTTTTTCACCTCTTTGAGAATTAATCTTTGATTCAGGAACTGTTATTCCTTCAAATAGAAGGTACTGAAGCAGTTTTTACATTTGAATCTCTGTTTTAGTCCATTTCGCTTAGTACCGTACAATCCAACTTTGATGATACGGATATTTTTACAGGTTGGGCATCGCAAATTTTTTTTATTTAATTCAGATTCGTTCATATTTTTTTACATCATTATTTTTGTTTTTATTTTTACTCCCTTGTTTTACCGCACGTACGCATATAGGAAGTAAGGTCATTTCTTCTCCATGTTTATCCATGAAAATTCAATAAAAAATTAGTGTCTTAGAACTTGCGACATTAGCTTATTGAGGTGCGTTCACTCAATAAAATATCATAAAAATTTGTATGATATTTAACTAGAATTTGATGTTATACCTAAAGTAGCACTCTTAATTAATGAGGTATTTTTTTCTGGTTGCAACTTGTTGCATTGAATTTTGGTAAAATTATACCTAACAAAACAAAAATATTTTTCTTGCTCATTGATCAAGGTTTAAGCTCAGACAATTTAAGGAACACCTATTGTATTTATCCAAAGCTTTACAGTTTTTTTTAGCCCATCTGATTGAACGTAGAACTTGTCTACACTAATATAATTCTTGAAACTTGGGACTTTGAGCTTTTGTTAATCTTTGCGAATTACTACATTATCTAAATCTATCTAGCGACAAACGAGCAAGAGAGGAGCGAAAGGTATAGCATAACCCATTGCAAAATTCGCTCAATTTTGAATTCTAAAACAAAGTATATACTACTAGTAAATCTAGTAAGATAATAAAGTATGGAGTATTGTATTTACTAGTATTATATTATATATTATATTGTTTTAACAGGGTCAACTTCCCTTTTTCGAGTCAGTAGGATACTTCTTTATCCATTCTGTGGTTATTGTGAGCTTATTCTGAATTATGGGTATAGCTGCTTCATAAGATGCTTGATCAGTAATTTGGAACCCAACTGAAAGGATATGATATCGTTCTCTAAGTTCACTAGCTAACTTTGGAGGACTGGTTTTAAACTGAGAAATAACAACAAAATAAGCATCAAGCCTTCCAAACATTGGAAAAAACCGATCAACCACTGAATCCTTAAACCAGTCCTTACTAACCTTGAAATCATTATTCACGTTTTTGCATTCTATAACTCCAGTTTTTTTATCACCGAATTCAAAAATGATATCAGGTCCTTTGCTACGATCTTGTTGATAAAACTCATTAAATTGAGAATGTCTTTCTACATAAAGTGGAATATTTTTGAGGGCTTGAACTGTAGCTAACTCTAAAAGCATCCCAAGGATGTCATTCTTATTCTTGAGATTGGCTCTTTTCACTATCTCCATAAAACTGTAGTCATCTTAACGTGATTTATCAACATTGCGAAATATCAATTGATTGAATAGCAGTAAAAACAGTATTCTCCTTATGAAAAGCGAAAGAGCAGAAGCGATTGAGCGTAAATGTAGTAGTGTATTGCATGGGGAATTTCACTCAAATTGAACGTCTCTGAAAGAATATAAATACTACTTCATACCACTATATGTGTGGTGTTAGACCTGAGAAAAAAGATTAACATTACAATCGATGAGCAATTTCTGACTAAACTCCAAGAAGAATCAAAAAAGAAGAATCTTAGTTTATCACGATTAATAGAAAATAAATTAAAGGGTATTTCTTAAGGTGTTTTATTATGAATGTTGAATGTCCAATTTGCCACATGCAAGGAACCCTAGAGATCAGAGGGAACAGTCAAAGAGTGTCACATTATAAGGGCTTTATTGATGGTAAAAGAATTTACGAAAAACATACAGTCTTGGGTATAAATGGGAATAAATCTCTGGGAATAAAAAACCTCAGAATAGGCTCTAATAGCAGAACAGTGGCGGGCGGGGAGGGATTTGAACCCTCGACCCCCAACTTAGGAGGCTGGTGCTCTATCCGTCATGAGTACGACAGTCCCAGCACAAGCCCTTTTGCCAGTGCAGGATACAAGAACTCACGAATCCGTCCTGAGCTACCCGCCCGCAGCGATAAAGCAACAGCATAGAGTAAGCATAGATACAAAAACCCTTCTGAGAATTGAAGAAGTTAAGCTACATTTAGAAGGCAAAGACAAAGTTAAACGCGGCTCAGGTAGCGAACAACTTTGGTAATCAATCTTTACCACATTTCGCGCCTAAGGGCTCTGTTTTGCATAAGAAACCAATAAGCAAGGAAGTTTTAGTAGTTAAGAAGCCGCTTTAATGTAGCCTTCTACCGCTTCGTCAGACAACATAACAAATTTCTTTGTTGCTGCAGGTATCACGGCGATCTTTATTCTGAGAGGTAACTGCCTTGCTTCTAATGCTTTTACTAAACATTTTACTGCAAGCTTCACGCCTTTTTCAAGAGTTAAATCTTCACGGTACTCTTCTTTTAGTAATGGTAGAACTGTTTCTGTTCCTGCACCCACTGCTGTAGCTTTGTATCCCATGTAGTTTCCGCTTGGATGCGTTCCGAAGACATGCGTGCCTGTCTTGTCGACTCCGCCTAAGATCATGGCGACTCCGAAGGGTCGTCCACCACCATGTTGCGTGTAGGTTTGTTGGGTGCTGCATATTTTTTGGGTTGCGACTTCTACATCAATCGGTTCATCGTATGTCAGTTTATTACTTTGAGTGTCGATACGTGCTTGGTCGATTAGGACTCTTGCGTCGGAACTTAACCCTATAATAGCTGCTCCAATGTGTTCGTCTACTTGAAAAATTTTCCATGAGCGTCCTGCTTCTTCAAGGTCTTCAACGGTTTCTTCTGAACCAAGAACAGCGCCCTCTGCACATTTGATACCTAAAATGGTGCCTCCGCGATTCACTAATTCTCTTGCATACTCGACTTGGTATAGTCGTCCATCAGGCGAGAAAACGGTGTTGTTATAGTCATATGCTCCTGGTTTTGCAAATGCAGACATAGTGCTACCTCTATTTCACGATGTTACTTTAAAATTTCTGGACTTATATAAGGATGCGCTCGATTCACAGTCAATTGGCTTCATATCGAATTCTTTGAAGACACTAACTGGGTTCTAACACGGTTTCCACTTGATTGCTAAGCACCAACAGAAAAAAATGTGTCTTTGACGTTATCTTAGAGTCATCCTACAGTTGCTTAACGGCCAATACTGCGTGTTTCCATGAAGCTTGTTCCTCAACCGGCAAATACACCTTACTTTTCATCGGATATAATGATTTGTTGGCACACTAAGCCGCCAACTAGAACAGGTAAACCTCTAATGGCTGAAGCTTATTTGCTTCTGAATTTGGCTGCGCGGTTAGCAATCAACGTGGCCACTGCGCCAGCGGCAACCCCTGAATCGATGTTAACAACCGCCAACCCCAGCGGGCACGACTGAAGCATAGCCATCAGGGTGCTCACGCCTTTTCCGCCAAATCCATAGCTGTTCGAGGTTGGAACCGCAATGACTGGAACGTTTACCATGCCTGCAACCACCGAGGACAAAGCGCCTTCCCTGCCCGCAACCACGATGATAACGTCAACGTCTTTTAGGATTAAGTCTTTGAGCGGCGCAAGAACCCTGTGGATTCCAGCCACACCTAGATCGTACGAGCTGAAGACTTGGCAGCCCATTTCTTCTGCAACGACCTTTGCTTCTTCAGCCACTGGGATGTCCGAGGTGCCAGCAGTTAAAAGCCCGATTTTTCCCCCTGTACATTTAACCGTGAAATCTTTCTTTTTTATGATTACCATTCTTGCTTTTTCGTTAACCTGCATCGCTGCGCCATTTGGCAAAGCCGTTTTGAGGGCTTGAATCTGCTCTTGGTTGCATCGGCTAACGATTACCCTGCCGTTTTCACCCAGCATACACAGGGTTATTTCAACCACGTCTTTCGTCGTTTTGTTCTCTGCCAAAATTATTTCGGGAATGCCCTTGCGGTGTTCCCTGTTAGAATCGATTTTTGCAATCCCTTCAATTTCCGCAATCGCCTGCAAACGCACCAGTTTCTCGGCTTCATCAACCGTCAACTCGTTCTTAGCGGTTTTCTCCAGAATTTCCTTCACAGAGTACAAGTCGGTTCACTTACTTGCTTCAAGAACCACAAGTAATATATCGTTTTTGTCTTTTTAGATAGTTGCAAGCGGTCGATACTGGATGACTGAGTTTTCTAAAATAGTTGTGTTTGATTGTCAAGTTGCTGGAGTTGCAGGAGACATGATTCTTGGCGCTCTGCTGGATTTGGGCGCAGACGCCGGCAAGGTTACTTCTGCCATAAAAAGCTTGGAGAAGGCTGAATACGGCTACAAGGATGTGGCGGTGGATATCGAGCGGGTTATGCGTAAGGGTTTTTGCGCCACCAAAATCGACGTTACAGCCCAGGGAAAAACCCGAAAAGACGGCAGCCAAATAATAAAAATCGTTGAAGAAACCGCCGCAAACCTCAAACTCTCTCCAAAAGCGCAGAAGTACGCTTCAAGCGTCATCCACACATTGGTCGACGCTGAAACCCAGCTTCACGGGCAACACTTGCACGATGCGCATCTGCATGAGGTTGGGTTGGTGGATACCGCCGCAGAAATCATCGGTTCCGCAGTGGCGATGGATGACCTTGGCTTTTTCGACGCTAAAATCTTTGCCACACCCGTCTCGGTTGGCGGCGGATTGTTCGAGTTCTCGCACGGCACCGTTTCAAGTCCGTCTCCTGCCGCGTTGGCTATTTTTCAATCGAAGAATTTTCCGATTAAAGGTGGACCTGTCGAATCGGAACTGGCAACTCCCACGGGTGCTTCAATTATCGTTAATCTAGCCTCTGAAGTAAGCATGTTTTATCCAGTGATGACTCCAATCAAAGTGGGTTATGGTGCAGGCACCAAAGAGTTTCCCCAAATCGCTAACCTACTCCGCATCACGGTGGGGAAACCCATAGACGAAGGCTTGGCTGAGGACCAGATAGCCGTTTTAGAAACCACCGTCGACGACGCTTCAGGAGAAGTAATCGGCTACACCATCGATAGGCTTTTGGCGGAAGGAGCAAAAGACGTCTGCGTCATTCCCATGTACACAAAGAAGAACCGCCCAGGACAAATAATCAAGGTAATCGCCGACCAAAAAGACGCAGAACACCTCTCAAACGTGTTGATTACGGAGACGGGAACGTTGGGCGTTAGGGTTTACTTCTGCAAAAGGCACATAATACCCCGCGAATCGTGCACCGTCGATTTAATAATTGACGGCGTTAAAGAACCGATTAAAGTTAAAGTTTCGAAGAACAGCCGCGGCGAAATCATACGGGTAAAACCTGAGTACGAAGACCTCAAAAGGCTGGCGGAAAAAACCGGCAAACCCCTGCGGGAGCTTTCGGAGCTAGCTGTTTCTAGGGCACGGGAAGTTTTAATTAAAAAAGGGTGATTCCATGGAAAACTTGAACCGTAAACTGGAACAACTCAGACAGTTCATCGCCGAGAAGGGAAAAGGCGGCGTTATCATTGCTTTTTCCGGCGGCGTGGACAGCTCCACTTTAGTCGCGGTTACCCATGAAGTTCTAGGTGAGAAAGCAGTGGCTGTCATCGCCAAGTCCCCAACTTACACCTCTGAGGAGCTTGTGGACGCCAAAAAAATCGCCAAAGACATCGGCATCAAGCTACATGTGGTGGAAACTAACGAGCTTGAAAACCCCGATTTCAACAGAAACCCCGAAAACCGATGCTACTACTGCAAAAAAGAGCTCCTCCAAACTCTAATCGCCTATGCACACCAAAACGGCTTCCAAACGGTTTTTGAGGGCACTAACTTCAGCGACCTTGGCGACCACAGACCAGGGTTCAAAGCTGTCCAGGAAGCCAAAGATGTCTACAGCCCATGGATGATTAACGGATTTAGCAAGGATGAGATTCGCCAAGTCGCCAAACAGATGGGGCTCAGCGTTCATGGCAAGCCTGCACTGGCGTGTCTGGCGTCGCGGATACCGTTCAACCAGAAGATTACAGCTGAAAAACTGCGCCGAATAGACAGGGCAGAGCAGACGGTTAGAGCGATTACGGGGATTAAGCAGATTCGGGTCCGAGACCACAATGGGCTGGCGCGCATTGAAGTTGCCAAAAGGGAGCGGGCGCTGCTCTTCAACGTGGAAGTGTTGGACCGGGTGGCATCAGAGTTGAAAAAGTTGGGTTTTGATTACGTGACCTTTGACTTGGAAGGTTACCGCTCGGGCAGCATGCTCAAAACGCTAAGTACGCCGGCATAAAGCATTGATTTCAACATGATAGTGACTTGGAAAAACGGCAATACCACCTACCCCCTAAAGGTTTCTGCAATGAGTTTCTAATAGAATCCAAATATGCACGTGAACCAATGCCAAAAGGTATGCCAGAAAAAAGTTGCCAGTTGAGCCTAAACCCCCACAGTAAACACAATCTTGCGTTAACACTTGCGTACTGTCTCATTTTTTCACGGGAAACCTTCTTCAAACAGTAAATTAAAAGTCACCAGTGTGTTTCCGTAGAGGGTGTTCCTCAACTGGCAAATAACACCTTGCCATCCATCAAAAATAATGTTATGTTGGAGCCACAACACTACATCAAAACTCAATCAAAAAACTTAAACAATACCGCGCAGAGAGTTACGGTGCTGGTGCCGGGGTATCCGAGCCAGGTCTAAATGGGCGGCCAGATAACAATTTTGCCCCTAAGATATGGAGGAGGACTTAAGATCCTCTGGCGCAGGCCTTCGTGGGTTCAAGTCCCACCCCCGGCACCACTATGGTAAAATATACTCTGAGGGGTTAAACACTCACTCAATAGTCGAAGAAAAATTTTGTTCATTAGGAAAATCATTTTTCTTCTTTCTAATTGGATCTTGCGAAAAATTTTCAATGAATTAAATTTTAGAAGGCTCTCCCAAAAGTAACAAACCACGGTCCTAACAGTATAGGAAGTTTGCAGTTAGAACTGATTTTCCAAAAATCTTTTAAACTAAACCAGTCAAAATAAAGTTTCATCGAAGACAAGAAGGTAACTTATTGAACTTCTTCTCAAAATTTGAAGTGAAACCTAACGTAACAGAGATAGTTTTTAATTCAAAATATGACATGATTTTGCAATCATGCAATACTCCAGCGCCGTCGCCACAGCCCTAAATAATTTCGGATTACCAACAAATAATTCAACAAACACACCAACTCCAGCATTCACAGCCTTGCTACCAATCATACCCTATGAAGCAGTACCGGTCACCATGAAACCAAAGGGGACAAACTGTGCGCTGAATGCACTGAGTTTTTGTCGTACGCTTTTTTGCGATTGGACAAGTGTCCTTTTCAAGAAGAGAAATCTACTTGCGCCAAGTGTTTGGTTCAATGTCTTCAGCCTCAGATGAGGGAAAAAGTGAAAAAGGTAATGCGGTATTTGGGTCCACGATTTCTTTTACTGAGTTCTAGTTTGGCGTTGCATCACGCGTTTGATGGTCGGAAGAAACCTCAAACAATAGAGGAATTCAGGAAAAAAGGCTCAAAGTCCCATCTAGGGAACTATAATTATATTATTCATCGTAACATCAGAAGCACCAATAAACTCAGCTATCTCCGATCTCTAAGATGCCAAAATTTTGACAGGATTAGAGCATTCCAAAAATCTGAATGAGTGCTCCACTAACAAGTGATATAGTCCAAATAATAAATAGTGGCACCATTAATTTTCTTGCCTTCATGCATCCCATATTCTTTAATGGTTTGGAAATCCAGAAGCCAACAATCACATAACCAAGTACTTCAGCAGTAATTCCTAAAATTGCATGAGCTATCACATTAATTTGGTAGAGGATTGGCAGACTACTAATGTCTACTATGCCTCCAGTAAATGTGGGAATCATTATTATGAAGGTTAAGATGGTATGAAGCACTAAAGCTAAAACTGTAAGGTAGCCATGTCTGATAAAGTTCTTTTTGCTTCCTGCTCCTCTTGCAAGAGGTAATCCAAGTATCAATATGAAGAGAATTACAACTTGGAACGCAAGAGAAAGAGTAATTAAGGCAATTGCCATAAACCATATCGGACACATTTTTAACCTTTAAAGGTTGTGCGTTTAAGTTCCTCAAAATTAATTTAGGTGAAACATCAAAAGGTTATTCGAGGTAAAAATGATATGCCATTTGTTCATGTTTCTGTTTGGGAAGGAATGACCGTTGAGAATAAGAAGAAACCTGTTGAGGGTATAACTAAAGTTTTTGTGGATTTGGGGGTTCCTAAGGAAGCAGTTGAGATAGTAATTTATGAGGCACCAAAGAGCAATTGGGCAACAGGTGGACAGTTGCATTCAGAAAGACACGCACGCACACCCTCACTGTAAGCATTATCACTCAATACAACCAAAAAAACCAATGTTAGCTACTGAAAAAGAAGATGACAAATTTGAGTGAATCAGGTCAAAAGAACGATTCTGATAGATCAAGCTCAGTTTCGCCTCTTCGACGCTTCGAAAAGAGTATGGTGATTGATTATGAAAAGTGGCATGATGGTATAGGATACGATATAGATGCGTTAAGGTCCGCTTCTCCGACGGAACGTGCAGCAATTGAGCAAATGTTGATCCATCACAGCCTGAGGGACTGGCGAGATATTGAAGCTCTTGCTGAAATTGACACGGAAAGTGCTCGGGAGAGTATTAAGAGTGCGATGAAAGATCTCCATCCAGATGTACGAGTGGCTGTTACAAGATATGCCCCAAACTTGGTAACGGCCAATGAGCGAAGCCATCTATCATAAACGCTTTGGAGCATGCAGAACTTTTCAGTGGGCTTTCACAAGTACTTGATGATATAGTGGAGTATCATCCTGCGGAAGTTAAAGAAGCACTTATAGCAGGATTATTAAAGCGAGAAGGCGAGGTTGCAGTACTTTTTGCTGGAATGCTCTTTTATCTATATGGAAAGGCAAAAGAGCCTTTCGATATGGAGCAGCGCCCGTTCTTTTTGTGTTTTAACACGGAGAAAAGAGAGGAAAGATTGCTGGCGTTTCGAGATTTGTGTAAACAATTGAACATCAAACCTGAAGAATTTTTGGTGCGAAAATAGTTATTCTTTCTGATGGTATTAGTGAGAAATGTTTTGTCAGCAAACTGAAGTTTGGACTGACCAAGTGTATCCCACGGCTTTTTTCAGATTGAATTCAGCAAATTATTGCTGTGTTTAGTTCTTAGGCAAAGTACCTGAGTACTCCTCAACAGGTACTTAGGTACCCATCAAACTTGAATGAGGTAATAATGTGGAAAAAGGCGATTGTTGAACAGGCTTTACGGTCTGATGACCTTCGAGCTTCTTTTTGAAGGTTGAATATACATGAAGTTTAATTAGATAAAATCGACAAAATGTTATTTGATGCAAAAATGAAATGCCGATTTATCAGTGTTGTCTAGTTCTATAATTAAATAGGAAAAATTGTGGGTTTAATTTTGTGCATATCAACTATGTCCTTACATCATTGGCATCATTTCAAGTACTTCGATGTTTGCTTTTGGCGTCATGAGATGTGGGTTGTCAGTTAGCATAGCTTTCACTGAGTTTATGTCCTCTGCTTGTAAAATGGAGTAGCCAGTCACTTCTGTTTTGGATTTAGTGCTGCCTTTCTTAGTAATATTTATCCCATTTCTTAACGGTGTTCCACCATCAACTATGGCTTTTCCGCATTTCTTAAACCAAGCAATCCAAGGTTCCATGGCTTTTTTCATCTCTTCAGGATTTACTTTCATTTGGGCTTCGGCAGATGCAGGTGCCATGTATAATACCATAAATTTCTTCATTTAAAATCGCCTCTTCTATAGTCTACGGTTGGTTAACGTAATAATAATTTTTGCGTCTGCTGATATAGCGCTATGTTGTTGTGAGGGGGCAATCACAAAGGGTATCTTGTGTTAAGTTTCAGGGAATGCATATGATAACTCTGAACTCACCTGCTTCAAATTATCTTTCTCAGAATTAGATCTGATTATTTTTGACCGCTTGATTTCTGGAACTCCTGTTTCAAATACGTACAATACTTGTCGTCAAAGCGGTTATAGTACCCTATAGTCGATGCAATTCTAATTTTTGAAATTAAAAAAACCAGGTAGATAAACAAAGGCTTTTGGGAATTAGTTCATGGATTCAATTGTGAGACCAACCTTGAGGTCTGTTCTTGCATTTTAACAGTTAAAGACAAGTCCCCACAGTTGAAGTGACATCAAAAACAATATTAGATTTTCAAGACAGCACGGGTTCCTTCAGAGAACTGGTTAGTTGTTTCTTGAAATGCCTGATTCAGATGTCGCTTAAACTCTTACTAATATAGAGGATAAGGGTGGTTATCTGGGCTATAATTTGGGTAAGATTTGAGTGCAAATCTGGAAAATCAATTAATAATCTCTACCCTTAGAAGAAGTTGAAAACTTCAAAACAAACGTGGGAGGCTTGAAGAATGAAGCAAATGCAGGTGTATGAGTTGGATTTGACTAAAATAGGTGGAAGCGGAGATGTCTCATGTCCAAGATGTGGAAATGCGATATCTCCTGATGATTGTACCGAAAAGGCTTATTCTATTCTAGAAGCGAAGGTCAATAATCAGGGTTTAGAGGAAATAATGATTCGTTGCAACAAGTGTGAAAGTGAACTCCATTTGACTGGTTTTTCTCTCTTACAAGAACTGAGCGCGAGTTTTCAACCCATCAAAGGAGATAGGAAATAATGCAACAATATCTGCAAAAAGTAGAAGCAAAAAACCACAAAAATCTAACTTGGAATATGATGAAAAGAAGAAGGGTGTCTTCAGGATCTTACGTTGACAATATTTAGAAGAAATCGTTGAGACAACTCTTAAAACTCCAATATTTGGTAAGGAAACTTAATGATAAGCATCAAGCTAGCGATTTCTTGGATAAATATGCAACGGACGAGAGACATTATTCGCTTGGGTTTCGGAAACATTGAGATTGAGATTGAGAAAAAAGACAAAGAATACTCATACTCAACAGGCTCATGGTGCAAGACTGAGGCATGAAAACGAAGCTTAAGAATTAAATTTTAATCCAACCAAACCAAACCCAAAACTTATTCACTAACTAACTCCTACTCCTACTAACTCTCTCTCAACAAAAAAACAAAAATAAAACACACACACTTGCCTTGTCCCGATATTGTGTGTTAAAGAATATTGGTGAGACTTTCTTTCTGATTGATTGACCCACTAAAAATTTTTACTATGTTCTATCTTTTAAATAGGCTACACTCCTCCAAATCGGGGGGGTGCTTGGTTGGATCGAGATTGGGAAAAGCTTAGAAAATGAATCATAAAACGAAAGCTGGAAGGCAGATCGGTTACTGACATCTGCTCCGAAGCTCAAATTGACAGGAAAATGTTTTACCGCTGGTGGAACCGGTACCAAACACAGGGTTGGAAGGGTCTGGAAGAGAAACCTAAAGGTCGTCCAACTGGTTATGAACCAGACGATTTTATCGAAGATAAAGTAATCAAACTACGCAAGCGCTATGAATGGGGACCTAAGAAAATCGCCGGTTGCCTAAAACTTAAAGGCTGCACGGTAGACCATAACCAAGTTTACCGCATAATCTGTGAAGCTGGCCTAAACCACCCTATAACTTCTCCTAGAAAGACCTGGGGAACTAAGCGTTTCCAAAGAGAGCATAATAACAGTCTTTGGCAAGCGGATTTCAAGCTGTGTAATGATGACTACTGGATGATTAGCTACCAGGATGACCATTCAAGGTTTATCACTGGATCGGTTAAGATTTGGAGTCCAACTGGAGAGAACGCAATGATGCTTCTTGATAGAGCAGTGAAGAAGTATGGTACTCCAGAGCAGATTCTCACGGATCAGGGAACTCAGTTTACGCCTGCAAGAGGGGGAATCTCTGCGTTTGATAAGCATTGCAGTGAACTGGGTATTGAGCATATTTGTGCGAGTGTTCGTAGACCTACCACCTGTGGCAAAATTGAAGCTTTCCACAAAGCATACCAGACGGAATCACACCTGTTCAAGGCGCACTGGAGTTTCATTTGCTAATACAACTACACACGGCCGCATGAAGGGTTAAAGTATTTAACTCCTGCAGAAATATACCTCAAAGACAAAGTGTAGCCCATTTTCTAGATAGAACACAAAAATTTTTACTAACAAAATCTTATATACGACTTGGATTAAAATGCTAGAAATGGGCTTTTCCTAACCTTAAAATGTAACGCGTGGAGGTGAGAAGAGAATGTCTGATGAGAAAAGAATTCCTCAAAAACCCGTATTTGAAGTCTTATGTGCAATTCAAGGCGCCTTAGGCGAAGAAAACCAGAAGGTATTCGCAAAAGCCAGTATGTCAATGGGAAAAACTTGGGGAAAATCCGTACCTACAGCCAAAAACGTTGATGCCTTGATGAAGCAGATCGCAGACTACCTCCGTGATGGCCTTAAGCTTGCCGAAAACATTACTGTAGAAAAGCAAGGACAAGATTACATCGTGAAAAACCGTGGCTGCTACATATGTCACGGCAAACTCGTAGAAGAAAGATACGGCATTACACCTGCCTGCGCAATGTCCATGTTTCCAGTTGGAGCGCTTGTTGAAAACCTGAAAATCAAAAACATCCGCCTGAAAGAAATCCGCAAACCAGGTCCACACGGTGAATGCGACTGGGTCTTCGAAATAGCAAGCTGAGCCTCAATAGCGCGCAACGAATTATGCTGAGTGTCTGGGACAAGCAAGTGCCTTTCCAGCTCAGCTTAACCGCTTCGTATTGGTATTTATCAATACTCTTTATAGTGTCACGCCACAAAAGAAAACTCTTAATTCTATGGTTTTGATTTCCAAGACAGAAAATAATTCTCGGCGAAGGCTTCTCACCTTCTTTGAAACCCTTAAAGTTGAAGATTCCTTTATACACTGCATAATTAGATATTCTTTCAATTTCGCGCTTCCAGATTCAAGGGCACCCCAAGCCATAACATTTGTGTTCCTTTTCTATGTAACCGACCTGTCAAAAATTACGTGGTAATGGTTATTGCTTGACTTAAGAATAATAAACCCTCTAATATTCTGGGGGTGGTACTGAAGCTCATCCAGGAATGTTTGTAAATTTAGTCCCTAATTTTACTCTCTTGCGTTCTTACTGGCAACATTCGTAAACTTGTACTTCATTATCAGACTTCATAAGAGCAAAGAAACAAAACAGACCCTTTGACAAAATAGCGAAACAAAAGAGATTCAATGTTACTAATACTTAAGAAGAAGATTTAGTCGAAGTTGCGTCTTGAGAAGTTATATTGTTGGACAGGTATCCAACCTGTTTACACATAAACGTTGTTAAATCAGTCATTCGATTGCTGTATTTTGAATTCTTTAATGAGATAATTTAGTGCACTTGTACTACAGTTAGGTAGGTGACCATTGTAAAAGGATAATCCAAGCCTCTGCATAACATTAGATAGGGATGAAGAATGGATTGTAACGTGCGAAAGGAAGAAATGGATTTAAGTAAACGTCTCGAACGAAATTATTCAAAGAATGTAACCAAAGAAATATTACGTTTGTATGACCCCTAATCTAAATCATTATTTTGGTCTGCTCCATACGAACAGGAATAATCATAAAAGTACGGGCATTCAAGCATAATTATCAGGCATTTTACGACACTTATTAGGAATTTTGCCGTAAAACACTCGAGATACCTTTAGAGAACCCCAAGTGAGCCATAAAACTGCCTGTTTAAAGCAACTTCAACCTTTTTTCTACAAATACAAACAGTACATAGGTGATAACCCCTATGACTATTAGTGTAACACCCAAAAACAGCGATACCGCGATTATTGCGTATATGCCAGAAATTATAAAGATTAATCCTAAGATGCCCATGATTCCCAGGAGGGTCATGCTTTTTTCGCTAACAGGGTTCTTTTGATTTTTAGCTTTAGGCATTTCCTTGACCTTGTGCGAGCCATTGGAAGAATGTTGATGTTAAGTAATAACGTTTGGGTGGTGAAAAACTTAGATAAGGAAAACCATATACTACACTGTATGGACCCTGCATTCGCCTCTGACCTTATTGCTCCATGCGGCATGAACTGCGGCATATGCAAGGCTTACCTGGCTTACACGCATGGGGTGCCTGCTAAACGGGGCAAAGTCTCCCACTGCAGAGGCTGCGTTTCCAGAGCCAAAAACTGCTACATAAAAAAAGGCTGCCCAAAACTCTCTAAGCACCAACTCCAATCCTGCAGCCAATGCGGCACAGTACCCTGCAAGAACCTCGCCCACCTGGACAAACGCCACCGCGAACGCTACGGCATGAGTATGGTTGAAAACCTCAAAACGATAAACGCTAATGGAATGGATGGGTTTCTTGCTGAGCAAACCGCGAAATACCGGTGCCCCAGCTGCGGCGGCGTTGTCAGTGTGCATGATGGAAAATGCTACTCATGCGGCTACATAAGAAAGAAAACTGGTGTTTAAACACCCATAAGCTTTAGGTAAATCGCTTTCGCCGAATACAGCCTGTTTTCTGCCTGCTCATAAATCACCGACTTCGGGCTTTCGATAGCTTCTGCGCTGATTTCGTAGCCGTGGTGAATGGGCATGTCATGCATGACGTATGCGCTGCTGCCCTTGAGAAGCTGGGCGTTGATTTGGTAGGGCATCATGAGATTGATGCGTTTTTCTTTTTCCGCGGCGAACTTGGGGTCAGTGAAAAACTCCATGTCAACCCATGTGTCAGTGTAAACGAAGTCTGCGTCTGCAACCGCCTTCTTAACATCCAAGTTGGACTGCCAAAGACCGGTTTTCTTCGCTTCAGAGAGCAACTCCTCGTCCCTTGCCGCTTCGTTGAAAATCGGCGTAACCGTCGTCAGTTTGACGCCTGTTTTGGTACAGCCTTCGATGAGCGAGTTGGTGACGTTGTTGTGGACGCCGATGTAAACGAGTTTGGCGCCTTTGAGTTTCCCGTGTTTTTCCTTGATGGTTATTAAGTCTGCCAGCGCTTGGCTCGGGTGGTACTTTTCGTCGCAGCCATTTATTACTGGAACACGCGACGCAGCCGCCATCTTGAGCAGGTCTGAATCGCACAGAAGCCGCGCCATGATGCAGTCGACGTTGCGCGACAAATACTGCAACTCATCGGTTATGTCGGCTAAAGCGAAGTTGGTTGTTCGCCAATCGATGTACAACCCGTGGCCGCCAAGCTGGGTCATAGCAACTTCGAACGAAACCCGCGTGCGGGTGGATGTCTTCTGGAAAATCAACGCCGCAGACTTGCCCTCGAACGTTTTGAGGTATTTTTTGGGGTTGCCTTTAACTTCGATGCCCAAGTCAACCATGACGTTGAGGTCTCGGCTGGATAGCTGTTTGAAATTAATCAAATGCATCTTTTCTGTGCCTTCAGTTAGGCTTGACTTAGCATGCGATAATAAGCTTTATGGAAGCTAGCAAATCCCAAATGCCTCTTTCCAAAGTTTTAGTAAGTTTCAACTATTATGTTTGGGATTCTTTCAAAATCTTTTTTGTTTCTTGTCACTATAACGTTTTCAACTTTAGACATGGCGATAACGGCTATCATTACATCTTTATCTGCAATTTTTTGCACCAACTTCTCTAACTTGCTAAAACTTCCCCGAACTTTTCAGCACCTATCTCTCCATTTCAAAGACAATAAATCAGCTTAGGACTAACTGCATCTTCGCTTTTTCTCCATCAACCATTGTTCGATTTGTATGCTCCATAGAAGCGCTCTGCGCTGGTGATAATGGTTATAGATAGAATATTGCCTTCTTTCGCAAGATCGGTTAATTTTTTGATTGCATCGGGGTTTTTCCGAATTAGGTCAGCCAGAAAAGTTGTGTATACACAGACCATTAATGAAACTTCAGCCCCTTTCGCATCCTTTAAACCGCTACGTCTATGTTGTCCGCAAGCTCTTCACCCTTCTCCAAACTTTTGAACAAACGTAAAATTTCTTCAGGGGTTCCCTTCTCTGGGGCATTGGTTATTGTATAGTCTTTTAATCGTAGTTCTATTTGGGTGCTTACTGGAACGCCTGTTTTGTTGCGTATTTGCTCCATTTCCTCGTCTATTGCTTCTTTGATTCTGAAGCAGACTTGGCGTTTTTTCTTCGGGACATATTCATGCCTACATTATCCAATACTCATATTGCATTAGAAATTAACGCAGGACAACGCATTACAATAACTCAGGCGAACTTGACAACGTTTAAAGAGACAATCGGCACAATTAAAATGGAGTTGCCCAAATGATTCTGCTCGTCCATTCCAGTCTCGACACAGCAGGCGTAAACATCGCCAAAAGCGTACTTGAAAACTATCCCTTCACAAAAACAACGCAGACCTGCCAGAAAAACCCGGTTTACACCACTGAAATCGACGGCAAACACGTCAGCTTTTTAACGCTCAATGAAGAAGCTGTCAACGCGCAATACCTCCAAGAAGACTATCCCACCGCTAAACTCGTAGTTTTTCTCTCGAGGCACAGCAGCCAAAGCGGCAAACCCACCCTTTCGGTGCATGCGCCCGGAAACTTTGGCGACGCAGAACTCGGCGGCTTGCCCAAAACACTCTCAGTTTCCCCTGCCCAAGCCATGCAGAACGCCCTAAAAGCCCTCATGCACTACAAAGAAACGTTAAACCTCAACTATGAAGTATCGTTCGAGTGTACCCACCATGGCCCAAGCCTGAACGTTCCCACCATGTTTGTGGAGTTAGGCAGTTCCCCCGGGCAGTGGAGCGATTTGAGGGCGGCAGAAGCCGTTGCCCACTCGGCAATGTCAGCAATCGCCAATTTTACGGCGCCCGCAAGCTCCGCAGTCCTCGGCATAGGCGGAACCCACTACAACCAAAGGTTCACGCTTATGGCTCTGATGGGCGAAGCCGCTTTTGGGCACATGATTCCCAAATACGCCGTTCACCTTGTAGACGCCGAAATGCTGTCGCAGTGCGTCGCGAAGACTTTGGAGAAAGTTCCCATAGCACTTCTGGATTGGAAGGGCATCAAGAGCGAAGACAAACCAAACCTGCTCTCAGTATTGGAGACTGCTGGGTTGCCTTACAAAAAAGTTTAACCCGCGTTAAGGAACGTTTAAAAGTCTAAGTACCGTAGTTTTTAAACTTAAAAGTTACAGTAACGTTTATAATATATCAATGAAATCTTGAGTGTGCGGTAAATATGGGCATGAAATCTTGGCTATCACAGGCAGCAAGGACCTTAAAGCTAGCTGTCAAACCTGGACGCGAAGAGCTTTGGCTCTCAATAAAAATCAGCCTCTTAGGTATAGGCGCAGTCGGCTTAATCGGATTCGTAATTAAACTCATATCGATGGCTGTAGGCGGAGCAACGTCGGGTTCAGCAACATCAACTTAGAAGGATAAGTTTATGGAAAAGAAAGAAGAGCTGAATCAAGTAAAAATCTTCGTCGTCAAAACAACGACCGGTCAAGAACGTAACGTAGCACGTTTAATGGCTTCCAAAGTGGAGATGGCTCATATTCCGATAAAGTCTCTCCTTGTACCAGACACACTGAAAGGCTACGTTTTCATCGAAGCAGACGGACCCCACCTGGTGGAAGAAGCCATCACAGGCGTCAGGCACGTGCGCTCCAGAATTCCCGGGCTCGTAAGCTTCGCAGAAATCGAACGGTACATAGTGCGTAAACCAGTCATGGAAGACCTCGACGAAGATGACGTCGTAGAAATTACCGGCGGACCCTTCAAAGGCATGCGCGCTAAAATCACAAGGCTCGATAAGTCAAAAGGCGAAGTCACCCTCGAACTGCTCGAGGCAACGTTCACTTTGCCCATCACAGTACATTCAGACTATGTAAAACTAGTTGAAAAAGCAAAATAAATGGTGAAACAAAATGTCAGAAAAAAAAGTTGTAGAATTAATCGTCAACGGTGGACAAGCCAATGCAGGTCCACCACTAGGTCCCGCTCTTGGTCCCTTAGGCGTTAACATAGTGGCTATTGTCAACAAAATCAACGAAATCACAAAAGAATACGCTGGAATGAAAGTTCCAGTAAAAATAAGCGTTGACACCGAAGATAAAACTTTCGAGGTAACCGTCGGTACGCCCACTGCATCCGCACTCATAGTTGCTGAACTTAAAGTTGAGAAAGGCTCAGGTACGCCCAACACCGTTAAAATTGGTGACTTAACCATGGAGCAGATACTGAAGATAGCAAAGATTAAGGGTCCTCAGCTTTTAGCTCCAACCGTCAAGAAGGCAACTAAAGAACTGCTCGGCACCTGCGTGAGCTTAGGCGTTACCGTGGAAGGCAAAGACCCCCGAGAAGTCCAAAAAGAGGTTGACGCTGGAAACTATGAACAGTTATTCGGTACTGAACAATGATAAGCGAATACTTTTATAATGGGTTTCAAATCTCTCAATGGCACGAGGCTTAAAAATGCCCCTAGACAACAAGACTATAGCAGAAGGAATTAAACAGGCAAAGGCTAAGTCTGGAAAGAAAAAGTTTAACCAGACTGTAGATTTGATCCTCGACATCGTCGAGATCGACATGAAGGCGCCAGAAGGCAAAATCCAAGAGATTGTAGAGCTTCCTCATGTAACGGGAAAACCCAACAAGATTTGTGTTGTTGCTTCTGGAGGAGACTTCATTATGAAAGCGAAGAACTCTTCAGCTGACAAAGTTCTGGAACGAGCAGACTTAGATGCATTAACCGGCAAGAAGAAAGAACTGCGCAAACTCGCCACCGAATATGACGTATTCATTTGCGAAGCTCCCTTAATGCCGCTTGTAGGCAGAACACTCGGTCCAGTTTTAGGTCCAAGGGGAAAAATGCCTATTCCTGTTCCACCAAACGCTGACATAACAGGCCTGATAAACAAGCACCGCAAAACCGTGGTTGTTCGTATGCGCAGCCAGCCAATCATCCAGGTTTCCATCGGATCCGAACAGATGAAGGATGAGGAACTAGTCGATAACACCATGGCTGTTCTCCGTGTTTTAGATGGAAAATTGAAGCGCGGATTGAAAAACGTAAAGTACGCGTTCATCAAGACATCCATGGGTGAACCAGTCAAAATTAAAGCTTAAACGAGAAGAAGAACTATGCCGTCCCAACAAGTATTAGACGCAAAATCAACCGAAGTCGATTCAATAAAGGACATACTTAAAGAGTACAAATCAATCGGCATCGCCAGTCTCCAGAAAGTTCGCGCTTCCCAACTTCAAGAACTAAAGAAAAGCATGGCTGGCAAAGTTTACCTGCGCGTCCTAAAGAACACACTCATCAAAATAGCGCTTGAAGAAATGGAGAATGAAGAGCTAAAGAAGCTTGAAACATACTTGGAAGGATCAAACGTTTACTTGTTCACTGACCTTAACCCCTTCAAACTGGCTTTGTTGCTGGAACGCGGTAAAGTTAAAACAACCGCTAAGTCAGGCGACATAGCCGCGATGGACGTGGTTATTCCAGCGGGAAACACCGGTCAGCCTCCTGGACCAGTCATCAGCCAATTGAACGCCGTCGGGTTACCGACAAGAATTGAGTCAGGAAGCGTCTGGATTAGCAAAGACACTTTAGTTGTTCGCAAGGGCGAAGTAATCAACGAAAGACTCGCAGGTACACTCTCAAAACTCGGCATTAAAGCAGTTGAACTGGGCATATCCATGCGCGCAGTCTTCGACGACGGCTTAATCATTACTGGCGACCAGCTCAAAGTTGACGTTGACGCAACACGCAAGAGCGTTCAATCAAGCAGCTCAGAAGCCTTGGTACTGGCACTTGAAATAAGCTTCACAAGCAAAGACACCATAAAACCGTTGTTGCAGCGAGCTCACCAGAAAGCAGTCGCACTATCCGTAAGCGCAGCCATACCCACAAAAGACACAATCGCAGACATAATCCGCAAAGCCAACGCAGAAATGACAAGCCTGAACGGTGCAGTGGACAAAGCAAAGCCCAAATCTGCTTAAACTCAAACTTTTCATTTTATTTTTTTAAAATTTTAAAATGAATTTTAGTTTTTTTTAAACCGATATTTTTTACTCTGTTTGTTCGAGCCCATAGACATTTTTTTAATTAAGCTAGTTTTTTAGTCATTACGTACGCGTCTTCGCCGTCGGAGTAGTAGCCGTTGATTGTTCTTGTGATTTCGAAGCCCAGTTTCTTGTAGAGCGTTATCCCCGATTCGTTTGTTACGCGGACTTCTAAGAAGAATTGTTTCGCCTTGTAATACGCCATGCCCTCCATTGCCCTGTTGATTAACGCTGAAGCCATGCCTTTGCGTCTGCTCTGCGGTAGCACTGCGATGGAAACCACGTGTCCCTTGCGTATTAACCCGCCAAAACCGTAATTTGACAACCCAACTTCGACACGGCACATAATGTAACCCGTGACTTTTCCATCTTCTTCAGCAACGGTGAAGGTTTCTGGGAACCGCTGGTGCAGATCCACGAAGAAGAAGTCCGTGTAGTTCTCTGGGAGGCAGACGCGGTTGATCTGCATTACGGTCTGTAAGTCGTCGGGAACGAATTTTCGTAGCGTGAAAGTTTGTTGCATTGTTTCGCCTTCTAAACCAGATTTCAAGTTGAAACTTAAAGGTTACGCTTTAATGCTTAGCATTCCACTTGGCGCTTGGTGTGGGCAGGGGTTTTTAGGTTTTGGTTTCTTCCGGCGCCTTATACACCGGCAGGGTGTAGCTGCCCCAAGGGATCGCCCAAACCCTTGAAGCTGAACCCGCAATCTTGAATGCTTCTGCCAAGGCGTCGTTGACTGCCCGCGCAGTATTCAGCTTAAAAATGCTTGTTGCGTAGTAATCGGGCAGCGACGAAACCAGGATTATCTGGTGGTTCTGCAACGCTTTCAGCAGGTAGTAGATTTTGTATCCGCCAAGGACGAAGTTGCGTTTTATTTCGCGTTCCACGTTTTTGATGTCTGCTAAACGCGCCATCCACTCATAAAACACTTGGTTTCCATGACCGTCTGGGCACTCTGCCACCAAGATTATTACTCCGCCCCGCTTCACAACGTCGAGCGCGTTGTCTAAGCCCTTGTAAGCTTCATACAGGCTGACATCTGACGGGTGCCCGCCCGCGCTGACCACGATGATGTCTGCCCGTCGGTCTACGGTTACACGGTACATTTCATCGTACAGCTTCACCGCCTCCAAGAACGCCGCTTCCAAATCGCCCGCGAAAGCCTTCACGACTTCGCCCTTCCTGTTCGCGACAACGTTAACGATAAAATCAACTTTGGCAAGCCGCGCCGCTTCTGTCATGTCCACATGAACGGGGTTATCCGCTAGATTTCCCGACCTTGCGTTAGCGCTCACAAGCATACCGTGATTTTGCTTGATAGTTTCTTCACCGCAAACCCCAGGCAAAACGCCTTTCCTTCCGCCGCCGTACCCAGCGTAATAGTTAAGGTCAACATCACCCAAAAGCACCCTTAAATCGGACTCCATAAAAACACGGTTCACCAAAACCTTGTTGCCATGCGTCTTGGTCGAGCCTACATTAACCAAGTCTGCTGCTCGGGCATCGTGGCTGACGGTTTTGAGGCGTTTTAATGCTTCTTCGCCAATGAGCTTGAGGGCTTCTTCAGGCTTCACTGCACCGTAAGTTCCGCAGCCGAAAACAACTGTGATATTCTCGTCTTTTACACCCGCACCATTGAGTTCGGCTAAAAGAGGCAAAAGCATCAGTTCACTGGGTGTTTTCCGTGTTGCAACATCCACTACGATTGCAACTTTGCTATCCGGCTTAACAATCTCAAATAAACGTTTGGATCCGACAGGTTCTTTCAGGGCTCGTTCAATCTCAACCTTCGCGTCGGCCGTTGCCTGCTGCTCCTTAGGCTCAATTGTCCCAAGCAAGTTTCGGGCTGGAACACGAACGCACACATCAGTTTTTCCGTAGGGAAGCCAAACATCAACCATGACAGGTCACGTTAATTTATCATTTACTCGGCGCAAGAAACTATTAAGCCTTATCAAATTTTGTGCTCAAAAAAGAATAAAGAATTTGATTAAAACTGACCCTTGCATCGACGTATCAAAAAGAAACCAGCCGACAGAAAATTCAGTTACTAACATAATGAGCAAGGGAACAATACCTAAAATTATGCCTTTTTTATTTGGTTGAGTATGATAATCTTTTGAAAGCCGGCGAAGTTGATTTTGAGTATACATTCTACCTGAAATTGCGCCAACTACTAATCCAACAATTATCCAAGCTACCACTTGAAATACTGAAGGGTGGGTGAGAGTTTTGCTTCTGCCATCAGTCTGGTCTGGTTGACGTATTGGCGTGTGGTTTTTAGTTTTTCGGCGATTTTGGAGACGGAAAGGTCTGTGCTTATTAGTGACCCGATTGTTTTTTGGCTTTGGCTTAGCCGTGAAGATACTGAACAATTTGGTGCCATATGTCTCTGTAAATAGGCAGTATTTACAAATATTTAAAATTATTTAGAAGACAACAATCCGCGAGTTCAAATCAAGTTACATCCAAAGTTTTTGGAGGTAAATTTCTTGGTCAATTGGTGAATTTCGTGAGGGTTTTTATGGGATGGTTTGCTGTTCTCCAACCTATCAGGTGCCTATTAGGATCCAAATATCATCTCATTGCAGAAACTATAGAGGGGAGGCCGTATTGACGTTTTCAGCCGCCATTAGCATGTTGAAAAACTGTGGAAAGCAACAGACGTTTTATGTTTTCCATCCTGGTCCAGCTTTTTTGCCCAAAGCCAGCACTTGGATGTGCCCGACGATGATTATTATCATCCAGACGGTGGAGTAGAAGAAGTAGTAGACGAAGAGTTCATGGAGCTTTATTTTTTTGAATCCGAGTTTTCTTGCGAACCCGTAGAAAACGGCGGCAGTGAACGCGAAGCCCGACATTGAAATAAGCAGAATCTTGACTAAGTCGGCGGTGCCCAGCGACAGGAGCAAGAGGGGGAGGGCAATGTTGAATTTCACCGATAAGAACAGCGAGAAAACCAGCAGCGAATTGTACATCCACATGCTGGGAATAACCGCGGTTAAAAGAAACACGATGACGGATGGATACAGGAAGAATAGGCTGGGCAGGAAAATTTGGGGTTTCTTGATGAAGCGTTTAGCCAGGGGCTTATACCAGTCTTTAAGCCACAGCGCCTGCCCGATTGCCCACCGCCTGCGCTGCGTAAACCACTTATGCCAATCCGAATGAACCTCGTTTTTAACTTCCACATCAGTCGTGTAGGCAAAACTGCTGCCTTCTAGAAAGGCGCGTGTGGCAAGGTCGATATCTTCGGCGACGACTTTTCGGAAGCCGCTGACTTTCTCGAACATTTCCCGTTTAATCGCAAACGCGGCGCCGTTTACTGCGGGGCACTTATGCATGTACCTCGATGCCAGCCAGGAACTGATGTTGAAAGTTAAGTACTCGTAGTACGCCATCTTTGAGAGGAAAGATTTGTCTTTGGTAACTATCTTTTTTATGTCAAGTATGTCGGTGTGCTGCATTTCCATGACGATTTTTCTCAAGTAGTCGGAGTCGTTTGGGATTCCGACGTCGGAGTCCAGGAAAAGCAGCACTTTGCCCGTGGACAGTTTAACGGTGTTGTTGCATGCGTTTGCTTTTCCCGTGCGTTCTTTGTTGACGATGAATTTGACGTTCTCGGTTTCAAGAGGCTTGATTTCTTTAAGAAATTCTTCAGTCGGCTGGTCAACCGTGACAAAGATTTCTTTTGACACGTTCTGCGAGGCGAGAACGTTCAGGGCGCCCGCTAATTGATTAGATTCTTTGTAAACAGGGATGAAGATGCTGACGTCCACGTTAATCCTCAATATTGATGATAAATCCACCCCTTAATTCTCATCTGGGTTTTTAAATTATTCTACAGTCAGAGGTGCAAGCGGCAACTGGACATGGTTAGAAACAAGAGTTTTGTCGTAACCGCTCCAAGAATAACTAATTTTGGGGCATAAATTACGCTGGTTAAATTAAGTATCTAAGCAGATATTCTAAGATTAAAGCTCATTAACTATCTCAGGGCCAATTTTTTCAAGGTTCTCAATTGGACCAATAGTAAAAAGAACCTCAGCTTCGTGTCCATCATTCTCAAAATCTTCTTCACTGAACAAAACTTTTTCTTCACATTTTGTGTTCAAAACCCGAGCTAACTTAAACAAGTTGTTTTCAGACGCTTCATTTGAAGGATTCACTGTGCCTTCAAAATATTTTGACTTTGCCATTTTTATTTGCCAAAGAAACATGCGTAATTGCAGACCGTTGCCGCGGTAATCTTGATGAACCACTGATTCCCAAATGAAAAAAGTGTCAGGTCTAGCTGGCGGTATGTACCCAGATGAAAACGCGATTATCTTTTTGTCGTGTTCGGCAACTAGGCAGGTGTCTGGAAAATCTTTTGCCAAAAGAAAATAGGTGTATCGAGAGTTTAAGCCAACGTATGGTCTGTTTGCTAAGAGTAGACGGTAGACTTCTTTTATGTCCTGTAAGGTTACTTTTCGGATTTTAAATTTTAAGTTAGATTCTGCTTTAATCGTTTAAGTCGCCTTCGAATAATCTGGTTTTTTCTTCGCTCAATCCTAAGGTTGCCTTTTGGCACCAGCGAAATCGTGTTGTCAGCGTCAGTTAACAGTTTTTCGATGCCTACACTGGCTTTTTCGTTTTCTTCCAATTTTAATTGCAAAACGCATTTTTCACAGTTTTTGTCGCATGCAACCGACTTGTAATCATCAGGCTCCGCGTACGTGGTGATTACGCCTTCATAGTTTCTCAGCACCGTCTTGTGTGTGGACCAAGAGAGAACGTAGTTTGGCTGGATAGGAATTTTTCCGCCGCCTCCAGGTGCATCTATAACATATGTTGGAACAGCAAACCCGCTTGTGTGTCCTCGGAGGCTTTCTATAATTTCGATGCCTTTTCCGATCGAAGTTCTGAAGTGGCTTAATCCTTCTGAGAGGTCGCATTGGAATAGGTAGTAAGGGCGAACTCTGTTCTGGACGAGTTTTTGGTTGAGTTTTTTCATTATTTGTGGGCAATCGTTTACTCCTGCAAGCAGAACTGACTGGTTTCCTAAGGGTATTCCTGCATCGGCTAATTTTCTGAGAGCTTCTCTTGCTGATTGTGTAAGCTCTTTTGGATGGTTAAAGTGAGTGTTGAGCCAAAGTGGATGGTGTTTTTTAAGTATATGCACAAGCTCATCGGTTATTCTGTAAGGTAACACAACGGGTATTCTTGAGCCGATACGCACTACTTCAACGTGAGGAATACTGTTTAACTCGGTTAAAATCCAGTCTAAGTAATCATCGGGCAACATGAGGGCGTCGCCGCCAGAAAGAAGCACGTCGCGGATTTCTCTGTGGCTTTTTATGTATTGCAGACCCGCGATTATCTGTTGCTTGGATGGGATGTGTTCTTGGTCGCCGACTTTTCTTTTTCGTGTACAGTGCCTGCAGTACATGGCACAGCGGTTGCTGATTAAGAAGAGCACTCTGTCAGGGTATCTATGTGTGATTCCCTTGGTTGGGCTGTCTTTGTCTTCATGCAGAGGGTCTTTCATATCGTACTTTGAAATGTTTAGTTCTGCAGGGTTTGGAAACGCCTGCTTGAAGATGGGGTCGTTTCTGTAGTTTTCTGCGTCTATTAAGGAAGCATAGTAGGGGGTGATGCTGAGTGGGAATTTGCTGATTGTTTTTTCAAGTTCTACGCGTTCTTTTTTTGTGAATTTTATTGCCGTGAAGTTTTCGAAGTCATCTATGGTTTTTATTGAATTGTTTAGTTGCCACTGGTAATCTGTCCACTCGCTTAAACTCACTATATTTTGAAGGTTCCTCGATAAGTATGCCTCACAACTTATCATGGGTGGAGTTTTTTCAACAATCATAATTTAATTTTCCTCCTTCAAAAGACTATTGTTTGCTATTGTTCCATTACGTTTGATTGCTTTTAATAGTTTTTGACAGCGCTGCTTCACTAAAAAGCGAAGCAGCCTTAACTGAAGAGCTATTTTTGCATACGGGAATTCGCAAAAGTTGTCAATTACCTTTATTCCATGGGTTTTTGGGTCGACACATTATTATTTTGCGATGATAGATTGTAGCAACGCAGATTAGCCAAAAGCATTTTTCAAAGAACAGAATTACAATGCATAGCCTTTTCTCCACAAACGAATACATGGATATACATCCCTGAAAACGACGTAGCTAATCTGTTAACCAATTAGCTTGGCCTAACCATAAGTGTCTTGGATAAGAGTTACACTATAGCCATGTTGATTTGGTTACTGATAAAGATCGAGATAGAATTACTGAGTGGATTCACCAGATCCCTGTAAGGTGGAGTAATCGGCATAGTCACTGAGCAATTCGTTTGGACATGGAAGAGCACTTGGCCATTGTGACCAAATAATTAGGCTAAATAAAGTTAAACTGAAAACATAAAGAACACTTTTCAAAACTAAAATCAAAACGAAAAGCTTGACAAACTTAACTCTATCAAGGTACTCTTCAGTGTTAGTCTAATTACTAAAAAGTGTCCACAACTAGGCATTACCTTATTGCTTAAAACGGGAAACTGTTGTTCATCTTTAGATTAAGGTCACGTGTCTTTCTTTGTTCAAAAAATAGACGCTCCGCTTGGTCTGGCTGTGATGCATTACTAAAAAGGTTCTGTGAAGTCTCCGTCAGTTAAGGGGTTCATGTAAACATTCGTCTGTGTCTTGTTTGGGGGTTGCTGTCAAGTTGGTGGCGTCCTAACAGTAAATTCAGAGAAAAGGGCACATCAACTATTTACTGTGGTTAGTTAGTTTTTGGGTCTCTCTTCATTTGAAATGGGTAAAAATGTCTCAATTCTTTTGTTGATGTTTTGATTTTTCTTTTGGACCTCTTTGAGTCTATATTTGAAGTCTGTTTTGTGTGTTAAGCTATTATTTTTGGATTTTTTCGTTGTCATTTCTTTTCTACCTCTAAAAATTTTTGAGTCGAAGAATTTGATTTCTTTTCGGGCATGGAAACATTGTTTCCATTAATCCCTCATATGATGCGGTAGTGTATAAGCAGTTTTCGGTTTCGTATATTTCGCAGGGAGGAGAAGGGGATTAAAATTTAATCCAACCAACAATCCTTTTGGAAACAATTATCTGGGCTTTAAATAGAATTAGACCTTAGTTTTAATTAGGGTTTTAAGGCTGAAACGAAGGTTTTATTAGTAAAAAGGGCCCAATATTAGCCTTTTAGGCTATTTAAATGCTAAACTTTGGCACATTATCAAAAAAACCCACAATTTCAGGAATTTCTCAGGCGTCCAATTAACTGAATTTAACACCCTAATCCAAAAGATAAAAGAAAAATACACAGCATACGAAGAAAAAGGACTCCCAGAAAAGACCGGAAAAGAGCATTCGGCGCTGGTAATCCCTTCAAGCTTTCTCTAACCGACCGATTGCTAATACTGATAGTGTACTACCACATGTATTCATCATCAACACTACTTGGATACCTCTTTGACCTCAGCCAAACCAGCGTACTTAAAACCATCAGAAAACTAGAGCCTATAGTTAGCGAGAGTTTGCCCTTGCCAAAAAAACAACAAGACAAGGTCAGACGGCTCCAAACAGTCGACGAAATTGAAGCGGTGTTTCCAGGTTTCAAAGCTTTTCTGGATGCAACCGAGCAGGAGATTCCACGACCCAAAGCTAAGCGTAAGCGGAAGACGCATTACAGCGGTAAAAGAAAGAAACACACCGTAAAGACTCAGTTAGCCGTGAACAAAGAAGGCCTGATAATCCACAAGACGGCACACGTTAAGGGCAGCATTCATGACTACACTTTGTATAAGCGGAGTCATCCTCATTTGCCGGATAATGTTCGTTTAGATTTGGATTTGGGTTATCTTGGGATAAGGGATGATTATCCCAAGCTGAATTGCATGTTGCCTTTCAAGAAGAAAAATCCCGGATGGGGCAAACGCGGCGTGAAGGCTCAGGAACTTTCGGTGGAGTAGAAAGCCTCAAACATGACGTTGGCAAAGGAGAGGGTGGTTGTGGAGCATACGAATTCTCGGGTTAAAAAGTTCCATATTTTTGGGGATAAGTTTAGGAATCGCCTCAAACGCTATGATATCATGACTGACATTGTGTATGGTCTGGTAAACTTTCGTATAGCGGGGACATTATTTATCTGAAAAAACCTAAATTAGCAACGGAAATCGCAACAAGCTATCTAAAAATAATAGGGACTAAGGTCTATTGTTATTTGTTTCTGAAGTTGGTTGCTAAAAACCTCTTCTAATATAGCTATTCTTCAGTCAGTATTAGAGTCAGAGTTGACCTTACATCGTCGATTGCTCTGAGTTGATGATTAAGTTTCTTTAACTGTTCCATAGAATCAGCTTTAATCTTCATGACTAAGTCGTACACGCCGTAAGAAACATACGCTTCCTGCACCCATCCAAACGCCTTTACCTCCTTCAACACTTGATCTTCTGAACCTCCCCCAACATTGATTAATACGTAAGCTCTTGGCATTTCAAATCTCCTTCAAGTTCCTACTCATTTACAAATCGATAAACTGTTCTACCTTCCTACTTAAAAGAGTTTAGACCCTGAAAAAGATAGTTTTGCGGGTGATGTCTCCACTGGAGTGTGGGTTCATTTCGATTCCCCGCCTAAAATGCCAGAGGGTTTGAGTTCAACCCTTATCTCGCCAAATCAAGAAACGAGCCTGTGTAAAAAGTCAGAATTGCTTTCGAAACTTGAAACATAAGTGTGAAAAGCATCTGTCTCGTCGCTTATTTTTGCGAGCAAGCTCGCAATTTTCTGGAGTTCAATCGGGTTTTCACACAGTCTCAAACCTTGACTTAAGCCAGTTTTTTGGGCAGTACTTCTAATATTATTGCTTAGGGTCGGTTTCTTTTTAAAGTCCAGTTATTAAGAAAAATAAGGTTTAGGGGAAGCCTGTTATCAGGTCATACAAGTAGGCGTCCCATTCTTTTGATTCCTTGTTTAGAATCTCAAGTATATCTTTTAGAACCCTGTGATGTTTCTTCTCATCTTCCAAAATATTCAAAATAATTTGTTTAATCTTCTTATCGGCTACAACTTCACTAATTTCCTTGGTTTGCTTTAGCATTTGGGCTTCTTCTTTAATGTGAATTGTAAGTTCCTTTTGTCCAATATCTTTGCTTTCGTCACCCATTTGAGCACTTGAATTTAAGTCTAAAAGCATCTGATAAGTATCTGAGTGCCTCATCGTGTCTAAAATTAGGCTGTGAATAAACAGTTTAATGACAGGGTTCTTTGCTGATTCATGCAGTGGAGTTAGCTTTTTAGCAGTTTGGTCTTCAAACTCTTTTTGTTTCTTGATCTTATTGAGTGCATCTTCTTCTAATATTTTCCAAGACAAACATATTCCCTCATTTACATTCAGTAGACATTTACTAATTAACTTTTAATAATAATAGACCTTAGGCGCAATTATTTCCTGTTCACAAATGATGATGCTAAATTTCGAAAAATCTTCCAAATATCGCTGAACGCCGTGTACATTGCAGTAAAAAAGCTTGAAAAATAGACAAAATCCTTGATGTATTAATTACGCCTAAGGTCTAATCTTAATAGTAAACTTTAAAGTTGGGAAGGGATGCAGGTCCCACCTCCGGGACCATTATGTTAAAGAATATCTGCTTGTGGTTAGAATTAGAAGGGAGTTTGTACATTTGACAGGTGAATTTGAAAAGCAAGTCAAAAAGCTATGCCTTGACCCTAAAGCGGAGAAGGAATTAATCGAATTGATAAACAAAGCTACAAGCGAAGACCAATGTATGTGCTGCGAATCCAAAGAAGGCTGCGAGAACTTCAAATGGCACAAAAAATGGCTCAACACAAACAACTGTAATTGCCGCCCATAAGCCAGACCTTCTTATTCTCCAAATTTGATTGACAAGGAGTTTGTATATCACTTTTTCCTCATAGAAATTCAAATCAAAAATAAAACGAATAACTTGGCAGGCCTTCCTTGCTATAAAAAAAGAGTGTATGTGGGTGATGTCTCCCGTGGCATGTGGGTTCAAGTCCGCCCCCCCACCATTAAGCAACACATCGAAGGAAATCTGACTATAACTTTTGCTGTTTGGGTATTGAGTCGAGAGAGCAAACCGAATAAGCGTGAGGGAACAAATGAATAGTAGAAAGAAGAGCGTAGGAGGGTTATCAAAATAAAAAATAAAGCAAAAAACAAACTGAAAAGTGAAGTAAAAGGACAAACAAAAAATAAAGGAAAAAAGGAATGGAAGCAACAGTAAAAACCCCGTAATACTCGGGTATCAGAAATCTAAGGCTGCGTCGTTTTCAGGACGTATTTTCGTTGCTGGCTTGAGGAGAAAAGGTAACTCCTTAAGGAAACCTGTTCTAACATTCAATTTGGATTAAAAAGTGAAACGCAGGTGTTATCACAATCGCTGTGTGGGTTCAAGTCCCACTCCCGTCACAACTTGCTGTTCTAACAAGCCTTTTAATCTTCAAACAGGCAATAACCTGCATGAACAAAGAAGACAATTCGGTGGTTATCAAAGAAGTCAACGCAGAAAGCTTTGATGATTTTCTGGGTTTAATCAATAAACTTGCCGAATATGAAAAACTGGCTCCACCCGACGAAGAAGCCGAAAATAGGTTGCGTAGGGACTGCTTATCCAGCAAGCCCAAATATCACGCGTACATCGGAAAAGTCGGCGATAAACCCGTCGCTTACATCATTTATTTTTTCACTTACTCTAGCTTTCTTGCTCTGCCAACTCTATACCTTGAGGACATTTTTGTTCTTGAAGATTATCGCAGATGCGGGATTGGCAAAAAAATGTTTAGTTTCCTAAAAGAGACAGTGAAGCGTGAAGGTTGCGGCAGGATAGAGTTTACTGTTTTGAAATGGAACAAGTCAGCGCAGGAATTCTATGAGAAAAATGGAGCTAAGCGCCTGGAGTGGTTTTTCTATCGCGTAGTCAAAAATGATTTCTAAGCCAACCCCTGACTTGAGTTATTGGTCTGGGTTGCTTTTCTTTGCAGGAATGAATTGATTGCATCTATGAGGGCTTCACAGGCAAACCACCGCTCTTCCAAGGAACCATCTGTCTCCATGATCTGAATTATTCTGCGGAATTTTTTTATTTCCTCAAGAACCGGCTCCCTTTTTCTTTCGTACTCAGCTCGGAGCTCCTTCTGTTTGGCATTAAAATCCAGCATAACTAATTCAAGTTCCGTTTGCTTATCGTTTAATTCCTGCACTACCGTCACTTCTTTTTGTTCCCTATTTTTCTTGGAAATGCCGCGGAAAAACCCTGTTTTCATCCGAATTACCTCGTCCTGCTCTTTTTTCAGGCGGTTTATGGCGTTGTAGAGCAGTTTGGTTTCGCGGTTTCTTAGACTTTTAATCGCTCCCGCCGAAGTTGCGTATTCCTTGTTTATTAGTTTAAGGCGGCTTCTCCAGTCTGATAGGTTGTTTAGTTCTTGATCGAGTGTAGTTTCCCTGTGGCCCATTTTTTCAAGTTGATTCTTGATGCTTGAAAAGGTCTGGGCGCACTCTGTTACGAATTGGTCATCTACGCCTATGTTTGGGTGTGACTTAAACTCGTACAGAACAGCGGTTACGTTCGTTAGCCAACGATCAAAATGCTCACTGAAGGGGGAAGAACCAAACTTCTGGGTGCCTAACGTGTGCAGTCGCCTAAGAGTTAACTCTGAAACCTCTCTCTCAGTTGCAGGTTGCTTCTCTTCCTGATATGGTCTGCCAACGCCTCTGCGAATGCGTTTTCTATCCTTTCGTTTTTCGCGAAGAGGTTTTCTGTACTCGTGAATTGCGCCCTTAGGCGATTTCTTCCGAGGCTGGTATCCCATAACCAAAACGTATCGTTCTTGAAGTATTTAGTTTGTGTCCCAAATTGCCTCTCAATCCATCTTCTTGCCTGCCTATGAATCGGGAAGAATTGTAAAGCGGTTTAGCTCAGTGCACAACATTGTAAAGGTTATTCTTCAACTTGGGTTTTTTCAATCGCGAAGTAGGAACAGACTTACCGTTTCTTATTTGTTAACAGGTTTTTAAGAAAAAACGGTTTAGAAGTTTTTACCCTCGGTTGCCGTAGCTTTTGTTCATGCAGTCCTGGCAGTAGTTCCGTTTAAACCTCTTTATCCGCCGCGGCTGGAAGAGTTTTCCACATGAACTGCATTTGATTTGGTTAACAGTTTTAGGGTCGAGCAGTTTGAGCCGTCGTTCAATCTCATTTTTCACGTCTGAATCGTTCTCGCTAACCAGTGCATGTGTTAACAAAACTTTGGCTTGCTCTTCGCATTTGTCGCCGAACATTTTTGAGAAAACATTGTTCTTTTTCTGGTCAACACTAATCTGGGAAGGCAGCATGCAGATAAAATTCGACGGATAACTCTTCGATTTGTCCGAGTCGACTACGGCAAAACGGTAGTGTCTGCCTACGTAGTTGCCTTCTAGGCTATCTTGAGTAAATATCTGTAACTTGAACTTCATAACGAAACACCCGCGTGTATACTAGGAATTAGCAAGCTAATATCTGTAGTCTTTATAAACAGATTTTCACAGATAAAAAGTCTTTGATTTACCTTCAAACTGCTGTCACTTGTCTTGAAGTTTAGATGCGCCTGTAAAGTCGGCAAAAACTCCCCTGTAGTCGAATGCGGCAACCAACTCTTTGAAGTTAACGACGATTAACGCCAGCGAAGTGAAGAGGGGTATGAACGAGTAGTAGTAGAGCGGCGTAGCGACTGCTGAAGCAAACACCATGCTTATGAACCCTGAACCCATGCCGGGATAAAGAAGCATCACGTTTGAGAGCGCCAGTGTAGCGGTTGCGCTTGCGGCTGCGGCTTTGAGGTTTTTGCGGTTGTACATTACGAAGAGAGGAACCGCCAGCAGTCCAAACCGCACATCAAAAAACCCAAATGCAAGGGCGATTCCTGAAAGGTAAGGTTTTCCTTTGTTGCCAAAGTAGAAGCTGAGTAGAAGCAGGAATGTGACAGCGACTTTAGCTTGTCCTTCGCCCCACTGCCAAAAGTAACTTGGAGACAAACCCCAACTTGCAGTCGGGAAAGGCAGTAGCAACGCGATAACCATCACTCCGAAGGTTACTGCAAGATGCTTACTACCCAAGAGCCTGTAGAGCATGTAAGCCATCGCGGGAATCATCAAAAACTGGACAACGTCAAAAGCCAGAAGAGCCTGCTGATAACCCAACACTAGCAGGGGCGAGACAACCAAAAGGAACGAGGGCAGATATTTGTAGGCTTCAGGATGTGGCAAGATGACTGGTTCCGATCCGCCTAAAGCCCCAAAATGGTAAATCTGCGATGGGTTGTTCCAGAGTCTCCAAGCGCCCATGTAGTAAGCTGAGAAGTCCTTGGCTAATACGTTGCCCGATATGGTGATGCCTGGCGAGGGAGTGTACGTTTCTGGATAAGCCGCTATGAACGTGGATAGGTTCAAGGCGATGAGCAGGACGACTCCGATGAAGAAGATGATTTTGGTTTGGCTTAATTTAAGAGTCATTTTTTCTCAGCGATTAGCTTTTTATGGTTTTAATTCACTGCGTTGGAACCTTTTATACTTTGGTCGCTTCCGAGTTTTTTTATTTCTTTGTGCTTGAATGTATTACAGCTGTAATACGCATAAAAATGCTTTTATTCAATTCTCCCCTTCAAACAATCAACACTCAACTCAAAGGACCTGAAACTAATGATGACGCAAAAACAAAGCAGCGCAAAACGAGCCTCAATAATCGCCATGACCGCAGCACTCTACGCTGTATTCTTTTATGTTTCTTCTATTGCATCGCTTTCTGGGTTCACATTACTTTACCTCCCAGCAATTTTGCTCGGTGTTTTTCCTTTGTGGTTTGGTTGGAATGGGCTAGCAGGAAGTATGATTGGAGCGTTTATTGGGGGTGCTTTCGTCGAAGGGTTCGGTTTACTGGGTATTTTTGAAGTTTTCACTGCCATTATTATTTTTGTTCCAAACTGGGTTTTTCTTCCTAAAAATAATTTAGGGCACGGAGTAAAAAATCTGGTAATTCCAATAGCGGTATATGGCATTACTCTGTTCATTGGCACTGGTTATATTCTTTGGCAATATTCTATTATTCCTAAACTTTGGGATATACAGTTTGCAGAAACCTTGCTTATACCAGAGTTCGCAGTAAACTTCGTAATTATGGCAATCGTCTGCCCAGTTCTAAACAGGGTAATTACTCCTAAACTTCAGAATTGGGGCATTTACTCAGGTAGCTTTGCAGAATGGTGGAAGAGCCGCACCAAAAAACCCGCATAAACCTCCCACACTTCTTTTTCATCACGATAGAAAATACTTTTAAGTATTCAGCACCTAAAGGCAACCTTGAGCGGCTAAACATGAAAATCCGAATAATTAAATTAACCCCCGAATCCCTCACAGGACTGCTGCAGGGCAAAGAATCCCCCTTCACTTCCAGCTTGCCCAGCGACGCCGAAATTTTAGACGTAAAAATGGATTTGTTCACCAAACAAGTATCCATGGTCGTTCGCAGCGAAACCTTCGAGGATGTCGCTGAAACCATGCCGATTCCTGAGTTCAACTTATCAAAACCCAGGGAATCCAAAAGCATACCTAAACCAGTCGTAGCCATAAAACCCCCAGTTGCGCCCGAACCCAAATCCATGGTTGCGAAGCTGCCCACGCCGCAGCCAAGCCGAATCGCCAGCAAAATGGAGAATGAATTCAGCCCCGAACAACGCAAACTCCTCAGCTTCACCGTTAAAGACAACTGTGTGGTCGTTAAGCCGGTGATGTTTTTGAAGGCTGAATGGGAAGACATCAACGAGGTTGTGCGGAGTTTAGGCGGCAAATGGGTTAAAGGCGCTATAATCAGCTACTGGGAAATCCCCCTGGAATAGTTGGAAGCGAAAAAACTTTAAACAGGAAACCGCTACTCACAAGTAGTGAGTCAAGATGGAAAAAACTGATAAACCATTAACCAGAGACGCCCTAGTCTCGATGCAAGTCATAGACGCCAAAGGACGACTAATTGGAAAAGTTAAAGACGTTGTATTCGCCGTTGGAAAGATGGGCATTTCTTTAACCGTTGAAAGCGAGTATGGAGAAACACAGAACGTCGCGTGGGAAGAAGTTCAGGCAGCATCGGACTTCATAATCCTAAAACCCGTTGCACAAAGCACCTACCAGCAGAACACTTACCAACCAGTGCAGCAGCCCGCCCAAACCGTTGCTCAGCCCGCTCAGCAGCAAGCAGAACAGCCAATCTGCCCAACATGCCACAAACCCTTAACCTGGATTCCACAATACCAACGATGGTACTGCTACAACGACAAAAAATACGTCTAAAACCCACATTTCAACACTACATTATTTTTTTTTATGATTTTTGCAGATTTTGTTGACCTATTGGGAAAGGAATTTAAGCCTTTTGTTGTTTTTTCGGCTTTTATAAGCTTAAACTATTTTTGCTCTCACTTGACTACCCACCTATCTATGGCGCCCAAAAGCCGATTTAGAGAAAAGTTAGGTTGCTCTTGAGTGACCCCCCCGATTAATAAAGCAAAAAGCGCTCTGACCTACCCACTCTATGTTTTCAACATAGAACCTCTATTAGGATCCAATCCAAATAGGTTCGCGCAAAAATATTTGTTAAAAAAAAGGTGCTTTTTTAAAAATTAAGAAATTGGCCGTCTCTATCCTTAAGAAAATAGAGCGTTGTCTAGTTTTCTATGGGCTTCTCTAAAACGGTGATTGTTCCGTTCTTTCCAAGCCGCAGCTGTTTTTCACCCTTGAACATGGCCACATGCACGTTCCTGATTTCTATGTAGTCGCCGGTGTGGACGCTGTTTATCTGCTGGTCCCAGAGGCACAGCAGGATTTTTCCCGATTCATCTCCGACTGTAGCGTTGGACACAACCGCGTTGTCCCTGAATTGGGTGTGGACTTTAGCCGGCTCAGCCGTCTGCAGGACTTCTGCGTTAACGTTTATTTTTTTCATGCCGACACGCAGGTTCTCAATCTTGAAGTGGGACGGCGCTGGGTTCTGCCTTGCGATTTCTTTACGTACTTTGTTTGTGTCCATCGAGTGGTCGAATGAAACGTCGGTTCTTGCGAGTGTTTCCTCCGGCACTCGGAACTGTGCAACTACTTTGGTGTCTTTTGTTATCAGGAAGATGGCTTGGCTGGTTACGTTTCCGCGGTACTCTACGGTTAAATCTGAAACAGACACTTTTTTGCCCCTTTCTTTTGCTTCAATTAGAGCTTGGAAGAGCTCTGTAGGGTAAATTTCATGCTGGGTAGCTATGAAGGCAAGCTGGTCTTCTAAGGTGGGCTTTTTTGGTTTCATACTTTATTCTATTCTCCTTTTAATTTAGCGAATAATCTTGAAAATAGCAAACTCTTTAGCCCCAAAATTTACTTTTTCTAGATTAACTTCCGCAATTTAGTATTAGACTCTGCTGGGTATATAGGTGTAACTCTAAAAAAACGCGTTTTCTATGTGTAATTTGGTCAATTGTGCAGTCTATGTAAAGGTATGTCAGGGTGCCAAAAAGCACAAAGCTTAGACTCCACATAACTTCTAGGCGGCGCTATTTTTGGAGCCAAACTATGACTGAAAACCTCAAAGATTTGACCAAAGTTGACCTGAAAAACCTGGACAAAATCTTCTACCCAAAAAACAAAGTAACCAAAGGCCAGGTCGTTGAATACTACATCAGGATGGCACCAAAAATCCTTCCGATAATCCGGGATAGACCGCTGGTTTTGACGAGGTACCCTGACGGGATCGAAGGCGGTAAAGTCAGTTTTTTTGAGAAGAATGCTCCGGAAGGCACGCCTAAATGGGTTAAGACAAAAGTAATCTATTCCACAGGGTCGAAGCGGGATGTTTACTACATTGTTTGCAACGATTTGGACACGCTCATTTGGCTCGCAAACTTGGCTGCGCTGGAAATCCACATGCCCTTCTCCAAGGTAGATGCCTTAGATACGCCTGACCTGCTGTTCTTCGATGTTGACCCTGAGCCGCCTGCGACGTTGAGCGACGCCGCCGAAGTTGCACTTCTGCTCAAAGACAAACTTCTCGATTTGGGGCTTACCCCGTTCGTTAAGACTTCGGGCAAAAAAGGCTTACACGTCGTAATCCCCATCGTGCCGGAACACACCTTTGAGAAAGCCCGTGCGTTTGTGCATAGAATCGGCGTTGAACTGGCAACGGAAAGCGATATGGTGGTTTCCGAATTCAAGGACACCAAGAAACCCGGGAAAGTCTTCGCTGATTACCTCCAGAATTCCCCCATGCGAACGATGGTTGTTCCATACAGCCTGCGCCCCACGTCGGACGCCACGGTTTCTACGCCGCTGGAGTGGGGCGAAGTGAAGAAGGGAATAAACCCCTCCGACTACACCATTTCCACTGTGGTTAAACGGACTGGAAATCCATGGAAGGACCTTTTTGAGAAAAAATGTGGACTGGAGCTTAGCTGACTTGGGTAACGTTTAAGAGCCAAATAATTTTTATGTTGACTATTCATAAACGAAAATTATCATTTGTTTGGAGTTGAGGATATGCAGTATCGAACTGTGCCAAAAAATGGAGATAAATTATCAGCTCTCGGATTCGGATGCATGCGATTACCCATGAAGGGCCAAGACGTCGATGAAGAACGCGCCATCAAGCAAATCCGCCTTGCGATAGACAACGGCGTAAACTACGTCGATTCCGCCCCGCCCTACCATATGGGTGAAAGCGAAAAAGTACTCGGCAAAGCCCTGCTTGACGGCTACCGAAACAAAGTAAAGGTCGCCACTAAACTCACACCCTTCATGTTGCGCAAACCCGAAGACATGGAGAAAATGCTGGCTCTGCAGCTCCAAAAACTCCAAACCGATCAAATAGACTACTATCTGCTTCACGGGCTGGAAGCGGAGTTCTGGAAGAAAATGCAGGATTTCGGAGCCCTAAAATTCCTAAAGAAAGCGCAGGCAGACGGAAAAATCGTTAACATGGGATTCTCATTCCACGGGTCAATTTCAATCTTCAAAGAAATCATCGAAGCAAACGACTGGACTATGTGCCAAATCCAGTACAATTTCCTCGACGAGAAACTGCAGGCGGGAACTGAAGGCCTCAAGTATGCTGCCTCCAAAAAACTGGCGGTCATGGTTATGGAACCTCTGCGCGGCGGCAGCTTAGCAACTAAACTTCCCATGGTAGCTCAGCAAATCTACCATAACGCGGCGGTTAAGCGGACTGCGGCAGAGTGGGGGCTACGTTGGGTTTGGAACCACCCTGAAGTCACCGTCGTGCTCTCAGGGATGAACGATGAATGCCAAGTTACCGAAAACACCAAAACCGCGCAAACCGCATTGCCCAATTCCATGAAGCCCGAAGAATTAGCAACCATAAAAAAAGTCGCCGACGCCTACCGCAAACTCCTCAAAGTACCCTGCACAGGATGCCAATACTGCATGCCCTGCCCCAACGGCGTAAACATCCCCCGTAACTTCCAAGCCTACAACGACGTCTACATCTCAGGTGACGAACAACAAGCCCGCGGCATGTACGCCATGTTCTTGATGGGCGGATTGACAGGTGTGAGGGCGGATGCGGCTTTGTGCAAGGAATGCGGAACCTGCGTGGTGCATTGTCCGCAACAAATCAATATTCCTGAGAAGCTTAAAGAAGTTGCTAAAGATTTGGGCGGGCCAAAAGCAGAAGCTGCACTCGCCGCCTTCAAAGCTAACATGACAAAGCAGCAACCTAAACAACCCTAAAACTCTCAAAAGCGAGGCAATCTATCCTTTTTCCTTTTTCGATGCTTGTTTTTCGGAAAAAGGTTAAACCTTAGGAATCCCAATAGTTTATTGGAGCAAATTTTAGTGGTTTTTGGAGTGGTTAATTTGGTTTTAGATGAAGAAGAAACACAAGAAGAGGCCGAGGAAACCGAATCAGAAAAAACCAGTGCTGCTGTCCCGAGCAGGTCCATTTGGTCAGGAAACATCACCATCGGCTTAGTGAATGTTCCTGTTAAGTTGTTCTCGATGATCTACGATAAGGGCGTAACGTTTCATTTTCTGCATAAAGTCGACGGTCAACCCTTAAAATACGTTAAAATGTGCACAAAAGACGACAAGATTGTGCCGTGGGACGAGGTTGTCCGCGGCTACGAAGTCGCCAAGAACGAGTACATAACTTTTGACCAGAAAGAGCTCAACGCTGCCAAACCTGAATCCGACAGGCGTATCCGCATCAGCAAATTCGTTGATTATTTCTCGGTGGACCCCGTCTACTTTGACAGAACCTACGCTTTGCTGCCTGACAAAAGCAAGGATGCCTACGGTTTGCTGTTGAAGGCGCTGGAGAAAACCAACAAAGCAGGCGCCGGGCGGATTACACTGCGGACCAAGGAATACCCCGCACTGTTGCACACTTACAAAGGTGCCCTGGTCCTGACAACCCTGCGTTACGCCTACGACGTTGTGGACCCAGCAGATTTTGAATCCCTCCACAAACTCGAAGCCCCAGCGAAAGCGGAACTGGACCTCGCCGTAAAAATCGTCAACGATCTCTCGGGTGAATTCGACATCGCAGAATTCGAAGACACCTACCTGAAACGGGTTCAGGAACTGGTGAAGCAGAAGGTGAAGGGTGAAAAAATTCACATCGAAAGACCGCCAGAAGTGGAAGCGAAAGGTCTCATGGTTGCGTTGCGGGAAACCCTCAAGCAGTTGGAGACGAAATGAGCCGCCACATTTACAAGCCCATGTTGGCGAAGGTTGCCGCGGAGGCTTTTTCGGGTAAAGACTGGATTTTTGAGGTTAAATGGGATGGTTTCAGGGCAATTGCCTACGTTGAGGAGCCTTTTAGCCTCAAGAGCCGCAACGAGAAGGAGCTGAAACAGAATTTCCCCGAGCTGCAGGAGCTAAGCAAGCTCAGCGAAAACATAGTGGTGGACGGCGAAATCGTCGTAATGCGGGAAGGCAAACCTGACTTCCAATCGCTGCTCGAACGGGGAAAAACGGTTTCCACAGGCGAAATCCAAAGGCAGTCCAGCCGGGCGCTCGCGGTCTACATCGTTTTTGACATTTTAGAAAAAGATGGGAAACCGCTCACTGAGTTGCCCTTGACGGAGCGCAAAGCAATCCTTCAGGAGTCTCTTCGGGAAGGCTCCAATGTGCTCTTGTGCGATTTTATTGAGGCGAAGGGAGAAGCCTACTTCCAATCCGTTTTGGAGAAAGGTTTGGAGGGGGTTGTGGCGAAGCGGAAGGATAGTCAGTATGAGGAGGGTTTGCGGACTGGAAGCTGGTTGAAGATTAAGAAACTAAAAACATGCGACTGCGTAATCTTCGGTTACACCAGAGGCAGCGAATCCCGGGGGGCAAGGTTTGGGGCTCTTTTGCTGGGCGTTTACGATAATGGTAAACCCGTTTACTTGGGCAAGGTTGGCACGGGGTTTACTCAGGAGATGATTAGAACTTTGACTGGAAAATTTGAAAAAATAAAAACTGATAATGCCCTATTCAAATCCGAGGCTGGCGACGTGGTAACTTGGCTTGAACCCAAACTCGTCTGCGAAGTAGCGTACCAGGTGGCTACGCGGGAGCTGAGGCTGCGAATGGCGCGTTTTAAACGTTTAAGAGACGACAAACCGCCTGAACAATGCACGCTCGACCAAATAGTTGAAGTCAAGAAACCCTTTGCAGACGACCCTGCCGAAGAAGACAAGCTCTCAGAGTACGCTAAAAAACGCCGTTTTGAAGAAACCCCCGAGCCCAAAGCCGAGGTCGAGAAAAAGGGCAGTAAACCAATCTTTGTAATCCAAGAGCACCATGCAAGAGCACTCCACTACGACTTTAGACTGGAAAAAGATGGTGTGTTGAAAAGTTGGGCGGTTCCCAAAGGAATGCCTGAAAGCGATGAGAAGCGTTTGGCTGTGGAAACCGAAGACCACCCCTACGCGTACCGCACTTTTGAAGGCACAATTCCCAAAGGACAGTATGGCGCGGGCACCGTGAAAATCTGGGACAAAGGAACCTATGAAGCTAAACTCTGGGAAAATGACAAAATCGAAGTTACCCTCGACGGGCAGCGGCTTAAGGGACGCTACGTTCTGGTGCGGTTGAAGCGGGCCGGCGACAAGGATTGGCTGCTTCTTAAAGGAAAAGAGTAGTATGCAGAACCTCCATTTGGGCACTATTGGGTTCAGCTACAGTTTCTGGAGGGGCAAATTCTACCCGAGTAAAACCGCATCCAAAGAATACTTAGCCTATTACGCTTCCCAGTTTAACACTGTCGAAGTTGACAGCACCTTCTACCGGATCCCAACAGAGCAAACCGTCACAAACTGGAAAAAGCAGGTTCCAGAAGGCTTTCTTTTCTCACTCAAGTTTCCGAAGGCGATTACTCACATTAAAATGCTCAAGGACTGCCAGTATGAAACCGGTGTTTTCCTCGATAGGGTGAAGTTTCTTGGGGATAAGGTTGGGGCTTTGCTTTTGCAGTTTCCGCCGAACTTCGGTGTGGAGCACCTGCATAATTTGGCGGATTTTCTAATTAAACTGCCCAGACAGCACCGCTATGTGGTTGAAGTCAGGAACAAAAGCTGGCTAAACCAAACGTTTTATTCGATTTTAAAGGCAAACAACGCGGCTCTGGCATGGGCTGACAGCCCGCTTATGGCGGAAAACAGTGAAGTAACCGCCGATTTCCTGTACGTCAGATGGGAGGGTGACCGAAAAAAAGTCAACGGCACCTTTGGCAAGATAGAAGCCGACAGGACCGTGGACTTGAAGTTCGTGGCAGAAAAAATCAAGCCCTTCGTAAGCAAACAAATCGAGGTTTTTGGATACTTTGGCAAGTACTACTCAGGCTATCCGCCCTCAGATATCGCTAACCTGAAAAGTCAATTAAACAGAAGTTAGGCTTTATCGTGTTTGAAAACAAATTTAGCCAACCGAAATAAATTAAATAGATAGAGTCACGGGTGAATTAAAATAAACATTGATAAATTGTTCGAATTAGCTAAGCCATATTTGGAAAAAAACGATTTCGGAGTCGCACACACAAAACGGGTCTTCGACATCGCAAAACAAAACTATCCCATCGAACCCGAACTGCAGGAATTAGCTTTTACCGCCATAATTTTTCATGACATCGGCGGAAGCACCATAAAAGAACAGTACGAAAAAGGTCCGCAAATAGCCGCCGAGATTCTGCAAAAAATGTGCTCCCCCAGCTCGTTCATTGCGCAAGTTTGCGAATTAATCAGCACCCACCATGAACACCCCGACAACCCCTCTGAACTCTTCAAGGCACTGTACGATTCTGACAAGCTAGTGATGTTTTCTCCGCAAGAGTACCCTTACTATAATGTGCGGGAAGGATTTGACTGGGACAGAATCATCGATCTCATCTACTCCGCAGACGGAAAAGAACTGGCGAAAAAATCGCTGGCGCAAAGGAGAAAAGAACAAAAAATGGTTCGATGAGGTGGCTGAAAAACATGTTTTTTAGGCAAATCCAACAACACAGCGACAACTTCTCCTACATAATAGCCGATGAAGTTGCCAAGGAAGCGGCAGTTGTTGATCCAAGCTACAACGCCGACGAAATAATAAAAGTCATAAAAAACGAAAAACTGCAACTAAAATACGTCATAAACACGCATGGACACTCAGATCACACTGCTGGCAATGCAGAACTGCTGTCAATCTTTGGGGCGAAGCTGGTTGCGCATAAGCAATCAAAAACAAACTGTGACATCCCTGTCGATGAAGGTGACTTGCTAAAAGTTGGCAAAATCAACGTAAAAATCATTTATTCACCTGGACACACTGTGGACAGTATCTGCCTGCTAGTAGACAACAAGAAACTGCTGACAGGCGACACCTTGTTTGTGGGCGAATGCGGACGGACAGATTTTCCTGGAGGGAGCTCAAAAAACATGTACGCGAGCCTGTTCAACAAGCTCCTGAAACTAAATGATGACGTCGAGGTCTACCCGGGGCATGACTATGGACGCATGCCTTCATCAACGATCGGCGGGGAAAAAAAGTCAAACTACACCCTGCAGCCCAGAAGCCTCAAAGACTTTATTGAGTTCATGAGCCAGCCTTAACGCGTTTTTTTCTCTTAGGAATTAACACAATTAACACTAAAACAACGACAAACGCTACTGCCAAGGCGAAGAATACAGGGTGCATTAGAATCTCGAACATAAAAATCAAAGTTTGAACTACCGGGTTGTTGGCAAGAGTTTGGGGGAGAGCGTACTGCGCCGATACAGGCAAGCCTTCGTATGGAATATCAGCGGGCAAAATAACCGAGTTCACGTTTAACCAATTATTAATAGGGTAAAAGCTGGATGTGCAATTTTCCCAGCCGAAAAGAGTCGCTACCCCATAAACATCCAGTGTGGAAACATCTTCAGCTGGGCTGCCCAAAGTGTAAAGGTAATACATCAAGTCGCCCGTATAATTGCTGTGCCCCAACCCAAAATCGTGCCCTAACTCGTGAAGAGCAACATTCTGCATGTCTCCTTCGTTGAATGAGTTTCCGTGATTAGTGTGAGTTGCAAGGGTAGTTCTGCAATTTATGATGCCCCTCTGGGAGTTGGGCAAAATTTGTGATATGCCGATTTCATCAGTCGAATTGTTCAGCTGAAACTGAGCCCAATTAACATAGAGGTCAAAACCTGGCTGTGACACGTTTGAAATTGTAGTTTCGATCTTTAGGCTTGACAAATATGAGTAGCCGGAGTAGTTTGAGGCAAAAGCTGCTATCGCCTCGTTCCATTGACCGATGGCGCGAAGTTCAGTATTGAGGTAAGATGGGTTCCACCATGACTCGCCATATGGCGTTACAAGAAGAGCGTTTATCGTTGAGTGATTCCAGGCAAAACCTTGAAGGTTCAGCGAATACTTATCTGAGCTTTGACCCTGAACTCCGCTGTTACTGACAAAACAAGCTGCCAAAACCAAGCTTGTAATCCACAAAAACAGCAAGAATCTGCGCATGCGCTTTCCTAAAACAAAAAAGGTATTTGTTCCCCTTTAAGTTTTCTTACAAACATCAGAGCAGTAGAAACTCCTCGCTGAAAACTCAGACAAGCAAGAATATGTTGGTATTTTACGTATTATTTTAATAAATAACCATTTTTTGCTTTTATTTTTTAGAATAAGATAGTCGGGTTTATTCAGATACTTTTTTATTATTCCTGTTCTAAACAATGGGTTTAAAAGCGATTAGTCTGTACTGAGTAGAAAAACAAAACTTAAAAAGTTCAATAGAAGTATACGTGAGTGTATAATGAAAAAAAGATTTATCTCTCTTATTAACGCGCGATTAGTGAGGTTTCAGGTTGTCAATCTTAGTGCAGCCATTAAAGCTGTATCAGAGATGAATCCTCCAGTCCTCTCATCCGCCATCATTCTGTCCAGTAAACGATTGCGTCAGGGCGGATGTTCTTGATAGTAACCGACATCATTTCCGTAATCCTGCTCGCGGTGTTGCTTTTTTGGACCGTCTACAACGGCGCAATAATATACGTAGGCGCAAAAAATAAACGTAAACAAACTTCAGCTTTAATGAATAATAAAATTGTGGAGCTCCTCAAATTTTCAATAATTGTTCCTACAAAAAATGAGGAAACAGTCATCCGACGCTGCTTAGACGGCATCCTAAACATAGATTACCCTAAAAATAAACTGCAGGTAATTGTAGTCGATGGAAAATCTGAGGATAACACCTTAAAAATATGCATGGAATTCGCAGAGAAATACCCTGGAAACATCAAAATTATTTCTGAGAAAACCGTGAAAGGCAAACCAGCAGCACTCAACCTTGCGCTGCCCTTCATTAACGGGGAAATAGTGGGTACTTTTGACGCAGACAGTTATCCGGAAAAAGATGTACTGTCAAAAGCAGCCTCCTACTTTAACGATGAAAAAGTAGCGGCAGTACAAGGCAGAACAACTTCCATAAACGAAAAAAGCACTGCCCTTACCCGGGTAATCGCAATGGAAGAAAAAGCCTGGTTCCAAGCGTTACTCGCTGGAAGAGAAAAACTGCAATTATTTGTTCCTCTAGCAGGAAGCTGCCAATTCGTGAGGCGTGAGGTACTAGAAGAATTCGGCGGATGGGATGAGAACTCCCTGACAGAAGACGTTGAATTAGCGTTGCGGCTAGTTGAAAAGCAACATCTCATTAAATACGCTCCTGATGTTTGTTCAGGGCAGGAAACCCCCAGCACCATAGGTCCCCTGTTTAAGCAGAGAGTCCGCTGGTACAGAGGCTACATGGAAACAGCCATAAAATACGGCCGCCTACTCAACACACTGAATAAAAGAACCGTTGACGCAGAAATCTCCATGGCTGGACCGTTTATAATGGTTGTTTCGCTGTTAAGTTACATAAACTGGTTCTTTATCGCATTGTTCCTTTCCCAAAGCAACCCGATCATAAACTTCACTGGGCTGGTTATAGCCTTGACTGCGGTTTCGCTTGTTTCAATGGGTATTGCTTTAACTGCCTCTGAGAAACCGATTAAACTGCGCAACATCTCATGGATACCGTTCATTTACTTTTACTGGATGTTTCAGATGTTCATCGCTGGGTGGGCGTTCCTAAACCTGGTATTTAGGCGAAAAAGAGTTTGGACAAAAACAGCCAAAAAAGGCGCCATTGCTCCTGGCGGCATTATTTGAATGCTGTAAAAACCTGATTTTTTTTTTATCAAAAGTTTAATTGGCAAATAGTCGTCGTAAACTGGTTTTATATCTTTTTCGAATGCGTTGGTACCATAATTTTAAATCACACTCAGTCAATTAAAAATACTCAATGGGGGCGTGGCTGGATATGTGGCGAGGGAAATCACATCTAACAAAACCAAAAGAAGAGGCTAGTATTACATCCAGCTTAATTAGTTTCAGACGACTCCAATTCCCCATGGTTTGTAAAAATCTTTTTTTTAGGGCTTCCTCCGACAATGGATCGAAAAGAAAAGTTTTTGGGCGAAGTTCATTTAAACTAAGCATGAAAGCAAAATCGGTTCTGTCCATTCTTATAATTGCAATAATGTTAGTTTCTGTTTTTGCTTTCCTGCCCAAAGCAAACCAAAGTCCAAATACCACACCCCCCCAAAGCAGTGATAGCCCCGTAGCATCTACAAACAGCACACTTCAAACGAATCAAACCAAAGCATCTGGTTCAGGCGGGTTCTCACAAATATCAGGATGGCTAACTAGCATAAGCAGCGATGTAGCACAAGCTTTGGCTCCTCCTAAGGATCCGGGCACAATTGAGTCTGCTCAAGGCAACATGACTAGTGCTGTTTGGCGGCAAGTGGCAGCGAATGCCTGGAATTATTTCCAGCCGGGGTGGGGTGTAGATCCTAATACTGGTTTGCTTCGCACAGAAGGTACTGATTCTCCAGTTTTTACAGATTGGGATTTAGGCGTTTATATCCAAGCAGTCATTGACGCTAACAAAACAGGTTTAATAAGTAATGATGGTCTTTGGGGTTCGAGTGCCCGTTTGGAAATGATTGTTAGTTTTCTGGAAACTCGTGAACTAAACAATGCAAGTTATCCATATTGGTTCTATCAAGCCAAAGATGGAAGAGACTACCATGCCGATTCAGATTTGGCTACAAGCCCTGTTGATGTTGTTGATACGGGGCGATTGTTTGTTGCCTTAAGCAATCTTGAGGCGTTCAACTCCAGCTTGGCACCGCGCATAAATAACATTGTTTACAACACTTATGGCAATCGTTCTAATTATGCTGCTTTAGTGCCTGGCATCAAGGCAGATAGTCAGTCATCAACTAGTATTTATGCTTATTACGTCGCTAATGGGTTTGAAAGTTTTTGGCCTAATCAACTCTTCAATGCCACGAACAATATATTGAATAATATGCATTCAGCTGGTAACGTAACAACCCCTGAGGGTGTTTCATTGCCTTTAGCTGCAATTTTAGGAGACCCATTATACTGCTCAGTTTTTGAAACTATCAGTAATGCTCAATTGATGGCTTTGGCGCACCAAGTTTACTTGGCTCATGAGGCATATTATAATGCTACTCTTCAAGCTACTGGTACAGGGGTTTATCGTGCTTTTAGTGAAGGGGGTTCTCTTTCATATAGTTGGACGTATGAGTGGGTAGTTTTGCCTGACAATCGAACTTGGACTATTCTGGATAGTAAAAATCAACCTTTTAATATCAACCCTATAATCTACACAAAAATAGCAATTAGCTTCCTTGCTTTATACAATACAACTTTCGCTCATAACATGGTTGTTTATCTTGAAAGAACTCTCCCTGACCCTGTGCATGGGTACGGTGAGGGCGTTGATGAATCTGGGGCACAGCTTACAGGTGCTGGCAGCAATACAAACGGTTTGATTTTGGATGCCGCAAACTATGCTATCCAGAGCAATCCCTGATGAGTTCTTAGTTGTTTTTTTCTACAAGCGCAAGGCATTTAGGATGGCACACATCAGCTTATAAAGCAATAATTTCACACGTGCGCTCTCTGGAGATAAAAAAGTGGCTCAAGCTCGCAACTCACCCAAGAATTGGTTTCGCCAAAAAGGATACATCATATTTCCACTCTTGGCGTTTGCCATACCCTTAATCGTGCGAGCCATACCTGAAATATTGATGGGGCAATATTTAGTTGGATTTGACACTTTAGGGTACTATGTCCCAAATACGCTCACTTGGTTGGGAAACGGCGTTAACTTTTGGTCTTTAATGTCATCTGCTCCTCTAATCTACCTACTATTAATGGGAATAACCTCTGCTGGAGCCCCAATTGTTATCACATTAAGAATCTTAGGTCCTGTACTTCTTGGTCTTCTAGGACTTGCCACCTACTTCTACGCCAATAAGGGCTTATCATGGTCATCTAAAAAAAGTCTAACGGTAGCAATCCTCGCAACGCTGTATTTTGTATCGTTGAGAATATCCTGGGACATGTTCCGAAGCGAACTTGCCTTAATATTTCTGTTTATAGCTCTAATTTTGCTTCAAAAAAATGGGCGAAGCCTTAGAAGTGGACTTTTACTTTCCATCTCGATGGCGCTGGTTGTTTTATCTCATCAACTTATCGCTATTATCATGTTTGCAATAGTAATCGCTACAATCGCGAGTTTCTCTCTTAAAAAGAAAAAAGCCGAATTGCAACGAATTATTGTTTGGTCATTACCCGCCGTTTTCCTTTTTGGCTTAATACTTTACATTAACTATTTCGTGTTTTCTTCGCCGATCACGGGGTATTCAGTTAGTTATGCGGGAGGGTTTGCGTCATTTGCCGTTGCTTCTCATTCTCAAATAATTCTGGACACATTAGGTTTCCTTGTTTTCTGTTATCTTCCTTTGGTTCCATTCATGGTTTTTGGTGTCAGAAAATTTAAAGGCAGTTTCCAATTTAAGGCTTGGATGCTTTGGATTTGTATTCCGCTATTAATTGTCATTATACACCCCAATGCTGCCTTCCTAGGAGGCGTACTTCCCTATCGTTGGGTACTGCTATTAGTTTACCCCTTGTCTTTTTATGCCGTAGAAGGTCTTTTCGCAATTAAATGGAGCTGGTACAAAGTCGTTTACAAAATTGCTGTAGGCGTAATCATTGCAATATTGAGTGTTAGTTTTCTTGCTTTACCTAACAGTGGCGCGTTTAGTTACTTAGGTGCTTACCCTACATATGTGCCTAAATCGATGTTGCAGAATACTGTGCAGCTCAGCGACTGCCAAGGCACCGCTGATGCATTGCTTTGGGCGAAGAATAACATGCCTAGCAACGGAATCCTGCTTGTCCATGAAGCCTTCTATGGCTGGGCTTCGTTGACGTTTGACAGCAGCCGATTGATTCTTTATTTCTTCGTGACTCCGGGTGAAGTAGCGGATCAATTGCAAGATGCTAATTCTTCAAACCCGTTGTATTTGATTTGGTGGGTGAACGGCACCGGGTGGTATGATCAACCAAATGTGCCCTCGTCGTTCACTGAACTCTATCAGAGCGGAAACATGGCTATTTACCAATTCAATGATACTGACTAAATATCGCAAACGCCTCTTTGAACGCAAGAGGCAGGCTCTTCTCATAGGTGGAAATTTGGTGTATTAAGGCAATTATGGGCAAATGTTAAATCTGATTATGCTATAAAGCTGGAGTGGAAGAAAGCCTGATCACTATAGTAATGAAATCACAGGAATATTTCAAGCAAATTCGAGGAAAGGCTAGTCGTTTTGGCATGGATAATTGCGGGTTCCCTTTTATTGGTGGCTTCATTGTGCTTTTGTTTGTTGCGGCCATTTTCTTAGCTGGAGGTTGGGCTTCAGTGGCTGAAGCAACTGCAGATGCAGCATATTTTGCTTTAGTAATCGGTGTTGTGTTGCAGCTTGTCTGCTTTGGGAGAAATAGGTTGAAAAATGGAGTTGCGCCTTGATGGGTCAGGTTGAAGTATCCTTCGTCATTCCCGCTTATAACGAAGAGTTTTTCATTGAGGATACTCTTGGTACACTAGATTTGGCTGTTAAAGAAAAAAGTTTCCAGTATGAGATAGTTGTGGTCGATGATGGTAGTAAAGACGAAACTTTCACTAGGGCGCTGAATTATGCTAAAAGGAATAGTCATGTGAAAGTTATTCGGTATGCAAGGAACACGGGTAAAGGGTTCGCCATAAAAACTGGTGTGATGGAATCGACTGGTGACGTTGTCATCTTTGTTGATGGCGACATGGAAATAGACTTGGACACAATTTCAAGATACGTCAAAGCTTTAGATAATGCTGACATAGTTATTGCAACGAAATGGCATCCAAATTCTTCGGTATCGATGTCTCTTAGCCGAAAGTTGCTTAGCCGTACTTTTAATGTTATGGTGAGAACGCTAATCGGTTTTAACCTTAAAGATACTCAAGTGGGATTAAAGGTGCTGAAAAGAAGTGCCGTGGATAAAATTTTCCCAAGATTAGCTGTGAAGCGTTATGCGTTCGACGTAGAATTGCTGTCCTTAGCTCACTTGTACAATTTGAAAATTGTGGAGATGCCGATTAAACTCAATTTAGAATCTTCGTTTAAACCAGAAGAAATGCTGCGTATGTTTGTTGATTTGCTGGGGATAGCTTATAGGCTTAGAATTATCCGCTGGTACCAGCGTCCCCAATCTGCTGTTTAGGAAAATTTTGTGAACTTTATGAAAATTCTTTGGTTTAATTGGCGTTGCTGGTGTAATCCCGCCATGGGCGGCGCTGAAGTTTTTACGTATGAAGTGGCTAAAAGATGGGTTGCTTCGGGGAATGAGGTAACTTTGTTTACTTCAAAATATTCAGGAGCTAAAGATGAAGAGATCGTTGATGGAATAAGGATTGTTAGGGCAGGTGGGAGGTTTACTGTTTATCGGCAGGCAAAGAAATTTTATTCGAAGCGTTTTAGGAACGAGGAGTTCGATATTATTATTGATGAAATTAATACCCAGCCTTTTTTTGCCCCAAAGTTTGCGAAGAACGGCGAGAAAGTTGTCGCTTTAATTCACCAGTTAGCACGGGAATTCTGGTTCTATGAGACTCCATTTCCCGTTAGTTATGTGGGCTATCATTTTCTTGAAAACAGGTGGCTAAAACAATATGTTGATGTGCCAACGGTAACTGTCTCTGAAAGTACACGTGGAGATTTGTTGGATTTAGGCTTCAAGCATGTTTCTGTTGTGCCTGAGGGATTGAATTTTGAACCCTTGAAAGGTTTGCCGGAGAAAGATTCTAAGCCGATTGTGGTTTTTTCGGGTCGTTTGAAGCGTGCTAAGCGACCAGACCATGCCATTAAAGCGTTTGCGATAGTAAGAGAAAAGGTTCCGAATGCGGAATTATGGGTTTTTGGTGACGGCCCCTTCAGGAAAAAGCTTGAGCGCATCTCTGGGTCAGGAGTAAAATTTTTTGGAAACATAGCTAGTGTCGAGAGGAGGTTGTTGCTTAGTAAAAGTTGGGTTTTGGTGGTTCCAGGTTTACGTGAAGGATGGGGATTAAACATAATTGAAGCTAACGCTTTAGGTTTACCTGCCGTTGCTTATGATGTACCAGGATTATGCGATAGTGTTAGAGATAATGAAACTGGGCTGCTGGCTGAAAGCAGTAACATCAGGGACCTTGCGAAAAAAGCCCTCAATGTTTTAACCGATAGCCTGCTAAGAGAAAAGCTCAGCGTGAATGCATTAAATTACTCTAAACAGTTTAGCTGGGACAAGACAGATGACGAATTCATGAAGCTGATAACCCATGAATAGTGAACCTCTGGTTTACGTTATCGTAATCAATTACAATGGACTAAAATATTTGAAAACCTGTCTTTCTTCACTTGAACATCAAACCTACAAAAACTACAAAACAATCGTTATGGATAACGCTTCAACCGACAAATCAGTACAATATATTACGCAAATTTTTCCAAAAGTACACGTTATTCACGCAGAAAGAAATTTGGGGTTTGCAGAAGGAAACAATTTAGCTATGCAATTTGCGCTTAACCAAAACGCTGACTGCGTGTTCTTAGTCAATAATGACACTGCCTTAGAAGAGGATTTGATTAGAAAACTCGTTGCTACCATCGATAGCGATGATTCAATTGGTATTGCTGGTCCAGCAGTTTTTGACCTAAAAAACAGGCAGTCATTGCAAGAAATGGGTATGGCTACAGACAAATTTGGATATCCGTTGGCATTGAAAACGGGGTCTGAAAAAAATTGTGTTTTTTTTGTGTCAGGCTGCGCAATGTTGATTAAATCAGCGATTCTGCGAAAAATTGGTTTTTTTGATGAAGCATACTTCATGTTTGCTGAAGATTTAGACCTTTGCTGGCGAGCCCAACTTGCAGGATACAAGGTGACGGTTGATGAAACCACAAAAATTTATCACGCGAGCGGCGGAAGCATTTCAGGCGGAGTAACCGATGGCTCTACCTACAAAACTAATGTCAAACGGGTCTTTTTACGGGAAAAAAATACTCTGCGCACCTTGATTAAAAATTATGATTCCGTCAACATGATACAAGTTGTTCCTTTTTATGTGGCTCTACTTTTGGTTGAATCAGTCTTGTGGACCTTTATTCTTAAACCGATGACTTCAAAAAACATATTAAAGGCTATTCTGTGGAACCTATTTTTTTTCTCAGATACACTTAAGAGGCGAGTCGTTGTTCAAGGTTTAAGAAAAATTAGCGATGACCAAATTACTTTGAAAATGTCGAAGGGGTTTAATAAATTAAGAATTTTTAGGGCGATTGGTGTCCCTGATTTTGAGTAAAACTTGAAGTTATCTCCCAAAAACGTTGAAATGGTTTTTGTATTTTACCCAACGTTCTTATAATCAAGGTGCATAAAAAACAGTTATAACTCTTTACCTGAAATAGGCTCTGAATCATGAAAAAGATTACTGCCATAGAAATAGCCATACTTCTTATCGCAGGGTTACTTCCGCTTCTATGGCTAAAAGAAGGATATATAATAAGTAACGGAGACGATTTCCCCCTCTTCCTTAACCCCCAACATGTTTTTAGCATTGGTACTTCTTTGTGGTCGCATGATTTTCTCGGCTACGCAACCCCAGCCCCCGCTTACGCATTATACCAGTATCCCGCGGTGTTCCTAAGCTACCTCGGATTTAGCATCGGTAATATCCAGATTTTCTACCAAGTTATTTTGTTCATGATTGGGGCTCTTGGAATGTATTATTTCTCAAAAATAATCTATCCTGAACTAAAAATAGCTCCGTTTGTCGCTGGATTTTTTTACATGTTCAATATTTTTGCGCTTACTAGCCGTCAAAATACGGGTTTTATTTGGATTTACGCTTTTCTTCCCTTACTTTTGGCTCTGTTTGCTAAAATTGTAAAATCCACATACGAACATAACAATAAAACAGCAAATAAAAACATCATTTATTTTTCTCTATTGTCTGTTGTTGCATTTTCTTTTGCTGCCATAAACCCTGCAAATGTAGCTTTAGGTCTCTTCGGCATAGCAATTTTAGCCCTATACTACTTAGTCAAATACCGAAAACAATTACTTCCATTATTCAAATCCTTTGGAAAAATCGCAGGAATATCCGTTCCCCTTAACTTATGGTGGATAATCCCAATTTTAAACTATTATTTCCTCTCCAACCAAGTTTTTAACTCAACAATAAGTGTTGGTGCTTGGGATTGGACTCAATGGCGGTCATCATTTCTGAATCTCTTTTGGCTCAACGGTTTCTGGGCTTGGACGGATGAATATATTCCTTATATTAAGGAATACTCAAACCCAATTTTGATTGTTTTGGTCTTCGTCCCTTTTATCATCGGAGCGTCGGCTCTTCTTTTTAAAAGCCAAAGATCACGCTTTAACGCCTACATAATGGGGGCAATTCTCGTTTTGTTGTTCCTTGCAAAAGGGGTGCGTGGTCCCCTTGGTCAATTGAATTTGCTCTTTTACCAAAACTTTTCTCTTATGAGTATGTTCAGGGAACCTGTTTCCAAGTTTACGTTATTAATTATTCCTTTCTTGGCTTTGCTAATTGGGTTTGGCGCTGATAAAATAGCTAGCTTTAGACTTCCAAAATTAAGTTTTCGTTCCAGCAAAATTTTGATTATATTGGTTTTAATGCTTACCTTTCTTGTCGCGGTTCAACCATTAATCATTACCACCAACCCTCAAGGTCAAATTGTATACAATTATACTATTGAATCTATAACTGGCAAATTGCCCTACTCTTCGTACGTTAAAATCCCAGATTATTGGTATCAAGCCACAGATTGGATAAATAGTCAACCAGGCGACGGTAAAGTTCTGCTCACCCCCCTTGACGATTTTTACCAAATGCCCTACAATTGGACAAATGGATTAGATGGGTATTATGGCACGGACCAACTAATCGATGGTTTGATTAACAAACCCATAATTTCCACAAACAATCTTAACGGTTACAAGTTTAACAATGACACAGCTACAACTTTGCAAGAGTTAAGTTATGCAATTCAGTTCGGAAGGGTTGACGAGTTTAAGGCTTTACTTGACATACTAAGTGTGAAATATATTCTGCAGCGCAATGATATCGTAAATAATCTAAACAGAACATTACAGATTGGAAATATTCAAAGTGCTACCTCTTCCATCATGTCGCCCTCCCAGATGAATAGTTTTTTTGCAGAACAGCCGTATCTTAGCCTTGCAAAAACGTTCGGTAATATAGATATTTATGAATACACCGACTCAAAAGTTACCTTGCATGCTGTATCACTTTCCTCTTTGCAACAGAGTAACATTGCTGTTCAAACTAACATTACAATGCAACAAGACTGGAACTTTAATAATAGCGAAACTGGAGATGGTTGGCAAGCCACGGTTTATTCTAATACATCAACAACTCCTTTACAACTGATGCCAGAAAACGGAAACTTGACTGCTTTGCTCTCTAACTCGACTGGCTATTCGGAAAAAATTGAATCGCCATTGCTGCAATCGCAATATGAGAACATTTATACCATTACATCCAAGATAAGCGGCGTAAATACCGCTGACGTGAATATTACAATAGCTCAGTATGGTGAGGATATGACGTTGCTGAATAATACTATCGCTGATGAAGTGAATTATGGCACTTTTTCATGGACCAATACTACATTCAGATTTGAAACGCTCCAAGACGCCAAGTATTTTAGCGTACAGGTATGGTTTGACCTTGATCCAAAATGGGTTCGTAACAACACTTTATCGATTGATGAAATTAACGTTACCGGAACAATGTATTCGTTAAGTGTTACAGGACTTGATAACATTTTGAATGAAACTACTCAAAATCAAGTTGCGACCATTTTAAAGGTTCAAGGAACAACTCCAACAAACATTGTAGCAACCGTAAATGCAATCACACCCTTCATTTTAGCGACCTCTTACGCTCTAGATGATTCCTGGGAAGCCACCGTAAATGGCCAACAAATCAAACCCACGACGCTCTATTTGGGGCTAGCAGGGTTCCAAATCAACCAAACAGGCCAATTTGACATCTCAATCGAGTATAAACCACAGGTATGGTTCAATTATGCTTCAGCTATATCAATAGTCACCCTTGGAGTGCTCTTTGCAGTTTATCTTTATGTTAGCAGTGACAAAATCAAAGGTATTTTCAGAAAAACCAGCACGCAAAAGAGGGAACCTTAAGTGAAGGCAATTTCTGAACACTCGCCAAACGGTTTCCGTCAAAACATATTGCGCCTCTACAAACAAAAGTTTAATTTAATGAACTTAAAACTGAAGCGTGAGCTAAAAAATTGCCATAGCTTCGTCGAGCTTGGCTGTGGTGCTCGATCCCCTGCAGTGGGTCATATTCAAAATATATCTTCTGTTGGAGTCGATAGGTATCTTCCTAGCCTTAAAGCAAACAAAAAACAAGGTTATTTCAAGGATTATATACTTGCAGATTTAACTCATCTCCCGCTAAGAGAGGGCTCTTTTGATTGCGTAGCAGCTTTCGACGTTATCGAACACTTGACGAAGCGTCAAGGCGACCAACTAATCCGTGAAATGGAAAAGGTTTCCTGCAAAAAAGTTATACTCTCAACCCCCAACGGATATAATCCTAAGTGCCATCTTGAAGATAACAATCCTCTGCAAATTCACAAGTGCGGTTGGATAATGAATGAATTTTTAAACAGAGGATACGTCGTTTTTGGCATAGACGGTGTTCTTTCGCTAAGAGGAGAGAGCGCTTCGGCAACAATCAAGCCCGAAATCCTTGGAAGTTTCATCTCTAGATTTTCTGACGCGTTTGTATATAAATTTCCAGCAGTTGCTTTTAATTTGCTGTGCATAAAAAAGTGTTGAAAAACGGTAGTAGTCTGAGGCTCAATCAATAGATGCAAGTTGCCAAGTAATCAAATACTTATCATGTTATTTTTTATTAATCACTAAAACTGTTCAAAGCAGCGGGTTTGTATTTTCTTGTTCAATAAGAAGTCTTTTTAAGCAGACCCTAAGTATAGGAGCTATTCATACTTTGGATGATGGCGGTTCAAACTGTAATGGAAAATTTCCCTCCCAGCCCACTCAATAGAACACAGCTGATAAAAATTCGAGTGAAAGCTATGCGCGCAGGCGTGTGGTTCAGAGCTTTGCCAAGGATTGATAGAGTGCTTGTTGATTTAACGATAAAAGTAGCGGAAAACATACGCAGTACAAATTTAGCTAAATGTATCTTTGCCGTCGTGGGTAAGCTGGAAGGGTTATTGGAAAGCAGTGTCCTGAAGTCATTAAGGTTGATTGGTCGCCCGCTTGCTGAAAAAATCAGTCAAACAGCCCAAAAACTGGGTAATACTTCGGCTAAAAGCTGGGCTAATGACTTGTCGTTTGCGTTTTTCTTGGCAGTAATGCATACAAACAGATGACGCTGTGGAACATTTAATCGGTAATTAACTCGATGTCTAAAAAGGTTTTAGTTACTGGCGGCGCTGGGTTCATAGGCAGTCATGTCGTTGACCGCTTAGTTAATGAAGGCTATCAAGTCAGGGTTCTTGATGACTTATCTACCGGCAAACTCGATAATATTCAGCGCCATTTGAATTCGGGCAAAGTTGAGCTTGTTGAAGGCGACATCCGTGATGTTTCCCTCCTTAAAGAAAGCCTCGACGGTGTCAGCGTTGTCATTCATTTGGCTGCTTTAGTCAGCGTCCCCCTCTCCATTGAGAATCCCACTTTAACTTTTGACATTAACCTCGTGGGAACACTGAATTTGCTTCGTTTAGGCGTTGAAAAGCACGTCGACAGGTTTGTTTTTATTTCAAGCTGCGCCGTCTGCGGCGACCCCGAGTCACTGCCCGTTACCGAACAAACAAAAACAAACCCCATTTCGCCCTACGCCGAGTCAAAGCTCCTAGGCGAACGCTACTGCTTGGGGTTTAGCGAGCGCCAACTGCTAAACGCGGTTGTATTGCGTTTCTTCAACGTTTATGGCCCAAGGCAGACGATGAACGATTACAGCGGAGTAATAACACGCTTCCTAGAACGCTGTAGCCAAAACTTGCCCTTAACAATCTATGGGGACGGTTCACAAACAAGAGATTTCGTTAACGTAAGCGACGTTGCCTCTGCGGTTTTGGCTTCGATGGAAAGCAAAGCAAAGAGCGAAATTTTCAACATTGGCTCCGGCAAGCCAACTGCAATCAACGAGCTAGCTAAGACAATTATAGAGTTGGCTGGCGCAGAATCTGAGATATCTTATGGACAGTCTCGCTCGGGTGACATAAAGGATAGTTACGCGGATATTACTAAAGCTAAAAAACTCTTGGGGTTTGAGCCTAAAGTTTCTTTGAGAGATGGTTTGCAAGCTTTGCTTAACGAAAAAATGGTTGCCAAATAATTATGGACTCTATTGCTCAGTTGTGCATGTAACGATAATGAAAGAACACCTGGGCTATCACAGTCTTTTTAAATCGAAACATCCAATAATTAGCTGAAAATCAAAGTTATCAAGGAAAAAAGAGTAATGGTAAAAACACAGGCGATTCACATTAATTCTTTAGTTCATGCGAAACCATTCATCGTTGTTGGCATACCAGCGTTCAACGAGGAACAGACTATTGCACGCATAGTTTTAGAGGCTCAAAAGTTTGCAGACAAGGTTGTTGTTTGCGATGATGGATCCATAGATTATACCGCAAAAATCGCGGAAAGCCTAGGCGCCGACGTGGTTAGACACGAGAAGAATGGTGGGTACGGTGCCTCTGTCAAGAGCCTTTTCTTGCGTGCCCTTGAGTTGAATGCTGATGTTTTTGTTACTTTAGATGCTGATGGTCAGCATGAGCCCAGCGAGATTCCACAAGTTATAAGGCCCATTGTTGACGGAGAGGCAGATGTGGTGATTGGCAGTCGTTTCTTTGACAAAAAAGGAACTGCAGAAATGCCGCTGTACAGGCAACTCGGCGCTAAACTAATCACTAAAATGGTTAATGGATCAAAAAAGAACGGAGTTACCGACTCTCAAAGCGGCTTTAGAGCTTACAGTCACCTAGCATTGGACCGCCTAAACTTCTTTGAAGATGGCATGGGAGCCAGCGTCGAAATTTTGCTTAAAGCCAGCAAAACAGACTTGCGAATCGTAGAAGTTCCAAGTACCTGCAAATACAACACAGGTGATGTCGATACCTCATCTGAACATCCTGTAACTCATGGAATTGGAGTAGTTTGGTCGCTCATTCGTCTCATCGTTGAAGAAAGACCTCTAGTAATGCTTGGAATCCCCAGTTTATTCTGCTTACTGGCAGGCGTAGGCTTTGGCATATGGATGATGCAGAATTACGCAGTCACGCATATGATCGAAACCAACATTGCGTTGGCTTCAATAGCCTTTATTCTAATTGGCTTCTTCATGCTCTCTACAGCCATAACTCTATATGCAATAGCTAGAATGTCAGAGAAATTCAGCAAATAATTAAGAGGAATACCCTATAAGCAAAAAAATATTAGTGACAGGTGGTTTGGGCTTTATCGGCTCAAATTTAGTTCGAGAATTAGAAAACCGTGGATACGATACATGGGCATGCGACCTAATGCATTCAGAGCGAGACAAATACGTTCGCTGTGACGTCAGCAAATTTAGCCAAGTAGAATGTATGTTTATGGCGCACAATTTCGATTACGTTTACCACGCCGCAGCCGAATACGGTAGATGGAATGGCGAAGACTACTACGAAAACCTCTGGGCAACAAACGCTATTGGAACAAAAAATATTCTGCGTGTTCAAGAAAAGAAAAAGTTCAGGATGATTTTCTTTGGAAGCGCCGAAGTCTACGGAGATTACGATGGCGTTATGAGCGAAGACGTAATGGACAAAATTCCAATAAAGCAGATGAACGATTACGCAATCTCTAAATGGGTTAACGAAATGCAAATACTAAATTCTGCAGCCATGTTTGGAACCGAATCCGTTAGAATGCGACTATTCAACGTCTACGGTATCGGTGAACATTATACCCCGTACCGTGGTTGGATACCTAAATTCATCTACAAAGCCATGCATGACGAACCATACACCGTCTATTTAGAACACAAACGCACCCTCGAATACGTTGAAGACCTCTGCAGAGCCTTCGCTAACATAATGGATAACTTCAAACCCGGAGAAATCTACAACTTCGGCGGAGAAACCAATTACGACATCAAATACGTCTCCGATCTAATTCTGAAAAACCTCGACAAAGACGACTCCAAAGTCACATACAAAGAAGGAGAACCATTCACAACTAAAATAAAGACTCCGGATGCAGCGAAAGCAAGGCGAGATTTGAATTTCAAATTAACCATTCAGCCAGAAGAGGGTATGCGTAGAACAGTGGAATGGTTCAAGAAACTCTACGGAAAACAAAGTGCATAAACGAGGCGAAGCTTGAAATGAACAAGAAAGTGCAAGATGCTTTCGATGGAAAAACTGTGCTTGTAACAGGTGGAGCAGGCGCAATCGGCTCCAACTTGGTAAAAACCTTAAACGGCTTGGGAACAAAGAAAATCACAATCATCGATGACTTGTCGTCATCCTATGAGTGGAACATACCTGTAAGTCCAAAAATCACTTTCATAAGGGGCAATATTCTTGATGACGAAAAACTCAAATGGGGATTCAAAGAGAAACCCCAAATCGTTTATCACTTGGCAGCCCATTTTGCGAACCAAAACTCAGTAGATAACCCCGAAACCGACTTAATGGTCAATGGAATGGGGACCCTGAAGGTTCTAGAGCATGCCCATCTAGTCGGCGTTGAACGCTTTATCTATGCGTCCTCCGGATGCGGAATATACGGTGCAGATTCAAAAATGCCCTTCGAAGAACACGATGTATCAATGAAACTTTGCACTCCTTATCAAGTAACCAAAATGCTCGGCGAACTCTACACAAACTACTATTATAACTTGTACCATCTTCCAATAGTTAACGCTCGCTTCTTCAATTCTTATGGACCGGGAGAAGTTCCAGGAAAATACAGAAATGTCATCCCAAACTTCTTCTACTGGTCAATAAACAAGCAACCCCTGCCAATTACAGGCACAGGGGACGAAACACGCGATTTCACTTTTGTAGGCGACATCATTAAAGGGTTGTTAGCAATGGCATACTATAAGGAAGCAATCGGCGAAGCATTCAACCTAGCAACGTCCAGAGAAATCCGAATCGGCGACCTCGCACAATGGATTAACGAAATAGCCGAAAACAAAGCTGGAATAATTTTCACAGAAAGACGTGATTGGGACAAGAAAAACAGGCTCCTAGCATCGATTGAAAAAGCAAGAAAAGTTCTCGGATACAACCCATGCATGGATTTCAAAGAAGGTCTAAAGCAAGTTAACACCTGGTTTGTTGAAAACTGGGAAAACATTGGCGCGTCATACAAAAAGTAAAAGCAAAAAGACTGATTGAGTTAGAACAGTTTTGTGCGGCATATTCGGAATAGTAACTGGTGAAAACCTAAAGCTTTCCCCCAAAGAGCTTATGCAAATCATAAACAGCATATTCAAGCTGTCAGAATCTCGCGGTAAAGAAGCGTCAGGTTTAGCTGTTAGATTCAATGATTCAATCTATGTTCTTAAGGAACCAATCACATCATCGAAACTAGTTAAGACTGCAAAATACAAGGAATTATTCAATCAAACCCTGAAGACTCAAGGGTACACTGGAAATCAACTGCAGGCGCCAATTTTAATTCTGGGGCATTCGCGCCTACAAACAAACGGGCAAAGCGAAATCAACACAAACAATCAACCAGTCGTTAAAGACGGCGCCGTTGGAATCCATAACGGAATCATCGTTAATGACGGAAAATTGTGGCAATCATTTTCAGATCTTAAGAAGAAATATGATGTAGACACTGAGGTATTTCTCAGTCTTCTGCAGATGTTTAGGAATCAAGGCAAATCAGTGATTGAAGCAGTCAGGCTTGTTTTTGAGCATATTGAAGGTTCAGCCTCGGTGGCGGTTCAATTTGATGATGTTAATAATCTTGTGCTTGCATCAAACACAGGTTCGCTCTATATGGCTTTAAGCAGAAGTAATAAGATTCTGGTATTTGCTTCTGAAAAATACATTCTTCAAGAGGTTCTTGACAAGAAATTCCTTAGAAGTTTATTCGCTGACCAGTCAATAACACAAGTTAAAGCAGGTCAAGGTTATCTTTTTGATCTGAACCTAATAAAAAAGCAAATGTTCCCATTAAAAGAACTTTCATTTGATAATACTACTTGTGACCCATTAAAATCAAAGGCTAAAATCTTTGAACTCTACGACCAACAAACTCCACAGCTTCCGGACCCAAGCCAATACCTCTTACGCGAAGACATTAAACAAACAATGATTCATAACTGGGAAGTACTCTATTCAAACGAAAATGCTTTGAAAAGATGTACCCGGTGCCTCTTGCCTGAAACAATGCCCTATATAAGTTTTGACGAAGAAGGTGTATGCAGTTACTGCAGAGACTACGAAACCCGCGGCAACTACCTAAAAGGTGAGAAAGCGCTTGATGAATTTATTTCTCAATATCGGAACAATTCAGGCGAACCAGATGTTCTCATTGGCTTCAGCGGTGGACGCGACAGTGCATATGGATTGGATTACATTAAAAATACTCTAGGTTTGCATCCCATAACCTTCACATACGATTGGGGAATGGTAAACGACCTTGCACGTAGAAACCAAGCGAGAGTAGTCGGTAAGCTAGGCATTGAACATATAGTAATATCGGCGGACATTCGGGCGAAAAGGGCAAACATCCGGAAGAACCTTAAAGCATGGCTGAAAAAGCCTGATTTAGGTATGGTTCCTATACTTATGGCTGGAGATAAACAATTCTACTACTACTTCCATAAAGTTCGAAAGCAAACTGGAATCAAGCTGTTCATTTTCTGCGGTGGCTATGAAGGCGAAGAAGGAACAGGACTTTTCAAGTATGGGTTCTGTAACGTTACAACTCAGGGTAATAAGAATGCATTAAAAAGGATGACTGGCATCTCCAGAAAAAATAAATTAAAAATAATGTATTATTACTTGAAACAATTCATCAGTAACCCAGCGTACATCAACAAATCAATAATCGACACCTTGTTCGCTTACTACTCATCTTACGTTTTAAAAGACGATTATCTGTATCTCTTCCACTATTTGGATTGGGACGAAAACACAATCGTAAATACCATAATTGAGAAGTTCAACTGGGAAAAAGAAACCGACACAATAGCAACATGGCGCACAGACGACGGCACAGCAGCATTCTACAACTACATCTACATGACAATGGCTGGATTTACAGAATTCGACATTTTTAGAAGCCATCAAATACGCGAAGGAAAACTAACTAGAGAACAAGCATATGAAATAATTAAGGAAGAAAACAAGCCGCGGTTCAAATCTATCGAATGGTATGGGCAAGCAATTGATGTTGACATGAACAAAGCCGTTGAAATTATTAATGCTGCTCCAAAACGCTATCACAGAGAATAGACTGAGACTTTAAGGCATTGAATGTTCTCATATTAGGCGAATATTTCCCTCCTGATATAGGTGGTGCTGCAACAAGGTCAAGCAATGTTGCTAAAGGTCTTTCCTTAAACGGTTGTAACGTAACAGTTGTCACAGCTTTCCCACATTACCCCACCGGAAAGATTCCAAAAAAGTACAAGTATAAACCTCTTGAAGTCGAGCACGTCGAAAAAACCAAAGTTATTCGAACCTTTGTTCTTCCGCTGGAATCCAAGGGACTGTTTAAACGTTTACTCGTTTTCTTGTCATTTATCGTCTCTTCTCTGTTTGCCTTACCTTTTATCGGAAAAATCGATGTGGTATGGGCGGCAAATCCTGATATATTTGTGCTGGTGCCAGGTATCGCTTATGGGATGATTAAAAGAAAGCCACTAGTTTCAAACGTTGACGATTTAATAATTGAGGATTTATATGACCTATCTTTAGTTGAAAGAGGCTCTACAATTTCAAAATTAACTGAATTCTGCGCAAGAGTGCTTTTCGCTAAAGTAAAATATGCTACCCCAATTAGTCCAGGTTACATATCAACCATAGCTAAATATGGTGTGAACGAACGGAGAATTGAAGTAGTTAGAGGCGGAGTGGACTTAGACATTTTCAAGCCTCAGTCTAAACATAAAACTGGAGAGAAATTCATAGTTTTGTATTCAGGCGGTTTTTCCATTGCATACGATTTTGAGCAAATATTTCAAGCAGCCAAAATACTTGAGAAAAGTGATCCAAACGTTGAATTCATTATTCAGGGTAAAGGTGAACTATTGCCTTCAATGCAATTAAGAGTAACTGAGTTAAAACTAAAAAACATAAAAATCATCGATAAACTTCTGACCAGGGAAGCAGTTGGGCAGTTCTTGGGCACAGCTGACGTTCTAGTTTTACCTCTAGCCAAATTTAAAACTCCTTACCGTGGAATGTCATCCAAGTTGTATGAATATCAGGCTGTAGCCAGACCAATCATTTGTTGTAGCAATGGTATTCCTCTTTCTTACGTGACGGAGACAAAATCTGGAATAGCAATCTCTCCTGGAGATTATGAATCCTTAGCCAAAGCAGTACTTTTTCTAAAGCAGAATCCAAATTTAGCATTTAAAATGGGGGAAAGTGGTCGGCAATTTGTTGAATATCGAGCTTCCATTAAAGCCATTGGCTGTTTGTTGAAGACGATTTTTGAGAAATTAGTAGTGAATAATTAGTGTATTTTCATAATAAAAGCAATTTGATCATAAATTTTGGTTTTTAAACTTGACCTTTCAAAAATTAGAAATGCCAACTGTTAGCATTATTGTTTTAAATTATAATGGGTTAAAATATCTTGATGATTGTTTTAATTCGTTAGCCAAAATATCTTATCCAAAAAATAAGACAGAGATAATAATGGTTGATAATGCTTCTTCCGACAGTTCAGTAACATATGTTTCAAAAAAGTATCCTTGGGTCAGCATTTTGAAACTAGACAAAAATTATGGCTTTACTGGTGGTAATAACGCAGGAGTCAAAAAAGCCAAATGTGAATACGTTGTTTTGCTTAACAATGACGTTATGGTTGACGAAAATTGGCTAATCGAACTTGTCAAAGAAGCTATGTTTAAAAAGAATACTATACTCACAAGTAAATCATTGTTTATGGCAAAACGTGAAATAATAGATCATGTTGGCTCGAAAGCAACAATTATAGGTCGCAGTTTTTGTGTGAATTTTGGCAGAAAAGATAATAATCTGGAAAAAAAACCAAAATATGTAATACAACCTTATGGAGCAAGTATGCTCGTCAATAAAGAGGTTTTCAGTAGTCTTGGAGGATTCGACGAAGACTACGGGACGTCCCTTGAGGATACTGATTTAGGTTTAAGAGCTTGGCTATATGGTTATCAAATAGAATATGTTCCTACTTCTGTTATTTACCATGTTGGCGGTGGGACAGGCGGTTGGGGGAACCAAATTTCGGATTTAATGATTTTTCACGTAACAAAAAATTCATATTTAAACATAATTAAAAACTTTGACTTGTCTCACGCAATTCAAGGGTTGATAATTTCTTTTTTATATTATGCCTTTTCCGGAATATCCTCAATTATTGGTAATCGCAAAAGCGGACTTATTCCAGTAATACAAGCCCATTTTTGGATAGCTAAAAATTTCACACTAATCTTGAGAAAAAGAAGAGAAATGCAAAACAAAAGAATAATGCCTTATAGCATTCTGTTCAATTCAAACTTTTTTGCGACTCTACCTGAAATGATAGAAGAATATCGTCAAATTCAAAGATTCTATGCTGTTAACTATGCCTAATAAAACAGTTTCAGTGATTGTTCTAAATTGGAATGGAAAACGCTTCTTAGCAAAGTGTGTGAGTTCCTTATTGAATCAGACTTATGCGCAATATGAAGTGTTACTTGTTGATAACGGGTCAACTGACGATAGTCTTGATTTTGTTGAAGCCCGTTTCGGGAAATCTCCAAAACTTAGAGTAATAGCTTTCAAGACAAACTATGGTTTTTCAAAAGGAAATAATCTCGCTATGAAACTGGCGAATACTGATTATATAATTATTTTAAATAATGACACAGAAGTTCAATGTGATTTTATCGAAAAACTTGTCGAAGTTGTAGATATTAATTCCGAAGTTGGAAGCGTTGGTAGCAAAATTTTATTTAATAATAATAAAATTTGGTTTAGCCAAAAATTCACTAACAGAGGTTTCATTGTACCTTATTTTCTTCAATCATTAATGAGTAAAAAAATTGAAGAACTATCGCACTCTTCTACTTTTAATTTGTCAAATTCTGGTTGCGCAGTTCTTTATAGGAAAAAACTGATCGATAAAATTGGCGGTTTTGATGAAGATTTCTGGTCAAATTGGGAAGACTGGGATTTGGGGTATCGAATAAATCTGGCCGGCTTTAAATCAATATGCATCCCCAACCCCTTAGTTTATCACGTTGGAGCGGGCTCTGAAGGTTCTTCCCCTGAACGTTTTGTTCGTATTTATAGAAACGAACTTTTTACATATTTTAAAAACTACGAAACCAAAAACTTGTTTTTCCGTTTTCCCTTTATTTTATTTCTGCTTCAGCCCATTTACCACATGGTCTGGTTTGTTCAAAGGATATTAACCCGCTCAACTGAGCTTTACAAAGGTAGGGAGCTTGATTATTTTATATCTCAACCAAAAGCGCTTCTCTATTTTCTTAAGCAACTTAAAAATATTATTAAGAAAAGATATACAGTCCAAAAATTGAGAAAAATTTCTGATAAAAAAATCTTTGCGAATACTCAGCGGGATGATATCCTTTAAAGGACTTGGATCAAAACTTTTCATGTTTGATCCATTATTTTTTCGAGGTTATTTGATATAACTAAAGTATTTGAAAAATGGCCATTAGTTTCTGTAATTATTCTAAATTATAATGGCAAGAATTTTTTAAATGAGTGCTTAAGCTCAGTTTTGAATAGTAGTTATCCCAGCTTCGAAGTCATATTGATTGATAACGCTTCTACCGATGACAGCATTAAGCTTGCAAAAGAAAAATATGGGCGTTCGCCCGCCCTCATAATTATAAAAAACTGTGCCAACATGGGTTTTGCTGCCGGAAACAATGTTGGAACGACATACGCTAAAGGAAAATATGTTTTGTTCCTTAATAATGACACTGTAGTCGAACCTAACTGGCTTATTGAGCTAGTTAGCGTCATGGAAAGTGATGCTAAAATTGGTGCAGCTCAAAGTAAATTGCTTTCCCTTGCGGACAAAAAAACTATCGACTCGGCAGGTGACTTCGTAGATTATTATGGGCTTTCGTTTCAAAGGGGTTGGGGTGAAGAGGACAGAGGCCAATATAATCGGGTTGAAGAAATTTTCAGCGCTAGAGGTGCTGCATTTATTGTTAGGAACAAAATCTTATCTGAGATAGGTGCATTTGACCCTGATTTTTTTTTCTGCTACGAAGATATAGATTTATCCTGGCGAATAAGGCTCAATGGACATAAAATCGTCTTTGTTCCAAAATCAATTGTCTATCATATAGGAAGCGGATCCATTATTAACTCTTCAACGAATGTGTTCCACATTGAAAAGAACCGGTTCTTTACTGTGCTAAAGAATAATCGACTTTCTTTTCTGGTAAGATTTAATTCGTTGTCCTTCACCTTAGGTGAGATAATGGGTGACTTAATGCTTAAACGACCATCGTTTTTGTATGCTCGAACAAAAGCGGTCTTTTGGGTATTAACTAATTTCAAGGGAATTTGGTGTAAGAGACAAATAATTCAGAGGAACATCAAAAAGATTGACAGTAAAATGATTAATAACTGCATGTTAGAAACTAATTTGAAGCTCTTGCTTCAACTATTCTTGGCTCAAATACAACTTGGCGAAAAACAGGCAACAAGAAACTACTTCGACTCATGCATGAAAAACCGGTCCAATGTGTGATTATTTAAGTGATTAAGAATATTGGATCATTAGGTCGAAACTTAGTTGGTCTTATCAGCTCCTTGATAGTTGGATCAAGCGTTTTTTATGTTTTAGATTTCCCATTCTTTGAAAAATTTATTTTCGCTCTTATATTTTCTGCAATTACTTTTCTTCTTTATAAATTCATAATAGAAAAAAATAATGTTGAATCTACCACTATCGAGGCGACAAATAACAATTCTAATTTGAAAGATTTACTTTTTATCACACTTACAGCTTTTTCAATTATTGCAGTAATTTTAATTCCCTCCTTCAGCAACAATCAATATTTTGACTGGTATAGCATACCTTTTGTTAACTGGGTAAGGCTCATTTCAGCAGTTTTTCTTACAACGTTTGCTCCGGGTTACGTCATTTTACACTTTATAGATCGAAGAAATCAACTTAAAGGAGTGGAAGTGCTTATTTTCTCCTATCTTATCAGTATTTTCTTCATTCCGCTTCTAAGCTATGTTACAATCCTTCTAGGCTTAAGCCTGGGTGAATTTGTAATACCCTTGCAACTTGGATTTAATTTGATTCTTCTCTCTGCATTCATTGTTCATATTGGCAAACATAGACTTAAAAATATGGATAAAAAAGTCAAAATGCCATTAAGTAGGCATTCTGCTTACATCATATCCATTCTTTTTTTCATCACCCTCTTTGTATTGGTTAGCGAATGGTGTATCCGCAATTATACTTTCTTAGCTCCAGTAACTGATTTTGGGGAACATCTTAGCAACGCTTTGCGACTTTTAGATGGGAAATTTGTTTTTCAAATAAGCTCTTATGATCCAGAACTTTGGTTCCATCTTTATCTTGGATCATTTTTTAATCTCTCGGGTTTTCCTTCAATAAATGCTTACGCGGCTCTTACGCCTTTAGTTATAGTCCCTTATCTAGCCGTATTTGCAATGACATCGGCCTTCTTTGGGGGAGAGAACAAGAAAATACCGATTGTTGCAACCTTTTTCGCTTTACTGAGTGGCTTTGGCTGGATGTATATGATATCTCTAAGAACTAACTTACCCTCTACAACTGATTTGTTAAATACTCTTCAAACAGGGGCTCTTAAAACATACGATACTTTTCCCACTTTTCCAAACGAACCTGTACCCGTATATATCATCGGTTTACCGATTTTATTCATGCTGCTGTTTTTGGTCGTTAACCATAAACTTTCAGGACCTACGCGATTTTCATTGTTCTCGATTTTAGTGGCAATTGACTTTATGGCTCATGGTGGCGCTGAGCTAGTATTTTTCGCGCCAATTTTCTTTATTTTAGCTTTATTTTCCAACCCTGAATTTACTTCTTCTATGAAGAAATTATCCTTATCTATACTTTTAGGCTCTGTTATAGCTGTCGGTTTACTTCTCTTAGGGAAATTTTTTGTTTTTAATCCATTTGACGCTTCGGGCTTTATCACCATTCTCATGTATTTGGTAATTTTTACAGCAGTAGTTACCTATGTGGCTTTGCAATGTAGAAAATGGGTCATCACAGCTATTTCCCATATTATCTCCACTATTAAAAATAATACACATAAAAAAATAGAGATTTTAATTATTCAAGGTTCCAAGTTCAAAAAGGCTATTATATTTGGTTTGGTAACGCTGATAATTTACTTGTACGGTCTAAGCTTCATTATTTGGAGCCAGATATTTCCCCAATTTAGTGCTGATGAAGTAGTGGGCTATTATACTCCCTTATACTTTATTCCCATGAGGTTAGGCGTATGTGGCTTATTGGTATTAGCATATATAATATTTCTATTATTCGAAAATAAGAAGTTAAAACGTGAAGAAGCGCTCATCTTGATTTTGATTATGGCTCCGATACTTTTTGAAAACATAATTAATTACGTATTGAGTGACCCTATCAAGCTTAGCTTGGTCAGGTTTTGGTTTTATATCCCGACATTTGTAGGGGTACTGGCTGCTGTAGCATTAGTAAGATTTACTTCGAGTTTAGAAAAACTTAATTTGCAAAAGAAAGTTCGTAGCATTCGTCTTACATTGAATCCAAGATTGTTAGTTGGCGTTTTATTATTGCTTATAATTATTTTTGGTGTCTTCTCTTCACTATTAAATATTGAGCGTCTTACGCTTTTGGGAAATAATTCTTCTCACTTATCAAACAATGAGCTCGATGCGCTTGACTATATTCGTGCAAATAGCTCTTTAAATCTGAATACTTCCATCGTTACTTTGTCAGATATTTCATATCAAATTTTACAACGTTTTGGTGAAGTATGGCAGCCTCAGATTGCAGGTTCATCGTTGCTATTCAGTTTACGAAGTCCGGAATCTGTTCTTTCCATTTTGGGCCAATCTAGAGTAGAATTTGTCTATATGGCTCAACGCGACTTTTCTGAACTAGCAAGTATCCCGGATAGTTATATGGCTCGTCTTTTGGATTTCTTACCTATTGTCTTCAAAAACGAGGATGTTACTATTTATGAAGTGCCTGCCAATATCTCTCTTGTCACCCCTAACTCTATGACTGAACCCAACCCGTTATTATCAACAAAAAATACGGATTTATCTGCTAATGATGTTAATTCTGGAAATTCGAGTGGATTTACATATCTCTCTAATTACGGTTGCTTTTTTGGCAATGCCACATTTTCGGGAGATGTTAGTGTCACTTCCTATTTTTTTGGTTTGAATGCATCAATGAAAGTCAAACAAATTGACTTATCACAGACAACGATCAGCTCGGAACATAAAATAAGTAGCTTGGATCTCTGTAACGTTTCAATTATTGGTTTAGACTCTAACAATTCTGTAATTTCAACTTTGACCACAACTGCCGCTGAAACGCTTACAAACACACAAGGATCAATTACGTCCTTCAGCTTTCCTGAGGATTACAATCTAACTATGACACTTACCAATAATGAATCCCTTAACCTTACCCTAAAGAATAATGTTGACGGCACAATTTTTTACGTAACCGCTCTAGGTGGAAGCTTGAATTTTCTCGATGTTTCTTCAACCTTTGTTATGTTTAAAGCCCCATTAATCGTTACAAATGGCGTTACAAGTTTTAGCGGAAATGTCTACATAAAAAATAACCAAGCTATTTTTGAAAACCTCTTTCCTATTTCGCCTCTCACAATAAATGGTTACTCAAGTTTCAAAATAGACTTCTCAGATATCCCAAGTTTTATTTCAGATTTTTCATACAATGGAACCTATACAGTCCCCCCATCTGCCGCTAAACTCAATTGGAATAATTTAGCCAGTGTTCCTTGGGGCAGCGTTTTTACCTCCCCGTTCCATATCGTTTTGATCTTAGGTATAATTGGTATAGTTTTTGTTTTCATAAGAAAGAGACAAATAATACCTAAAACTATTGAGTCAAAAACCAATTAAGCAACTATTATTTACGCTTAAGGCAATTTGTCGAAATCCTTTCGAGTGAATTAATATGAGTGCAGAATCATTGATTACAGAAAAAGTGCTACTAATCTCTTATACGAAATGGGATGTAATTGATTTACTGCCTTTATTGGAAAAGTCTCAACTGAATGGGAGTGTACTCACTGTAATGGGTGTTGATTTCGATTCTTGGATTGAATTAAGGAAAAGAAATATTCAATATAGAACACCTTCATTCTATTTCGATAAGACAAGATGTTCGGAAATAGATTCCGAGGCTTTACGCCTAGCAAAAAGCTGGTATAAGCCTGTCGAAGATAAAATAACGTTTAATGGAATAAATCTTGGGGAAATGGCAGAATATGATTTTATCTTCATTTTTATGGATACTTTACGAAGTATCGAGATAGCTAAATCTTTAATTGAAAATGAAAATCCAGACGAGATTTGGTTGCCCAAGAATATTCCTTTACGTAATCCCAGCGCTGTTCGATATGAGGCTTTGGTTAAGGCGATAAATGCTGTGGCAAAATTTAAAGGCATTTCTGTTTGCTTCAACACCTCTGATTCCTCGTTTGGAATTGGCGCCGAAGACTCTTTCTTAAGAAAAACTGCTTCTAACGCTCTTAATGAACTTAGGAAAATAAGCTTAAAAACTAAAAGTCTCACATATAGAAGCAAAATAGCGCTAATTGATGTTCCTACTCAAATCTCACTCTCAATTAAGAAACAGTTAAAGATAGATCAATCTATTATCGAATTAAGTGCTCCAACTCTTGTTAGTTATGGAAAGGTCTCAGATAACAATTCTTTTCGGCCTGAGGAGTTATTCAAAGAATTTAGTTCAGAATTTGAAGAAAACTTGATTTACCATGGGGTTTCTCTTATCGAGATTCTTGGAGAAAGATTCTTGCAGTTTTTTTCCCATACTTTACCGATGTTAATTAACTGCGTAGTTGGAACCGAGAAATTCATTTCAAACGCTCGACCTAAATTGGTTGTGACCATGTGCGATACACCGCCAATATACCGAACAATAGCAAGAGTTTGTAAAATGAACCACATTCCATCACTCGTTATCCAACATGGAGCTACAGCCGGGGATATGAACGGTTTTCATGTTATGCCAATAGAGGCCGATAAGCAGGCCGTGTGGGGTGTTATCAGTAAAGAATGGGCTGTCAAAAGAGGGAAGCTTCCAGAAACGCAAGTAATTACTGGCAATCCACGATACGATTCAATAGTGACTGGGAAAATCCAGGAAAAAGAGCATCTTAAAGTCTACAATCAATTAGGATTAAACCGCCAAAAAGGAATAATAGTTATCGCAACTTCGTGGTATGCAGGAATCTCTTCTTGCTTTACACCAGAAGAAGTTGAAGACTTTATTTCGAAAACCCTAGAAGCGCTGAAGGAGTTCCCAGAAAAACAAGTGGTAGTAAAACTTCATCCCGGAAATTATGAAACATACCAGGAAATAACACAGAAAATTAGCGATGAATTGAAAATGAATGTTTTTGTGACTAGGCATTTTCTCTGGGAGTTGTTAGACATGTGCGATCTTTTAATTACGCATTCATCAACTGTGGGCTTGGAAGCGATGTTGTTTAACAAACCAGTTATAACATTTTATTCGAAAGAAATTTCGTCCTTAGTCCCATATGACAAGACTGCATCGGTAATTAAAGTGAATGAAGCCCGTGAACTCGTTTCCGCAATTAAAAATGCTCTTTACGACAGAAAATTTCAGATGGAACTTGAAAAAGCAAGAAGCCAATTTATTTACGAATATACATACAAGCAGGATGGTAAAGCCTCTCGAAGAGTTGCCGACTTAATGGAAGAAATGATAAACGACAGTCCATCGAGATATCCCTTAAAACAAAAATCTAATAACCACAAACATGGTAACAAGGTGTCGGAATAAAATTGATCGATACGCTCACATCAAATCAAACATCAACAAGGAACCATGGGAAAGCCGACCAATCATTTTATGGCAATAGAGTTAGATCCAATATCAGCAAAATGTATGAGAAGATATTTCCTACGCGTGCTTATCCAATAAGGCAGGCTTTGTCCGGTTGCCAAAGTATCTTGGACATAGGATGTGGACCAGGTGATCTAATGGCTGAGTTAAACAAGGAAGGGTTTTATGCAGTGGGCATCGACTTGTTTAAGCCATATTTGAGACTATCAAAAGAAAAAAATGTTTACACTGAGCTTGTAATGGGAGATATTGAGACTTTAGAGTTTAAACCCAAATCCTTTGATGCGGTAATGGCAATAGGAATAATTGAACATTTAGAAAAAAACAAAGGCACATTATTAATAAATAAAATGAAAAAATGGGCTAGAAAGAGAGTTTTGTTGATAACACCTAATGGGTATGTTACGCAGCATGTGTATGATGAGAACCCGTTTCAAATACATAAGAGCGGTTGGACAACAAAAGAATTGAAAGCTTTTGGTTTTAGAGCGCACGGTATGGGCGGGCTTTATTTTCTTAAAGGAGAGAAAGCAGAAGTGCGATTTAAGCCCAAGATTCTGTGGGAGGTATTCTCAGAAATCACTCAAAAAATAACATACTGGTATCCAAACTCTGCGTTTGAATTATTATGTGTTAAAACTCTAACTTGTGAAGATCTATGGTTAGTCACATAATTAAATTGATAATTGTGATTTGAGAGTAGGTTTTAACAGTAGGAAAGGATAAAATCTTTCATTTCAATGGGTCAATATATATTTAGCACGGACAAATAGAATTACACGGTAATTAGCTTGGATTGGAAAAACAAGAGCATATTAATAACTGGCGGCACTGGCTCTTTCGGTAAAAAATTTATCCAAATAATGTTAAAAGAATTTCACCCAAAAAAGATCATTATTTTCAGTCGCGATGAACTTAAACAACATGAAATGCGATTACATGGATTTGACGATCCTGCTTTAAGGTATTTTATTGGTGACGTGCGTGATGCCTCGCGTTTAAGGCGAGCGATGAGAGAAGTCGATGTTGTAGTTCATGCGGCAGCTCTAAAGCAGGTCCCGGCTTGTGAATACAATCCTATTGAAGCTGTTCTGACTAACGTCATGGGCGCAAGAAATGTTATTGAGGCCGCGCTAGATGCTGATGTCGAGAAAGTCATCGCACTCAGTACAGATAAAGCCGTAAATCCAGTAAACTTGTATGGTGCAACTAAATTAGTTGCGGAGAAGCTATTTGTCCAAGCAAACTCTTATAGTGGAACTAAGCCAACCAGATTTGCTTGTGTTCGCTACGGTAATGTTGTTGGAAGTAGAGGTAGTGTTATTCCTCTTTTTATGGATCAACGGAAAGAGGGTAAAATTACTATCACCGACTCTCGTATGACTAGATTCTGGATAACTCTAGATCAAGGTGTGCATTTCGTCGCTCGTTGCATAGAGCAAATACACGGTGGCGAAGTGTTTGTACCAAAGATTCCAAGCATGAATATCACTGATCTGGCAAAAGCTGTTGCTCCGAATTGTGAAGTATCGTTAATTGGGATTAGACCTGGGGAAAAACTTCATGAAGTTCTGATGGGCGAAGATGAATCATGGCATTCAGTTGAGCTGAATGATATGTTTGTTATTAAGCCACTTCATACCTGGTGGAACTCTGAAAATTGGCCAGATGGAAAGAAACTGCCTGAAGGTTTTAGGTATTCGAGTGACGCAAACCCTTCAAAACTTTCAATCAAAGATTTGCAGAAAATAATATGCTAATTTAATGTTGGAAGTTAAGAAAGTGACAAATATTTTGCCCTATGGGAGACAATGGATTGATAAATCAGACATTCAAGCAGTTGTTAGAGTCTTACGTTCAGATTGGCTAACGACTGGACCTATGGTTGAGACTTTTGAGAAAGTGATCGCTGAATTTGTTGGTGCCAAATACGCTGTTGCTCTTTCAAGTGGTACCGCAGCTTTACATGCTGCAATGTATGCAGCGGGAATATGCAAAGGTGATCAAGTTCTTGTGCCTCCCATGACGTTTGTGGCTACTGCAAACGCCGTTGTTTTTCAAGGTGGAACTCCTTCTTTTGTGGATGTTGAATCGGAAACTTTGCTTGCAGATTCATCTAAAATCGTTGAAAAAATCTGTTATAATACAAAAGCAATTGCAGTTGTAGATTATGCAGGACAGCCTTGTGACTACGATTCGTTACGAGATATTGCTAAAAATAAGCGTTTGATCTTAATTGAGGATGCCTGTCACTCTTTGGGCGCAAAATATAAGGGTGAAAAGGTTGGCTCGTTAGCTGATCTTACCATTTTCAGTTTTCACCCAGTTAAGCATATTACAACAGGCGAAGGCGGGATGGTAGTAACTGATAATGCTGAGTTTGCCGAAAAAATGCGGCGGTTTCGTAATCATGGAATCGCGACGGATTATAGGCAAAGAGCGGAAAAAGGCACATGGTTTTATGAAATGTTAGACCTTGGTTATAATTACCGTTTGACGGATATTCAATGTGCTTTGGGTGTTAGTCAATTGCAAAAGCTTCCAAGGTGGATTATGCGAAGGCGAGAGATTGCCAAGAGATACGATGACGCGTTTGCTGGTAATCCTTACGTTAAGCCACTCGAGACTAGAAGTAACGCTTTTCATGCTTACCATTTATACGTTATTCAGCTAATCCTCGAAAAATTGAAGGTTAGTAAGAATGAAGTTTTTACTTTCCTACGGAATGCCGGAATTGGTGTTAATGTTCATTATATTCCCGTTCATTTGCATCCATTCTATCGTCAGACTTTTGGCACTTCAATGGGTTTATGTCCTGTTGCGGAAGCTGCTTATGAGCGAATTTTGTCTCTTCCTATTTTCCCTGGCATGACGGACGAAGATGTGTCCAAAGTAATTGGTGCGATTGATAGTATAAGCGGTTTTTCAGTATGAGTGTTATAGCCATTATTCAAGCTCGTATGGGTAGCACGAGATTACCTGGTAAAGTTCTTATGGATATTTTTGGAGCGAGTATGTTGAGTCGTGTGGTTAATCGGTCGAAACAAGCTAAGTTGTTAAGTCAAATAGTCGTTGCTACTAGCCATAAGTCTACTGATGATGCAGTTGTTAGAGAGGCTGATAGATTAGGTGTTTTGTCTTTTAGGGGAAGCGAGAATGATGTTTTGGATCGTTATTATAAAGCTGCTCAGTCGTTTGACGCTGATGTGGTAGTTAGGATAACATCTGATTGTCCTCTTATTGACCCCACAATTATCGATAAAGTAATAGCGGCTTTTTTGGATTCTAATCCTGACTACGCGAGTAATGCCCTAGTAAGAACATATCCTCGAGGTTTAGATGTGGAAGCGTTTACCCTGTCTGCATTAACAAAAGCTTGGCAGCAAGCAAGTAAGCCGTATGAGAGAATTCATGTTACTCCTTACATCTATGAGAATCCTACTATCTTTAAGCTGTTATCAGTAAGCGATTCACATGACTATAGCAATTACCGGTGGACCGTGGATACCCCTGAAGATTTGGAGTTCGTGAGAAGGATATATGAGCGACTTGAAAATAAAATCTCGTTTAGTTGGTATGACGTATTAACTTTATGCGAGAAAGACCCTACTTTGAAAAAAATAAATAGTCATATCGAACAGAAAAAAACAGCATTTGGATAACAATTAATGGTGTTAGAAATGGTCCAGATTAAGTTGTTACAGTTAAAGGAGTTGCATCTTGAAAAAATTAGAGTATGGCGCATGTCTAATGAAGTTACCAGTTACATGTATACTGATCCGAATATTACACCTGAAGAACAAAAGCAATGGTTTGAAAGAGTAAGATTAGATCAAACTAAGAAGTTTTGGGTGGTTAATGTAGATGACCTAAAAGTTGGCTTGGTTTCGCTTTATGATATTGACCAGGTTAATGAACGTTGTTTCTGGGCATATTACTTAGCGGATCCTTCAGTAAGAGGAAAAGGTGTGGGCGGGGCCATTGAACTCAACATTCTTAGATACGTTTTTGGTGTTATGAATTTGAATAAGCTCTGTTGCGAAGTTTTGGCTTCTAACGAGAAGGTTGTTGAAATTCATAAAAAGTTTGGCTCAAAAGTTGAAGGGATATTTAGAGAGCACATTTGTAAAAATGGTGTTTTTCTTGATGTCGTAAGATTGGGCATTTTGAAATCTGAATGGAAAAATGACGTCAAAGATAAATTTATTATTCCAGAAATAGAAATTGAACAAGGGCCTTGATTTTGAGATGGAAATAGGTCTAAAGTTATGGTCGACTAATGTGGATGTTTTGCCTCGAGCTCAGGAATTAGTGGATAAAGGAATTTTCCAATTTATTGAATTAACGCCTGTTCCTGAAACTAGTATGGATCCTTTTTTGGAGTTAAAAGTGCCTTATGTTATTCATGGTTCAATTGATAAGTTTGGGTTCAATTTTGCTGACAAGAAAAAACGAGATGTCAATTTTAAACGAATTGTTGAATGCATTGATTGGATTAATGCTCTTAGGGCTAAGTATTGTGTAATTCATCCAGGCTATGGTTTTATTGATGATGTTTTAGACTTCCTTAATCTGTTTGATGATTGCAGATTTTTGATTGAAAATATGCCTATGTGCGGCTTGGGCGATGAAGTTATGATCGGTTTTTCGCCAGAACAAATCAAACGATTGATAGGTAATAAATTCGGGTTTTGCCTAGATTTAAACCATGCCATAAAAGCGTCTATTAGTATGGGGGTCGATTACAAAGTGTTCATAGAGGATTTTTTGAAGTTGTCTCCTAAGCTATTCCATATTTCCGATGGAAAATTAAGTAGTTACAAGGATGAGCATCTGGCGATAGGAGAAGGCGATTACGATTTTAAATTTTTATGTAATTGTATTGAAAAAAATAAGTTTCCTGTGGTTACGCTCGAAACTCCCAGAAGAAACCTTTATTCTTTGAGCGAAGATTTGATAAATTCCAGAAGGTTAAGTTCAAGGTAGGGCTCGTAAAGTAATGGGAAAAACTGTAACAATTAACGGACGCCAAATTGGTAAACGTTTTCCAGTATATGTGATTGCAGAACTGTCCGCTAATCATAATAAGAATTTTGATCAGGCAGTCGAGCTTATTAAGACCGCGAAAAAAGTTGGCGCTGATGCTGTTAAACTACAAACTTACACTCCTGACACGCTTACTATTTCTTCTGATGATGACTTGTTTTGTATAAAAGGTCAAACCCCTTGGGATGGGCAGACCCTTTACGATCTTTATAAAGATGCTTACATGCCTTGGGAATGGCAACCTAAGCTAAAGGTTACTGCAAACAACTTAGGCATGGATCTTTTCTCCTCAGCCTTTGATTCTTCTGCTGTATCTTTTCTTGAGAATATGGGTGTTCCTGCCCACAAAATAGCGTCGCCGGAAATTGTGGACTTGCCGTTAATCAAAAAAATGGCTCTTACTGGCAAACCATTAATCGTGTCCGTCGGAATGGCCAGTTTGCTTGAAATTAAAGAAGCTATACAGGTTGCACGCGACGCAGGTGCAAGACAAATTATCTTACTGAAATGCACTAGTTCATATCCAGCACCTGTAACTGAAATGAATTTACGAACAATCCCTGATCTTTTAGGGAAATTTGGAGTTCCTGTTGGTTTATCAGACCATACTTTAGGATCAATTGTGCCAACAATCGCTGTTGCTTTAGGCGCATGTGTTATTGAAAAGCATCTGACTTTATCGCGAGATATCAAAGGACCAGATAGCGCTTTTTCGATGGAGCCTGAGGAATTCAAATGTATGGTTGATTCAATTCGTATGACTGAGAGTTCTCTAGGCAAGATCTATTATGGAGCAAGCAGAAGTGAGATGGCTAGCTTAAGATTTCGTCGTTCTCTATTTGTCATTAAAGATATGAGGAAAGGAGATATTTTTACTGAGGACAATATTCGTTCAATACGGCCAGTAAATGGTCTTCCTCCTAAATGTCTAAATGAATTGCTTGGGCGTAAAGCTAAGAGGGATATAAAGAAAGGTACTCCGCTTGAATGGGAATTAGTTGATTAGTAAATTTGAAATCCGCGCATTAATTTTAAATAACTAATCCACCATCGACAGAGAGCACGGCTCCGTTAATAAATTTGGCTTCATCCGAGGCGAGATACAAATAAGCATAAGCTACATCCAAGGGGTCGCCAAGCCTGCCGAGAGGCGTCTTATCTCTCATCGTTTGTAAAACCTTTTCTGGCACGTTTGTGGTCATGGGCGTTACTATGAAGCCTGGTGCCACAGCGTTTACCCTTATACCTTTTCTTCCTAGCTCCTTTGCTAATGCTTTGGTCATTCCTATGAGGCCAGCCTTTGCCGCTGCATAATTTGTCTGACCTATGTTACCATATAATCCCACTACTGAGGAAGCGTTTATTATTACCCCGCTACCCTGGTTGATCATCGTTCCTGATACCGCTTGTATGCAGTTAAAGCATCCTTTCAAATTTATGTTTATAACATTGTCCCATTGTTGTTCCTTCATTTTTTGAAGGAGAGCGTCTTGGGTAATTCCTGCATTATTTATTAGTATATCGATTTTACCATATTTGTTAAGGGTGTTTCCGACAGTTTGGAAAAGTTCTTCTCTTTTTGTCACATCTACCTTAGCAAAGTACCCTTCACCTATTTTTTTAATTAATGAGGCAGTTTCTTCTCCGCCCTTTTCATAAATGTCGGCGACTACAATCTTAGCTCCTTCTTTAGCAAACAAAAGAGCTGTTTCCCTACCTATTCCGCTTCCAGCTCCAGTTATGATTGCGACCTTATTGTCGAGTCTCATTTTTCCTCTTGATTAGCTATTATTACCGCATAGTTAAATGTTAATTTACCGTGCGAAAACAAGAGCTTAAATCCTGTTTAAAAAACGGTCGAAAAACGATTCTATGCTTACGATTTTTCCGCCAGAAAATGGCCTGAAAGTTTGAAGGTTTTAACCTTAAAATGCCTATTAACAAGAAATTGCTTTGTCGCCTCACTGTTATCTTCAACAATAGCGAATTTGCATTTCTTAAGAGTTTCAGTTGCGCCTTCTAACACTTTTAAATCGTTTCCTTCGGTGTCAATTTTGAGAATCTTGACATTTTTCCAACCATAAACTGAAGCCGTAAGATCTAAGGTAATGCTTTCAATGCAAATGCTTTCCTCACGACCATTTTGCCAAACACCAGAACACGGCGCCGTTTCATGCTTCGAAAAGTGAAGCTGAAAAGCTCCAGATTCATGCGACAAAGCCTTAGAAACGATTGTGATATCCTCGAAAGCAATAGGTTTACTATTTTCTATTAAGTATTTGAGAATAATCGGGTTAGGTTCAAAACTATGAGTCTCAGCTTTTTTTTCGCGGCCAAAATTGTGTTTAAACCAGCAGGTGCGCCAACATCCAAGAAGATGTCGCCACTATCGACATGATTAATTACAAAGGTTGTAATGTCCTATTCATGGAAGTAGGAATTTAGATAGATATTGTAATCATAACCCTTCGGTAAGATAAAAAATTGTTAAAGAGAGAAATGCAAAATTATTTCTCGAACGGACAGGAGTTGGAGAGGATGAATCAAAAGTTTGAGTTAAAGGCGTAGCCACTGATGGACAAGTTCATTTGTAACTATGATTGATCTTTGGCTAAATATATAAGACAGCAATAGAGATTTAGTTCCCGGTGACAGTGCTGGCAAATCCTATGGAGAACTATACTGCAGTTTCTTGTACAAGGAAACTTGCAAATCAAATTCTAGAAGATTTCATGGAACGGATCGTTGGAGAATTGTAATATTCTGACAGATTCTAACTTAAAGTTGAATTTAAATGTGGTAATGTCATAATGTGGTGGGACTGGACTGCAATAACATTATGGGACTCTGTCCTTTTTTCTCTTGTGAGTATTGTAACTCTATACTTCGTTGGCTCTGGTATTCTAAGATTAATCTCTTTTTTGAATAAAAAGACCGATCCATTTAGTTCTTTTGATTTTCTGGTAAAGACTAATTTTAGAATAATTTTTGGATTTGTTTTCATTTTTCTTTTTGTTTTTATTTTTTCTATTTTTAATGTTCCTTTTTTGGTATCAACCGTGCTAATAATTATAATAGCAATTATTGGTTTTGTCGCTACTCGCCACAGCTTTAAGTTGAGATTGCCCCAGAAAATCCATTTAAAAAGTTATGTTCCTGCTATCACTGTGTTGCTTGTTCTTTTAACAATCATATTCGTTTCGTCTACGCTAATTGTAGGTTTTTATGGATCAACAAATGATGATGGTGCTGATCATACATTAATGGTGAGAATTTTATTGCAGAATCCAAATGCGTTGTTAACGCGCTCAGCTCAGCCTTATGCCAACTTTCCTCTTAACTATCCATCAGGAACTCATGTGCTTTGTGCATTTTTCGTAAGCTTACTGAATGTACCTGTACAAAAAATCATTATACTTGTAAGCGTTATTTTTCCTAGCCTAATTGCTCTTTCTTTTTATTCAACAATAAAATGCCTATTCAAAAATAAAGTCCTCTCGATTTTGGGCTTGATGATAGCGGCATTTTTTACGATCGGTTTATCTTGGGCGCCTATTTCTTGGGGTGACTTACCGCTTTTACTATCTTTTTATATTTCAATTAGTGGTATTGGCTTGATTTACGTATTTTTGCTAAAGGAGAAAATGACTTGGTTAAATGCATCGCTTATAGGCCTTATCTTTTTTATTTCATCCCAAACTTATCCAGATGCGTTACTAATGGTATTCTGTTGGTTCCTATTAATTTTTATTTTTAAACTATTACCCAAAATTCGGAATGTTCGCAATTGGGCGTTTTCTGTTCACTTATTTTTTTACAGAAAAAACATAGCTTTGATAATCGCCTTCCTGATACCAATGCTATTCAGTGTTCCTTACTTTTTCTCTTATTATGCAAATAACATTGTGGGTGTTCGATTTCCTATAGTAACCTCAACATTAAATTTGGTCTCGACTTTAACTTCAGAAATTGTGAAGACACAAATCAGTTTCGACTGGTTATTTGATATTCCTGCGCTTTGGCTTTTCTTTTCAGGGTTTGGTAAATTGCTTGCACTGGCGTCTTTTTCGGTTATTCTGCTTGTCATATTGTTTATCCCACGGGTTTCGGGGAAGATAGCTTCAGTTTTTCCCTCAAAAGAATTTGCGAACAGCTTATTGTTGATTTACATTTTTATGCTGGTAATTATGAGTTACCTGGCTTTAACTCTTTTTTTGCCCATTAACTTATTCTCAAATCTCTTTGACCCTGCAAGGGTTTGGCAACACATTTTTATTCCTGGAACAATCATGACAGCGGTAGTTATTTTTTCAGCAATCTACTTCGGCTATTTGGCGTTTAAACGATTATTCTATGATGATAGAACAAATTTAACCAAGCTGAGCAAATTAAGTAAAAATAGGATATTAGCGTGTGCTGTATTGGCTTTGTTAATATTTAATGTGGGTCTGTTGAGTATTCCAGTTATAACTGAGCAGCAGGTAGTTTACAATAATGTTAGGTTGTCTTTTAATACATATGAAACGCTTAATCAAGACGACTTATCATTAATGAAATGGATTACCGAAAATGTCCCTTCGCAAGCGAATATTCTAGTTTCTGCTGGTGACAGTGGCCAATTTGTTTCATCAATAACTCAAAGACAAACTATTTCTCATTATAGTTATGTAGCAAATTTCAGCTATCTTGTTACACTGTTAACTTCTAATTCGTCCGATTTAAGGGCAGTTCCACTTTTGCTTGAACATAACATTTCATACGTTTATATAGGCTCAACTGCTACGACGTATGCTCTTCAAACACCCTATTTTAGACATTTTAACTCTACTCAATTCCTCACAACTCCTTATTTCACGTTGGCAAAGGAGGTTGGTGATGCTTGGCTTTTCCAGTTTAATGCATCAACCGCGTTGGCTACGTATGAAGCTGCGGGTCCTCTGCCTGCATTCGTTGATCAGTGGCATCCTTCAACTTACGTTAACATTTTAGCAAGTGAAGTTGGATACACTAATCCGCCCGCAGGAATCTATTATGGGTCTGGTAGGCTATCAGTCTATGCTTTCGCTAATGAGAGCTACAAGTTGGATCATTGGATGCTAAACGGAAGCTACCTGGCTGGTCCTGAAAACCCAGTTAACGTAGACTACGGGAATTGGAACATACAGCCAGTCTTCACAAAAATCACCTGACAAAACATATTTCTATTATTAAGCTGTCAAGAAGAAGGAAAACAATCTATCTTTTATACATTTTATTTTATCCAATAGCTGGAATATTCGTTCCATGTGATGAGTGGGGGCCATTAATGTCTATCGTTCCACTCGCATGACCTGTAAGTAGGTTGCCGGAATATACATTGTAATCATCTGCCAAAGAACTTTCAAGAATGCCCCATGCAGTCCTGTTAGTGCCTAGAGCCACGATATTATTGTCGCAAACATTGTTATATGTTGAACCATTAACGAGCCAAATATCGGAATAAGTATTATTTGCTTGCTGACCGCTGTTATAAATAGAGTTACCTGTTATGCTGTTGTAACTGCTTCCATTTATAACAATCCCGTTTTGTATGGTTCCATTAATTGCGTTTCCCACTATTGAGTTATGATTGCTTGTAGTTACGTTTATTGAAGTGCCTTTCATTGTAAAGGTGTTACCAAAGATTGAGAGGTTGTTGGAATTTTGTATGGTGATACCTGTTTGGGAAGAAGCTGAAAAAATATTATTACTGATCGAGCCACCATTATTATTTATCGAATAGATATCACATAGTGCTGCGCCTATAAGGCTATTATCGTTAATCAAACAATTAGCGCTTAAATAAACATAAATAGTCCAATTATAAGCAAACAAAGTGTTTCCTCTGATGTTTGTAGAGTCAGAGTATGCTTCGACAGCAATGCTGTTGGGACCTGCGCCTCCTGAGCAACCAATCCAATTGTCTGAAAGAGAGTTATCTTGGCGTCCAAGTATTCTTACACCTTTCTCCGTCCACCCATCAATAATCGAATCGGAGATCTCCGAAGCGAAAGCGTAACGCAAGTCAATTCCTATGTTCCCACCATAAATTAGAGAGTTTGATATGGTGTTGCCTTCCGGGCAAACATCCAAACTATCGTCACGTTGAATTAAGACGGTTGTTTGGTTATTTCCATAATTTGAAAATTGGCAATTAGAAAAATCATTATTGGTACTTTGACCCCAGATATTCAGTCCCGTATAGCTAAATGACGTGTCGATATTGCTAACTTGACTAGAATCTGTATACATCATTGACAAAGCAGTATTCCAGCCCCAAAGTTTGAGATTACTGAGCGTCTCGTAACCTATTGGTCTGCTATTTGATCCCATGCAAGCTATCCCAGTTTTTGTCCGTCCGTAGTCTGTTTGTCGTATACTTAGGTTGTACACGTTCGCTTCCGTAGTATTGATGTACAAACCATCAACATTAATAAATCGAAGCTCTCCGGTTCCATCTGAAAAAAGACTGGTTCCTTTTCTAGAGAACATGATTGGGCTAGTTAAAGTCAAATTGCCCTTGACAAAAATACCTCCACCTAGGCTCGCAATCTTGTTTAAACCATAGCTTGCATTGCTTGAGGCATAGTATATCGAATTGTCCGGTTTAAATGCAAGGTACCAAGTTTCTTGTGTGGCTGATGATGTGGTATTCGTTGTTATTGTATAAGCCCCTGTTTGATAACCACCAAACGCGGCGTTAAAGTCTGGTTCATCAATTTTGGCGCCGTTTTGAATTGAAGCGTACTTTATGCCTGTTACATCTGGTGATGCAATTATGTTTGTGTTCGCTGGAACAATTAGTTGGGCGCCTGTATAATCGCCTGACATTATGGCAATTGTTCCTCCTCCAGCTATTGCGTTATTTATCGTTGAGTTGGCGGAGTTTGATGAATAACTTGGTATAATGCTGCCGTTTATAGCTTTTATAACTTGATAGTGATTTTGTGCGTCATTTTGCACAATCAGATCAATATTCAGAAGGCGATTGTTGATAGTGGTTGAGGCAGAGTCTTGGCTACTGACTTGGTTCAGGTTGGTTGTTTGTGCGGAAGTTGTGGTTGGTATTGGCGTATTTATTTGTGGGATATTTGTTTGTTGATTTTGCTCAGCTTGCGGCAAAGTAACGCATTGTAATGCAACTGTTGAATTGGCTGTGCCCTCGGCTGATTGTGCTGTTACACTTAGCAAACAAGTATCATTGCCATTGGTCAAAAACTTGAAATCAGCTTGATCATCTTGAGTTAATAATAGATAATTAGTTTCGTTAATGGGAGTAATACTTGATGAATTAGAGATCGACCAAGAGTACGCTAACGGGATATTTTGGTTGGACACATTAGCAAAAAGAATTTGACTTCTGTTAAGCTCGAGTATAAAAGGTCCCGATGGATCAATTGATACTGAAAGTAAATCCATTGATGCTAATACACCGCCTTTTGCTTCGAAGCTATTTTGAACAAGAATAACTACAAAAAAGCTTGCAAAAATGGTGAGGAACAGAGCTATCGCCAGAGTTTTGACTCGAGATTTCCTCTGGAAATTAAGAAACACCTCTCACTCCTTTCCCGATTCCCTGAATAATAATTTGACAACAGAAATTTAAGGCTAGTTATATAGCATCTATATCGATAACAGATAGTAGGTTGTTCAAAATTCAGGTAAAATCCTATTATATATCCAAGGGGGTTTCTAACCAGTTTTTTTTCTGTATCCCCTAAATAGGGAATATGCGGTTTTTCAGTTAAATTATTGGTTTCACATCATTTGTTCCGGTGTCAAGCGCAATAGGCAGCAATACTTAGCTCACAAAGCCACTTCAGAATTAAAGCCGTCGCTAAACAAACCACATCTCTTTTATTCACCCCGTAAACTACCTGATGTACGCTTGACTAGTCAACGACGCAGCATAACCATGCTCAACTCTATTAAGAGCAACCGCAGCTTCACAAAGCATAGAAAGCGCCGCATGCACTCTCACCTTTCGCAAACCCTTCTCCACCAAACCATCGAGATCCAGCCAACTCTTCTGGTGCCCATGAGTACCTTCAATAAAGCTGCGCGGAGGAGCATAAAGCGACTTCCAACCCGCTGGATCACGCTTAAACCACTCCAAACTCTCATTGCGAAAGTAAGCTCCTGCATACTCATGCTGACCCGCTACAGCCAACGCATAAACGATCTCTTCCAACTTGTTTTTCTCAGCTTCAGCCTGCATACCTAGTTCTGCAAGCTTCTGTTCCGTCAGCTTGCCAGTTTTAACCATTTTTCGAAAGCGCAGCTTGAGAGTTTTGCTTTTGCCTCTCCAACTGAGTTTGTTGCGTCTGCGAAAACCAATTAACAGTTTAATGCTCAGCAAGTTTGGGATTTCATAGTTGAAGTGATGAGCATAGCCGTTGTCGAATGTGAGCAATTCGGGACGAAAGCCATCAACTATGGTTTTGGCGAGCATGGGCACCATGAATTGGCCTTCGTCAACATCGCTTGGTGCAACAATAAAGTTAAGCGTCAGGCCAGTGGCAGCGCAGATAAGGTGATGAAGAAGATAGCAGTTCATATGGTAGTGTCCGTTGTAGGCTGCTTCTCTGTCTTGGCGCTGAGCCCTGATGTGGGTAGCGTCTCCACTAATGATTTTGGCCATGTGTATTCCTTGGGTGGTGAGGGCTTGGTTTATGAGCTTTATAATTTGTGTGTGGATCGTTTCTAGTTCGTCTGGGCCTACGCGTTTGTTGAGCCAGTGCCAGAGTGTCTTGTAGCTTGGTTTATACTTGAAGCCTAAGAGTTTGACTGTTTGGTCGTCTAGTTCTCCGTAGAGTTCTGTTAGGTACTTGTATCGTTTTAGTTTCTGGAGGCAAAGGAGTCTTAGGAAGGCGTCTGGAGGATGCCTGATCTTGTAGGGTTCGCGGTAAAAACGTCTTAAGAGGGCAACTACGCCTGAGAGGTCCAGAAAGCTTATGAACTGTACTGCGTCAACAGGTCTATTCGGGGCAGGGTCAATGAAACCAGTCATTTCACTCTACATATATTATATGTAGACGACCCTGCTCTGGTGAATCATAAAAAAGCTGATTAGAAACCCCCTCCAATTAATAACGCAATTTTTGGCATTGTCCTGATTAAGATTTGTTAACGTTGCATTGAAGAAATAGCCACATTTCAGCGAAATTAGATGGAAAAACTTCCTTTGTTGCTAGTTTTTTCCTTGCCTACTTCTGCACGATTTCCTCTAAGACTACACAAAGGATTAACAAACCCAAAATAGGCCAATGCCCAAATTGTAGATATTTGTTCTCAGCGACCGAAAGAAACCCTGCTACTTTTCATAGATTTAAGGCTTTAATCTTTTATTTTTTTTAGTTAAAATTTTATTTCCATCACTGTTTTGGGAAAAAATACCTGAAGATTTGGATTCCCTTTCCTGTGTTCTTATAAAAAAATCGTTGCCAAATTTTGACCAAGAAACGCATCTTGTTTTTCAAGAAATTTCTTAGCACTTGTCAAAACTGTTGAGTAAATGTCGAGTTTATTCTCAATATCTGATGCACTCAAGGATTGCTGTTCTCCGAGCGTTTTTGGGATTTCATTTAAAACTTGTAGGTTGGATTGTTTTTGAATCAGCAATTTAGGAGTAATCAAACCCAATACCTTCTTATCTGTAATATTGTTCTACAGTTAAAGCAATTATGAACGTGTGTGTGCATACAAAAATACACGTATGCATCTCGAACTCAACGTGATTTATTATCCCGCAGTTTCAGAAGCTTTTCAGCAAGCTGATTTAGAAAATTAATTGTTCGGTGCTGGGAACGCATTTTATAGCTGATTGAGAGCAGTCTAAAAATATTTTAGCTTCGATAACAATTTTTGGCTCTGCAGAGGTAACAAAGGAAACCAAAACGCTTCTTCAATTAACTGACTGTTTGCGTTTTCACGTTATTTCGTGTCTATGAGTCGCAACAAGCTTTTGTTAGATAGTTTTGTGTTTCTTATATTGTGCATAAAAAGATGCATGGCTTTTCGTCTAACCCACTCAACC
>Ga0209777_10000171_pt1 | contig 112042 bp, 95 predicted proteins | sample FrelakmetHBP12HB_FD_187147 | JGI IMG/M metagenome (GOLD analysis project Ga0209777, IMG submission 187147) | Freshwater lake sediment microbial communities from the University of Notre Dame, USA, for methane emissions studies -HBP12 HB (SPAdes)... | ecosystem: Environmental > Aquatic >...
CGAGCTCAGCCCCCAGGGCCCGCTCGGCCAGCGCTTTCTTCAGCTGATCAAAGATCCCCCCCGGCCCGAGCATATCCTCAGGCCGCTGGTACCCCTCCAGCAGCTGATCCAACAGCTCCGGTGCGAACGCCATCTGCTTGCCCTTTCTGCCCATGGCAATAGAATGGCTCGCACACAGAAATCAGGACAGGCTCAGGTGATGGGACGCGACTCGTCATCACTTCATCACCTCATCACCCCATCACTTCATCACCTCCCCGTTTCATCGTATCTTCGCACCCATGGTCGAATCCCACCTGGGTGACCTGCCCCCTGCGGAGTTCAGGGCCGCGATGCACCGCGTCGCCGATCTCGTCGCCGACTACCTCGAACACGTCGCAGACTACCCCGTGTTCCCCCGCGTGCGTCCGGGCGATGTCCGCGCGTCGCTCGCCGCCGTCCCGCCCCGCGACCCGGAGCCGCTGGAGACGGTGCTGGACGATTACCGGCGCCTGATCGAGCCCAACGTCACGCACTGGAACCACCCCGGCTTCATGGCCTACTTCGCCATCACGGGATCGGGCCCCGGCATCTTGGGCGAGACGCTGGCGGCGGGGCTCAACGTCAACGCGATGCTGTGGCGCTCCAGCCCCGCGGCGACGGAGCTGGAGGAGGTGGTCACCGACTGGCTGCGGCAGATGCTCGGCCTGCCGGCGTTCTTCCGCGGCCACATCAACGACACGGCGTCGGTCTCGACCTTCGTCGCGCTGGCGGCGGCGCGCGACCGCGCGCCGGGGCTCGAGATCCGCGAGCGGGGGCTCGCCGGCCGCGCCGACATCCCGCCGCTGGTGATCTACACCAGTGAGCAGTCGCACTCGTCGGTGGACAAGGCCGCCATCGCCCTCGGCCTTGGGCTCGCCAACCTCCGCAAGGTCCCCGTGGACGCCGCTTTCCGGATGGACCCCGTCGCGCTCGAGGCGCTGATCGCGGCGGACCGCGTCCACGGCCGGCTCCCCATCGCCGTCGTCGCCACCGCCGGCACTACGTCGACCACGAGCATCGACCCGCTCCAGGCCATCGCCCAGATCTGCCGCCGCGAGGCGATCTGGCTGCACGTGGACGCGGCGTACGGCGGCGCCGCGGCCATCTGCCCCGAGTTCCGGCCGCTGTTCGACGGCATGGAGGCGGCGGACTCCGTCGTCGTGAATCCCCACAAGTGGCTGTTCACGCCGGTGGATTGCTCCGTGCTCCTGGTGCGCGAGGCGGCCGCGCTGCGCAACGCTTTCTCGCTGGTGCCCGAGTACCTGCGCACCGACGAGGAAGGCGTCACCAACCTGATGGACTACGGCATCCAGCTCGGGCGGCGGTTCCGCGCCCTGAAGCTGTGGATGGTGATCCGCGCCTTCGGCGTCAGCGGGCTCCGTGACCGCATCCGCTTCCACTGCGAGCTGGCTACGGAGCTGGCCGGCTGGGTGCGCGCCGAGCCGGGCTTCGAGGTCGTGGCGCCGGTGCCGTTCAGCGTAGTGTGTTTGCGCGTGGTGCGCGGCGCGTCGGGGGAGGAGCAGGATCGGCTGAACGCCAAGGTGCTGGCCGAGGTCAATGCCGCCGGGCCGGTCTTGTTGTCACATACCAGGCTCGGCGGGCGCCTGGTGCTGAAAGTCGCGATCGGCAACCTCAGAACGACGCGGCGGCACGTCGAGGTGGCCTGGGAGCTGATCCGGAAGGCCGCCGCTAGGGCCTGAGCGCTGCTCAGGGACCTGGCGGCGACCATGCCGGAAGACGTCTCTGCCTGACCCTCGCCCGAGGCCGGGAACCCTACTTGCTGTGGACGATGGTGAAGTGCTTGCCCTTCTTCACCGAGACGGCGAGCATCAGGTCGACGACCCTGCCGATCAACTCCTGTTCATCCCGCGAAAACTCCCCCGGCATCTTGGCCATGATGGCCTTGAGCTTCTTGGCCTTGTCCTGTTGCCGCTTCGGCCACCGGTAGGAGGCATCGCACGCGTTGTTACCGTGGAAATGCTGCTTCAGCGGTGACGACGAGCAGACCATACCGGTCGGCGTGACGATGCAGACGTGGGCCATGGCTCCCCCGAAGTGAAGGTGGACGGCTGTCCGGCGGGTGTGCGTCGTGCGGCGCCGGATGTCAGAGCAAAGCTAAGGCCGGTTCGTCAGGCTGTGGAAGGGCGCGACTCGACGATTACGGCGCCGGCGGCGCAGGAGCCCTGAGGTTGCCCGTCATCGCCTTCTCGAAGCGGGGGTCGGCCACGAGCGCCCGGAACCAGGGCGCCGAACGGATGTAGGGCCGGATCGCCGCATCGAGCCGGACGGCCGCGGCGACGAGGGCGAGTGCGCTGTCGCTGTCGCGCCGCAGGATCCGGAGGTAGGCCTCCTCCGGAAGCAGCAGCGCCTGCCAGGCCGTGGGCGATTGCGCTGTCGCGCGCCTGGCAACGTGGTCAGCGCTGTCGCTCAGTCCGGACCGGGCGAGGATTTGCGCAACCCACAGCTCCCGCAGCGGGATGAACACCGTTCCCGCCACCCCGGCCGCCAGCGCGTCCACGCGCGCACGTGCGGCCGACGCCAGACGGCGGTCGCCGCGCGTCCTGCTCCACAGCTGCACCTCGCAATCGACCAGCAGCTGGTTGGGCGGCGTCGCGCTCAACCCGGCGTGGCATGCGGCCTCCGCGGTGTCCGCCCGGCCGTCCAGCAGCGCCGCGTCGAACCGGCTCCGCTGAAGAAAGTCTCCGTACAGCAGAAACGCGTCTTCGTCGGAGGCGTGCTGAAGTGCCAGCAGCGCGTCGGGGTAGAGGCCGGCGCTGCGGTACGCGGAGCCCAGCGCTTCCCACGCCGTCACCAGGTGGCGATCGAGCTCCGTGGCGGCGCGATAGTCGGCAATCGCGCTGTCGAGGAGCGCGTCCACCTTGAGCTCACGGTGAAGCCCTTCCTTCAGGTTTCCGCGAAGCTGATAGGCGTCCGCCGGCCCATGGCGGCGCCGGATCAGGCGGTCCAGCTCGGCGACGCCGCGCTGGCGCTCCTTGACGGGGTCGGGGAGCGCCTCCGGAAGGTTCGAGAGATTCTGTCGCAGGTACTCCACATAGAAAGCGCGCCGGTCCGCGATGCGCGCCTGCTCGATCGGGATAAGGTCGCTTTTGTCGTCCCGCCGGCGCGCGACCGCGAGGAGCGAATCGGCCACGTCGAGCGCGTGAAACCCCTGGCGGTCCAGTCGCAGGACGATCGCCTGCTCGGCGTCGCTCGACAGCTCCCGGGCACGCCACACGAGGCTCCACGCCGTCGAGTCGCGTACCCTTGCTCGGCGCTGGGCGCTGTCCAGCTCCGCCCAGAACACTTGCCGCACGAACACGCTCAGGGGTTGCGCCGCTCCAACCACGTCGTTGCGGGCCACCGTGACCGTGCTGTGAGCGAGCCCCGTGGCGCTCCGCGCGTCCACGATATCGGCGGAGATGCGCAGGCTGTCGCCGGCCTCGTCGGCGCGGCCCATGACGACGCGGTCGGGGTTGAACCGTGCGCGGAGGGTGTCGAGATCCGTGTTCCTGAGCTCCGCGACCACGCCGGCCGCCGTGACGTCGAACGCGGGAACCGCTTGCAGGCGCTCGGTGAGCGCCTCCGTGATGCGCCCGGTCACGGCACTCAGCCGTCCGGTCCTGTCGTCGAAGGGCCGCACTACGACGCGGAGGCGCGCCGCGGGGGCCGTGGGCCGGGGATGCGCGCGGAACAAGAGCACCGCCGCCAGCGCCACCACCACGGCGGCAGCGGCGGCGGCCAGCGCAGGGAGGCGCCGGGCTGCGGTGTGCGGCCTGGGCGCGGCGCCGCCGCTGACCGCCGTTGGCCCGCCGAGCGCCGCGCGGAACTCGGCGGCCGTCTGGAAGCGATCGGCGGGAGCCTTGGCCAGCGAGCGCCGGATCGCCGCATCGAGCGCCTCCGGAATCTCAGCGCGCGCGGCGCGCGGCGACGGCACCGGGGCCGTCGCATGCTGAACCAGCAGCGCCTGCGTCGTTTCCCCCGGGTACGGCGGGCTGCCGGTGAGCATCTCGTACAGCATGCACCCGAGCGAATAGATGTCGGCCCGGTGGTCCAGGGCGTGGTCGCCAGCCGCCTGCTCGGGACTCATGTAGATCGGCGTGCCCGGCGACATGCCGGTTGTCGTGATCGCCGGGCCCGTCGCGGCGAGGGCGCGCGCGATGCCGAAATCCGCGATCGCGGCATGGCCGTGGGCGAGCAGGATGTTCTCGGGCTTGATGTCCCGGTGCACCACCCCCAGCCCGTGGGCGTAGGCGAGGCCGTCGGCGACTTCGGCCGCAATCGACACGGCCTCGCCGATGTCGAGGGGACCCACCCTGCCGAGCTGCTGCCGCAGCGACTCGCCTTCGACGAACGGCATGACGTAGAAGAGCAGCCCGTCGGCCTCTCCCGAGTCGTGCAGGGGGAGGATGTGCGGATGGTTGAGCTGCGCCGCGATGTGGATCTCGCGCAGGAACCGCTCCGCGCCGAGGAACGCCGACAACTCGGGGCGCAGCACCTTGAGCGCCACCGGCCGGTCGTGCCGGAGGTCATGTGCGAGGTAGACGACCGCCATCCCGCCCTCGCCGATCTCCCGCTCGACCTGGTACCGGGTGCCGAGCGCGGCGCGCAGCCGCTCGGCAACCGCTTCACCCAAGGTGCCTTGCCCGCCGGGCAGCGAGATCGCGCCGCATGACGGGCAGACCCGTGCATCCCCGGGGATCGGGGTCTGGCAGGAGGGACAGAGCCGGCCGGCGTCGGCCACGGCACATCCGTTCGCGAGGTGCGTCTCGAAGATGCGGCCCGTCACCGGGGCGAGCAAGCAGCGCTAGGGCCTGAGCCCTTTCCAGATCACCGCGCGGATGTCGGGCGAGCGCTCCCGCGCCCACGCCTGGGCCGCGGCCAGGTTGGTCAGGTACGGTTCCCGCCACGCCTCCGGCAGGTTCGCCCGCATGTAGCCGGGCGTCATGATCTCCTTCCCGGGGCCGCGGCCGAGGTCCACGACGTCGCCCAGGAAACAGGTCGAGCTGCCCGTGTCCATCACGTTGATCACGCGGCACTCGAACCAGGCCCAGCAATCCTCCAGGATCGGGCAGCCGAGCGCGTCACCGAGCCGGTGCGGCACATCGGCCAGCTTGTCCCGGTCGCGCCCGCTCTCGAAGCCGAGCCGCTCGATCAGCTCGAACTGGGCCCGGTGCAGCGCGTGCACCGCGAAGCGGCCGGTGTCGAAGATCATGTCGTGGGTGTAGTTGAACTTGTGCACCACGACGATCAGCCGCGGCACGTCGGGGACGATCGAGGCACGGGTCGCCGCGTCGGAGATCATCCCGTTCCGCTTGCCCTCGCGCTCGGCCGTGATTGCGACCACCGGCGTGGTGAAGCTCCGCAGCAGCTCGTAGCTCAAGATGGGGTCCATGGCGGGAAGTGTGCCTCGCCCGTCGCCCGCGGGGCAATGGGCGCTACCCCCCCAACGCGCCGGGCCCGCCGGCCGTAGCTCTGGGGCTGGCCGTGCACCGCGCGCCGGCTCCATCTTACCCGCCACACCGTCCACAACCCGGGTCGCCGCCATGCGAAGCGCTTTCGTCCTGTCCTCGCTCCTCGTGCTCGTTCCGCTCGTGCCCGCGCGCGCTCAGGGCGTGCATCCGGACTCGACCATCCTCACCCGCGCCCAAGGCACGCACCCGGACACGACCATCCTCTCGGCTTTCGCCTGGCGCTCCATCGGCCCCGCCAACATGAGCGGGCGGGTGAGCGCCGTGGTCGGCAATCCGGGCAACCCCAAGGAGGCGCTCGTCGGCTTCGCGTCGGGCGGGCTATGGCGGACGGTGAACGCGGGAACGACCTGGACTCCGGTCTTCGACCACGAGCGCGTCTCGACGGTGAGCGCGCTCGCGATGGCGCCGGGCGACACGAGCATCGTCTGGGCGGGCACCGGCGAGGCGGACTCGCGCAACTCCATCTCGCCCGGCGGCGGCGTCTACAAGTCCACCGACGCGGGCAAGACCTGGACCCTGATGGGGCTCACCGAAACCCGGCACATCGGCCGGATCGTGATCGATCCCACGGACGCCAACGTCGTGTACGTCGCCGCGCTCGGGCACGCCTGGGGCCCGAACAAGGAGCGGGGCCTCTTCAAGACCACGGACGGCGGCCACACCTGGACCAACGTCAAGTTCATCAGCGACCGCGCCGGTTTTGTCGACGTCGCCACGGACCCGTCGAATCACGACGTCGTGTGGGCCGCGTCGTGGGAGCGGCAGCGCACGCCGTACTCGCTCCAGAGCGGCGGGCCGGGCTCCGGCCTGTGGAAGACCACGGACGCCGGCGCCACCTGGTTGCGGATTGCCGGCGGCGGCTTCCCGTCCACTCCCCTCGGCCGCATCGGCCTGGCCGTCTCTCCCAGCAATCCGCAGGTCGTCTACGCAATGGTCGAGGCCGACAGCAACCCGAACCCGGAGTCGCTGCGCAAGGGCTTCGTGGCCGACACGTCGAAGCGCCAGCGGCTCCAGTCCGGTCTCTATCGCACGACCGACGGCGGAGCCACCTGGACGAAGATGAACAGCGACGACGACCGTCCGTTCTACTTCTCGCAGGTGGGAGTGGACCCGAAGGACGCCGGCCGCGTGTACTGGATGGGCACCCAGCTCTACTTCGCCAACGACGGCGGCAGGACGCCGCGGCGCGTCGGGCAGAGCATCCACGTGGACAACCACGCCATTTGGGTGGATCCAAACGATCCGGACCACTACATCGTGGGGGAGGACGGCGGGCTGGCGGTCACCTATGACCGGGGCCGCACTTACGACGCGATGATGCAGATGCCGGTGGGCCAGTTCTACGCCATCACCCTCGACATGCAGCAGCCCTTCTGGATCTGCGGCGGCCTGCAGGACAATGGCTCGTGGTGCGGCCCCAGCCGCACCAACCGGCGGGTCGGGATCCTCGACCAGGATTGGTTCAACGTGGACGGCGGCGACGGCTTCTACGCCGGCATCGACCCCACCGATCCCAACACCGTGTACGCCGAGTCGCAGGGCGGCAGCATCTCGCGCCTCGACCTCCGCACCTGGACGCGCAAGCAGATCCAGCCGGTCCCCCGGCCGCTGTTCCGGCTGCTCGAAGACTCGGTCCTCATCGCGCGCGGCGACACCACGGTGCCGGCCACGACGGAGCAGCAACGCAACGTGGACGCCTACAAGGCGCGGATCGCGACCGACTCCCTGACCCGACCCCGCTTCAACTGGTCCACGCCGTTCTTCGTCTCCCCGCACAACCCGCGCACGCTCTACATGGGCGGGAACCGGCTGTACAAGTCGGTGGACCGCGGGGACCACTGGACCCCGATCAGCGACGACCTCTCGACCCGCGACTCGCTGCGCATCAAGCTCAGCACCCGCACGACCGGCGGGATCACGCGCGACGTCACTGGCGCCGAGACGCATGGCACGATCACCACAGTCGCCGAGTCGCCGCTCCGGGCGGGGATCATCTGGGCCGGCACGGACGACGGCAACGTGTGGCTCACGGCCTCCGACGGCGCGGCCTGGACCAGCCTGACGGGACGGTTCCCCGGCGTCCCGGCCAAGACCTGGGTGACGCGCGTCGAGCCCTCGCACTTCGACAGCGCCACCTGCTACGTGACGTTCGACGCTCACCGCGACGACAACATGCATCCCTACGTCTTCGTCACGACCGACTTCGGCCGCACATTCCGGAGCCTCGCCGCGACGCTCCCCGACGACTACTTCGTGCACGTGATCCGCGAGGACCCGCGGCGTCGCAGCCTGCTGTTCCTGGGCACCGAGTACGCGCCGTTCGTCTCGTTCAACAGCGGCGCGTCGTGGCACCGGCTGGACTGGGGTATGCCCACGGTGCCGGTGCACGACCTCGCCATCCATCCGCGTGACCGGGTGCTGGTGGCCGCCACGCACGGCCGCAGCCTCTACACGATGGACATTGGCTCGCTGGAAGAGCTGACCGACTCGATCCTCGCCGCACCGTTCCACCTCTTCGGCGTGGATCCGGCGCTGCTCTACACCGAGCGCACCGGGCAGTTCTGGTCGGGGAACAAGCTGTTCGCCGCCCAGAATCCCCCGTTCGGCGCCCGGATCGCGTACCGGCTGCCCGGCACCGGCTCCCCGGTCGTGGACACGGCAGTGGCGCGCGATTCGGCCGGGCCGGAACAGGGAGAGCCGGGCGAGCAGGACGACGCGCGGCCGGCGCTCGCCGACGAAGGCCCGGATCAGCGGCGTTCGCGGGCCGACACCCTGCAGTTCGTCATCACCGGCCCGCTGGGCGATACCGTGCGGACGCTGCGCGCCAATGGCGGCCCGGGCTTCCACTGGGTGACCTGGGACCTCAGGAAGAACCGTACGCCCCTGGGGCCTGCCGCGCGCCGCGACAGCATCCTCGCCGCCGCGCGCTCGAAGGTGGTGCGTGACAGCATGGCCGCCGCGTGGAAGGGCGATACGACCGAGATCGGACGCCGCCTGGCGGCCGGTCGCGACCCCGAGCCGGCCGAGCCGGGGGCGTGGGAGCCGCCCGCCGGCCTCAGGACCGGCCGGTTCGGCGGCGGCGGTGGCGGCGGGTTCGGCGGCTTCGGTGGCGCCTCGCTCGTGGACCCCGGCGACTACGTGCTCACCGTCACGGTGAACGGCGCGACGTATCGGCGCGTGATCCACGTCCAGCGGCCAGAGGGGCCGCAGTCCGCCATCGCGGGGGGCTGGGAGTGAGAATGACGACGTAACTCGTCAAACATCCGTTCGAATACGGAGGCTTGGCGAATCCAATGGTGCCTGACCCAAGCGGATGAGTTGCCCCATCCGAGCACAGAAATTGCGGGCAGGGGTGAGGTGTGAACTCGCCTCATCGTCGCCACGGGAGAGGTAACATGTCGGCGGTTGCACCGATGCCTACGACAGCGCACGCTCGCACCACTTGGTCCGAGTTCTACCGGTCCCTGGTTTGCACGCCCGAAGAGGCGGTGAAGGTCGTCCGCAGCGGCGACCGCGTGTACATCCATCCCGGCTGCGCCGTCCCCGAGCCCCTGGTGGACGCGCTGGCCGCCCGCGCCCCCTCGCTCAAGGACGTCGAGGTGATGCACCTGCTCACGATGGGCCGCGCCTCCCACATGACGCCGGAGATGGAAGGGCACTTCCGCCACAACGCGATGTTTATCGGCGCCAACGCCCGCAAGGCGGTGAACGAGGGCCGCGCCGACTACACGCCGATCTTCCTCGGGGAGATCGCGCGGCTGTTCAGCGACGGCACCCTGCCGATCGACGTGGCGCTGATCCAGGTGTCGCCGCCCGACGCGCACGGCTTCTGCTCGCTCGGCGTGGGAGTGGACCACACGCTCGACGCGGCGCGGCACGCCCGGCACGTCATCGCGGAGGTCAACCAGCAGATGCCGCGGGTGCACGGCGACGCCTTCGTGCACGTGCGCCAGCTCAACGCGGTGATCGAGACGTCGCGCCCCCTGATGGAGCTGCACATCGAGCCGGGCGACGAGATCACCGACGCCATCGCCCACAACGTGGCGGAGCTGATCGACGACGGCGACACGCTGCAGATGGGGATCGGCGGGATCCCTGACGCGGTACTCAAGGATCTCACGGATCGGCGCGCGCTGGGCGTGCACAGCGAGATGTTCGCCGACGGCATCGTGGACCTGATCGAGGCCGGGGTGATCACGGGCGAGCGCAAGACGCTGCACCGCGGCAAGGTGATCGCGGGGTTCCTGCTCGGCACCAAGCGGCTGTTCGATTTCGTGCACGACAACCCGGTGGTGGAGTTGCACCCGACGTCGTACACCAACGATCCGTTCGTCATCGCGCAGAACGACAACATGGTGGCGATCAACGCGGCGATCGAGATCGACATCACCGGCCAGGTCTCGGCGGACTCCATCGGGTCCGTGTTCTACAGCGGGTTCGGTGGCCAGACGGACTATATCCGCGGCGCCTCGCGCTCGCGGGGCGGCAAGCCGATCATCGCGCTGCCGTCCACGGCCAAGGGCGGGCAGCTCTCCCGAATCGTCGCGTGCCTCTCGCCGTGTGCCGGGGTCGTCACTACCCGCGCCGACGTCCGGTGGGTGGTGACCGAGTACGGCGCGGCGTACTTGTTCGGCAAGACGGTGCGGCAGCGCGCCCGCGCCCTCATCGACATCGCGCACCCGAAGTTCCGCGAGGAACTCGAGCGGGCGGCGCACGAACGGAAGCTTCTCTAAAGGCTGGGGCGGTCTATGATCACGCAGATCGGGAACGTCACCGTCGTCGTCGCGGACCTGGGGCGGTCCCTCAAGTTCTACCGCGACAAGCTTGGCCTGCGGCTGAGCTTCTACGACAAGAAGCACGACTGGGTGTGCTTCGATACGGGGCGGGCCGCGCTGTCGCTGACCGTGCCCTGGAACAAGAAGGCGAAGAAGCTGGTCGGTGTGCGGACCGGGGTAAGCTTCCAGGTGGACGATATCGAACAGACGTACCGGGAACTGAAGAAGCGGAAGGTCAAGTTCACGCTGAAGCCGCGCAAGGAGCGGTGGGGCGGCATCGTCGCGAACTTCGAGGACCTGGACGGCAACAAGTTCTTCCTGCTGCAGATGCCCAGCGGCTTCGCGAAGTAGGCATTGAGCTTTCCGCGGCGCGGCATCAGTTTCGACTGATGCCGCGCCGCTCCCTTGTCGGCGACCTGCCGACGCCCGCCCTGCTCCTGGATCTCGACGTCCTCGAGCGGAACCTGGACCGCATGGCCGAGCGCGCCCGCGCACTGGGCGTCGCCCTTCGCCCACACGTCAAGACGCACAAGTGCCTCGAGGTGGGCCGGATGCAGCTCGAGCGCGGTGCCCGCGGGATCACCGTCGCCACGCTTCCCGAGGCGCAGGCGTTCGCCGACGGCGGCTTCACCGACATCACCTGGGCCTTCCCGCTGGTCGCGGGTCGGCTCGACGAGGTGGTTGCCCTGGCCCGCCGGATCACCTTCCGGGTCACGCTGGACTCGGCGGAGGCGCTGGACGCGCTCGGCGCTGCCGCCCGCGTCGCCGTGGTGGACGTGCACGCGTGGCTGGAGGTGGACTCCGGGCACCACCGCTCCGGCGTGGACCCGCGCACGGCGGCGAGCGTCGCCCTGGCGCGAAGGCTGGCGGGCGAGCGCGGGGTGGTGTTCGACGGCCTCCTCACGCACGCGGGGCACAGCTACCACGCCCGCAGCCGTGCCGAGCGGGCCGCCATCGCCGAGGGGGAGCGGGCGACCATGGTCGCGTTCGCCGGCATGCTCGCGGGAGAGGGCGTGGCGGTGCCGGCCGTGAGCGTTGGCTCGACGCCGGCGATGTCGGCCGTGGAGCGGCTCGACGGGGTGAGCGAAGTCCGGCCCGGCAACTACGCGTTCTATGACTTCATGCAGCTGGCCGGCGGCGTCTGCGCCGCGGAGGACTGCGCGGTCACCGTCCTGGCGAGCGTGGTGAGCCACCAGCACGGTGCGGCCCACGTAGTGGTGGATGCCGGGGCGCTGGCGCTCTCGAAGGACCCCGGGCCCCACGACCTCGCACTGGCCCGGGGGTTCGGCCCGGTCGTGACCGGGCTCGCCGGCCACCAGCTCGATCCCCGGGTGCAGGTGCGCGGCGTCTCCCAGGAGCACGGGATGGTGGGCGGCGACGTCGCTGGCGACGTCGCTGATCGCTTCACGGTGGGGGAGAAGCTCCGGATCCTGCCGAACCATTCGTGCCTGACGGCGGCGATGTTCGATGCCTACCAGGTGGTCCGTGGCGAAGCGGTCGTGGACACGTGGGCGATCTGGCGGCGCCGCTAGCTCAGGCGATAGGTTGCTCGCCATGACTACCGTCTACCTGAACGGGCAGTACCTGCCGGACGACCAGGCGCTCATCAGCCCGCTGGACCGGGGCTTCACCTACGGCGACGGCGTGTACGAGGTGATCCGCGCCTACCACGGCAAGATCTTCCTCCTCTCCGAGCACTTCTCGCGTCTGGCCTCGAGCTGCGCCAAGATGCGCATCGGCGCGCACCTGACGCCCCTCGAGGAGGTGCCGGGGCGCCTCTTGCGGGAGAACGGCCTCACCGGCGACGCGCTGATCTACCTGCAGATCACGCGCGGGGCCGCGCCGCGCTCGCACGTGTTTCCTCCGGCCGACACCAAGCCCACGGTGTTCGCCCTGGCCTGGGCCTACACGCCCAACCCGGCGCTCGCCAACAGCGGCGCGATCACGATCCTGGAGCCCGACGTACGGTGGTCGCGCTGCGACATCAAGGTGACGTCGCTGATCCCGAACTCCTTCGCGGCCCAGCGCGCCAGGGAACTGGGGGCGCACGAGGGGCTGTTCGTGCGCGACGGGGTGGTGCAGGAGGGCTCGCTCAGCAACTTCTTCGCCGTCACGGACGGCGAGGTGCGCACTGCGCCGCTGTCGAATTACATCCTGCCGGGCATCACCCGCGCCGTGGTGCTCGACCTGTGCCGGGAGCACGGCATCCCGTGCCGTGAGACGCCGGTGTTCGCGACCGAGCTGGGCGACGCGGACGAGCTGTTCCTCACCAGCACGGTGTACGACGTGGTGTCGATCGACTCCCTGGACGGGCGCAAGCTCCCCGCCGAGCGGCCGGTGACGCGGCGCCTGGCGGAGCTGTTCCGCGCGGTGGTCGAGCGGGAGTGTGCGTAGCGTGGCCTCGGCCGGCGCGCTGATCGCGCGTCACGAGCGCCTCTGTTTTGCGCGCGCCTTTCCGCGCAGCGCGGTGGAACTGCAGCGCGCCGAGCGCGAGCTGGCCGGGTTTGAGAGGCTGGCGGCGCCGCTCGAGGACGCGCTCCGCAACACCGGCATCGCCGGCTCGACCTATCACTATCCGTTCAACTACGCGATGACGCGCTGGCTCCGCGCGCGCTACGGCCGCGCGGTGGAGATCGACTGGCCGGCCTACCGCCGCCGGACCTGGGACGACGTGGCGGCGCTGCTGTCGCTGGTCGTGGCCTGGGCGGAGAACGAAGGGCTGGACGACGACGACGTGCCATCGTGGGAGTGGATCCGCGCGGCCAAGGGCCCCGAGCGGCGGACCGACCTGGCCTGGCTCCTGGACGTGCTGGCCGCGCAGCGGCTCGCGCCCGAGCTGGAAGCCCACCTCTTCGAGTCACTCAACCTCCCGATCCGCTGGGACCTGGCCGGGTGCCGCGACTCGATCACGCACGCGCGGCTGCCGGCCCGGCCGTTCTTCCACCGCCGGCTCCTCTCCGGCCGCCCCGCCGACTTCACCCGGGAAGTGCTGCGGCCTCCGGGTCCGTTGCAGCAGGTGACGCCCGTGCGCGCCGACCGGGTGATCGACGCCGCCCGCGCCGCGCTGTCGCAGCGCGAGCGCGAGTTCCACGTGATCGTGCACGGGCACCGCGCCGAGGTGTACCGGGTGGACGCCGGTCGCGGGCTCGAGCTCTTCGTGATCGGCCTCGTGCCCCCGCTGCGGCTCACCCTGGAGAGCGATTACGGCGCGCTGCTGGTCAAGAACGGGGTGCCGATCGGGTACGGGTACGCGGTCCTCCTCTTCGACCGCGCGGACATCGGGATCAACATCTTCCCCACCTACCGCGGCGGCGAGTCGCCGTATGTGTTCGACCGCTTCTGCGCCGTGTTCCACCACCACTTCGGCGCGCGCAAGTTCGTGATGCGCCGCTACCAGGTGGGCCATCACAATCCCGAGGGGATCGAGGCGGGATCGTTCTGGTTCTACTACAAGCTCGGCTTCCGCTCGCTGTCCCGCGCCGTGCGCGCCCTGGCGGAGGTGGAGCGCGCACGGCTCGAGCGGCGCGCGGGCGCGCGGAGCGCTCCGGCGATCCTGCGCCGCCTGGCGCGCAGCGACATGATGCTCGCGACCGATGGGACCCGGCCCGAAGATTTCCGCGACGTGGACGTGCGGCGCGTGGGCTTCGCGGTCACGCGGGCCATCCGGCTGCGGCACGGTGGCGACCGCGCGCGCGCGGTCGCCACCTCGGTGCGCGGCGTGGCGCGTTCGCTCGGCGCGGGATCGGTGCCGGAGCGCCTCGCGCCCGTCGCCGCCCTGGTCCCCGACCTGAGGCGCTGGGACGCCGCGGAGCGGCGCGGCCTGCTCGCGCTCCTCCGGGCCAAGGAGTTGCCGCGCGAGCGGCCGTTCGTGCTGGCCATGCAGCGCCACGCGCGCTGGCGCCGCTGGCTGCTGGAAGGCTTCCCGGCCCGTGGCACCTAGCTCGGGTTTCACGCTGGCGCGCGCGCGCGAACCGATGATGCGCGTGCTGCCGCTGGCCCTGGGCTTCGCGCTCGCCGGCCTCGTCGCGTGCGAGCACGCGCAGCCATTCGGTGCGTCGCCCGCCGACCCCAACCAGCCGTTCTCCAGCGCATTCCCGCGGCAGCTCACGTTCAGCGCGGGCCCTGATCTCGCGCCGGCGTGGCTGCCTGAAGGCTCCGGCATCGTCTACTCGTTCGCCCTCCTCCGCGCGGACAACGACCGGTGCCTCGGCATCTTGCCGGCCGAGGGCGGGCACCAGCTCCGCGCGATCTGCCACGTGCCGCTCGAGTTCGACGCCGACTCGACCAATGCGCTATGGGAGCCAGCCGTCGGTCCAAGCGGGGCGCTCGCCTACCTGCGCGAGAGCTCCCTGCCGGGTTCCCTCGCGCCGCACAGCCGGGAGATCGTCGTGGCGAGCCTCACCGTGCCCGATCCCGGCCGCGTGGTGGTGCGTCTTCCCTACACGGCGCCGGACGGGCTGCTGCACGCGAGCGCATCGCACCTGCACTGGGTGAACGCGACCACGCTCGTGTACCGCGCCGAGCAGGTGATCTACTACACCAATGGCGGCTTCGCGGACACGCTGGTTTCACCGCTCGAGATCGTGCGCGCCGACTTCGCGGGCGACTCCACCGTGCTCACCGTCGTCCCGGGCACCGCGAACGCCACGTCGCTCACGGTGGACTCGAGCGGCGCGATCATCTACACGCTGGTCGGCGACACGCGCGTCTATCGGGTCGATCCGGTTAGCGGGGTGTCGGGCGCGCTCTATGATTTCGGGAACGCCGGGATCCCGAGCGACGTCCAGGTCAGCGGCAAGGTGCTCGTCGCCATGATCGGCGGGCACCTGGCCCGCGCGACGGTCGGAGACACCGTGGTCGTGCTGATCCCTTCGCCGGATCCCGCTCAGCTTGTGCTGCGGCCCGCGCTGGCGCCGTCCGGTGCGCGGGTCGTGATCGAGCTATCGGGAAGCGACCCGTCCAACCTCTGGCTGCTCCAGGTTCCGTGAAGCGGCTCGGCCCGCTGATCGCGCTGTGCTTCACCATCGCACCAGCCGGGCTGCCCGCGCAGACCACCGGCACGATTGCCGGGGTGGTCCGCGACCAGGCGTCCCAGGCGCTCCTGCGCAGCGCGCAGGTGCTGGTGGATGGGCGACTCGCGGCGCTGACGGATTCTTCGGGCGGCTACCAGGTGCGCGGCGTGCACAGCGGCCTCCACCGGGTCACGGCCCGCCTCATCGGCTACGCGACCGCGGCCCGGGACAGCGTCCCGGCGCGCTCGGGCGAGACGACCCGGCTCGACTTCGCGCTCCAGTCCCAGGCGGTGCAGCTGGGCGCGCTGACCGTGGAGACCGCGCCTGATGCGGTGCTGGATCCGCTGGCCACCGCCACCATGCAGCACATCAGCGCGGACGACCTGCGCCACCTCCCGGTCAGCACGCTGGCGGAGGCCGTGGCGCTCTCCGCCGGCGCCGTCGGGGAGAGCTATCGCGGCGGGCAGCTCGGCGAGCAGGCGTTCATCATCGACGGGCTGGGGCTCAAGAACCAGCTCGACGCCTCGACGGGGTCGCTCGGGCTCAACATCCCGCCCGACATCCTCACGGAGGCGTCCCTCGTCACCGACGGCTTCTCGGCGCGCTACGGCCAGGCGCTGTCGGGGCTCATCAACGTCGTGACCAAGGACGGCGGCGAGCGGTGGCAGGGCAGGGCGGCCTACGAGACCGACCGCGGCCTCGGGGCGGCCCTGGATCACGGCCTGGATCGCGCCGTGTTCGAGGCCGACGGTCCGCTCCCCGCCGGCATCCGCCTGATGGGCGTGGTGGACGCCACCGGGCGCCTGGACGCCGACCCGGTGAACGCGCCCGCGCCCACCGACCCGCGCGATCCGCGGTCGGGCGAGCCCTACATGCTGCCGCACAACGGCGGCCAGGAGATCGACGCCGCCGCCAAGCTCACCGTGCCGTTCGCGGCCCGGCAGACGCTGCGCCTGTTTGCGTTGCACTCCGACGGGCAGCAGCTGCTGTTCGACCAGACGTACAAGTACGACCAGGCGTTCGCGCCAGCCCAGCGCCTCTCGGGCGACCTGGTGAGCGGGCATCTTCAGCTGGTGTCGCCGCCGTCCTCCGCCACATCGATCCTGGCCGATCTCAGGGCCGGTTACTTCGCGCGGGCATTCGAGCGCGGGACGCTCGATGCTCCCGTCCCCTACCGGTTCGGCGCCTTCACCGACCAGGCGTTCCACTTCGTGGGCGAGGGTCTCGCACGCGCGCGGGACACGGTGGCGGCGCGCGCGGCGATGCCGGGCTTCGGGCAGCCGGGCTTCAGCGTCAACACGCCGTGGGGCGTCCCGGCCTTCTTTCTGGGCGGCGGTTCCGACGGCGAGATCGCCTGGAACCGGTTCACCGAGTTCCGGACCCAGCTCGACGTGGACCTGGGCCTCTCGCGCGAGGCGGACGTCTACGTGGGCGGCGAGGTCGTGCGCCAGCGGGTCGAGACCTTCCAGCGGGCGCTCGCCTTCCTGCCGGTGGGCGACACCGTCCCGCCCGCGACCGCGTCCGGCTTCTCCCCCACTAGCGCCGCCGCCTACGCCGAGACGCAGCTCCGGTCCGAGGACCTCGCGCTCACCTTCGGCGTGCGGTACGACACCTTCGATCCGCACACCACGGTGGCCGGCGGGAAGATCACGGCGCACTCCAGCCTGAACCCGCGGTTCGCCGTCTCGGCGGTGCTGCACGGCGCGACCTTCGTCGCCAGCTGGGGCCGCTTCAGCCAGGCGCCCGACTTCCAGTACATGGTCGACGCGGCGTTCCAGGACACGACGCGCACCGGCCGGTTCCGCGTCGGCAATCCCGATCTCGGCTACGAGCAGTCCACCCAGTACGAGTTCAGCGTGCGCTCGCGCCCGACGCCGCAGACGTCGCTGCGGGTCAACGCCTACGTGAAACAGCTCTCGGGGCTGGTGGCGAGCGTCCCGTTCGGGGTCAACCCCGATTCGACGATCTTCGGCAACACCGACTACGGCTCCGTGAAGGGCGTCGAGGTCCTGTGGGAGCGGGAGCTGAAGGACTGGTGGGGTCTGCGCGTCTCGTACACGCTCCAGTACGCGACGGCCACGTCGAGCAACGCGTTCCAGGTGCGGGCGCCGAGCGTGGTCGGGGCGGACACGATCTACCCCGGCCAGGTCGAGTTCCCGCTCGACTACGACCGGCGGCACGGAGTGACCGCCGTCTTCCAAGCGCGGGCGCACGACGGATTCGGGCCGCAGGTGCTGGGAGTGAGGCCGCTGGGTGGGCTCGAGGGCGCGGCGATCTTCCGGTTCAGCACCGGGCTCCCGTACTCCCTCACCAACGCGGCGGGCGACTCGCTCCTGGGCCCGCCCAACGGCGAGCGGCTGCCGTCGCAGTACACGCTGGATGCGCTGCTGCGGCACCCCATCCGGGTCGGCCCCGCGCGCGGCAGCGTCTACCTGGACGTCCGCAACCTGCTCAACACGCGGAACGTCATCGCGGTGCGGCGCGACACCGGCACGCCGGGGCTGGGCCAGGCGGGCATCCAGGCGGCGGCGCTGGCGGCGTACCAGGTGAACCCGGAGGCGATCCCGTACGAGTCGCCGCGCTACCGGGGCTGGGCCGATATGAACCACGATGGGTACATCGCCGGCCAGAGCGAGCTGATGCCGCTCTACCTGGCCGCGGCGCGCGACTTCTACCAGGCGCTGTTCGCCTACGGCCCGCCGCGGCTGGTGAGACTGGGGGTGGAGCTTATCTTTTGACGCTGACCCCGCCCGCGAGGGATTTCCCCTGAACGTCCGCCGCACCAAGATCGTCGCCACGTTGGGGCCCGCCACGGCGTCGCCGGAGCAGGTCGCCGCGCTCATCGCCGCCGGCCTCGACGTGGCGCGGATCAATGCGTCTCACGGCACCCCGGAGCAGCAGGCGTCGCTCATCGCGGCGGCGCGCGCGGCGGGGGCTGCGGCGGGAAGACCGGTCGCGGTGCTCCTCGACCTCCAGGGCCCGCGCATCCGGGTGGGGGAGCTGGCGGCGCCGCTGGCGCTGGAGCCCGGGCGGAGCGTGGTGTTTGCGCCGGAGGGCTCCGCGGGGCCCGGAGAGATTCCCACCACCTACGATCTCGCCGCGGACGTCGTACCCGGCACGAGGATCCTCGTGGCGGACGGGCTCATGGAGCTGGACGTGGTTGCGGTGCGCCCTCCCCGCGTCGAGGCGCGGGTGCGCTTCGGCGGGCAGCTCACCAGCCGCAAGGGCATCAACCTGCCGGGCGTGGCCGTCTCCGCGCCTCCCCTCACGGAGAAGGATCGCGCCGACGTCACCTTCGCCGTCGAGCATGGGGTCGAATACGTCGGGCTCTCGTTCGTGCGCAGGGCCGACGACGTGTCCGCGCTGCGCGTCCTCCTTCCTGCCAGCGTCCGGATCGTGGCGAAGATCGAGAAGGACACGGCCTTGGGCGACCTCGATCGGATCGCGGACGCGAGCGACGGGGTTATGGTGGCGCGCGGTGACTTGGGTGTCGAGCTCCCCTTCGAGCTGGTGCCGCTGGCGCAGAAGCGGGTGATCCGGGTCGCGGTGGCCCACCGGCGCCCCGTCGTCACGGCCACCCAGATGCTGGAGTCGATGGTGCGCAGCCCGCGGCCGACCCGGGCCGAGGCCTCCGACGTGGCGAACGCGATCCTCGACGGCACCGACGCGGTGATGCTCTCGGAGGAGACGGCGATCGGCGCCTACCCGCGCGAGGCGGTCGAGGCGATGGACCGGATCATCCGCGCCGTCGAGGGAGACCACGGATGGCGGCCGTGCCCGGAGTGGCTCGACCTGGTCCCCGAGGCCCCGGCCCGCAGCGAGCACGCCGTCGCCGCGGCGGCTGTGGCCGCGGCCAAAATGCTCGGCGCCCCGCTCATCGTGACCTTCACCAAGAGCGGCTTCAGCGCCCGGATGGTGGCGGCGAGCCGGCCCGCGGTGCCGATCCTCGCCGTGACCGACAACGGGCCCACCTACCGGCAGCTCGCGCTGGTGTGGGGCGTGGTGCCGATGCTGGCCGACGGCCCGCCGCACTACGACGCGATGCTTGACGCGGCGCGGGAGCGGATCCTGGAGCAGGGCCTGGCGAAGCGGGGGGACCGCGTGGTGGTGACGGCGGGGGTGCCTTTCGACGTGCCGGGCACGACCAACCTCGTGAAGGTCGAGGAGGTCTAGAGGTGCGGCTCACCTTCCTGGGCACGGGGACCTCGTTCGGCATCCCGCAGATCGGGTGCGCGTGCGCCGTGTGCACCTCGACCGATCCCAGGGACCGGCGCAACCGGACGTCCGTCGTGCTGCAGTCGAACGGCGCGACGATCCTGATTGACACCCCGCCGGAGCTGCGACTGGCGATGCTGGCCGCCGGAATCCGCTCGGTGGACGCGGTGCTGTACACCCACGACCACGCCGACCACACGCATGGCATCGACGACCTGCGCGCGCTCTCGGGCAAGGGCCGCGGCCAGTTGCCGATCTACGGTCCCGCCGACGCGCTGCAGCGGATGCGGCGGAAGTTCGACTACATCTTCGATCCGGAGGCGCGGCCCATTCCCGGCTCGTCACGCCCCGACGTCACGACGGCGGCGCTCGAACCCGGCGTCGAGACGGTCGTCGCGGGGGTTCCCGTCCTGCCCCTCCAGTTCTCGCACGGCCCGAGCACTGTGCTCGGCTTCCGGTTCGGCTCGCTGGCGTATCTCACCGACGTGCGGGAAGTGCCCTCGTCCACCCGCGCCGCGCTGCGGGGACTCGATGTGCTGGTACTGAACGCGCTGTTCCACCGTCCGCATCCCACGCACCTCTCCGTGCCCGAGGCGGTGGAGACGGCGCGGGCGATCGGAGCACGGCGCACGTATCTGACCCACCTCACCCACGAGACGGGACACGCGGCGCTCCTGGCCGAGCTGCCGCGCGGCATCGAGCCGGCGTACGACGGGCTGGTGGTGGACTGCCAAGGCGCCTAGCGCGACGACTGTGGCGTCTCACGACTCCGGTGGGGCCGCGGCGATCCCGGGCCGTACTTTGAGCACGATCTCCTTGCGGATCTGCACCGTCCCGACCTTCGCACCGCGCGGCTTGGTCACATACCGGGCGCGGGTGCAGGAGACCGCCACGACGCCGGCCTCCCGGGCCTTGCTGTGGTAGGCCGCGATCGCCGCGGCCCGCTCGAGCGTCTCCCGGTCGGGCTCCGCCCCTTCGGCACCGCGCAGAAGCACGTGGCTGCCCGGCATGCCCCGCACGTGGAACCACCAGTCGTCCTGGCGCGCGAGCTTGATGCTCAGCCGGTCGTTGTCGGCGTCCGACCGGCCGACGAGCACCGTCCACTCGCCGGGCAACCGATACTCGAGCACCCGCGCAGGGCCCCCTCGCGATCGCGGCACGCTCAGCTCCCCGCTGGCACGATCATCGCGCGCTCGACCATGAGTGTCACCGTTCGACAATCTCGTCGAAGCTCTCAACCTCGGCAACGGCCACCGCGGCGATCACGGCGTTTTGACGCGCCTGTGTGGCGCCCATACATTTGCACATCCAACCCCGCTATTCGGGAGCCGTGATGCAGGATATCGCCCTGAAGCTGCTCGAGCCTTTCTCCGGTTCCGTGACCTTGGGCGCGGCCGGAAAGGTCGCGGCCCCGCGACCCAACGCGCTGACCGGCGCGGCCACCGACCAGCTCGCCTGGGCCGCGGTCTTCGGCGACCCGGCGGTGCGTGACGCCGCGCGGTGGCTGCTGTGGGAGATCGGCCAGGTGGTGGGCGTCCAGCCCGCCTCCATCCACGACCTCTATATGGCGCGGGGGCACGGCGCGGTCCACGGCTTCACCGTCCCGGCCATCAATATCCGCGGACTGGCGTATGACTCGGCGCGTGCGCTGTTCCGCGCGGCGCGGAGCGTCAGGGCGGGAGCCTTCCTGATCGAGATCGCCCGCTCCGAGATGGCATACACCGACCAGCGTCCGGCGGAGTACGTGGCGGTGCTACTGGCCGCGGCGCTGCGCGAAGGATTCCGCGGTCCGCTGTTCGTGCAGGGCGACCACTTCCAGATCAACGTCAAGAAATATGCGTCCGATCCCGAGGGCGAGGTCGGCGCTGTGAAGGCGCTGATCCACGAGGCGGTCGCGGCCGGCTTCTACAACATCGACGTGGACACCTCGACGCTGGTGGACCTCTCGCAGCCGACGCTCGATACGCAGCAGCGCGTGAACTACGAGCGCGCCGCGGAGCTGACGGAGGTGATCCGACGCGAGGAGCCGAAGGGCGTCACCATCTCCGTGGGCGCGGAGATCGGTGAGGTGGGCGGCAAGAACAGCACCATCGAGGAGCAGCACGCCTTCATGGACGGGTACCGCAAGGCGCTCGCCGCGCGCGGCGCCGCCCTGACCGGCATCTCCAAGATCAGCGTGCAGACCGGGACGAGCCACGGCGGGGTGGTGCTCCCGGACGGCTCGATCGCGAGCGTGAAGATCGATTTCGAGACCCTGCGGCTGCTCTCCCGCGACGCGCGGGAGCGGTACGCGATGGCGGGCGCGGTCCAGCACGGCGCCTCGACGCTGCCCAACGCCGCGTTCGGGAAGTTCCCCGAGGTCGAGACGGCGGAAATCCACCTCGCGACCGCGTTCCAGAGCCTGCTGTTCGATCACCAGGCGACGCCGGCCGCGTTCAAGGCGAAGCTCTACGACTGGCTGCGCGACAACGCCGCGAACGAGCGCAAATCCGGGGAGACGGACGAGCAGTTCTTCTACAAGACGCGCAAGAAGGCGATCGGCCCGTTCAAGAAGGACTGGTGGGCGCTGCCCGAGATGGTGCGTTCGGCGCTCGGCGCCGCGCTGGAGGAGCAGTTCGCCTTCCTGTTCGGGGCGCTCAAGGTCAACGACAGTGCGGACCTGGTCGCCCGGCACGTGAAGGCACCGGTGATCCGCCGCGCGGAGCCCGCCGCCGCGACGAGCGCGGCCCCGGACGACGCCGAAGCCGGCGAATAATCGGGAGGGGAACATGGCACGGCACGACGATGACGACGACGGGGCGGTGGAGCGGCATGGCTCGCCGGTGGTGCCCTTCCTGTGGGGGCTGGCGGTCGGCGCCGCCCTGGGGCTCTTGTTCGCGCCGATGAGCGGCGAGGAGCTGCGTGCCGACCTCCGCTCGCGCTCGCGGAAGCTCAAGGACCTCGCGTCGCAGAAGGTGGACGAGCTGGAGAACCTCGTGGCGGGGGGCTACGAGGAGGCCCGCGCCCGGGTGGAGGAGCAGCTCGACAGCGCGAAGCGCAGCGTGAAGGAAGGACGGCAGGCGGCGCGGGACGTGGTCGAGGCCGGCCGCGACGTGGCGCAGGGCGCGCGCGCGGAGCTGGAGCGCCGGCTCGCCGACTCGCGCGAGGCGCGCCGCGCGGCCCGCCAGGCGCCGGACAAGGAGCCGGGCGCGTAACCCCGGCGGTTGCGGTGGACCGGCGGCACCGCTGGATCTTCGTCTGGCATGACGTACGCAACTTCGTCCGCCGGGTCTACGAGGGCGCGATGGAGGCGAACGTTCCGTTCCTCGCCAGCGGGCTCGCCTTCGACGCGCTGCTCGCGGCCATTCCGTTCGCATTTGTGGTGCTCGCCCTGGCCGGCTACGTCCTCCACGCCGAGGCCTCGGCCGCGCAGCTCGACGTGGGGGCCTACCTCCGGCAACTGCTGCCGAACTACGGCCCCCAGCAGGGCGCCGATCCGTTCGCGCCCATCATCAAGCTGGCCGAGGGCGCGGTGCGCTCCCGGGGCAAGCTCACCCTGGTGGGCTTCCCGTTGTTCCTGTTCTTCGCGACTCGGCTGTTCGGCTCGCTGCGGGCCGCGCTGTGCGAGGTGTTCGACACCCGGGAGACGCGGTCCTTCCTGCGGGGCATGGTGTACGACGCCGCGCTGGTATGCGCCACAGGGCTGCTGTTCGCCGCCAACACGCTCCTCAGCGAGGGCCTGCTCGACGCCGAGGGGCACATCGGCTTCGTCGGGTTCTTCGGCGCCCAGATCCTGGCCTTCGGGTTCCTGGTGGTCCTGTTCATGATGGTCTTCAAGTACGCCCCGTCGCACCGCGTGCGCTGGGACACGGCGCTGGTGGCCGCGCTGGCCTGCGCGGTGGGGTTCGAGATCGCCAAGGAAGCGCTGAGCTTCTACTTCCGGAACTTCGTGCGGCCCGACCAGCTGGTGAGCGACCGGACGCTCGGGGCGATCATTCTCTTCGTGGGCTGGGTGTACTACATGACGTTCGTCTTCCTGATCGGTGGCCAGATCGCCCAGGTCTACGAGCTGCGACGGCGGCAGGCCGCGCAGCGCGCCGTGCTTCAGTAGGAGCCCGTCGTGCCGTTCCTGTGCCCCCGTGCCCCTGTGCCCCCGTGCCCTCCAGCCTGGGTGTCCTCATGTCCACGCCCATAGACCTCCGCAGCGACACGGTCACGCGCCCGTCGCCGGCGATGCGCCGCGCCATGGCCGAGGCCGAGGTCGGCGACGACGTCCTGGACCACGATCCCACCACGCTGCGGCTCGAGGAGCGCGTGGCCGCGCTGCTGGGCAAGGAGGCCGCGCTCTTCTTCCCGAGCGGCACGCAGGCCAATCAGAGCGGCATCCGGCTGCTCACGCGCCCGGGGACGGAGCTGCTGCTCGAGGCCGACGCGCACCTGCTGCACTACGAGTTCGCGGGGGTGGCCAACCTCTCGGGGGTTCAGGTGCGCCCGGTGGCGACGCCCGACGGCGTGCTCACGGCGGAGCTGTTGCGCGCCTCGCTCCGGCCCGCGTCGCCCCACGTGCCGAGGGCCTCGGCCATCGCGATGGAGAACACGCACAACGCGGCCGGGGGGAAGGTGATGCCGGCCGCGGTGGCCGACGCGATCGGTGCGCTGGCGCGCGCGGTGGAGCTGCCGCTGCACCTCGACGGCGCGCGGCTGTGGAACGCCGCGGCGGCCTTGGGCGTCGAGCCGGCGCGCCTCGCCGCGCCCGCGACGACGGTGATGGTCAGCTTCTCGAAGGGCCTCGGCTGCCCGGTCGGCTCGTGCCTGGCGTTCCCGAAGGCGGCGCGCGAGGACGTGTGGGAGATCCGCAAGCGCCTGGGCGGCGGGATGCGCCAGTCGGGCATCCTCACCGCGGCTGCGCTCTACGCCCTGGACCACAATCTGGGGCGGATCGCGGAGGACCACGCCAACGCGAAGCGACTGGCCTGGGGGCTCGAGGGGCACCCGGCGGTGCGCCCGCTCGCGCCGGAGAGCAACATCGTGATGCTCGATCTGGTGCGCGAGGGCGCCGACGCGGTGATCGCGAAGCTGACGGAGCGGGGCGTGCTGGTGACGGCCTTCGGGCCGAAGCGGCTGAGGGCGGTGACGCATCTGGACGTGAGCGAGAAGGAGATAGACAGGGCGATCGGGGTCATCGCTGACGTACTGAATTGATCAAGAGTTGCAGGGTTGCAGAGTTGCAGTGGGGGGGAAGTGGGAAGCAGTGTCACGACGCGCAGACGCGCAGTGGTGACCAGTGCCAAGAGGGGAGTCATCGGGGTTCAAGCGCTTGAGGCCGGTTCTGTTTCCGCGCTCGGCCATCTCGTCACCACTCGCAACTTGGCGTCTCGCAGCTGATCTGAAGTCTCCCCTCTCTCAGCTGGTTTCCCGGGTGCGGACAGGCTACCTTGAGATGCCCCAGGTCCGACGGGCGAGGGCGCACGAACCGCGTCAGGGCCCCGAAGGCAGCAGCGCTAAGTGATGTCTCGCGTCGCGGCGGGTAGCCTGGGGCACTTCCTTTCCCCATAGACTGCAGATGGCAGGCGGCCGGTGGTCAGTGTAGTTGCGAGACGCCAAGTTGCGAGTGGTTCCCAGCCATCAGCAGGCGGAGGCATGAGGGGGCGCGGGGTGAGCTTCGTGGCAGACTGCTTGCTTCCCTCTTGGCACCACTGTGCGTCTGCGCGTCCGCACACTACTGCGCAGTTCACGCTTGGAACCACTGCAACTCTGCAACTCTGCAACTCTGTCGGCGTGGCCTCGTGTACCTCGCGCTAGCGCGCAAGTATCGCCCCCGCCTCTTCTCCGAGCTGATCGCCCAGGAGCACGTCGCGCGCGCGCTCACCGGCGCCCTGGCGCAGGACAAGGTGGCGCACGGCTACCTGTTTGCTGGCCCGCGGGGGGTGGGCAAGACCACGGCGGCGCGGATCCTCGCGATGGCGCTGAACTGCGAGGCCCGGCACGCCGGCCGGCCTACCGCGGCGCCGGGCGAGCCGTGCGGCGCGTGCCCTTCCTGCGAGCGCATCTGGGCCGGCTCGGCGAGTCTCGACGTGGTCGAGATCGACGCCGCGAGCAACCGCGGGGTGGACGACGCGCGCGACCTCAGGGAGCGCGCGATGTACGCGGCGTCGCAGGAGGGCCGCCACAAGGTTTACATCGTGGACGAGGCCCACATGCTGACGCGCGACGCCTGGAACGCGCTCCTGAAGATCCTCGAGGAGCCGCCGTCGGGCGTCGTCTTCGTCTTCGCCACCACCGAGCCGCACAAGATCACCAACACCGCCGCACCCGTGATGAGCCGCCTCCAGCGGTTCGACTTCCGGCGGGTGGGGCCGCAGGCGATCGCCGAGCGCGTGCGCGGCGTGCTGCGCGAGGAAGGGCTGAGCGCGGACGACGACGCCATCGAGATCATCGCGCGCGTCGCCGACGGCGGCCTCAGGGATGCGCTCTCGGTCCTGGACCAGGCCACCGCGTTCGGCGAAGGAGCCCTCACCGCCGCGCGAGTGCGCGAGGTGCTGGGCCTGGTGGGGGACGAGCTGTTCGCCGAGCTGCTGGCGATCGTCGCGGAGCACCGGGCCGCCGACGTCTTCCCGTTCGTCGCGAAGCTCGCGGAGGCCGGCCTCGACCTCACCGCGTTCACTGATGGCGCGGGCGACCTGCTGCGCGCGCTCCTCGCAACGCGGCTGGGCGGCAGGCCGGACGGTGTGTCGTCGGCGCTCGCCGTCCACGTCCTGCGGGTCGCACCGCAGTTCGAGCCGGGCGACCTCTTGAGGATGCTGCGGGTGCTCGAGGAGACGGAGGAGCCGATCCGGCGCGGCGCGAATCCGCGCCTTTCCGTCGAGACGCTGCTGGTGCGGTGGACGGTCATGGACCGCACCATACAGATAGCAGAGCTACTGAGTGGGCAGAGTGCAGGAAAGTTGCCAGACGGCAAGGCGGGCAGTGGTTACCAGTCGGCAGGCGTGAGAGGGCAAGCTGCTCCCGTCGCGCGCGGCGGGGCGCCGGCGCCTGCGCCCGCCCCAATGGCTTCCGCCGCCCACGAGCCCGCGGCGGCCACGGCGCCGACCCCGGCCGCGCCACTCGCCGCACCCTCCGCGCCTCCCGCCGCCGGCGGCCCGCCGACGCTGGAGTCGCTGCGCGCCGCCTGGCCGGAGATCGTGGCTGCTGCCAAGGCGGAGAAGCCGATGATGGCGAGTGCGCTGGAGGATGCGGCGCCGGTGGTCTGCGACGGCGCGGCGGTCCGCCTCCGGGCGCTCGGCGGCAACCCGATGACCGTCGAGGGGCTCACCCGGGGCCGCGCGTCCATCGAGGCCATCATTGGGCGCATCATGGGGGCTTCCGTGCGCATCGCCGTGGCCGACGCCCCGGCGGCGTCCCGGAACACCCCGGCGGGGTCCGCGACGGCGGCCGCGGTGAAGGAACTGCCGGTCTCCCCGGCGCCCGCGCAGCGAGTCACCGCGACCGGTGCCAAGGCCGAGCGCCTGAAAGCCCTGCGCCAGAGGGATCCGACGCTGGATAGCGCTATGGATAGCTTGGACTTGGAGCTTCTCGATTAGCCTTGCCACGGGAAAGCGCCGGACCTAGGTTTCCTCCAATGACAGATCTTCGTGCGCTCGTGCAGTTTGGGCAGCAGATGCAGGGGCGGCTGGCGGCAATCCAGAGTGAGCTGGCGCAGCGCACCGTGACGGGCTCCGCCGGTGGCGGTATGGTCACGGTGACGGCTGACGGGCGGGGTCAGGTGCGGGAAGTCCACATCGATCCGAGCCTGCTGGGCGGTGACGTCGAGATGCTCGAGGATCTCGTCGTGGCGGCCATGGCGGAGGTGCAGAAGCGGGCGGCGGACCTGGCACAGGACGAGATCAAGAAGGTCCAGAGCGTCCTGCCGTTTCAGCTGCCCTTCACGTTGTAGCCGTGTCCGCCATCGAGGAGCTGGTCGCGGAGTTCGCGAAGCTCCCCGGCATCGGCCGCAAGACGGCGCAGCGCCTGACGTACTTCCTGCTCAAGCAGCCACGTGAGGAGTCCGCGCGGCTCGCCCGTGCGGTCGCGGCGCTCGGCGAGCGGGTCCGTGCCTGCTCGAGCTGCGGGGACCTGACGGAGGCCGACCCGTGCGCCATCTGCGCCGATCCCCGGCGCGACGCGGGCTTGATCTGCGTGGTGGAAGAGGCATCGGACGTGGCGGCCATCGAGCGGGCGGGCGAGTACCGGGGTCGCTATCACGTTCTGGGCGGCCGGCTCTCGCCGCTGGACGGCGTCGGCCCCGACCGGCTGAGCATCCCGGCGCTGCTGGACCGGCTGGCCAACGGGTCGCTCGTGCGCGAGGTGATCGTGGCGACCAACCCGTCGGTGGAGGGTGAGGCGACGGCGCACTACGTGGAGCGGACCGTGCGCTCCCGCACGCCGGAGATGATCGTCAGCCGCCTGGCGCGCGGGTTGCCGGTGGGGGGCGAGCTGGAGTACGCCGACGGCGAGACCATCGTTCAGGCCCTGACGGCGCGCCGCCGGTTTCCGGGCCCGTGAGGCAGCGGTCGCTGTACGTCGCCGCGGCCGTGGCGGCCGGGTTCGTGGCCGGCGCCCTGCTGGCGCAGCGGTCGATGGGCAAGTGGCGGACCGCGCTGTTCAGCGCCCGCCCCTTGCGCCGCCTGGCGGCGTTGGGGTATTTGAGCGGGCACCCGGGGGTCGAGGCGGTGCAGGTGCTGCGCGACTACCTCGCCTGGGAGGAGCACCCCGCCCTCCGCCGAAGGGCGGAGTCCATCGTTCGCCGGATGGAAACGCAACTCTCGTAGCAGCGGAGCACGGATGCCGGGTGCGTCGAGCTGGTCGTTCCGCGAAGAGGATTACAAGGCCATCACGGAACACATGAATGGCCTGTTGCGGGAGACCAACGTCAAGAGCCTGATGCTGGTCGATCGCAACGGCCAGGTGGTCGCGAACGTGGGGGAGCCGCCCCAGTTCGACCCGCAGGCCTTCGCGTCGCTCACCGCCGCGGACTTCAGCGCCAACGACCAGCTCGCGAAGATGATCGGCGAGCACGAGTTCGCCTCGCTCTTCCATCAGGGCGAGAAGGAGTCGATGTACCTCGCGGACGTGGCGCGGCGGGTGATCCTGGTCGCATTGTTCGACAGCCGCACGACGCTTGGCCTGGTGCGGCTCAAGTTCAAGGGAACGGTCGAAATCCTCACCCGGGTGTTCGAGGACATGTTCAACCGGTCCGGCACCCAAAACACCAAGGTCGAGGGCTTCGGCACCAAAGAGGCGGAAGATGAGATCGACAAGCTGTTCGGGGACTGACGGGAGAGCGCGCGCGCCATGTCGATGATCAACTACGCCTCGCGCGAGATCAACTGCAAGCTCGTCTACTACGGTCCGGGGCTGGGCGGTAAGACGACCAACCTCGAGCACGTGTACGGCAAGGTGCAGCCCAACACGCGCGGCAAGCTCATCTCGCTGGCCACCGAGACCGAGCGCACGCTGTTCTTCGACTTCCTGCCCGTGGATCTCGGGACGATCCGCGGGTTCAAGACTCGGTTCCACCTCTACACGGTGCCGGGCCAGGTGTACTACAACGCCAGCCGCAAACTGATCCTCAAGGGTGTGGACGGCATCGTGTTCGTCGCGGACAGCCAGGTCGAGCGCATGGAGGCGAACATCGAGTCCATGCAGAACCTGTACGACAACATGGCGGAGTACGGGTACGACCTGACCAGGCTGCCGTTCGTCATCCAGTACAACAAGCGCGACCTCCCCAACGCCTCGCCGGTCAAGGACCTGCAGGCCTCGCTCAATCCCGGCTGGCCCATGACCAACCCGGACCGGCAGAAGGTGACGGCGGACCCCAACTGGTCGGGCGAGTACCTGGTGTGGCAGCTCTCCACCGGCGAGTGGGTGGAGCGGGCGCCGACCTACGAGGGAGTGGCGATCACCGGCGACGGGGTCTTCGAGACGCTCAAGGCCGTCAGCAAGCTGGTTCTCAAGTCGCTCGGCTGACCGGGCATGTGGACTCTGCCCAACATCCTGACGCTCGCGCGGATCGGCCTGGCACCGGTCATCGCGCTCCTGCCGTTCATCGAGGGTTACTGGCCTAAGGTCATCGCGTTCGTCATCTTCATCGCCGCCGCGGTGAGCGACGTGGTCGACGGCTACCTCGCGCGCCGCAGCCGGCAGGTGACCGACCTCGGCAAGTTGCTCGATCCCGCCGCCGACAAGGCGCTGCTGATCGCGACACTGGTGCCGATCTACTGGATCACCCACCATCCCACCGTGCTCTACGGCATCCCCTGGTGGGGGAGCCTGCCCCTGTGGGTCGCGGTGATGCTGGTGGGCCGCGAGCTGCTGATGACGGTGTTCCGCTGGGAGGCGCAGAAGCGCGGCGTCGTCATCCCGGCCGGCCGGGAAGGGAAGCTCAAGGCGATCCTGCAGTACGTCTTCATCGGGGCCACGATCGCCTGGTTCGCCTGGAAGGACTACCTCGTCAAGACGGGCCTCACCGGGCGGCTCCGCGACGCCTGGGACGAATTCCACGGCGCGTTCGTCGCCGTCACGCTCGCTCTCGCCGTCGTGCTCACTGTCTACTCGTTCGTCGTCTACCTGTACAAGTACCGCGCGCTGTTCCGCGCCTCCCCGCGCTGACGGTGGACTGCGAGCTGCTGACCGTCGGCACCGAGCTGCTGCTCGGATTCACGGTCGACACGAACGCGGCGGAGGCAGGCCGCACCCTGGCGGCGGCCGGGATCCGGCTGACCCGGCGCGCCAGCGTGGGCGACGCCGCCGCCGCGGTGCGCGAGGCGGTGGCTGCAGCCCTCGACCGCACGGGCGCGGTCGTCGTCACGGGTGGGCTCGGGCCCACGCCCGACGACATCACGCGTGACGCGGTCGCCGCCGTGTTCGGACGAGCCTTGGTGCGCGATCCCGCGATCGTGGCGGCGCTGGAGGAGCGGTTCGCGCGCCTGGGCCGAGGCCCGATGCCGGAGGCGAACCGGCGCCAGGCCGATGTGCCGCATGGCGCCACCGTGCTGCCCAACCGCTGGGGGACGGCGCCCGGCCTCTGGCTCGAGGACGAGCGCGGGCGCCTGGCCGTGCTGCTTCCCGGCGTGCCGGCCGAGATGCGCGGCCTCTTGGAGCAGGAGGTGATCCCGAGGCTGCTGGAACGGCGCGGGGGCACGGGGGCACAAGGGCACGGGGGCACGGACGCGCAGGGGTACAGGGGCACAGGGGCACAGGGGCACAGGGGCGGGGAGGTCATCCTGTCGAGGACGTTGCGCACCACGGGCATCTCGGAGTCGGCGCTCGCCGACAAGGTGGGCGACCCCGCGCGCTTGCTGGGAGAGCACCTCACGCTGGCCTGGCTGCCGAGTCCCGAAGGGACCGACTTGAGGCTCACGGCGTGGGGGTTGTCGGCCGACGCCGCCGACGCGGCGCTCGCCAAGGCGGCCACGGCCCTGCGTCCGCTCCTCGGCGGTTGCTGCTACGGCGAAGGCGACGCCGACCTGGCGGCATTGATCCTTGCGGAGCTGGAGCGCCGCAAGGCGCACGTGGCAGTGGCAGAATCGTGCACCGGCGGCCTCCTCGGCGGCCGGCTCACCGCGATACCGGGCAGCTCCCGGGTGTTTCTGGGCGGTGTCGTCGCGTACGCCGACGAGGTGAAACTCGGACTCCTCGGCGTCTCGGCGGACACCCTGGCCGCCCACGGTGCCGTGAGCGAAGCGGTGGTGCGGCAGATGGCGTCTGGGGTCGCGCGGACCTTCGGCGCCGAAGTCGCGGTGGCGGTGACGGGCATCGCCGGCCCCGGCGGCGGCACGGTGGAGAAGCCGGTGGGTACCGTGTGGATCGGCGCGCTCTCGGGAGGGCAGGTCCGGGCCTTCCACTACGTCTTTCCCGGCGAGCGTGACGTCGTCAGGCGCCGCGCGGCGCAGGCCGGGCTCGACGCGCTGCGGCGCGTTCTGCTCGAAGGGAACTGACGCTGGCCGCATTCGGCGACGTCGAGTTCTGGACCGCGGCCGACGGAGCCAGGCTGGCGCTCCGGCGGGCAAAGGCCGCGGGGCGGCCGCGCGGCTCGCTAATCCTGCTCCACGGATTCGGCGACCACAGCGGGCGCTACGCGGAGGTGGCCGCCTGGTTCGCCGAGCGCGGGCTGGGGGTGTACGCGCTGGACCAGCGCGGACACGGGCGCTCGCCGGGCAAGCGCGGCCACGTGTCGCGCTTCGCCCAGTTCCTCTCCGACGTCGCCGCGCTGCGCAAGTTGGTCGCCCTCGAACAGGGCGGGCCGCAGGTCCTGCTGGGCCATTCCTTCGGCGGCACGGTCGCCCTGCGATACCTGGAAACCGAGCCGGAGGGCCTGACCGGCGCCATCGTCTCGAGCCCGTTCCTCGAAGTCGCCATGCCGGTGCCGCGCTGGAAGCTGCTGCTGGCCCGGGTGCTGGTCGAGGTGATGCCCTCCTTGCCCGTCGCGACCGGCCTGGACGTCGCGCACCTCTCGACCGACCCCGCCGTCGGGCAGGCGGCCCGGAGCGATCCGCTGTATCACCGCGTGATGACGCCGCGCGCGTACCGCGAGGTGCTCGCGGCCCAGGCGGCGGTGGTGGCGGAGGGCCGGCACATCCGCCTGCCGCTGCTGGTGCTGCTGGCAGGCGACGACCGGATCGTTTCGCGGCCGGCGACCGAGGCCTTCGCCCGGTCGCTCACCGGCGACGTGACCGTGCAGCTGTACGAAGGGTTCTACCACGAAGTGTTCAACGAGCCGCATCGCGCACGGGTGTTCCGTGACGTCGAGCCGTGGCTCGACCGTGTGTTGAGCGCGGCGGCGCGCGAGCGCGCCGGTCCCGCGGCCACGTGACCATGGAACCGTTCAAGATCAAGGTCGTCGAGCCCATCGCCTTCACCACCCGTGAGCAGCGCGCCGACGCGCTGGTCGCCGCCGGATACAACCTCTTCAACGTCCCCGCTTCGCTCATCACCATCGACCTGCTGACCGACTCCGGCACCTCGGCGATGAGCGACCGGCAGTGGGCCGGGATCATGCTCGGCGACGAGTCGTACGCGGGAAGCCGCAACTTCTTCAACCTCGAGCGGGTGGTCCGGCGGATCACCACCTACCGGCACGTCATCCCCACACACCAGGGCCGGGTGGCCGAGAACCTGCTCTTCACCACCGTCGTGAAGGCCGGCGACCGCGTGCCGAACAACATCCACTTCGATACCACGCGCGCCAACGTCGAGCACAACCTCGGCGTCCCGGTGGACTGCGTGATCGACGAGGCCTACGACGTGACGGCCGAGCACCCGTTCAAAGGCAACATGGACGTGGCGAAGCTCGACCGCGTGTTCGCCGAGGTCGGGAGGGAGCGCATCCCTCTGGTGATGCTTACGGTCACCAACAACTCGGGGGGCGGGCAGCCGGTCTCGCTCGGCAACGCGCGCCGGACCAGCGAGTGGTGCCGCAAGCACGGGATCCCGCTGTTCTTCGACGCCTGCCGCTTCGCCGAGAACGCCTATTTCTGCAAGCAGCGCGACGCCGAGTGCACCGGCAAGTCGATCGAGGAGATCGCGCGGGCGTTCTTCACGCTGGGGGACGGCTGCACGATGTCGGCCAAGAAGGACGGCCTGGTGAACATCGGCGGCTTCATCGCCGCCAACGACGACGACCTGTCGACCCGCCTGTCCAACATGCTGATCCTGATCGAAGGCTTCACGACCTACGGCGGGCTCGCGGGCCGCGACCTCGAGGCGATCTCCATCGGCCTCGAGGAGGTGCTGGACGAGCGCTACCTCGAGCACCGGGTCGGCCAGGTCGGCCGATTCGGCGAGAAGCTCCGGGCGGCTGGCGTCCCGATCGTGCTGCCGGTCGGAGGCCACGGCGTGTACCTGGACGCGCGGCGCTTCCTGCCGCACATCCCGCAGCCCGAGTTCCCGGCGCAGGCGCTTGTCTGCGCGCTGTACCTCGAGGGCGGGATCCGCGGTGTGGAAATCGGCGGGCTGATGCAGGGCGTGCTCGACGCGGCCACCGGGGCGTGGACCTGGCCGGAGCTGGAGTTGGTGCGCCTCGCAGTGCCCCGCCGCGTCTACACCGACGCGCACCTCGACCACGTGGTCGACGTCTGCATCAAGTTGCTGGCCCGCCGCGATACGATCCGGGGGCTCAGGATCGTGTCCCGGGCCCCCGTGCTGCCGCACTTCACCGCGCGGCTCGCGCCGATCGGGTCGAAGGCTTAGCCGCTGCGGGCAGGGCCCGCCGGGCTGGGCCTGGCGGCCCTAGTCTTGGGGCGGGCGAGCGGGGGCTGGTGGCTGCGCGGCCGGCTTCGCTGTTGTGGCGCGCGGCCTCAGGGCCAGTCGCACGCTGAGGTCGCCCGAGGTCACCACGACCTCGCTGTCCGACACTTCCGTCGCCGTGACGCCGCCGGCCCCGCGCGCTTCGATGATCACATCGCCGAGCCGGCCGGTGTAGCGCAGCGGTCCGAAGCCCCGATGCTCCGCGTACGACATCGGCGCCAAGGGCGCCAGGGCCGGCATCGCGGGCATGGCAAGCAACGCGGCCGCGGGCGGCGTCGGGGCAAGCGCCGGTATTGACGGCATGGCCGGCTCAGCCGGCTCGAGGGCGCCCGCCGAATCGCTGAGTCCTTCGAGCGCCGCGCGATCCTCGAGGACCCTGGCCAGGGCGGACTGCTGGGCTTCGAGTGCGCGCCGCAGCGCCTCGATCTGCAGTGAGTCGGTCGCGGAGCCGACCCGGCGCCGCACCAGATCGTTGAGCCGCACCTCCAACTCCTCTCGCATCTGCTCGATCTGATTCCGTGCCCGCAAGAGCTGGTCGCGCGACATCTCCAGTTGCCGGGCCTGCGCGTCCTCTGCGAGTCGCAGCGCTCGCGCGGCCGAGGCCAAGGCGCGGGCGTCGGTGATCGGCCGCGCTTGCGCGACCAGCCGCACCACGTGCTCGGCACCGTCCCGCCGATACGTCAGCCGCACCGACTGTCCCGGGCGGATGTTGGCGAAAGCGCGTCCCCCCGGTGGCGTCGTGAGCGCCACCGCGTCGATGGCGACGAGGGTGTCGCCGGTCCGGAGGGCCGCCCGATCGGCCGGGCCGTTGCGATCGACGGAGAAGACGAGCGGGGGCTCGGAGAACGTCCATTGCCGCGCCGCGCCGTCGTCGGACGCCGTGAGGCTGCACCGGCTGCACGACAGGCCGATCCCCAACCAGCCTTCCCGGGACGTGACGCTATAGGTGCGGCCGGCGCGTCCCGTGGTGCTGGGGAGGCCGCGTCCGCCGCGGCTCGTGTCCACCTGGGCCGCGGCCGGAGCAGCGATGGCCGCCAGCGTGCCCAGCGCGATGATGTGACGCAACATGCTCTTGCCTCCGCTGTTCAGAACCACACCACGGACCGGGTGGACGGCGCCGGCCGCTGCTCCTCCGACCGCTCGTTCAATCCTCTCAGCACCGCGGCCGCGAGCGGGTCGTCGGGTGCCAGATGGGCCACCTCTCCGGCGACGGCTCCCAGGGCCGTGAGCGCCACCTGTCGCGCCTTGGTCCGGGTCGCTGCATCCGTCGAGTCGTTCAGCTGATTCAAGGCCGCCAACGCCTCCACGTACAACGTGCCGATCCGTTCCGCATGCGCCGCGACCTGGGCTGCGGAGCCGCGCGACGCCTGCATGCCCGACAGCGCGGCGGCCGCGCCGCTGCGGGCTCCGAAGTACTGGCCGGCGGCGAATCCGCCGGCGAACAGCGCCAGCGACGCCGCGACGGCGCCGACCAGCCACGGGCGGAGGTGGCGCCGGCCGACGCGCAGCGCGAGCGGAATCGGGAGCAGGCCGCCCCGCTGCAGCGCCGCGACCACGCGGTCCTCGAGCTCCGGGCGCGGGGCGCGCTCCCTGGCGAGCGCCTCGAGCGCGCGCCGCTCGGCCGGGGTGAGATCGTCGGGATTGCTCATGAAGCACGTCCATCGTTGTCGGGAGCGAGCAGCGCGCGCACGGCGCGTCGTGCCCGGAAGAGCTGTGATTTCGTCGTGCCGGGCGTCACGCCGAGCTGCTCGGCTATTCGCTCGTGCGTGTGGCCCTCGACGTCGTGGAGCACGAGCACCGTCCGGTAGCCGGCCGGGAGCGATGCGATGGCCCGCTCGAGGTCCACCGGTTCGAGCCGCTCCAGCGGCTGGGCCCCGGCGGGCTCGTCGTCCTCCGGCCACTCCACCTCGCGCCGGTTGCCGCGCCGCCGCAGAGCCTCGCGCGACACGTTCAGGGCGATGGCGTGGAGCCAGGTGCTCAGCTCCGACTCCCAGCGGAAGCCATCGAGCTTCTCCACCACCTTGATCCAGGTGTCCTGCACCACATCCTCCGCTTCCGTCTCGTCGCCCGCGAGCAGCCGGAGTGCGAGCTGGTAGAGCCGCGGCGTATGCCTCCGGTAGAGGCGGCGAAACGCCGCCTCGTCGCCCTCCAGCACTCGCTCAGCGAGCTGCCGGTCCCGCTCGGCCGTGAGGTCGGGTGCGGCGCCGGAATTCACCGTACGGGCTCGGGAGTGCTGGGACGGCGTGTCATGGCCTGTTTCTTAGTGGCCTTCGGGGGTTCGAGGGTTGGACGGCGGCCTTCGGGCGCGAAACGTGCACCTGCCGGCGCCGTACTGGCTACGGCATCTGCCAATTTGGCGTCCGGAGATTCGCCCGTACTTTGCAGCCTCACATCTTACGACCACTCGCAACTCGGCATCTCGCAACTGTACAGCCAACTCATGTCTCGCAACTCGCAACTGCTTGACCCGTAGAGTATTGTTAGAGGCCAACCTACGCATGTCCGACCCTCGAGGCGAGATGATCAGGAAGCACCGTCCGCACCAGGCCCCTCACCACCCGGAGTCGCCGGCGCCCGAGCGTCCGGCCGGGGAGGAACTGGTGGGAGCGGACGCCATGGAGGCGGGCGGTCCCGCCGAGGCTGGCCCGGCCACGCTGGGTGCGCCGGCCGCCGCGCCGGGCGCGCTGGCTGAGCCGGCAGAGGAAGCGTTGCGCCGGCTCGAGCAGGAGGCGGCCGAGTGGAAAGACCGCTGCTTCCGCGCCGCGGCGGAGTTCGAGAACTACAAGAAGCGGGCGCTGCGCGAGCGGACGGAGGCATGGAGCCGCGCGCAGGCTGACCTGATCGTGCGGGCCCTCGACGCACTGGACGACCTCGGCCGGATCGCCGCCCTCGATCCCGCGCAGACCACCTCGCAGGCGCTGCACGAGGGCGCCGGGCTGGTCGAGCGGAAACTGCAGAAGGCGTTGGAGGGCGTGGGCCTCGAGCGCGTGGACCCGGCGGGCCAGGCCTTCGACCCCAATCTGCACGAGGCAGTGATGACGATGCCGGCGGCGTCGCCCGACGCCGACCACACGGTCGGGTCGGTGCTCCAGCCCGGGTACCGCTTGAATGGTCTGCTCCTGAGGCCCGCGCGCGTTGCGGTGCTCACCTGGACCGAGCCGGCCGCCGGGGAGGCGGCGCAGTAGCCGATGGCGCCTGAGAAGGACTTCTACGGCGTCCTCGGCGTGACGTCGAACGCCACGCAGGACCAGATCAAGCGTGCCTACCGCAAGCTGGCCAAGAAGTGGCACCCCGACGCGAATCTCGGCGACAAGACCGCAGGCGAGCGCTTCAAGACCATCACGGAGGCGTACTCCGTCTTGTCGGACGCCCAGAAGCGCAAGCAGTACGACCAGCTCCGGAAATACGGGGCGTTCACGGGCCCCGGACCGCGGGGCCAGGGCCCCGGGAGGCGGGCGGGCGGTGCCGGGGCCAGCCCCCGCTTCGAGGAGATGGACTTCGGCGATCTCTCCGGCGGGCTGGGGGACCTGTTCTCGTCCCTCTTCGGCGGCGGCTCAGCCAAGCGCAAGGGCGGCGCGGAGCGGGGCGAGAGCGTGGAAACTGTCGTTTCAATCCCGTTCCGCGTGGCGGCGCTGGGCGGCAAGGTGCCCATCGCCGTGCCCGTGACCGAGGCGTGCGGGACGTGCGGTGGCTCGGGGGCGGCGCCCGGCGCCTCGCTCACCACCTGCACCGAGTGCAAGGGCACCGGCACCATCTCCTTTGGCTACGGCGGGTTCGCGGTGAAACGCCCGTGTCCGGCGTGCCGGGGCCGCGGCAAGACCACGGCGCAGAGCTGCCCGACCTGCCAGGGCGCCGGCGAGGTGCGGGTCGAGCGGCGGCTGATGATCAACGTGCCGCCCGGTACCGACAACGGCACGAAGATCCGGCTGAAGGGCCACGGACCCCGCGGCACCGGCGGCGCGGCCGCGGGCGATTTGATGGTGGCGTTCCAGGTGGAGCCGGACCGCTTCTTTCAGCGCGACGGGCTCGACGTCCACTGCACCGTGCCGATCAACGTCGTGCAGGCGATGCTCGGCACGAAGCTCAAGGTGCGCACCCTCGACGACAAGCACGTCGTGCTGCGGATTCCGGCCGGGACGCAGGCGGGCCGGAAATTTCGCGTCAAGGGGCAGGGCATCGAGAAGGGCGGCGAGCGCGGCGACCAGATCGTGGAGGCCCAGGTCGAGGTGCCCGCCAAGCTATCGCCGGAGCAGGAGGCCATCGTGAAGAGCTTCGCCGACGCCGCGGGGCTGAAGTACTGATCCTCGTGCGGGGCGCCCTTGCCCGCGCCCCCGGCGGGGCGCCACACGAACCGATCTCATGCGCGTGCTGATCGTCGAGGACGATGCAGGCCTCGCAGGCGTCCTGCGCGAGGGGCTTGCCGAGCACCACATGGAGGCCACGCTCGCGTCGACCTTCGACGAGGGGCGCGAGCGCGCGGCGCTCGGGGCCTGGGACGTCATCGTGCTCGACGTGATGCTGCCGGGCGGTAGCGGCTTCGACCTCTGCACTCAGCTCCGCCGCCGCGGCAGCCGGACCCCCATCCTGATGCTGACTGCCCGGGATACCGTCGACGACCGGGTCCTCGGGCTCGACGCCGGCGCCGACGACTACCTCACCAAGCCCTTCGCCTTTCGCGAGCTGCTGGCGCGCGTCCGCGCGCTCGCTCGCCGCGGGCCCGCGCTGGTGCCGGAGACGGTGACGGTCGCCGACCTCGAGGTGGATCTCGGCTCGCGCAGCGTCCGCCGCCACGGCCGGCCCATCCAGCTCACCGCGAAGGAGTTTGCACTGCTCGAGTTCTTCGCCCGGCACGTGGGCCAGGTGGTGGATCGCGCGGCGATCACGGCCCACGTCTGGGACGAGAACCACGACCCGTTCACCAACGTGCTCGAAGTGCTGATCCGCCGGCTCCGCCGCAAGATCGATGACGCCTTCGACCCGAAGCTGATCCACACGCTGCGGGGCGCGGGGTACCGGTTCGGCGTGTGAGGGCGGTGATCCGGCCCCTCGACCTGTTGCGGCTGCGGCTCACCGCGTGGTACGCCGCGACCTTCGGGCTCATCCTGCTGCTCCTGGGCGGCGGCCTGTTCCTCACGATCCGCTCCCAGATCTCGCGGCACCTCGACGATTCCTTGCGCCAGGCGGCGGGCGAGCTGATGCGCGCGGCACGGATCCGCGAGGTGGAGGCGCGCACCACCACCGGCGCCGTGGTGGACGCAGTGGACGAGCTGCACATCCCCGACCGCACGCTCTACCTGCTCGGCACCGATGGGGCGCCGGTCAAACCGCCGCTGGCGGACCCGTGGATCCGCGATGCGGCGCGGCGGGCCGCGCGGGACGGGAGCGTGGACCTCGAGGTCGAGCAGCACGACCGCCGGCTCCGGCTCTATGCCGAGCGGTTCACGGTGCCGGGGAAGACCTACGTCGGGGCGGCCGTGGCCGACGTGGTGGAGCTGGAGGACCAGTACGCGTCGCTGATCGGCGCATTCGGCGCCGCCGCGCTGGCGGGGCTGGTGCTGGTCGCCGCCGGCGGCTGGCTGCTGGTGCGGAAGTCCACCGCGCCGGTGGAGCGCTCGATGGAGACGATGCGCCGCTTCATGGCCGACGCGGCGCATGAGCTGAGGACGCCGATCGCCGTGCTGCGTAGCCAGGCGGAGGTCGCGCTGCAGCGCGAGCGGGACAGCGGGGGATACGCGGAGGCGCTGCGGCGCGTGGAGAGCGAAGCGGTGCGGCTGGGCGCCACCGTCGAGGACCTGCTGACCCTCGCGCGCGCCGACGCGGGAGAGCGCGCGCCCGATCGCCAGCGGGTGTTCCTCGACGATCTCGCCCTCGATGCGGCGACCGGAGCCCGGGCGCTGGCGGAGAAGCGCGGCGTGGCGCTCGAGGTCGGGGCGTTCGAGGAGGCGGTGGTCACGGGTGACCCGGCGCTGCTGCGCCAGTTGCTGATGATCGTGCTCGACAACGCGGTGAAGTTCACGCCGACGGGCGGGCGCGTGCGCCTGAGTGCGGCCGCGCCGGGAGGGCAGGCGGAGGTGGTGGTGGAAGACACGGGCATCGGCATCAGCCAGGAGCAGCTGCCCCACATCTTCGAGCGGTTCTACCGCGGCGACCCTGCCCGGGCGCGAGCGCGCGGTGCCGAGGGAGCGGGGCTCGGTCTCGCCATCGCGCGGTGGATTGCCGACGCGCACGGGGCCCGGATCGACGTGACCAGTGAGCCCGGCAAGGGCACGCGCGTCGCGATCCGGTTCCCGTCCGCGCTGTCATCTTCCTGACAGGTTTCAGCACTACTTTCCAGGGCGATGAACACCATCGCCCGAGAGCTGATTGGAGGTGCGCTGACCCTGGCGGCGTGGAGCGCCGGATCCGCTCGCGCTGGCGCCCAGCAGCCGGTCACGCGGCAGCAGGTGGTACAGGCCGCGCTGGCGCGCGGGCCACGCGTCACCATCGCCGCGACCGATACCGCCTCCGCCCGCGCCGAGCTGATGACGGCGCGCGCCTTCCAGAACCCGACCCTCAGCGCCAGCTACAGCAAGGACGTCCCGCAGTACCACGCCAGCATCGATCTGCCGCTCGACCTGCCGTGGATCCGGCGCGCCAGGATCCGCGTAGCGTCCGAGGCCGCGGTCTCCGCCCAGCTGCGGTTCGGATTCGAGCGCGCGGCGGCGCGATTCGACGCGGAGCAGGCGTACACGGCGGCGCTGACCGCAACAGCGCACGCGGGTCTGTCGCGGCGCACCGCCCGGGACGCCGACAGCCTGCTCCGGATGGCGGTACTGCGCCGTGACGCCGGCGACGCGAGCGAGCTGGACGTGCAGCTCGCCACCGTCAACGCCGGGCAGCTGGCGAACGATGCGGCCGGCGACTCCGTGGACGCTATCGCCGCTCTGCTCGAAGTGCAGCGGGTCATGGGGCTCGCGTCGGATCGTCCCGCCATCACACTCGCCGATACGCTCGAGTTGCCGAGCGTCGGCGCGGCGGGCGCGGCTGGGTTCGCCCTCCAGGTCGTGGCCGCTGAGGCGACTTCCAGGTCGGCCGACGCGGCGCTTGCGCTGGCCCGCCGCAGCGTGTTCGCCGCCCCGAGCCTGACGCTGGGTTTCGACACCCACGATCCCACCGGCGCCGAGCCCGGCCTGCTCCCGACCTTCGGCCTGGGGCTGACGTTCCCGCTGCTGAGCTGGAACCGCGGCGGAATTGCCGCCGCGGCGGCGGCGCGCGACCGCGCCCAGGCGGAGCTGGACCTGGCGCGCCGCGAGAGCGACGCGGCGGTCGCGCAGGCGCGCCGGGACCTGGCCGTGGCCACCCAGAAAGTGGTGCGCGACCGGAGCCTGGTCGCGAGCGCCGACCGAGTGGCGGCGATGTCGCTCACCGCCTACGCGGAAGGCGCGGTCGCCCTCCCGAGCGTGCTGGAGGCGCAGCGGCAGGCGCGCGGGGCGCTGGGGCACCTGATCGACGACCTCGCCGCCGCGAGTGTCGCCGACGCGGCGGTCCGCCTGTTCACCGCATCCGAGGTGTCCCCGTGAGGCGCCGTCTTCTTCTTGTCTGGCAACTTGGCGTCTGGCAACTGGCAACCAGTCTTGCTGCATGCGCGCGCAAGGGCGGAGACGAGGAAAAGCAGGTCGCGTCCGACGTCCAGGCCGTCGTGGGCGCGCGCACCGCGGCGGCGGCCGTGCAGGCGTTTCAGCTCTCGGTAACGGCGTTGGGTACGGTCGCGCCGCGGCCCGGGAGCTTCTCGGCTATGAGCGCACCGGCGCCGACCCGGGTGGAGAGGATCTTCGTCTCCGCCGGTCAGGCGGTAGCGCAGGGGACGCCGCTGGTCGAGTTCGAGCGGGCGCCGTTCGACGCCGCGGCGAGGAGCGCCCAGGCGGCCGTCACCACGGCGCAGCACGCGTACGACCGCGCGGTGCGGCTGGCGCAGGCGGGGATCGTCCCGCAGAAGGACGTGGATCAAGCAGCCGGCGACCTGGCGCAGGCCCAAGCCGCGCTGGTGACGGCGCAGCGGGCGCAGGAGTTGGCGACGCTTCGAGCTCCGATCGCTGGCGTGGTGACCCGGATTGCGGCGGTCGTGGGCGCGAGCGTGGACGTGAACCAGCCGCTGGTGGAGATCGCCGACCCGGCCGCGCTCGACATCATCGTCAACCTCACTCCCGCGGAGGTCGCGCCGGTCCGCGTGGGGCAGGCCGTCAGCTTCTGGTCGGGCGAGGCGGCGCGCGGCGACCCGCTCGGCGCCGGCACCGTGAGCGCGGTCTCCGCCGCCGTCGACTCGGCCACGCGGGCGGTGGAAGTGCGGGCCCGGGTCACCCGCTCGAGCCGGCCGCTCAGGCTGGGCGAGAGCGCGTTCGCGAGGATCGCCGTCGGCGTCCATCCGCACGCGGTGACGGTGCCGCTCGAGGCGCTCGTTCCCGAGGGTGACGGCTACAAGGTGTTCGTGGTGGACGCGCACGGGATCGCGCACGCGGAGCCGGTCACGGTCGGCGCGCGCTCCGAGGCGCTGGCGGAGATCACCTCCGGGATCTCCGCTGGCCAGACGGTGGTCACCTACGGTGCGTTCGGCGTCGAGGACAGCGCGAAGATCGTCCCGGCCAAGCCGTGAAGCTGTTCGACGTCCTGGTTCACCAGCGACGCTTCATCTACCTGGTCACCGCGTTGCTGAGCGCCGCCGGTATCAGCTCGGCGCTCCGGCTCCCGTCGGCCATCTACCCCGAGTTGACCTTCCCGCGCATCGCGATCGTGGCCCAGGGCTCGTCGCTCGGCGTCCGCCAGGTGGTCTTCAGCATCACGCGGCCGATCGAGGAGGCAGTGAGCGTGGTGCCGGGCGTGCGGCGGGTGCGCTCCAAGTCCATCCGCGGCGCGAGCGAAGTCTCGGTCTGGTTCGCCCCCGCCACCGACATGATCTACGCGCTGCAGCAGGTGCAGGCGCGGGTCAACCAGGTAGAGCCCGAGCTTCCGCGCGGCCTGGCAATCCAGGTCGAGCGCCTGACGCCGACCCTCTTCCCGATCATCTCGTACAACCTGGAGGGGGGCGATCCGGCGACGCTGTTCGACATCGCCCGCTACCAAATCAAGCCAGTCATCTCGCGCGTCCCCGGGGTGGGGCGCGTGGACGTCGAGGGCACGGATGTGCGGGAGATCGAAGTGGTGGCGGATCCCGCCCGGCTCGCCGCCCTCGGCATGTCGTACGACGATCTCGCGTCCGCCATCCGGCAGGCAATCGGGCCGGAGGCGGTGGGCCGGATCGCCAAGGACTACAAGCAGTACCTGATCGTCACCGACCAGGAAGCGCACACGCCGGAGGACGTTGCGAACGTCGCGATCGCGGGCGGCCTCCGGGTGAAGGACGTCGCGACCGTGAGCCTCGGCACCGAGGACCACGTCCGGCTCATCGCGGGCGACGGGAAGCCGGTCGCGCAGCTCAACATCACCCGGCAGATCGGTGGCAACACCGTGCAGATTGCCGACAGCGTCGCGCAGGCGATGGCCGCACTCGCGCCGACGCTGCCGCCCGGCGTGACGGCCAAGAACATCTACGACCAGGCGGTGCTGGTCCGCGACGCCGTCCATTCGGTACGGGACGCGATGCTGATCGGCGCCGCGCTGGCGGTGATCGTGCTGCTCGTCTTTCTGCGCCACGGGCGGATCACGGCCATCAGCGCCACGTCCATCCCGCTCACTCTGATCATCACCGTCTTCGTGATGCGGCTCGCGAACCAGACGTTCAACCTGATGACGTTGGGCGCCATGGCGATCGCGATCGGCCTGGTGATCGACGACGCGGTGGTCATCACGGAGAACATCGCGCGCCACCTTGTGCTGGTGCCCGACCGCCGGGCGGCGGTGCGCGAGGCGGTCCAGGAGCTGATCTGGCCGGTCACGACGTCGACGATCACGACCGTGGTGGTCTTCCTCCCGCTGGGGTTGCTCCAGGGCGTGGTGGGGCAGTTCTTCGCGGCGCTGTCGCTCACCCTCACCATCGCCGTCCTGGTCTCGCTGCTCCTGGCGCTGACGATTATCCCGCTCCTCTCGGACCAGTTCCTCCGCCCCGTGGACGTCGCGCTTGTATCGGGGCCGTCGGCGAGCGGGGGCGGGTCGCTGCTCGCAGGGGTGGGCCGAGCAGTGGACGGGCTCGCGGTGACGTACGCGCGGGTGCTCGGTGCCGTGCTGCACTACCCGCGGCGGATGGTGGCCAGCGCGGTGGCGTTGATCGCGCTGGGGGTCGCGGCGCAGCGGTTCGTTGGGAGCGGGTTCCTGCCCGACATGGACGAAGGCGCGTTCGTGTTCGACTACTGGAGTCCCGGGGGCACGGCGCTGGCGGAGACGGACCGACAGCTCCGGATCGCCGAAGGGATCCTGTCGCGGACGCCGGAGATCGTGGGCACCTCGCGGCGCACCGGCGCGGAGCTTGGCCTGTTCGCCACGCAGCAGAACCGCGGCGACATCGTGGTGCGGCTCACGCGGCAGAGCGATCGGCGTCGCACCATCTTTGCGGTGATGGACGAGGTGCGGGACAGAGTCAACGCAGCGCTGCCGCGGCTCCGCATCGAGTTCGTCCAGATCCTGTCGGACGTGATCAACGACCTGGCCGGGGGGTCGCGGCCGATCGAGATCAAGCTGTTCGGCGCGAACCTGGAGGAGTTGGAGGCGTATGCGCGGCGCGTGGCGCCGGCGCTCGCCAAGGTGGACGGCGTCGAGGACCTCTACGACGGGGTGAGCGAGCCGAGCGCCGAGATGCTGATGCGCGTCGACGGGGCCGAGGCGAGCCGGCTGGGGCTCACGCCGCAGCAGGTGGGGGACGCGGTGAGCGCCGCGCTGCTCGGGGTGAGCGCGGGCGAAGTGCGGACGCAGGACCGGGCGATCAGCGTGCGGGTCCGGGCGCCGGACTCGGTGCGGTTTGACCCGCTCAAGCTGGGCGCCATCCCCATCGCCGCCGGCCGCCGCTCGGCACCGCTCGGCGCCCTGGCCGGGCTTCGCGCGGTCGAGGCGCGGGCTGAGCTGGACCGCGAGAATCAGCAGCAGATGATCGCGATGACCTCCGACGTGAGCGGCCGCTCGCTCGGCCAGATCATGCGCGACGTGCAGCGGGTGTTCGCAGTCCAGCCGCCGCCGGCCGGCATCCGGATGGAATACGGCGGGCAGTACGCCAGCCAGCAGGACGCGTTCCGCGCGCTTCTCATCGTGCTGGCGCTGGCCGGCGTCAGCGTCGTGGCGGTGATGGTGTTGCAGTTCGAGTCGTTCGTGGAGCCGCTGGTGATCGTGCTCGCGGCTCCCGTCTCGTTCGTGGGGGCGTTGGCTCTGCTGCTCGTGACGGGCACGGCGCTCAACGTCTCGTCGTTCATGGGACTGATCCTGCTGGTGGGGCTCATCGTGAAGAACGGGATCATCCTGCTGGACTTCACGCGGCGCCGGGGGCTGTTGAACGGGATGCTGCTGGACCAGGCGATCACCGACGCGGCGCGCATCCGGCTCCGGCCCATCCTGATGACCACGCTGTGCACGCTGTTCGGTCTCCTGCCCCTGGCGCTGGGCGTCGGAGCGGGGAGCGAGATGCAGCAGCCGCTGGCCATCGCGGTCATCGGCGGGCTGGCGCTTTCCACGCCGATCACCCTGTTCGTCGTACCGACGCTGGTGGTGGCGATACGAGGCAGGGGATATGTCCCGGCACGGAAGACCAGAAACGGGGAGGTGATGAAGTGATGGAGGAGATGATGTGAGGAGGTGAGCTGCGCCGTCACCACGTCACCACCTCATCGCCTCATCACTCCATCACTCCATTACGTCATTACGTCATCACCTCATCACCTTCACGCACGGAGCCATCATGAAGCGCGGAACCATCCTGATTGCGGTTGTCGCCTTGGCCGCGATCCCTTCACTCGTCCTGGCGCAGGGTGTTACACCCTCTGCCCACCCGTCATACAAGCGCGAGGTCCCTCGCCGTCTGCTCGCGCAGACGCGGGTCAGCGAGGACTCGGCTCTCAAGATCGCCATGGCCCGCATCCCCGGCGCGAAGGTGCAGGCGCTCGAGCTGGAGAACGAGCATGGGCATCTGATCTGGTCGTGGGCGCTGAAGCTGGAAGGGAAGACGGGAATCGAAGAGGTGAACGTGGACGCGCGCGACGGCAGCATCGTCGGCGTCGAGCATGAGAAAACGGGGAGGTGATGCAGTGATGGGGGTGATGAAGTGATGGGGTGAGGACGCGTTTCTCCCTCACATCATCACCCCATCACACCATCACCTCTCTCACCTCCCCGTCGCGGATCCCGCCCCGCGCCCGGCTGTCCCCGAGAACAACCATCGATACGCCGCCGGGAATTCCCTGCGCCAGAACCATTCGGCGTGCGCGGCGTCGGCCGGAACCAGAGAGCGCACGTCGGCCGCGATGTCGAAACCGGCCGCCGCAAGCGTGTCCACCATCGCGTGCTGGCCGAGCGGGATCGCTCGCAAGAGCGGCCCTGGCTCGCCCTCGTTCAGGCCGCTGACGAAATAGAACCGCGAGGCGGGCCGGAGCGGCCGAGCAGCGCGGGCGAGGGCAAAGATCGCCGGGTTGACGAAGAACGAGGGAGAGAAGACGAGGACGCGTCCGAAGACCTCGGGGTACTTGAGGGCGGCGTAAAGGGAGATCAGCCCGCCGAGGCTCGATCCGCCGATCCCCGTGTCGAGCCGGTCGGGGCGAGTGCGATAGTGGGCGTCGATGTACGGCTTGATGGTCCGGATCAGGAAGTACGCGTACTGAGCCCCCTCGCCCCCGCCGAGCCCCGCGATCGCGCTTGGCCACGGTTGGTACTCGTCCTGGCGTCTGGTGCCGCCGTGCTCCACTGCGACGACGATGGCCCCCGGGTCGCCGGCGGCGTGGAGGCTGTCGAGCGTCTCGTCCACCCCCCACTCGCCGGCGAAGCTCGTGGCCGCGTCGAACACGTTCTGCCCGTCCTGCAGGTAGAGCACGGGGTACCGCTTGGTGGACGAGGCGTAGTCGGGGGGGAGGTAGAGCCAGACGCGCCGCGTCCGGCCCAGCTGCGGGATCGCGAACGCGGTGTCCAGCACGGACACGGTCGGCCTCGCGGTGTGAGCGCGGGCTTTGGCCGTGCGCGGGTTCCGCCACGCTCCCACCGCTCCGGTGTACGTGGCCGTTCCCGAGTCCGGCACCGAGAACGTCCGGTTGGGGACGTCGCCGCCCGAGGCGTCCACCTCGACGGCCTCCCACGAGCCGAGGGTGAACTTGAACTCCACCGGCCCGCGGACGGAGTCGGGCAGCGCGATCGCGTACTGCCCCGGCCCCTGCGCGGTGAGCCGGTAACCCGACGCGGCGGGATTCCAGCGGTTGAACGTGCCGGCCACGTAGATGCCGGCTCCAGCCGGCGTGCCGGCGGGAACGCTCGTCAGGCGGATCGTGAGGCCATGACCGGCAGGCGCGGCGGCCGGCGGCTTCCTCTCGTGCGCGCATGCCACGCAGAGGAGTGAGGCCGCGCACGCGCCGGAGAGAAGCAGGCGCCCGGTCCGGCGAACGCGGCCACGAAAGGCGATCATCGGCGGATTCCCAGGAGAGGGGATTCCAACAATAGTGCTACGAAGCGTAGCTGTCGAAGCCGTGTGACGCGGGGTGGCGCGGCGGTGAAGCGCGCCACCGGGTCGCGGCCAGCCGAGCGCTAGCGATCGTGCTGCACGACGACTGCGGTGCCGTAGCACAGGACTTCCGTGGCCGAGCCCTGCCGACTCCCGACCTCCGACGACTCGTAGCGTATCCCGATTACCGCATTGGCCCCAAGCTGGCCGGCGTGTTGCAGCATCACGTCGTATGCCTGCTGCCGGGTCTGCTCACACATCTCCGTGTAAGCGCCGATCTGCCCGCCGATGATCGACTTGAGACCGCCCAAGATGCCTTGGCCAATGGTCGGGGCGCGGACCACAATGCCACGCACCAGGCCCTTGTACTCGGCGATCCGATAGCCTTCGATCGAAAATGTGGTTGTGACCTGCATGGGTGGACTCCTGGTTTCGAGGTACTGAAGCGTGGACTGATGCCGTACGCCGCGTCGCGCTCAGAGCGCATCGAAGCGCGACGGGGCGCCGTCACCGGCGCCCCGCTCACGACTCTCCAACCCGCGGCGTGGCTAGTGTGCCGCGGCCATCGCCGGGGCGAAGCTCATCGCCAGCACCTCGGCGATCTTCGGCAACGCCCACTGCAGGTCAGCCTTGGAAACCGTCAATGGCGGCGCGAAGCGCACCACCTGGTCGTGCGTTTCCTTGCAGAGAATCCCGCGCTCGGCCAGCGCCTCGCAATAGGGCCGAGCGGCGCCAGCCTCCACCTTGATCTCGACGCCGATCAGCAGCCCCTTGCCGCGCACCTCGACCACGCTGGACGTCTCGATCTTCCTGAGCTCGCCCATGAACCAGGTGCCCAATTCCTGCGCGCGGTCGGCCAGCTTCTCCTCGACCAGCACTTTGAGCGCCGCCCGCCCGATGGCGGCCCCGAACGGATTGCCGCCGAAGGTCGAGCCGTGGTCGCCGGGCGTGTAGACGCCCATCACGTTCTCGTCCGCCAGGAACGCCGAGACGGGGTACATCCCGCCGGCAACCGCCTTCCCGACGATCAGCGCGTCGGGGCGCGCACCTTCCCACTGCCACGCGAACATCTTGCCGGTCCGGCCGAGGCCCGTTTGGATCTCGTCGTCCACCCAGAGGACGTTGTTCCGGGTGCAGATCTCCCGCACCTTCTTGAGCCAGCCCACCGGCGGCACGATCACCCCCGCCTCACCCTGCAACGGCTCGGTGAGGAACGCGCAGGTATTGGGCGTAATCGCCTTCTCGAGCGCGTCCGCGTCGCCGAAGGGAATGATCTTGAAGCCGGGCGTGAGCGGCCCGAACCCGTCCTTGTACTGCTCCTCGGTCGAGAACGAGATGATCGTCGTGGTGCGGCCGTGGAAGTTGCCGGCCGACACGATGATCTCCGCCTTGTTGGCCGGGATGCCCTTGACCTTGTAGCCCCATTTCCGGATGGCCTTGATCGCCGTCTCAACCGCCTCGGCGCCGGAATTCATCGGCAAGGCTTTGGCGAAGCCCGCCAGCTCGCACAGCTGGTGGAGGAACGGGCCCATCTGGTCGTTGTGGAAAGCGCGCGACGTGAGCGTCAGGCGTGCCGCCTGCTCCTGCGCCGCCTTCACGATGGCGGGGTGGCAGTGACCTTGGTTGACGGCGGAGTAGGCGCTCAGGCAATCGAGATACTTCTTGCCATCAACGTCCCACACCCATGCGCCCTCGCCGCGCTCGAGGACCACGGGCAGCGGCTTGTAGTTGTTGGCGCTGTACTTGACGACCTCGGTGAGGTACTGCGCGGACCGGCTCATCTTGCCTCAGGACGGGGGAAGGATCTTGAACATGCCGGTGCTGCACACCGGGCAGGTGCCCTTCAGTGCGGGCCGGCCATTGGCCATCTTCACCTTCTTCACGTTCGCCATCGCGCGCTTCGCCTTGCACTTCACGCAGTAGCCCTCGCCCTCGGCCATCGGGCTCTTCTTGGCAGCCTTCTTCGCCGCAGGCTTGGCTGACTTCTTCGGCATGGCAGTGTTCTCCGCAGTTGAAGAAAGAGTTGTCGAACGCCGTCGCGGAATATAGTTGGCGCCAGGCCGTTTTGTAGCACGAATGATGCCTGAGCTACCGCCCGCCGCCACCACCTTTTATAATACGACTACTTCACTCAAGATACGAGTCGCAACCATGGTCGCAGCACGCATTCTGCTTGTCGGTCTGGCCGCTCTGGCCACCACGGCCGCCGTCTCGGCCGCGCCCCCCCACTCGGCGCCGCGGCGCGTGGACGTGGTGATCGAGGGTCACTTCGGACACTTCACGCCGACCGAGATCACGGCGAACTACGGCGACACGATACACGTCACCCTGAAGGCGATGGACAGCGCGCACGGCTTCCGGGTCGAAGGACAGAACTTCGACATCACCTCGTACCCTGGCATGCCGGCGGAAGTCAGCTTCGTAGCAAACTGGGTGGGCGGCCGCGAGTGGTTCTGCACGTTCGACTGCGGTCCCCAGCACGGGACGATGAGCGGGATGGTGGTGGTGGGGAAAGACTAACAGCTGCCCTACGCGCGTCTCTTCAGAAACTTCCCCATCGGCTTCAGGAAGTACTTCGTCCAGCCGCCCTTGTGATCGCGGTACTCCCAGGCGCTCGGCAGGTTCGAGTGGACGACGCTCACCCGCGTGCCGCCCGGGACGCGCGTCAGCTTCCATCGCACCACCGAGTCCTTCGTGTCCGGTGACCAGCTGTCCTTGCGCCAGGTGTAGGCGAGCTTCGTGGGAGCGCGCCGCGCCAGGACGCGGCCGGTGTTCCACCCGTCCCACATCCGGAACGGCCCGCCCACGTTCGCCGCCACGCGGCCGGGGGCGCCCGACCAGGCCTCGATGTCCCCGGGGTTGGTGAGCGCGCGGAATACCCGCGCCGGGGGAACGGGCATCACCACAGTGATGCGAATCGCGGGCACGCGAACGGCGGCTGCCTTCTTCTTCGCGGTCATCATTCCCCCGGTAGTCCAGCCCTCGACCCGATCGCGTACTTACCTACCACCCACCACCCGCTCTTCTCACTCCGCCAGCTTCCTCAGGTGGCCCGGCTTGAGGTGGAAGAGCAGGGTCCCCTTGCCCACCTCGGCTGGCCCGTCGAACTCGATGCCCACTACGCCGCTCTTCTTGACCGCGATGCTGAGTCGGCCGTCCTTGGTGACCAGCGCACCCGAGAGGCCCGATAGATCGGGCTCGTGCCCCACCAGGGCCACGGAGGCGTCGGGCGGGAACTTGCCCAGCAGCTTGACGACGGCGCCGACGCCGTAGCCGTGCCCCAGCTCCTCGGCGACCTGCGGTGGCTCGGGCCACCGGTAGCCCTTGGCTACCATCTCCGCCGTCTCCCGCGCCCTGAGCAGCGGGCTGGTCACGAGAAAATCGAACTTGATCCCCATCTTCTTCATCGAGCGCGTGACGGCGCGCTGCTCGGCCCGGCCCTCGGCCGTCAACGGGCGCAGGTCGTCGTCGGGCCAGCTGTTGGGGTCCCGGTTTTCCGCTTTCGCGTGGCGTATGAGGATGATTTCCATGGCGGATATGTTGCAGCGCGCCGGGCCGTCTGTCGAGGATGCTCTCTTCAGCGGATGATGCCGCCGCCCAGGACCCGGTCCCTGTCGTACAGGACGCCGCTCTGCCCCGGCGCCACCGACCGCGCCGGCTCGACGAGGGCCAACTCGAGCGTCCCGGGGCCTGCGGCGCTGACCGCCGCCTGCACGGGCTTGGCCCGGTGGCGGACCTGGATCTCGCAGCGCGCCCCAAGGCCCAGCGGCTCGGCAGAAAGCCAGTTGACCTCCTCCAGGCCCACGGACCAGGCCTCGAGGTCCTCTGCCGGCCCCACTACCACTTCGCGCGTCTCAGGCCTGATGGCGGTCACGTAGAGAGGCTTGGCGGAGCCCGACGGCAGCCCCCGCCTCTGGCCGATGGTGTAACGGGCGAATCCGGCGTGTGCGCCCACCTGCTTCCCGTCCGCGGTCACGATCGGGCCAGGCTGGAGGGCGGGTGCCCCGGCCGGGAGCCGGCGCTCGAGCACGGCGGCGTAGTCGCCGTCGGGCACGAAACAGATCTCCTGACTCTCGACCTTCTCCGCCGTCGCCAGTCCCAGGCGCCGGGCCACGTCCCGCGTTTCCCGCTTGGCAAGGCTGCCCACCGGGGTCAGCATCCGGGGCACCACGTCGGCGCGGATGCCCCAGAGGAAGTAAGACTGGTCCTTGGCCCGGTCGGCGCCGCGGAACAGCCGTCCCGCCTCGGCGCGCACGTAGTGGCCGGTGGCGATGGCGTCGCAGCTCAGGGCATCGGCGTGGGCCAGCAGGTCGGAGAACTTGGTGAAGGAGTTGCACCGCACGCAGGGGATGGGCGTGCGGCCGCGGGCATACTCGCTCACGAAGTTCTCGATCACGTCGTGCCCGAACCGGTCCTCGAGGTTGAGCAGGTAGTGCGGTATGCCGAGGCGATCGGCCACCGCGCGCGCATCCTGGATCGAGTCGAGGGAGCAGCAGGGGCGGTCGGGCACGGTCTGGTCGCCGTAGCAGAACAGCTTCATCGTGGCGCCGATGACCTCGTAACCCTGCTCGACGAGGAGGGCGGCAGCGACGGACGAATCCACGCCCCCCGACATGGCGACCAGGACGCGGGAGCCGGGGCCCGGAGTCCGCGATCCGGGGCGCGCGGGCTCGGGGCCGGCCCCCGGACTCCGGAATCCTCCGCCCGGGCGGCGAAGGTCGCTCATGCGCGCAACAGGACCCGGCGCAGCTGACGGACCTTGCCGACGACCCGCGCATAGGCCTCGGCCACGCGGGGCACCTGCTCGGCGGACGAGAGAGAGCCGAAGCTGAATCGCACGCCGGCGGCTGCGAGGTCGGCCGGCACGCCCATCGCCAGAAGCACGTGCGACGGTTCGACTGAGCCAGTGGTGCACGCGGAGCCGGATGCCGCGGCTATGCCGGCCAGGTCGAGGTGCATCAGCACCGACTCGGAGTCAGTGCCGGGCGCGCTGACGTTCAAGATGTTCGGCGCGCGCGTGGCTCCCGCCCCGTGAACGACCGCGTCGGGCACCCGCTCGACGATCGAGTGCTGGAGCACGTCGCGCATCGCCGCCCACGCCGTCGTGTTGCCTGGCTGCTCGGCGGCCGCGAGCTCGGCCGCGCGTCCGAAGCCGATGATCCCCGGCACGTTTTCGGTGCCGGGCCGCAGGCCCTGCTGCTGCGAGCCGCCGCGGATGATCGCGGCGAAGGACGCTGGGTCCCGCACGATGAGCGCGCCGACGCCTTTGGGTCCGCCGATCTTGTGGGCCGAGACGGAAACGGCCGCCCAGGGGAAGCTCCGGAGATCCATGCGCACCTTGCCCAGTGCTTGCACGGCATCGGTGTGGAAGAGCACGCCGGCGGTGTCGCACCGCGCGGCGATGTCGCGCACCGGCTGGGCCGTACCGACCTCGTTATTGACCCACATCACGGAGACCAGGGTCGGGCGGCCGGCGGGGCCTCGACCCGCGAGCGCCTGGTCGAGCGCCTCGAGGTTCACGATGCCATTGCTGTCCACCGGCAGCAGCGTGGCGAAGGCGCCGCGGCGCTCCGCCTCGTGTACGGCGGCGGAGACGGCGTGGTGTTCAGTCGGGCTCGAGACGATGTGGACGATGCCCGCTCCGCGCCCCGCCGTCGCCGCGGCCGTCGCGCCGAGCACCGCCAGGTTGTCGGCCTCGGTGCCGCCGGAGGTGAAGAACACCTGCTTAGGCTCCGCCCCGACCGCGGCCGCCACTCGCTCCCGGGCGTGCTCGACGGCGGCGCGGGCGCTGCGGCCGAATGCATGGGCGGAGGAGGGGTTGCCGAAGGCTTCCTCTCCCAGGAAGGGCAGCATGGCCTCCCGCACCTCCGGCCTGACCGGAGTTGTTGCGGCGTGGTCGAGGTAGATGCGATCGAGCATGGGGAGATAATGTATCCCGTTACGGGGAGGTGATGAAGTGATGGGGTGATGAGGTGATGAGGTGAGGGGGTGATGACATGGGTGCAAGATCGGGACACGCAACGCGTTGGAACGGGCCGAGTGCTGATGGCACATGGCGCGGTATTGGTTGCGTGGGCGGAGACTTCGTTGATCTACTGGCCTGGAAGAAGGTGACCACGCTTGCCGCCTCGGTAATCGCCGGCAGTCGGTTGCTGAGGGGACCGGCTGTCGCGGCGTCGCGGAGTCAGCTCGTTCGGGCTGCGGAGTCCATTCCGGCGAACATCGCCGAGGGTTACGGACGCGGCATCTGTGGTGACGGCGCCCGTCTTCTGACCGTGGCGAGAGCGTCAGCCGCAGAGCTGGAGAGTCACCTTCGGGTCGCGGAAGCGGCGCGGCGGCTGCCGTCTGCCGCCGCCCAGCCTCTCATCGCTCAAACCCGCGAGGTGCGCTACCTGGTCCACCGCCTCCTGCTCTCCGTTCGTCTCCGTCTCTCTCACTGACGACGAGGCACTCCCTCATCACCTCCTCACCCCATCACTTCATCACATCATCACCTCCCCGTCACATGGATTGCACCTCCAGCGCCACCACATCGTCCACGGCGACCGTCTCGTGCGTAAAGAACGGCTCCCCGTATCTCGTGCGAATCAGCGACCCATAGTGCGCCGACTGCGTCTCTACAAGGTCGTACAGCCGCTGGCCGGTGGGGAAGATTTCGCCCGCCGAGGCCGCCCCGTCGAACTGCGACTTGAAGCAGTGGAGGGCGCGCATCTTGGCCGCGAACGCCGCCGTAATATCCACCACGAACGTGGGCTTCACCGGGTCTTCGCGATAGGCCAGGGCGTAGAGGATCTTGTGCGGCCGGTGGGCGCGCCCGGGAGCGTCGTAGCGCTTGAGGCCCGCGAGATAGCAGGCGTCTCTCGCCAGCTCGGAGGCGACGCGGTGATCGGGATGCCGGCCGACGGGGAAGGGCAGAATGACGGTCCGCGGGCGGAACCGCCGGAGCCACTCCACGACCGTGCGTCGCGTCTCGTCGGTGTTGTGCAAGTGTGCATCGCGGAGGCCGGCGTTCTCGCGGGCGTGTACGCCCAGCGCCTTCGCGGCGCGCGCGGCTTCGCGCAGGCGCACCGCGGCCGAGCCACTCGTGCCGGTCTCACCGGCCACCAGGTCCAGGATGCCCACCCGATAGCCCTGCCGCGCGGCCGTGGCGAGCGTGCCGCCGCAGGTCAGCTCGGCGTCGTCGGGATGAGCTGCTATGGCCAGAAGATCCAGGTGCATACGCGGGATCCGGGGAACGGGGAGGTGAGGAAGTGATGGAGTGATGATGTGAGGAGGTGATGACGCGCGCAACCCATCATCACTTCATCACCTCATCTCCTCATCACCTTCATCACCTCCCCGTCTATTCGTATCTGAGTGCCTCCACAGGATCCATTCTCGCCGCCCGCTGCGCCGGCACAATGCCGAACACGACGCCGGTGAGGACGGACGCCGCGAGCGCTACGACGATGGACAGGGGAGGCACCTGCGCCGGGATCGGCGTGAGGTGCGAGACCGCGTACGTGAGGCCACCCCCGAGCATCATCCCGATGGCGCCGCCGATGAGGGTCAGCGTGGCGGCCTCCACCAGGAACTGCCACAGGATCTGGCCGTGGGTTGCACCGAGGGCCTTGCGCACGCCGATCTCGCGCGTGCGCTCGGTGACGCTGATCATCATCACCGCCACCACGCCCACGCCGCCCACCATCAGGCCGACGCCCGACAGCGCAATCATCACCACGAAGAACACGCCGGTAAGCTGGTTCCACGAGTCGAGAATCTTGTCCTGCGTGGCGATGCTGAAGTTGTTGTCCTGGCCGGGCCTGAGGCCGCGGATCCGGCGCAGGGCGGCGGTCACGTCGTCGATGGTCCCGTCCAGGGTGGCGGCCGCCGTGGGGACGATGGACAGGTTGGCCCAGCCCCAGCGGACGCCCATGTACCGGTGCAAGGTGACCCAGGGCATGAGCACCTGGTAGTCGTTGCCCCCGCCGAACAGGTTGGGCGGCGGCGCATACACCCCGATGACCGTGTACTCCTGGCCGCGGATCTTGACGTGCTTCCCGAGTGGGTCCACCTGGCTGAACAGGCGCACCGCCAGCTTCTGGTTCAGGATGACGATCTTGTCGCCCGCCGCGTCCTCCACGGCCGTGTACGAGCGGCCCGCCGCCATGTCCCCGCCCGTGACCTCAGTCCAGGCCGCGCTGTTCCCCTCGACCCGAACGCTCTCCTCGGTCTCGTTCCCCACCTGGACCGCGGCGTTGGCCCCCTCGTTGATCACCACCGCCTTGACCGACGGCAGCTGCCGGAGGATGATCGCCTCTTCCTCCTTGATCGCCGGATTCCGCCGCCACGGCGCATCACCGTTGTCTACGTTGATGCCGCCGCTCCAGTAGCGGAACACATAGAACGTCTTGGGGCCGGTCTGCTCGAGAATATCCTCGATGCTGCGGTTGATGCCCTTGATGGCCGCCGCCATGGCCATCACGACCATCACGCCGATCGCCACGCCAAGGATGGTGAGGGCCGCGCGGGTCTTGCTCGCGCGCAGCGAATCGAGCGCGATGCCGATGCCCTCGGTCAGGGTGGTCAGGATCGAGGTACTGCGGGACGAGGTCATTCGTACCTCAGCGCGACCACCGGGTCGAGCTTGGCCGCCCGGCTCGCCGGGTACACCCCGGCGATGACGCCGACACCGACGCCGAGGATGACGCCGATCACGATGGACACGAACGACACGCCCATCGGGAGTGGCGAGACGGCCTGCACCAGCTTGGCGAGCCCCAGCCCGGCCACGATGCCGAGCGCGGCGCCGGTCGTCGACAGCGTCGTGGCCTCGACGAGAAACTGCGCGAGGATGTCCCGGCGCCGCGCCCCGAGCGACTTCCGGATGCCGATTTCGCGCGTGCGCTCGGCGACCGCCATCAGCATGATGTTCATGATCACGATCCCGCCTACCACCAGCGAGATCCCGACCAGGGCCGGGAGGGCGGCATAGAGCACGCTGGAGATCTTGGCCCACGTGCTCAGCACGTCATCCTGGGTGTCGAGGTGGAAGTCGTCGTCCTCGCTGGGCCGCAGGTGGTGGCGGGTGCGCATCACCGCTTCCACCATGTCGGTCGCCTCCTGCATGCGCGCCAGGCTGGAGCCCTGGACGAGGATGCCGTCCACGACCTTGTGCGGGTTGACGACCTTCTTGATCTCTGAGGTGTACGGCGCGATCGCGAACCGGTCGAGCGAGATCCCGAAGACCGTCCCCTGTTTCTTCACCACGCCGATCACCGTGTAGGGGAAGCCCGCGATGCGGAACGTCTTGCCCAGGGGATCGGTGCCCTCGAAGAAGTTGTCGGCGATGTCCTTGCCGATGATCACTTCGTTCGCGCTGTGGGTGATCTCCTCGGGCGTGAAGATCCGCCCCTCCGCCATTTCGTAGCTGCGGATCCGGAAGTAGTCCTCCGAGACGCCCCACACCTGGACGTTGCTCGATCGCTTGGCGCCGACCACGCCCTCGGCCTGGTTGCCGCTCATGATGGCGACGAGGATGTCGGAGGGCAGCGCCGCGCGGATCGCGTGGTAATCCTCCTCGTACAGCCACGGCCGTCGCCGCCACGCCCGCCGGACCGCCTCCGGTACGGGGCCGGTCTGGAAGCCCGGCTGCCGGCTCACGGTGAAGGTGTTGATGCCGAACAGCTTGCCGGCGAAGTCCTCCTTCATGTAGCGGTCCATCCCCTTGACGATGGAGACGACCGCGATGAGGAACATCACGCCGATGAACGCGCCGATGAGCGAGAAGAAACTCTTCAGCTTCTGGGCGCGGATCATCCCGAAAGCGAGCCGGATGGCTTCGAGGATCGACACGGCGGGCTAGGCGGCCCTGAGCTTGTCGGACGAGACCCGGCCGTCGTGCAGGGTGACGATGCGCGCCGCGTGCCGCGCGATGTCGGCCTCATGCGTCACCATCACGATGGTCTGGCCGCGATTCCGGTGGAGCTCCTCCAAGACCTTCATGATCTCTTCGCTCGTCGTGGAGTCGAGGTTCCCGGTGGGCTCGTCGGCGAGGATGATGCTTGGCTCGGTGACCAGGGCCCGCGCGATCGCGACCCGCTGCCGCTGCCCGCCCGACAGCTCGGCCGGCCGGTGGTCCATCCGGTCGGCGAGCCCCACCGAGGCGAGCGCCGCCTCGGCGCGCCGGTGCCGCTCCTTGCCTGGCAGCCCGGCGTACACCAGGGGCAGCTCCACGTTGTGGAGGCTCGAGGCGCGGGGCAGCAGGTTGAAGGTCTGGAAGACGAAGCCGATCTGCCGGTTCCGGACCCGCGCCAGCTCGTCATCCGTCATTCGCGACACTTCGAGGCCCGCCAGCCAGTACTGGCCCGCCGTCGGGGTGTCGAGGCAGCCGATCAGGTTCATCAGCGTGGACTTGCCTGACCCCGACGGTCCCATGATCGCGACGAACTCGTTGGGCGGAATCTCGAGATCCACGCCCCGCAGGGCGTGCACCGTCTCGCCGGCCATCGGGTAGTCGCGCGTCAGGGCGACGGTGCGGATGACGGGCTCGCTCACGACGCCGCCCCGCCGCCGGCCCGCTTCGGCTCGGGCTGCCCCTTCACGCGGCTCCCGTCCTTCAACTCCTTGATGGCCTGGTAGGTGCCGGAGACGATCGTCTCGCCGCCCTTGAGGCCGCTCAGCAGCTCGAAGTACTGGTCGCCGGGCACGCCGACCTTGACCGGCGTGAAGTGCGCGATGTGGGTCACGGTGTCCACCACGAACACCCCTTCGACTTCCTTCACCTGGTGGTTCTTCGCCGACGTGTCGCGCGAGATCTGATAGCGCGGCGGTGTGGCGGCACTCGCCGTCCCGCCGGCCGGCTTGGCGGGCGCGGTGTCGGCCGAGGGCTCGCGCACGGTAAGCGCGATGATCGGCACCGCGAGCGCCTGCTTCCGCGTGTCGGTGATGGTCCGCGCCGTCGCCGAGAGGTCCGGCCGCAGGTTCCGCGGCGGGTGGTCGAGCGTCACCCGCACCTCGAAGTCCACGGCCTGCGCTGCGGTCTGCAGTCCGCTGGTCGAGGCGCTGGACGCAGTGGTGGACGAGTTGCCGATCTTGGTCACGTGTCCCGCGAAGGCCGTGTCCGGAAAGGCGTCGATCGAAACCTGGGCCGAGTCGCCGAGCTTCACGCGCACGACGTCCGTCTCATCCACGTCCACCCGCGCCTCGATGACCGACATGTCGGAGACGGTCATGAGCAGCCCGGTCTCACGCGAGAAGGTGCCGGGAACCGCGACCTCGCCCTGCTTCACCGCCAGCCTTGTCACCTGGCCAGAGAGGGGGGCGATGATCGTGGTCTTGGAGAGTTGGTCCTGGGCGTCCCGCAGGCTGGCGACAGCCTGATCCACCTGCCGCTTCGACGCGTCGAGGTTCGCGACCGCCACCTCCTGCGCCGTCTGCGCCTGCTCCAGCGCCTCCTGCGAGATCAGCTGGACGTTCTGCGCCCGGACGTCGCGCGCCCGGTTGTAGGCACGCTGCGCCTGGTCGAGGTTGGCCTGCGCCTGCGCCACGTTGGCCCGCGCCGACGCGACGCCCGCCTGCGCCCGCTCGACGGCCGCCGCGTAGGATGCCGTGTCGAGCTTGACCAGGATCTGTCCCTTCTGGACGAGGTCGCCCTCCTTCACGGGCAGGTAGACGATGCGCCCCATGATGTCGGAGAGGATGTCCACTGATTGGGCCGGCTCGATCTTGCCGCTGGCCGTGACGACCGAGACGAGGTCGCGCCGCGTGACCTTCTCGAGCTTGACTTCGACCGCCGGCTGGCGCCGCTTCGAGACGCCGAGGTAGACGAAGCCGGCCAGCACCACTACGCCGCCGACGATGAGGATGACCTTCCCGCGAGTGCTCATGGATTCCTGTCCGATCCCCTAACGAAGAGGCTGGCCGACCGCCTGCTCGAGCGCGGCGATGGCCTTGTGATAGTCGTAGACCGCGTTGATGTAGCTGACCCCCGCCTGCTCCGACGTGACCCGCGCATCCAGCAGCTCGATGATCGAGCCGGAGCCCACCCGGTAGCGCTCGGTCGCGAGCGACAGCGCCTCGTCGGCGGCGGTCCGGTTGTTCGCCTGCACGCTGATGGTCCGGTAGGCCGTCATCAGCGCAACATACGCGCCGCTGACACTCGAGCGCACCAGCAGCTCCCGCGAGCGAATGGACTGCCGTAGCGCTTCCTGGTTGGCGTTGGCCTGCGAGATCTGCAGGTTCCGTCCAAACGCATCGTAAATGGGCAGCGAAATTCCGAGTGAGAACGTCCAAGGACTGGTCTGGTAGTAGTTCGAGGCGCTCTGGATGCCGAAAGCCCCCTGCTCGACGTACGACCGCCCGACGCCGAGGCTGGCCTGAAGGCTCGGCAGGTACTGCGAGTAGGCCGCCCGCACGTTCCAGCGCGCGGCAGCCTCACGCGCCTTGATCGCACGGAGGACGGGGTTCTCCTGCAGAGCCAGCGCGACGAGCGAATCCAGGTGGTACGTCGGCTCGATAACCGTGAAGGTGTCAGTGGGCTCGACCCGCGGCGGCTCCGGCGCCGGAACGCCGAGCAGCTGGTACAGCTTGAGCACCTCGATGTCCACGTTCTGGCGGGCCTGCAGCAGCTGCACGTCGGCGGTGCCCTTGTCAACCTGCGCGCGACGCACGTCGATCATCGTGCCCTGGCCGACGTTGTAGCGAGCCTGGGCCAGGTTCAGCAACTCTTGTGCACGGTTCACGACGTGCTCCGTATAGTCCGCCTGCGCTCGGGCCTCCAGCAGATTGATGTACTCCTGCTTGACCGAGGTCTCGAGCACCGTCAGGGCGCCGGCAATGTCCTGGTCCGCCGCCTTGAGCTGGGCCGACGCGAAGCCCCGGTTTGCGACCGTCTGGCCCGAGAGCTGATAGGCGAAGCCCAGTTGGCCCGAAACGGACGCGATGTGCGGAGTTTGGCCGAACGGGTAGCCCGAGATGATCTGGCCGGCGGCCGCAGCTCGCACGCCATACGAGCCGTTCAGCCCCATCGTCGGGGTTAAGAGACTGACCGTGGCATTGGTCAGCGCCCACGACGCCGGGCGGCGCGCGCTGATCGTTGTCAGGTAGTCCGGGTTGTACCGGCGGGCAGTCTCCAGCGCCTCAGCCAGCGACAGCTTCCGGACCGGTGCCTCCTGGGCGTACCCGATCGCCGCCACCATCGTCAGGACCACCAGCCATCCGAGAATCAATCGAGCCCGCATGTTCGTCCCTCTCTTGGTCTTATCTGCTGCGTGCCCTACGTCACGACGGCGCCGTGAGTTTCACAGCCCCGCCCGGCCTGTCCCCGGGTGGTACGCGGCAACCTAGACTGATGTTGACCGCGGTCAAGTATCGAACGCGCGTCAACCCGTGTCGAATTGTCGTGTTAGCGGGCTAGGGAAGCGGGAGGCTCGAGCGAGTGGCGACGATGCCGCGCGCGGGGATGGCGACCTTGAGCAGACTGCCGGACGGGGAGAACCAGAACTCGCGGGAGTCGCCTCCCGGCAGCGCGAGCGCGTAGTGCTCGGCCGGCACCCCGCGAGATCCCACGATGACGGTGTCCGTGCCCATCGTGCGGACCTCGCCGGTCACCACGAGCTTCTCCCGAGGCCGCAGGACGCTCACGCGCCGGGCGGTATCTCCGGCGGGACGTGGGAAGAAATAGAACTGATCGAAACCGTCGCCATCGAGCACCACCACGTCCGCCGGGACGGGGAACTCCCGCACGATCTCGCCGGCCTGCGTGACCAGGCGCACGGCGAAGCGTCCACGCGCCAGTTGTCCGCTCAGGCGCTCCGTAAGACGGCCGGCCACCGTCACGTCTACCTGATAGGAAACGGGGACGTGGTCATTCGTCAGCTCCAGGGCAACCCGCACCTCCCGCTCACGATAGCGGTCGGTCGCCACGGCCAATACGCCGGCCCGGCCCTGGCGCCCCGGGGTCGAACGGATAGCGAACTCCTCCCGGCCGATCTCCGCGCTGTCGCGCAAGATGAGAAAGACGCCCTGGTCCAGGAACTCCTGGGCGGCGGCCCGGCCGGGCGCGAGGAGCGTCAGCACCGTCGCCGCGGCGATCGCGAAAGCGCCTGTCACGGCTTCTCGACCGTCGCGGAGGTCAGCTCGACGCCGAGGACCCGCTCGCAGATCCGGTTGCGGATGAAGTTGTATATGATGCGTCCCCGCTCCGCGCTGGCGAGGGTCGGCGCGCCGACGGAGCCCTGGGAAGCGACCGGCAGGCGCATCATGGTGCCCCGACGGTAGCGCCGGCGCTCCGTCTCCGGCAAGATACAGTCCCGGGCGAGGTCCATGCGCACCAGGTGAGGGGCGATGAACAGCATGAGCGACGTGTCCACCTCTCCGCCGTGGATCGGACCGTCGGCGGTCTCGCCCACCGAGGCGAGGTCGATCGCGAAGATGTCGACGACCCGTACGCGGGCGCGGTCCGTCACGACCGTGGCGAGCGCCTCCTGGTGAGGAGCGTGACCGTGCGCCGTCAAGACGAGGAATTCCTTGACGCCGCTCCTCTCCCAGTCGGGGAGCAGGTCGTTGAGCCAGCGGCGCAGCGTCTTGCGCCGGACCGATGCGCTACCGGGGAGGACCTCGGCGGTGGCGGCATTCACGCCGTACTCGATGGTGGGGGCCCGCACGATCCTGAATTCCGCCGAGAGGTCGTCGGCGAGCCGGTCGACGATGATCGCGTCTGTGCCCATCGGCAGGTGCGATCCGTGCTGCTCGCACGTGCCGGCGGGCACGATGAGGCGCGGGTTTGACGCAATGGCCAGCGCGACATCGTCAGGCGTCATCTCCTTGAGGCGCAGCGGGGTCTTCACGTGAGGCGGCCCCGTCCCGTGTGGCTGGCTGCGGTCACGGCCGCTGCCGCGCTCGGCGCGGAGTGGATGCGCTCGCCCGGCTGGATCCTGGCCTCGGGGCTCGCGTTGCTCGGCGCGGTGGCGGTGGTGGCCGCGTGGCGGGAGGCGCGCGGGACGCGCGGCTGGGGGGTGCGGGTGGCGGGCGCCGCGCTCGCCGTCGCGCTGGCGCTCGCGGGCTGCGTCTTCACCTGGCGGCTGAGCCGCCTGAGCGACGACTGGCCGCGCGTGCGCGAGCAGGTGGTGACGCGGGCGTCGTCGCAGCTGCAGGACAACCTCGGCGCCGCGTTCGGCGACGTGCGCCACTTGGCGGACCGCGCCAGCTCCCTGCTTGGATGGACGGGCGAGCCGGCGTTCCGGCGGCTCGAGGCGCTGGTGTCGGAGCGGGAGCCGGCGCGGGGCGTCGTGCTGTTCGACGCGCTGGGCCGGCCGACGGCGTGGGCGGGGACGCTGAGGGTTGCGCTCAGTCCCGCGGGGCCCGAACTGTCGACGGTCACGACACCATTCTACCTGTGGCTCGTGGCGCGACGCCAGGCGCACGACGGGACAGCTGTGGCGGCGGTGCTGCTCGCGCGGGCGTCGTACGCGCCCAGGGCGGGCGTCGCGCTCACCGACCGCTTCGCCGACCGGGTGGGCGTGGGTCTGCAGTTCTACCCGCCGGGCGGCGCGCCGGCCGACTCCGACGTGTTCGATTACGTGCTTCCGCGCCAATTGGCGGGCGGGGACACCCTGTTCACCGTGCAGCCCGTGCCGCCCGAGCAGGATGCGGCCCTCGCCGACCTGCTGGCGTCGGCGCGGCGCACGGGCTTCTGGATCGTGGTCGCGCTGCTCTTCACGGCCATCGTCGGGGCGGTGCGCGCGGGCCTGCCGGTGGCGGGCGCCGGCGCTACGGCCGCCGCCGCCGCCCTGTGCGTGGTGCGCGCGCCGCTCGGCGCGGCATTCGGCGCCGATAGCGTGTTCTCGTCGGCCACCTATTACCAGGATGTGCTCGGACCGTTCTCGAGGTCGGCGGGCACGGTGATCCTGACCAGCTTCGTCGTCGCGCTGATCGCCTGCGCGCTGTGGAGGCGCGGACTCAAGCCCGGACTGCCGAGCAGGCTCGCGGCTCTGGGCGTCACCGTGCTCGCTCCCTACCTGCTGCAGGACCTGGCGCGCGGCATCGTGCCGCCCGCCGCCGGAGTCACGCTCGCGCTGTGGCTCACCTGGCAGATCGCGCTGGTCCTCTCGGCCTCCGCGCTGGTGCTGGTCGCCGCCGCGTTGGTGCGGGGCCCGGCCGCTCCGGCGCGCGCGGGCGCGTGGCCGTTCCTCGCCTCGCTGCTCGCCGTCGCGCTCGCCGTGGCTGGACTGTTCCTGTGGGAGCCCCGCGGCGCCTGGCCGGAATGGTACCCGTACCTGTGGTTGCCGGCGCTCTTGGTCGCGATCCGGCCGATGCCGTTCCGCAGCACCATCGTGACCGTGGCCGTCGTCGCGGGCTCGGCGGCCGCCCTGCTCGAATGGGGGACCACCACCGGGAGCCGGATTGCGCTGGCCACCCAGGACATGGAAGGGCTGGGCAATAAGGAGGACGCGCTGAAGGTTGCGCTGTTCGACCGACTGGTCCGCGGCACGCCGCCCACGGTCGCGCCCGAGACCGCGGGCGATCTCTACCTGCTGTGGCGGCGCGCCGACTTCGCCGCCCACAACTACCCGGCGGCGCTCTCGATCTGGTCGACTCAGGCGCAGCGCGTGCTCCAGCTCGATCTCGCGCAGCTCGACCTCCCGGCGGCGTTGGTGCAGGAGCAGGTGCAGGAGGCCCTCGAGGAGCGGCTCCCGCTGGTGCGCTCGTACCTGCGCCGCGAAGGGGTGTATGGGCTAGCCACCATCCCGCTGCTGGACGGGCGCGTCGTGGCGGTGGCGGTCGGTCCCCAGTCGAGCCTGGTCGCGCCCAGCCGGGCGGCGCGCTTCCTGGCGGGCTCGGAGGCAGAGCCGGAGCCCCCCTACCGTCTCACCCTGTCGCCGCTGGACCTCGGCGGGCCCCCACCCGCCACACGGGCGACGTGGGTCCGCACCGGCTGGACGATCCGCGGGGAACGGGTGATCGCGCTGCCCGGCGGGCACCGGCACGTCCACGGGCAAGTGGACCTCGGTGGGCTGTCGGCACTGCTGCAGCGCGGCCTGCTGCTGCTCGTGCTGGACTTCGGGTTGCTCGCGGCGCTCTGGCTGGTCGTGGACGTGGTGGGCGGCCGCTTTGTCCCGAACGTGAGCCGGTGGTTCCCGCGAGTGCACCGCTCGCTGCGGGCACGCCTCACGCTGAGTCTCGCCGCGTTCTTCGTGCTGCCGACGGTGGCGTTCGCGCTGTGGAGCTACTCGCGCCAGGGAGACGAGTTCCGGCGTTCGCGCGAGCTGCTGATCGGTCGCACGCTCCAGGACGCTGCGGCCGCGCTCGAGGAGGACTCGCTCGACCAGGTGTTGGCGCTCCCGCAGGTGGCACAGCGGGTGGACGCGGAGCTCGAGCTGAGCCGCGGCGGCGTGCTCCAAGCCAGCTCGGCGCCGGTCCTTGCTGACTTGGGCCTCGTGGACTGGCTCCTGCCGCCGGGCCCGTTTTCCCGGCTGGCGTTTGGTGACTACCTCGAGGTGACCGGCGAGCAGGTGGCCACGCCCCAGCCGGTGCTGGTCGGCTACCATCTGCTGCGACGGGCGGAGACGACCGAGATGTCGATCCTTGCATCGCCGCAGCTGCTGAGCGACCAGGCGCTGAGCGGGCGGGAGGAGGATCTCGGCATCGCCGTGCTGGTGGCCGCCGTGCTCGGCATCGTCGCGGCCCTCGTGCTGTCGGGCATTGCCGCCCGCGCGCTCGCTCGGCCGATCCGCCACCTGACGGAGGCGGCGCTTGTGGCCGGTGCCGGCGAGCGCCCCACGCCCATCGCCGACGCGATGCCGAGCGAGCTGGTGCCGGTGTACCGGGCCATCGAGCAGGCGGCCGCCGACGTGGAGCGTGGCCACGAGGCGCAACGGGTTCTGGCCTGGGGAGAGATGGCGCGCCAGGTCGCGCACGAGATCAAGAACCCGCTGACGCCGATCCGACTCGGGATCCAGCATCTGATGCGGCTGCGGCGCGAGCGCCCCGCCGAACTCGGGGGCGTGCTCGACGGCACCGGCCCGCGCATCCTGGCGGAGATCGACCGGCTGGACGCCATCGCGCGAGCGTTCAGCCGCTTCGCGCTCCCCACGGCCGAGCGCCCGCCGGTTGAAGTGGTGAACGCGGGGGACGTGGTGCGGGAAGTGGTCGGTCTCTACCAGCTGGGCGACACGTCGATCCGCTGGGAGATCGCCGGCGGCGAGCCGCTGGCAGTCGTGGTGCGACGCGACGAACTGTCGGAAGTGCTGGTCAACCTCTTCGAGAACGCGCGCGATGCCGGCGCCACGAGGATCGTGGTGCGCCAGGAGCGCGTCGGCGGCGCCGAGGGGTCAGCGGACGCCGGGGTGCGGATCGAGGTGCAGGACAACGGGAAGGGGATCCCGGCCGAGGCGTTGCCGCGCGTATTCGAGCCGCGATTCAGCACGACGACGAGCGGGAGCGGGCTGGGCCTCGCGATCGCGAAGCGGCTGGTGGAAGGGTGGGGCGGGGCCATCGGGATCGCCAGCGAGCTGGGCGCCGGCACGACGGTCAGCCTGGTTCTGGCTGGTCCAGCACCTCCCGTACCCGCCTGAGGAGATCGGAGATCGTCCACGGCTTCGGCAGGAACGGGAGGCCGGGGTCGAGGGCCCGGGTCTCCTGGACGTCGCGCGCCGTGTAGCCGCTGGTGAACAGCACGCGCACGTTCTTTCCTGCCTGCCGCAGCTCGCGCAGCAGCTGCGGGCCGCCCAGGGTGGGCATCACGACGTCCGCCACGATCAGCGCGATCTCGAACTCGTGCTTGCCGAAGAGCTCGAGGGCCTCGGCGCCGTTGGCCGCCTCGAGTACGCGGTAGCCGTGCTTCTCGAGCACTCGCGTCGCCGCGCGGCGCAGCGCGTCCTCATCCTCCGCCAGCAGAATCGTTTCCGTGCCCCGCAGTTGAGCGGTGCCGTCTTCCGGAGTGCTGCGGAGCACCGCGGACTCGGCCGCGGGCAGCAGGACGCGCACCGTCGTGCCGCTGCCGGGAGTGCTGCGCACGTCGAGGAAGCCGTCGTGCTGCCGCACCAGCCCATGCACCATGGCGAGTCCGAGCCCAGAGCCGGCCTCCCCCGGCTTGGTCGTGAACAGCGGCTCGAACATGTGGCTTTGGGTTTCCGGGTCCATCCCGACGCCCGTGTCGGTTACGCTCAGCACCGCGTACTGTCCCGGCACGCCCCATCCTTGCGCGGCGCACGCCGCCGCGGACAGGTCCTCGCGCGCTGCGCCGATGGAGAGCGCCCCGCCGCCCGCCATCGCGTCGCGGGCATTGGTGGCCAGGTTGATCAGGATCTGCTCGACCGCGACCGGGTCGGCACGCGCGGTGATGCTCGTCTCGTCGACCTCCAGCCGGATCTCGAGGTCGGGCGGAAGGAGGCGCCGCAGCACCACGGCGGTCTCCTGCAGCACGGCGTCGAGCGCGACGGGCTGGAATTCGAGCCGCTGGCGCCGCGCGAACCCCAGCAGCTTGCGAATGAGCTCGCTGCCGCGACGGCCCGAGGCCTTGATCGTTTCGAGATCGCTCTGGATAGTGGAATCGCCGATCAGCTCGCCGCCGATCAGGTCCGCCGTCGTGAGGATCGTGGTCAGCAGGTTGTTGAAGTCATGCGCCATACCGCTGGCGAGCTGCCCCACGGCTTCCATCTTCTCCGCCTGGCGCAGCCGCAGCTCGAGTGCACGCCGCTCGCTCAGGTCCTCGACGATGCCCTCGAATTCCACGACCGCCCCGGAGCCATCGTGGAGCGCGCGGCCGCTCAACCGCACGGCGAGCGGCCTTCCATCGTTCCGTCTCCAAACCGTCTCGATGCCCGAATAGCGGTCGCCCGTCCGGCACTGCTGGACGAGCCGCGCGCCCTCTGCCGGGTCCTGGTAGACGGTGGCGGCGAGATCGGCGCCGAGCAGATCGTCCGGAGACGAGAAGCCCAGCATCGTGACCAGCGCGTGGTTCATCATCCGCACCCGGCCATCCGTCGAGACGCGGTAGATCCCGAAGACGGCGTTGTCGATGAAGGAGCGCAGGCTCTCCTCGGACACCTCGCGTGCCGCGTCGGCGTCCTCGGGCGGCTGAGGGACGACCGGGCTTGGGGATCTCGAAGGCTTCGTGCTCATCGCGCTCCCCGCTGATGTACTCCGCCGCCACCACCGCAAGCGGTACGCGCGACCTGCATGACGGATCGCGGGCAGGGCTGCCACGTACAAGACCAAACTAATACGCGCGAGCCGTGAGAACAGCGAACAGGCCGCGGGGGTAGACAGCGCGGTGAAGGCCGTGTAAGGTGGCCGTGTGGAGGGCTGGCGCGATGCGATTTGCCCCTTGGCTGCTCGGCTGCGCGTGCGCGGCCACGGTGTTGCTCCCGCCCGATGCCATCGGGCAACAGGTGTCCCCGCAGGCCTCGCCCCCTTACCCGGTTGACTACGTCGTCCCCCCGCTGGCTCCGGAGGCCGGTGTCCGTGCGGGGTACGACCGGGGTCTCGCAGCCTGGAGCCTGGGCGGCCAGCTGCGCGTGCCGATCGTGCCGGGGTTCTACCTGGTCCCGAGCGGCGACTACTACCTGCGCGCGCCCGCCACTCTGTGGCAGTTGAACCTCGACGCGGCGTTCCGTTTGGGCTGGTACGCCGGATTGTACGGGGGTGCGGGGCTTGGCATTGCGCATCGCGCCATCGGCGCGGGCCGCACGCAGACCGGGCTCAATGTGCTCGCGGGGTTCACGCCGCCGCGGCTCAGGCGGCAGCTGCTGTGGCCGTTCATCGAGGCACGCTGGCTGCTGATTCAGAACCGAAGTCCCTTCGCGCTGCAGGCCGGGTTCAACGTGCCGCTGGAGCGGTGAAGAAGGGTGTAAGAGTGTGAGGGTGTAGGGTGTGCGAGCCTCGCGCCTCCGACACCCTACACCCTACACCCCATACCCTTTGTCCCATCAGAACCCCGGCGTCAGCCCGAACTGCCACAGCCATCCCACGCCGGGCCGGGCGAAGGGCCGCACGTAATCCGCCTCGACAACCGCGAAGCCAAAGAGGTTGACACGCAGGGCGGCGCCTGCGCTGCTGACCGCCTTGTTCGAGCCGCCCAGGAAGCTCGGCTTCTGGTTCTGGTGCCAGGCCACGCCGCCGTCGCCGAAGATCGCGGCCTCGATGGGGAAGGCGCCGTAGTAGCCGTGCCCGAGACCCAGCACGCCGAGGAGCGGGAAGCGCAGCTCCAGGTTGCCCACGAGGAGCCGGGTGCCGACCAGTTCATTGAAGACGGCGCCTTCCGAGGCGCCGAGCGAGTTGTAATCGTAACCGCGCACCAAGCTCTGGTAGCCCATGTAGAGCGGATACATGAGCGAGCTGTCTTCGGCGTCGCGGCCGTACCGTCCGTAATGCAGCAACCGCGCGGCGATGGTGAACGGCCGCACCGGCATCAAATACTGCCGATAGTCGGCGAGCAGGGTGTAGAACTGCAGTCCACCGAAGGTCGGATCGACCTCGACCCGGTAGCGCGAACCGAGGATGGGGCTGGTGGCGCCGAAGAACGAGTTGTCGTACACCAGCGCGGCACTCGTCGAGATCATCGTAACCGACGGCGGCGCGGCGAGGTTGGTGACGTTGTCGGACACCAGCCCCACCGGTATCCCGCCCGGCGCGTAGATCGTCTGCAGCTCCTGCTGGGCGGTGAAGGAGAGGTTGCGCACGCCGGCGGAGAGCTCAACCCGCTGGACCTGGCTGAGCGGGTAGGCCACGAGGAAATCGGCCTCGCGATCGATCTCGCGAAGGACGAGCGTCTGCTGGTAGAGCGTGTCGCCGTTTGCCGATTGGGACAGCGGGTAGGATGCGCCCTGGATATACGGGATCTGCTCGACGGCGATCGCCCAGTTAAGGCGGTGCTGCGTGTTCTCGTACGCGACCAGGGCGGCCAGGTTCTGGAAGTTGCCCTGCACCTGGAGCATGGTGGCGAGGCTCTGGTCGCCCAGCATGTCGCTCCAGTAGAGCGTGACGCCGCCGCCCACGTAGGTCCCGAAGCGGTCGGCGCCGACGGCGAGGTTGGGTTGCGCCACGTAGTCGAGGGCCAGCCGCGGATGGTAGTTGGTGACCGTCTCGGTGCTGGCGTACTTCTCACCGATGGTCGAATCGGCCAGCAACGTGAGCAGCTCGCTGTGCGGCCGGTTCTGCGGCGGGAGCATCGCCGGGCTGGGCGACGCGACCGCCGCCAGGGGGGTCCCCGGCAGCGCATCCGCGGAGTCCACGCCGTACACCGCGTACTTGCCCCCTTCGTACACGCTGTAGACGACCCGGCCGCTCTGGCGCGCAACCGAGAGCGCCGGGCTCAGCGACGTGATCCCGGTGACGCCGGTCAGCAGATGCGTGACCTGGGTCTGCCGGCCCGTGGCGACGTCCAGCCGGTAGATGTTGGTGATGCCGCCGCGGTCCGAGAGGAAGTAGATGCTCGACCCGTCGGGAGACCACTGCGGGTCGATGTTCTTGCCGTCCGGGAAGCTGGGGAGCGGCGTGATGGAATCCGTGGCCGGATCCAGCAGTGCGAGCCGGTAGTTGCCCGGCGCCAGATTCGTCAGGTTGGTCGAGAACCGGTCGGTGACGAACGCGATCTTCCTGCCGTCGGGCGACCAGGCCGGCTCCAAGTCGGCGAAGGCGTCGTTGGTCAGCTGGCGCAGGCTGTCGGTCCCGAGGTCGTAGAGGTACAGGTCGGTGACGCCGCCGGCCAGCGCGGCGAACGCCACGTAGCGGCCGTCGGGCGACCAGGCGGGGTGGAGGATCTCCCCGAGCTTGGGGAACAAGATCTCCCGCACCACGCTCCCGCGGTGGACGTCGAGCAGGTCGAGCACCGGCCGGCCCCGCGACTGGGCGGAGAACACGAACCGGTCCCCGCTGCCGTCGAACGACCCGGCAGAGTTGATGAACTCGAGGCTCTGGAAGTGCGGATCTACGGCGGTCTTGGTGACCCGCTGCAGGATCTGGCCGGTGTGGGCGTCGGCCATGAACATCTCGATGGAAAACAGGTCGCGCGCCGAGTAGAAGACGATGCGCGAGCCGTCAGGGCTCACGACCGGGCCGACGTTGAGCCCGCTCGCCTGGTCATGCCCGGAGATGAGGCGCGCGCCGTAATGGCTGGCCGAGTCGGTCGTCGCCCTGAGCGGCTGGTAGGCCGCGCGCAGGTCCGCCTGCCAGGCGGAGTCGAGCTGGTTGCCTCCCATCCCCGTCTCACGCAGGAAGGCCTGGTCGATGTCCCTCGCCTTGGCCGCGGACCGCAGCAGCCGGCCCACCACGTCGTCGCCCCACCGGCCGGCGATGTAGGCCCACAGCGCCTGCCCGTAGCGGTACGGGAAGAATCGGGGATCGTCGAGCTGCTTCCACTTGGGGAGCTTGGCGTTGAGCGCGGCATCCCGCATCCACATCGCGGTGTGCGGGTCGAGCGGGCCCAAGGAGACGTACTCCGCCATCCCCTCGATGAACCACAGCGGCATCTGGGCGGCGGCCGGCATCTGGCCTGCGCCGCGCCCATGCTCGGTGATGTCGTACTGGAACGCGTGCACCAGCTCGTGGCCGATGACGTGGTTCGTTTCGGCCAGCGAGCTGCCCAGCGGCAGGATGATCCTGCGCTTGATGGCCTCCGTGACGCCGCCGGTGCCCTCGCCCAGGTCGCCGGAGACGGCGTTGGTCTGCTGGAACGCGGCGGGACTGGCGTAGAGGATCAGTGATTGCCGGCCGCTCAGCTCGTGGTCGAACAACTGCGACTCGCGGGCGTACCAGCGCTCGGCGATCCGCGCCGCCTGCTCGGCGGCCACTTGCTCCTCCGCATAGAAGTAGACGTCGAAGTGGTCCGTGCGGAGCACCTGGAAATGGAACGACTCGTACTGCACCTTGTTGCGGCCGAAGTACTGGGCCCGGGCCGCCTGGGGTAGCAGGGCCAGGGTCGCCACAGACAGCCCCAGCAGGGCGCCGGCGCGCGCGGGACGCAAGAACCGAGGGATCATGAGTTCTCCAATGAGTGCTGCATGATGACGTACCCCACAGATGCGGGCAAGTCTCCCGGCTACGCCCGTCGGCTCGGGTTGTTCTCCGGGACGATGGTCGTCATTGGCGGCATCATCGGCGCCGGGATCTTCCTCAACCCCTCCATCGTGGCCGCACGGGTGCGGACCCCGCTGCTCACGCTCGGCGTATGGGTCCTGGGCGGCCTGATCGCCCTCGCGGGCGCCTTCTGCTTCGGCGAGCTGGGCAACCGCAAGCCGCGCGCGGGAGGCGGTTACGTCTACCTGCGCGACGCGTACGGCCTCCTGCCGGCCTTCCTGTACGGCTGGGCGCTGCTCCTCGTGATGGCCACCGGAGCCATCGCCGCCGTGGCGGTCACGTTCGCGCGCTATCTTGCGGTGCTGCTTGCACTTCCCGACGCTGCGATCCTCCCCGTAGCCATCGCGGCCATTGCTATCCTTTCGACGATCAACTTCGTGGGCGTTAAGCCCGGGGCGGTCACCCAGAACATCTTCACCCTGCTCAAGCTGGCGGCTCTCACCCTGCTGATCGGCGCGGGCCTGCTGCTGAAGATGCCTCCGGACGCCGTTTCGACGTCCGCGGTGGTGGCGCCCTCCCACGTGATCCTGGCGGTGGGGGCCGCTCTGGTGCCCGTCATGTTCGCCATCGGGGGGTGGCAGCAGTCGAACTTCATCGCGGAGGAGATGCTCGACGTCGAGCGGAACCTGCCGCGAGCCCTGGTGATCGGCGTCGCGGTCGTCGTGGCAGTCTACCTGCTCGCCAACGTCACCTACCTCAAGGTCCTGGGGGCGCCCGGCCTGGCCCGCAGCACGGCACCGGCGGCGGAAGCAATGCGCGGCCTGCTGGGTCCGGGTGGGGCGGCGGTCATCGCGGCGGGAATCGCGTTCTCCACCTTCGGCTTCCTGAATCTGGTCATTCTCGTCTCGCCGCGAGTCTATCGCGCGATGGCTGCCGACGGCGCGTTCTTCCCGCAACTGGCCCGGCTCCATCCGCGTTACCGCACCCCGTCCGCGGCCATCGTGTTCCAGGGCGTATGGGCGATTCTGCTCACGCTGAGCGGGACGTATGGCCAGCTCCTCGACTACGTCGTGTTCGGCGACTGGATCTTCTTCGGTCTCGTAGTGAGCACGCTGTTCGTGTACCGCCGTCGCGAGGCGCGTGCGGGGGCGGTGGAAGCGGGCGCCCGAGCCGGCGCGAGCGCGGCGCCTGGGTACCGGGCGTGGGGCTACCCATGGACGCCGGCGCTGTTCGTCCTCGCCGCCCTGTACGTGGTGGCGAGCTCGGTGGCGTCGAATCCCCGTAACGCCGCCGCCGGGGCGCTGCTCCTGGCGCTGGGCGTGCCGGTTTTCCTGTTCTGGAAGGCGCGCGGCGCCCGATTGGAGTAGAATCCGGCGTGGAACTCTCGGTGGTAATTCCCGCCCATAACGAGGCGGAGAACGTCGGGCCGCTGCTGCTGGAGATTGCCGCCGCGCTGCGGGTCGCAGGCGCGCCGGAGTACGAGGTCGTGGTAGTGGACGACGGCAGCACCGATGCCACGTCGGCTCGGGCGCAGGAAGCCGCGAGTGCCGTGCCGGTGCTCGTCGTGGTGCGCCACCCGTCGTCGCAGGGGCAGAGCTTCGCGACCCTGACGGGAGTGCGTTCCGCCCGCGGGCGCTGGATCGCCACCCTGGACGGCGACGGCCAGAACGATCCGGCCGACATTCCGAAATTGATGGCAGCGCGGGACGCGGCCGCGCGTCCTTCTCCGGCCGGCGGCCCCCTGCTGCTTGCGGGGTACCGGAAGGCGCGGCGCGATTCGTGGCTCAAGCGCGTCTCGTCGCGGGTCGCCAACGGCGTGCGCGGCCGGATGCTCGGCGACTTCACCCCCGACACCGGCTGCGGTCTCAAGCTGTTCGAGCGGGAGGCGTTCCTGGCGCTGCCGCACTTCGATCACATGCACCGCTTTCTGCCGGCGCTGTTCCTGCGCGCGGGCGGCCGCATCATCTCGATCGAGGTGGGGCACCGGCCCCGCACGCGTGGGCAGTCGCACTACGGGCTGTTGAACCGGCTGGGGGTGGGGATCGTGGACATGCTTGGCGTGATGTGGCTCATCCGTCGCAGGGAGCGCCGGTAGGAGCCGGGAGACTGCAGGTCGGTTGCGAGACGCCGAGTGGCGAGTGGTTGTGAGTTGGGGAGTCTTGAGACACCAGCCCCGCCTGCAACAGCGCGTACCGCGGCGCGCTACTTCGCTGCCGCGGCGCCGGAGAACCCTCCTAGGCTAGAGCATGCTGGCGCGGATCACGTCCGCCGCCGTCCTGGGGATCGACGCCTATCTGGTGGACGTCGAGACCGACATCGCGAACGGGCTGCCTTCGTTCGTGACGGTCGGCCTGCCGCAGGGCGCGGTCAAGGAGGGTCGCGAGCGGGTCAACGCCGCCATCCACAACGCCGGCTTCACCTTTCCGCTCAAGCGCATCACGGTGAACCTCGCCCCGGCCGACGTGCGGAAGGACGGCTCGGCCTTCGACCTGCCGATCGCGCTGGGGGTCCTGGTCGCCACGGGCCAGATCCAGGCGGGCGCGCTGACCGGGTACGTCGTGCTGGGGGAGCTGGGCCTGGACGGCGAGATCCGGCCTGTGCGGGGCGCGCTCTCGATGGCCGTGGCGGCGCGGCAGGCGGGCTTCACCGGCGTGATCCTGCCGGCCGCGAACGTGCGCGAAGCGGCGGTGGTCGACGGGCTGGACGTGCGGGGCGCGGCGACGCTGGGCGAGGTGCTGGCCCACCTGGACGGCGGACCCCCGCTCCCCAGGGCCGCAGTTGACGTGCAGGCGCTGTTCGCCGCCCGGGTCACGGCCGACGTGGATTTCGCGGAGGTGAAGGGCCAGGAGCACGCCAAGCGCGCTCTCGAGGTCGCGGCGGCCGGCGGTCACAACATCCTGATGATCGGCCCGCCGGGCGGCGGCAAGACGATGCTCGCGCGGCGGCTGCCCACCATTCTGCCGGAGCTGTCGCTCGCCGAGGCGCTCGAAACCACCAAGATCCACTCGGTCGCCGGACTGCTGACGCCGGGGGAGTCGCTGATCGCGGTGCGGCCGTTCCGCGCGCCGCATCATACCATCTCGGACGCCGGGTTGATCGGGGGCGGGAGCTACCCGCGGCCCGGCGAGGTGAGCGTCGCGCACAACGGCGTGCTGTTCCTGGACGAACTGCCGGAGTTCCGGGCCAACGTGCTCGAGGCGCTGCGCCAGCCGCTGGAGGACGGTGCGGTGACCATCAGCCGCGCGGCGACATCGCTCGCCTATCCGGCGCGCTTCATGCTGGCGGCGGCGATGAATCCCTGCCCGTGTGGCTACTTCGGCGACCCGGCGCGCGCGTGCCCGTGCAGCCCGCTGCTGGTGCAGCGCTACCGGGGCCGCATTTCGGGCCCCCTCCTCGATCGCATCGACATGCACGTGGACGTGCCGGCGGTGCGCTACCGGGAGCTGTCGGCGGAGCGGGGCGGGGAACCGAGTGCCGCGATCCGCGAACGGTGCGCCCGCGCGCGGGCGGTGCAGCGCGACCGGTTCGCGGCGCGGCCCGGGATCTTCGCCAACGCGCACATGGCGCCGCAGGACATCCGCGCTCACTGCGCACTCACGGCGGCGGCCGACGCGCTGCTCCGGACGGCGATCGCGCGACTCTCCCTGTCGGCGCGCGCCTACCACCGGGTGCTGAAGCTGGCCCGCACCATCGCCGACCTGGCGGGCAACGCGGCGATCGAGCCCCCCCACGTCAGCGAGGCCATCCAGTACCGCAGCCTGGACCGTCTCGCGAAGTGAGCGCCGGCACTCGAGGGCTCTCCCTCGGGGTGGGGCTCGATTAGGTTAGAGCGCGTGAGCGGAACGCGCTAGCATGCGGCTCTTTGTCGCGGTGAACCTCGCGCCGGAGGAGCGGCGGCGGGCCTGGGAGGCGGCGGGGCCGCTGCGGGCTGCGCACCTCCCCGTGCGCTGGGCCGCCGAGGAGTCGCTGCACCTCACGCTCCGGTTCTTGGGCGAGGTCGAAGCGGAGCGGGTCGGGCCGATCGGCGAAGCGGTGGCCGGCGCCGTCCGCGGCGTGCGCCCGTTCACGGTCGGCTTGGGGGGCATCGGGGCCTTCCCGAGTCTCAGCAAGCCACGGGTCGTGTGGCTCGGCATCGAGCGCCATCCGGCGCTGGAGCTGCTGGCCAACGACGTCGAGCTGGCGCTGATGGGGCTGTCGTTCGAGCCGGAGCTGCGACCGTTCAGCCCGCATCTCACCCTCGGTCGCGCCGAGCGGAGCGCCCGGCCGGCGGCCTTCAGGGACTTCCCGAACCTCGCCGCCGGGATCGCGTACGAGGGCATGACCACCGTCGAGAGCGTGGACCTGATGCAGAGCATCCTCGGATCCCAAGGCGCCACATACACCGTGCTGTCGCGCGCCTCCCTGGGCGTGGGGGAGAAGCCGTAGATGGGTTGCGTCAGGAGGATCGGGTGCCTGGTCATCCTGCTGGCGGCGGTCGTGGCGGGATTCCTCTATCGCGACCGGATCGCGGCGCTGTACCGGCGCGTGCGTGGTGTGCCGGAGCCGCCGCCCGCCGTGTTTGTCCCGCCCGCGCCCGGCGCGGCGGCACAGGCCGAGGCCGCGCTCGGCCGGCTGGCGCAGCGCGGGGGTCCGGCGTACGTCGACATCACGGCGGCGCAGCTCGCGGCCCTGATCGAGCGGCAACTGGCGGGGCCCGGGGCCCGGGTATTGGACTCGGTCGCCGTGGCGCTCGGCGATCAGCGCGTCCAGGTCCGGGGCTCGCTCGACGTGTCGGTGGTGCCGCGCCGGTTGCTGGGCCCGCTGGCGGAAGGGTTGGGCCGGCGCGAGCCGGTCGTCGCCGGCGGGACGCTCTCGGCGCAGCCCGACGGGCGCGTGGTGTGGACGATCGATGAACTCAAGATCCGCGAGTTTCCCTTCCCCCGCTCGGTCATTCCCGCCATCCTCCGTGTCATGAATCTCACCGACGGGAAGGCCGCGGCCGTGCCCATCCCGCTGCCGGCGGGCGTCGGCGACGTGCGGGTGAATCGGGCGGGGATCCGCGCCTATCGGGCGGCGCCGCGGTGAGCCACCGGATCCTGGTGGTAGACGACGAGCAGGGCGTCCGCGAGGCACTGCGGCAGCTGCTTGAGTACGAGGGCTATGCGGTCGTCCTGGCGAGCTCGGGGCCCGAGGCGCTGGGGGCGTACGCGGAGTGCAAGCCGCACCTGGTGCTGCTCGACGTCAAGATGGCCGGGATGGACGGGCTGGCCGTGCTCACCAAGCTGCGCGAGGCGGACCCGCACGCGCTGGTGGTGATGATCTCGGGCCACGGGACGATCGCCACGGCCGTGGAGGCCACGCAGCTCGGCGCCCACGATTTCCTGGAGAAGCCGCTCGATACTCATCGCGTTCTGCTGACCCTCAAGAACGCGCTGCAGCACGTGGTCCTGGAGCGGGAGGTCCGCGCGCTCAAGGCCGCCGTGGAGCAGCGCCACGAGATCGTCGGCTCTTCGCCGGCCATTCAGCAGGTGATCGAGCGAATCGAGAAGGTGGCGCCGACCCCGGCGCGCCTGCTGATTACCGGCGAGAACGGCACCGGCAAGGAGCTGGTGGCGCGCGCGGTGCACCGGCTCTCGCCGCGCGCCAACCGCGCCTTCGTCGAGGTGAACTGCGCGGCGATTCCCTCCGAGCTCATCGAGTCCGAGCTGTTCGGCCACATGAAGGGCTCGTTCACGGGCGCATTCGCGGACCGGATCGGGAAGTTTGAGCTGGCGGACGGCGGCACGCTGTTCCTGGACGAGGTGGGCGATATGAGTGCGGCCGCGCAGTCCAAGGTGCTGCGGGTGCTCCAGGAGGGTGTGATCACGCCCATCGGCTCGTCCCGCTCGGTGAAGGTCGACGTGCGGGTCATTGCGGCGACCAACAAGAAGCTCGAGGATGAGATCGCCATCGGCCGCTTCCGCGAGGATCTCCTCTACCGGCTCAACGTGGTGCCGATCGACGTGCCGCCGCTCCGCTCGCGCCGGGAGGATATCCCGCAGCTCGTCGAGCACTTCGTGGCGCAGCTCGCCACCCAGCAGGGCCTGCAGTCGAAGAGTTTCGCCGAGGGCGCGGTGGAGCGGTTGCGGCGCCATGACTGGCCGGGGAACGTGCGCGAGCTCAGGAACACGGTCGAGCGGCTGATGATCCTCGCCAACGGCGACGTGATCGGCGACGCGGACGTGATGCGGATGGTGGGGCCGGCGGGGGAGGAGGCGGGCCTGGGCGACGCGCTGCTCGAGTCTCCGACGTTCGAGCAGTTCAAGCAGAGCGCCGAGCGTGCGTTTCTGCTGGCGAAGCTCAAGGAGTATGACTGGAACGTGAGCGAGACTGCGCGGCGGCTCGAGATGCCGCGGTCCAACCTGTACAAGAAGATCGAACGCTATCGGCTGACGAGGGCATCGTGACCGGCGGACAGGCACCACGGGACTGGGACAGGGAGCTGGCCCAGATCGACAAGCTCATGGCCTCGGGCGCGGGGCCGCAGACCCCGCCCGCAGCGGCGCCTCCCGGCCCTGCGGTTCCTGCGGCGCGCGACCGAGCTCCGGCCCCGGCCACCTCGGGGCCGCGGCCGCGGGCGGTCGTGTTCACCTGGCTCCGGCTGCTGCTCGGCCTGGCGGTCGGGGTGGGGATCACGCAGTGGCCATATGCGCGCGGCTGCGGAGTGCTGCTGTTCGGGTATCTCGGCGCCGTTGCTGGCGTGATTGTTGCTGGGCTATGGAGCACGATCTCGTCCTGGCGGACGCGGTCGCCGATCGCCCACGCGCTGTCGCTCGGCCTCGTGTGCTGGGGCGTGATCCTGGGGGCCCGCGAGGTGCTGCCGCGGGTCGGCTACGCCAGGACGAGCGCCGACTGGTTCTGTCCCGCCGGTGGCGCGCCGACGCCGGGGAGCCAGGCGACACCGGCGGCTCCGTCGCCGGCCCGAACACGCGCGACACCCGCGCAGCCTCAGGGAGCGTTCTGATCATGGCCAAGACCTTCAAGAACTTCATCGCCGGCCAGTGGGTGGCGCCCTCGACGGGCGAGTACATGGAGAACCGCAACCCGGCGGACTGGCGCGAGCTGATCGGCCGCTTCCCCAAGTCGGGCCCGCGGGACGTCGAGCGGGCGGTGCGGAGCGCGCGCCAGGGCTTCGAGCTGTGGCGCAAGGTGCCGGCGCCGCAGCGCGGCGACGTGATGCGCCGCGTCGGCGACCTGATGGTCGAGCGCAAGGAGGCCATCGCCCGGGCGATGACGCGGGAGATGGGCAAGGTCCTGGCGGAGACGCGGGGCGACGTGCAGGAGGGGATCGACACCGCCTACTATGCCGCGGGCGAGGGTCGGCGGCTGTTCGGTCGCACCGTGCCCAGCGAGCTCAGGGACAAGTGGGCGATGAGCACCCGGCGGCCGATCGGCGTGGCGGGGGTCATCACCCCCTTCAACTTCCCGATGGCGATTCCGACCTGGAAGATCTTCCCGGCGCTGCTGTGCGGAAACGCGGTGGTCTTCAAGCCGGCGAACGACGTGCCGCACACGGGCACGCTGCTGGTGGAGGTGCTGCTCGACGCCGGGCTGCCGCCGGAGGTGATCCAGCTGGTGCACGGGCGTGGCTCCGCGGTCGGCAACGCGCTGCTCGAGCATCCGCACGTGCCGATCCTGTCGTTCACCGGCTCGACCGAGACCGGCGCGAAGCTCGGCGAAGTGTGCGGGCGGCTGCACAAGCGGCTGTCGCTGGAGATGGGTGGCAAGAACGCGATGATCGTGATGCCGGACGCCGACCTCGATCTCGCCCTCGAGGGCGTGCTGTGGGGCGCATTCGGCACCACGGGCCAGCGCTGCACGGCGACCAGCCGGCTGCTGCTGCACCGGAAGATCCACGACAAGTTCCTGCGGACGCTGTGCGAGCGCGTGGAGCAGCTGCGGCTGGGCGACGGGCTCCTGCCCGAGACTGACGTCGGGCCGATGATCAACGAGGGCGCGCTCGAGACCACGATGCAGTACGTGGAGATCGGCAAGCAGCAGGGCGCGTCGCTGGAGGTCGGCGGTCGGCGCCCGAGCGGGGCGAGACTGGCCAACGGCTGGTTCTACCGGCCGACCGTGTTCGCGGGCGTGAAGCCACGATCGCGGCTCGAGCAGGAAGAGGTGTTCGGCCCGGTGCTGGCGGTGACGCGCATCGGCTCGCTCGACGAGGCGATCCGCGTCAACAACGACGTGAAGTACGGCCTGTCCAGCTCGCTCTACACGCGGGACGTGAATGGGGCGTTCCACGCCGTGCAGGAGATCGACGCGGGCATCACCTACATCAACGCGCCCACCATCGGCGCGGAAGCGCACCTGCCGTTCGGCGGCGTGAAGGAGACCGGGAACGGGCACCGCGAGGGCGGCTGGGCGGTGTACGAGTTCTTCTCGGAGACGAAGGTGGTGTACGTCGATTACTCGGGCAGGCTGCAGCGGGCGCAGATTGATACGTACGGTGAGAAGTAGCCGGCGGTGAGAGGGCAGTACAGTTGCGAGACGCCGAGTTGCGAGTGGTCGTGAGTCGGCAGATCGGAGGACAGAGACTCGCGACTCTGTCCTCCCGTCTCGCAACCGCTCGGAACTCGGCGTCTCGCAACTCGCCTCGTGCTGCCACCTTGCCGTCTCCCAACCGCCTGGCTACACTAACCCCAACAGCCTCTCGCTAGCGGAGCTGCATGGCAAGGCATCTTCCCTCCGTCAGGAAGACGTCGGTTGATGAAGGCTCGCTGGATCAGTACCTCCGCGAGATCAGTGCCTACCCCCTCATTTGCCGGGAAGACGAGATCGATCTCGCCGTCCGCATCAGGCGGCACGAGGAGGAAGCGCTCGACAAGCTGGTGCGCTCCAACCTCCGCTTCGTCGTGTCGGTCGCGAAGAAATATCAGAACCAGGGTGTCTCGCTCGCGGACCTGATCAACGAGGGCAACCTCGGTCTGATCCGCGCCGCGCACAAGTTCGACGAAACCAAGGGCATCAAGTTCATCTCGTACGCCGTGTGGTGGATCCGCCAGGCGATCCTGCAGGCGCTGGCCGAGCAGAGCCGGATCGTGCGGGTGCCGCTGAATCGCGCCGGGACGTTGCACCGCATCGGCAAACGGTCGTCGGTGCTGCAGCAGGAGCTCGGGCGCGAGCCCACGGTGGAGGAGATCGCCGAGGGCATGGACATCAGCGAGGAGGAGGTGGCCAAGACGCTCTCCATCTCGCAGAGCCACCTCTCGCTCGACGCTCCGATGACCCCGGGCGAGGACAACAAGCTCCTCGATTACATCCCCGACACCCTGAACCCCACGCCCGATGAGCAGACCTTCGAGCACGCCCTGAGCGAGAGCATCGAGCGCGTGCTGGGAACGCTCAAGGAGCGGGAGGCGAAGATCCTCCGGCTGTACTTCGGCCTCGACGGCCAGGAGCCGATGACGCTGGAGGAAATCGGGAGCCTGCTGGGCATCACCCGCGAGCGCGTCCGGCAGATCAAGGAGAAGGCGCTGTCGCGTCTGCGGCACATCTCCAAGGCGCGCGCCCTCGAGAGTTTCCTCACCTAGTTGAAGCTCGGCGTCATTTCGCTCGGTTGTGACAAGGCGACCGTGGACACCGAGCACCTCGTCGCCCAGCTCGTCGGCCACGGCGCCCAGATCGCGCCCACCCTCGGCGACGCCGATGTGATCCTGGTCAACACCTGCGGCTTCATCGATGCCGCCAAGCGCGAGTCCATCGAGGCGATGCTCGAGGCCGGCCGCTACAAGGCGGCGGGCCGGTGCCGCGCGGTGGTGGCGGTGGGCTGCCTGATCGCGCGCTACGGCGACGCGCTCAAGGCCGAGCTGCCGGAGGTGGACTACTTTTTCGGCTTCCATGACCTGCCCGAGCTGGTGCCGCGCCTCACGCGCGCGGGCCTGCTGGACGACGCGGTCGCCGCGCACCCCGGTGTCCGCCACTACCTCGGCACGACGCCTCACGTCCGCTACCTCAAGATCAGCGAGGGGTGCGACCACACCTGCGCCTTCTGCGCGATTCCGCTGATGCGGGGGCTGCACCGCTCGCGCCCGCTCGAGGAGCTGCTCCGCGAGGCGGGGGAGCTGGAGCGGGCGGGGGCACGGGAGATCAACCTGGTCGCCCAGGACCTCGGGCACTACGGGCGCGACGTCCCCGGCGGCCCGCGGTTGCCGGACCTCCTCGCCGCGCTGCTCCGGGAGACGGGCGTGGCGTGGTACCGCTGTCTCTACGTGTATTCCGCGGGTATCACGCCGCAGCTGGTCGAGCTGATGGCGAGCGAGCGGCGCGTGGCTCCGTACGTCGACATGCCGATCCAGCATGCCACCGACCGGATGCTCACGGCGATGCGCCGGCCCGAGCGCGCGGATACGATCCGGGCCAAGGTGCGCTGGTTGCGTGAGGCCGTCCCGGACCTTGCCTTGCGCACCACGGTGCTGGTGGGCTTCCCCGGCGAGACCGACGCCGATCACGGTGCGCTCCTCGAGTTCCTCGACGAGCTGCAGTTCGACCGGGTGGGAGCGTTCGCCTACTCCGAGCAGGAGGGCACGCGGGGGGCGGTGCTGCCCGACGACGTGCCCGACGGTCTCAAGCAGGAGCGGCTGGCGGAGGTCCTGGAGCTGCAGCGGGCGATCTCCGCGGAGCGGCTGCAGCGGCTGGTGGGCCGGGAGGTGGACGTCCTGGTGGACGGTCCCGCGCACGCCGATGACCCGGGCGTGGCCGTGGGCCGGACCGTCTGGCAGGCGGACGACGTGGACGGCTGCACCCACCTCGTGGGGCCAGCCGCGCCGGCGCCCGGCAGCTTCGTGCGGGCGAAGATCATCGAGGCCCTCGATTACGACCTGATCGCGGAGCCGGTGGCGTGAGGCGGGCGCTCGGCCGCGGCCAGAGGCGGGCGCTCGGCATCGCGGGTGCGGTGCTGGTCGCGAGTTGTGGCCGCCGCGCGCCGTTGGTGCCGGTGCCGGGCATGCCGGCGGTGCGGGTCGGCGTTGTCGTGGATCAGCCCTCGGGCGGTTTCAGCGCCACGGGCCAGTACCGCGTGCTGGGGCCGGACGGTGACATCCTCGCGGTGGTGGACGGCGGCGTCTCGTGGCGGGTCGAGCCCGGCGGTGCGCCCGACCGGCTCTCGCTGATCCGCCCCGATCGCCCGCAGCCGGTCGAGGTGGCGCAGCCGGTGACGGTGCGTCCCGATCGCCGGGAGGACCTGGTCGTGATCGGCGGGCGGCGGTACCGCGGCGAAGCCACCGTGCTGCGCGGCTCGAGCGGCGTGACCATCGTCAACTGGGTGCCGCTCGAGTGGTACGTGCAGTCGGTGGTCGCGGTGGAGCTGGGGATGCGCGCCCCCGACGTGCGCGAGGCCGTGCTGGCGCAGACGGTGGCGTCCCGTACCTACGCCGTGCACTACCGTGGGCGCCGCGAGGCGCTGGGGTTCGACCTGTTCGCCACGGTGGCGGACCAGGTGTATGCGGGCGCCGATTCCGAGCAGCCGGAGGTCACCGCGGCAACGCGGGCGACGGCCGGGCAGATCCTCACCTGGAACGGCCAGCCCATCGAGGCGATGTACCACTCGGCGTGCGGCTGGTCCACCGAGGCATCGGACCAGGTCTTCCGCAACGGACCGAAGCTGCCGTACCTTCGCGCGGTGTCGGACCGGTTCGGTCCCGGGAAGCGCGACTACTACTGCAGCGGGTCGCCGAACTTCCGCTGGACCGAGCAGTGGGACAGCGCGGCGCTGAACGCGGTACTGGCGCGGACGCTGCCGGCAGCGCTGGGCGCCGCGGCGACCAGCGTCGGGCGCGTGACCGACGTGCGGATCGCGTCGACCACGCCGAGCGGACGCGTGGCAGAGCTGGTGGTGGCGACCACGAACGGCGACTTTTCGGTTCCGTCGTACCGGGTGCGCGACGTGCTGCGGCCGGCGCCGGACCGACAGTTGCTCTCGACCCTGTTCCAGCTCTACGTCCGGCGGCAGGGCGGGGAGATCGTGGAGGTGACGGCGGCGGGTGCAGGTTCAGGGCACGGGGTCGGCATGTGCCAGTGGGGCGCGGTCGGCCGCGCGAAGGCGGGACAGCGCTACGCGCAGATTCTCGCGACCTACTATCCTGGCACCAGATTGGAGCGGCTCTACTGATGGCTGGCGGCGGCGCGGTCTCCAACATCCGGGTGGGCGTGGTCGGTGCGGGGGCGATCGCCCAGATCGCGCATCTGCCGGTGCTGCGCAAGCTCAAGGGGGTGCAGGTCGTCGGGATCTGCGACAACGACGGCCCGAAGGCGCGCGCCCTCGCCGCGCGGTTCGAGACCGGCGCCGCCTACGACGACATCGAGGAGCTGCTGGAGCTGGCCAAGGTGGACGCGGTCGTTGTCTGCACGCCGAACCACCTGCACGAGGCGCACGCCGTCAGCGCCCTCGCGGCCGGCGCACACGTCCTGGTCGAGCGGCCGCTCGCCCTCACCGCCGCCGGCGCCGCCCGCGTCCTCAAGGCGGCGGAACGCTACCAGCGCACGCTGCTGGTGGCGATGAACAACCGGTTCCGGTCCGATGTGCAGGCGGTGCACGGCTTCCTCAAGGGCGGCGAGCTGGGGCCGCTGTCCACCATCCGCTGCGGGTGGCAGGTGTTCCGGCAGCTGCACCACACGCTGGGGTGGCGCTCGCGCCGCGCCGAGTCAGGCGGCGGCGTGATGATGGACCTCGGGCTCCCGATGCTGGACCTGGCGTTGTGGATCGCCGGCACGCCGGCGGTACAGCGCGTCTCAGCATACCTCGACCGCGCACCCGGGACCAAGCAGGTGGACGAGATCGCCGCGGTGCACCTGTTCTGCGACGGTGGGCTGTCGATCTTCTGCGACGTTTCGTGGCGCCACGTCGGGGAGGGAGAGCGCACCTGGCTGGACGTGCAGGGCGCCAAGGGCTCGGCCTCCATCTCGCCACTGCGGGTATTCAAGGAGCTGCACGGCACGCCGGTGGACGTCACCCCGACCGGCGCGGCGGGGCGAGAGAATCCGTTCTCCGCGTCGTACCGCTCGGAGTGGGCGTACTTCCTCGCGGCGGTACGGAGCGAGGTCCAGGTGGAGGCGCCGGAAGACCAGCTCCAGCTCAACCGGGTGCTCGAGGCGATCTACAAGTCGGCCGACGAGCAGCGCGATGTGAAGCTGTGAGAATGCGTCGCTGGTTGCCGGACCGGAGGGACCTGACGGCGGCCGCAATGACCGCCGTCTTGCTGTTCGTCGCGTACCCGCCGTACAGCCTGGTCGCCCCCGCGTTCGTGTGCCTGGTGCCGCTGCTGTGGCGCCTGGAGGAAGGCGTCGAAGCGGCTGGGCACGGGGGCACCGGGGCACGGGGGCACAGTGGCGCGAAGCTGGGATTCTGGACGGGGCTGCTGGCGAGCGGTCTCGTCCTCTACTGGATCGTCGTCGCGCTGTGGCACTTCACGCCCCTCTCGGCAGCCGGCTACCTCGGTTCGATCCTGGTGCTGGCCGCGTGGTGGACGCTGCTTGGCTGGGGCACGGTGTGGGTGCGGCGCCGCACGGGCCTGCCGCTGTGGGTGGTCTTTCCGCTGCTGTGGACGGCGGTCGAGTGGGGCATCGGCCACCAGGGCGAGGTCCGTTTCCCCTGGCTCGGTCTGGGCACGTCGCTGACGTCGGTGCCGGTTCTGGTCCAGTGGGCCGATTTGGCGGGCGCGCGCGGCGTGACGATGGGGCTGGTCTGGATCAACGTGATGGTCTTCCTCGCGCTGCGCCGGCGCAGCTGGCGACCCGCCGTGGCCGCCGCGGCGGCGCTGGTGGCTGGGGCGGCCTACGGCGCATGGCGCGAGCACACGACGGTGCTCCGGCCGGTGACGGTCGTGGCGGTCGTGCAGCCCAATCTGGGTTTCGAGGAGAAGCGCGCGAGCCGGGACCAGGACGCGGTGGTCGAGCAGTTGCTGCGCCTCACGGCGCGTGCGGAGTCGCTGCCCGGAGTGCGGCTCGTGGCATGGCCCGAAGGGGCGACGGACGGTTACTTCTTCGACCACCGCCAGTGGGAAACCTGGATCGGCGACACGGTCCGCCGTACCCGCATCCCGATCCTGGCCGGCGCCCTCGACGTGCAGTTCTATCCGAACGGCAGCAACGACATCTTCAACGCGGCCTTCTTCTTCGACTCGACCGGATCTGACTCGCGGTGGCCATCGTACCGCAAGACCTACCTGGTGCCGATCACCGAGCGCGTCCCGTTCGTCAATCCGCGCTGGTTCGGAAGCATGAAGTGGTTCGGCGGCTTTGGGCACGGCGACCGCTTCCCGGTGTACCGGGTGGCCGAGGGCGGATTCGGCGTGCTCATCTGCTACGAGTCGGCGTTCGAGGACCTGGCGCGGCGCTACCGGAAGGGTGGGGCCGACTTCCTGGTCAACATCACCAACGACGCCTGGTTCGGGCGGACGGCGGCGCCGTATCAGCACGCGGCGCACCTGGTGATGCGGGCGATCGAGACACGGGTGGGCGTCGCGCGGGCCGCCAACACCGGCGTCAGCGAGTTCGTGGATCCGCTGGGGTACACCCATCTGCGCACCCCGCTCGACGTGGAGCGGGTGGAGGCGGACACGGTGTACACCACGGGCGGCCGGACGCTCTACGTCAGGCTCGGCGACTGGGTCGGCTTGCTGGCGCTGATCGGGACGGGCGCCCTTGTGCTTGCGGGATTGGTCCGACGGGGAGGTAATGAAGTGATGAATGCGATGAGGTGAGGAGGTGAGGATGGGATGCGCAGCTCGTCATCACCTCATGACGTCTTCTCCTCCATTACCCCATCACCGTTTCACGTCATCACCGAGTCTTTCGAACACCTTCCCGTCCACGAACAGTCTGAACAGATCGTGATCGAGCATCCCGCCCTTCACCTCGTCGCTCATGATGTCCAGCGCCCGCTGCAGGGGCACGGCGCGCTTGTAGGGCCGATCGGCCGCGGTGAGGGCGTCGAAGATGTCGCTGATCGTCATCATCCGCGTCTGGATCGGGATCTCCTGGGCCTTCACTTTCCGGGGATAGCCCTTGCCGTCGAGCTTCTCGTGGTGCCCGTACGCGATGAGCGGGATCTGCGACAGCTCCTTGGTCCATGGGATTTGCAGCAGGAAGCGATAGGTGTGAGAGACGTGGCTCTCGATCTCCAGCCGCTCGGCATCGTCGAGGCTGCCCTTGCGGATCGTCAGGAAGCGCACCTCGTCGTCGCTCAAGTACGGCTGCGCGTTGCCGTCGATGTCGGTGAATCTCTGCTCGGCCAGGGCCAGCAGCTCCTCGAAGCTGCCTTCCGGTAGCACCGTGGGCTCGTTGGCCTGGAGCACGGTCTTGAGGAACCGCTCGCAGTCCTCCAGCTCCCGCCGGTGTTCCTCGTCGAGCGACGCCAGGAACTGCTCGTAGGCTTCGCGCTGGTTGGCGAGCAGCCAGTCGGCCCGGCGCCGGTGGTATTCCGCCTCGGCGGTCCGCCGGATGAACGCGTAGCGGCTCTTGAGCAGGGAGAGGTCGGGGGGATAGAGCTTCTTCGCCTTCACCAGCACCTGCTCCCGCACGCCCACCTTCCCGAAGTCGTGGAGCAGGCCGGCGTAGCGGATCTCCTTGATCTGTTCGCGCGTGAACGCGACGCCGCGGAACGGTCCGTCGCCGGCGCGGTCCACGACGTCCGCCAGCCCGACGGTCATCGTGGCCACGCGTCCCGAGTGGCCGAAGGTGGTCGGATCGCGCTGCTCGATGGCGGTCACGGCCGCCGTGACGAATCCCTCGAACAGCCGCTCGATGTCCTCGTACAGCAGGCTGTTCTCGATGGAGACCGCGGCCTGGCTCGCCAGCGCGTTGACGATCTCGACCGAGCGCCGGGAGAAGGGGATGACCTGCGCCTCGACGATCTCAGGCGACGCGAGGACGACCGCGGGGTCGCGCTTGCGGTTGATCAGCTGCAGGGCTCCGATGATCTCGTTCTTGTGGTTCTTCATCGGGACCGTCAGCATCGACTTGGAGCGGTAGCGGTTGCGCTCGTCGAAGCTGCGGTTGATCGAATACTCCACGTCGGGCGGGAGGAAGTAGGCGTCGTCGATCACCACCGTCTCGCCGGTCGAGCACACGTAGCCGCCGATGCTGGCGTGATTCAGTGGCATCGTAAACTCGACGAAGGGCGCATTCGGCACGGTGTCGTTCTGCGCGAGCTTGAAGCGCACCTTCGGACTGGGGGCATCGCGCCCTTCCACCAGGTAGAGCGAGCCGCCGTCCGACTGGGTGATGCGACGTGACTGCGTGAGGATCATCTCCAGCAGGACGTCGTAGTTGCGCTCGGTGGTGAGCGCGACGCCGATCTGCGTCAGCTCGGTGATCTCCTTGGAGCGCGCCGCGACCTCCGCCCGGCTCTTCTGGATCTCGGCGCGGCCCGCCGCCTCGCGGAAGGCGGCCTTGAGCGCCGCGAGGAGCTGCCGGGTGCCGACGGGCGCGGTGAGGAAGATCGGCGCCAGCTCGGCGCCGGGCATCGCGGCCGGCAGGTCGGTCTCGCCCGGCGCGCCCAGCGCGACGATGGCCGCCCCGGCGTCGGCGGCGGCCCGCACGCCAGCGGCACCGAGCGAGCGCCGCAGCACCTCGTCGAGAAGCAGCACGGTGGGGCGCTCGTCGACCAGGCCCGCCGGGATCGACGCGACGATCTTCAGCTCGATCTGCTCGGCGGCGAGGGCCGCGCGGGCCTCGGCACCGTCCCAGGCGGGCCCATGGAGCAGGACGAACTTGCTCACGGGCGCGGGCGGAGCGTGGTGTCGGGTGCCGGGGCCGCGGGGTGGGCCCCCGAGTCCGCGCGCGGGAGGGGCCGCGACCGATCCATGGTCAGGCTGTCCGGGATCTTGACCCCGCTGATGAAGCGCAGGGGGCGCCGGCTGAGCTGCTCCAGCACGTAACCGAGCTCGGCCGAGATGTTGCGGAAATTGACCATCATCTGCGCGATCTCGGGCCGGTTCTCGCCACCCATCGCCGACATCAGGCGGACCAGCGAGTCCACGCTCACCATCAGCCGCTGCGTCTGAGCCAGGGTCCCGTCCACTTGCTGGAACGTGAGCCCGGTGCGCGTGGTAGTGCTGTCGAGCATGACCTGCAGCCGGTCGAGATTGGCGCTCACCCCGTTGAGGATGCGCTCCGCGCCCGGCTGCGTGGCGATGAGGAGATGGCGCGCGGTGCCGGTCGCGAGGCGCAGGCTGTCGGCGAGCGTCCGCACCATGTCCATCGTGCCGGTCGCCGACACCAGCGCGTGCTCGATGGTGCCCTTGAGGTCGCGGGCCAGGGCCGCGAACGCCTCCACGGGCGAAGTGCCGCGCTGCATCTCGATCGTGTCGCCCGGCGCCAGGGTACCCCCGCTGTCCGACTGGGGTTTGAGCTGGAGTTGCGAGTTGCCCGGCAGCAGCCCCGAGGTCACCTCGGCCGTCGTGCCGTTCGGGAGCCGCAGCGGCGTGCCGTCAGGGAAGCGGTCGACCAGGCTGAGACGGAGGATGAACTCGAGTCGTCCCGCGGTGCCCACCGGCCGAGGCGCAATGCCGGTCACCCGCCCGACCTCCAGGCCCTGCATGTAGATCTTGGTGTCGACCGCGATGTCCTGAGCATTGTCGGTGCTCACGAACACGTCATAGCGGTCCACGCCCCAACCGCTGGTCGCGATGAGGGCGATCGCCACCAGGGCGACCGTGGCCACCAGGAACATGCCCACGTAGAGATCGGTGCGCTGGACGTTCACCGCCATGCCGACTCCCTCACTTCTTGTCCTCCACCGCCACGCCGTCCACCACCCGCACGACACGCGTCACGAGGCCGCGGACCGATGGCGTCAAGTCCCGGGACGTGAGCAGGACCGCCCGCCGGCTACCATCGTCGCACCGGCTCACCTTTTCGAGCAAGTCCAACGCTGCCCGGCTGGTGAGCCCGACGAACGGCAGCTCCAGCACGACCAGCTTGGGGTCCAGCGCCGCGGCCCGGGCCAACGCCGCGCGGCGGCGATCCTCCTCGTTTGCCTGAGCGGGCCGCAGCGTCACGATGGCCCGCAGCCGGAAGTCGTCGATCAGCTGGGCGACCCGAGCTTCCACCTCGCGCAGGCGGTGATCCGTGGCGAACCGCACCGGCAGCGCCACGTTGTCCTTCAGGGTCAGGTTTTGCAAGAGCCCGTCTCCCTGCGGCGCGTACCCCACCCGCCGCCGAAAGGCGAGCAGCTCGTAGTAGGGCAGCTGCGCGATGGGCACGCCGAACACCTCGACCGACCCGGACGTCGGCGCCAGGAGTCCCAGCGCGAGGCCGCCCAGCGCCTCGATACCGCTGTCTTCCTCGCCGATGGCGGCGACGACGGCGCCCGCTTCGATGACCAGATTGAAACGGCGGTCGGGCAGGTCGGGCCGGCCCAGCAGGTCCACGTTGCGGTAGACCAGCGGTGGCGCCCCGGCGATCTCCGTGACGCCGGGTCCCAGCACGATCGACGCGGGGGACGCCGTCACGCCGCGACCACCACGAACACGGCAGAGAGAATGAAGATGGCAACGATCGTGGCCACCACGCCACGGGTGACGGCCTGCGGGATCTCGGTCGGCCCCGCCTTCACGGCGAGGCCGTGGTAGCTGCAGAACAGCGCTACGGAGGCGCCGAAGAACACACCCTTGACGAGCGTGAGCCACACGTCCTTCGCCGAGAGTGTCTTCAGGACGATGGCCGTGTAGCGACTGAGTGCCATCCCGCTGGTCGCCGCGGCCACGTACCCCGACACGAGCGCGACGGCGTCGAACAGGACCATGAGGGTGGCCACCGAGACGATGGCGCCCAGCATCCGGGGCAGGACCAGGTAGATGTAGGGGTCGATCCCCATCGCCTCGAGCGCCGTCACTTCGCCCATCACGCGGTTGGTCGCCATCTCCGCGGCGATGGCCGTGCCTGAGCGGCTCACCACGATGAGCGCCGTGAGGAGCGGACCCAGCTCGCGGATCACCGCGACGACCATGATCGTGCCGAGGTTGTCAACGGCCCCGAAGCGGCCCAGCTGACGGATGCTCTGGGAGATCACCAGAAACGCGAGGATCGCGGCGAGGAACGCCACTAGGCCGATGGCCTGCAGGGCGGTGAAGCGGATCTGGTTGATCAGCACGCGCAACATCACCCACCGGCCGGCGCGCGTGAGCCGCGCCGCGGCGCGCACCGCCCGCAAGACGAAGCGCGCCAGCCCTCCAAGCACGGAGAGCTGGCGCGCTCCAGACCGGCCGATTGCCGCGACGGCTACCGTCACGGCATCAGCATATCACGAGCACGCCCCCGCCTGCAAGCGGTTGCAGTCGGCCTTGGCCTGCGTGTAGTTCGGGAACGCCACCAGGGCGCGCTTGTACTGCTCCACCGCGCGCTGGGTGTCGCCGCGGTCGGCGTACAGCACCGCGCGCGAGTACGCCATGACCGCCTGGGTGGGCGGGGCCGGGTTCTGCTGCCGGAACTCCTGCATCGCGTGGCGCTCCAACGGGGGCAGGCTCGCGTCATGCATGAGCTGCTGCGCCAGCCGCGGCACCATGTCGTACAGATCATCCCACTTGCCGCGCACGCTCTCCGTCTTGAGGATCTGGCTGGTCTCGACGTCGAACACGCGGGTGTCGATCCGCAGGTTACCGTGGCTGTCGTACAGCGTGCCGGTCACCATGTAGCGCGCACCGATCAGCTTGCCGATCCGGGCGAGCGACATCGAGTCCACCCGGCCCTCGTGGCCGAGGTTCTGCTCCTGGAGGATCTGCTGCAGCTGGGCCCGCTCTACGACGCGGACGCCCGGATTCGCCGCCACCTCCGTGACCGTGAGGGAGGCGAGGCCGCGGCGCAACGCGTCGTAGTCTTCGCGCGGCTGCCCCATGGCCAGGCCGATCTCGAAGTCCAGCACGGCCAGGCCAGGCCGCGTGTCCTGCTGCTGCTGCGCAGCGGCCGGCGTCGTCGCCGCCTGCTGTGCCCGGGCGCCGGCCGCGCCGACCACCAGCGCGCCGAATGCCAAGGCGATGGTTCCCGATGCCAACCGCTTCATACGGTGCGACCTCCGTGGAACAGGGTTCCGCTACAACCTCAACGAGTAGCTAGATCGTGATCTTGAGGCCTTCCGCGGCGGCGACGATCTCGGTACGCCCTCCGTGCCGGGCCGCGATGTCCCGCGCTTTCTCCGCGATCACGTCCGTGGCGTCGTCCGTGTGCTCGGGTTCGTGGTGAAACAGGGCCAAGCGCTTCGCCCCGGATTCCCGTGCCAGATCCACGGCCTCCGCATAGGACGAGTGTCCCCAACCCGCGTGCGCCGCGCACTCCTCCGGCGTGTACATCGCGTCGTGAATGAGCAGGTCCGCGCCGCCAATGAACTTCACGAACCGCTCGCGCCACTTCGACCCCACGTCGTACTGTCCGGCCGGGCCCAGCTCGTCATCGGTGACATACACGACCGAGCGGCCGTCCGGCATCTCGAGCCGATAACCCAGGGTCACGGCCGGATGGCGCACCCGCATCGACGTGATCGTGCAACCCTCGGTCTCGATCGGCTCCGCGTCGACATGCTTCACTTCGAGCGTCGCCGCCAGCGCGTCCAGCGGCACCGGGAAGACCACGGGCTGCATCAGCTGCCGCAGGATGTCTCCCATCTCCACGTCGCCCTGCTTCGGACCCCACACCGTGATGACGTTGCCCTTCTTGAAGAACGGGGCGAAGTAGGGCAACCCCTGGATGTGGTCCCAGTGCGCATGCGACAGCACAATGTGGGCGCGCACGCCCTCAGGCGCGCTCTGGCCCGCCAGGTGCTTGCCGAGCCCGCGGATACCCGTCCCCGCGTCGAGGATGACCAGGTGGCCGTGGCCGTCCCGGACCTCCACGCACGCCGTGTTGCCGCCGTAGCGCGCGGTATGCGCACCGGGCGACGGGATCGTGCCTCGCGTGCCCCAGAACGTGACCGAGGTGCTCATCGCCGGAACGCCGGATCGCGCAGACTGAACGCTAGCGGAAATGCAGGGGGAATCTCAAGGAATCCGGTCACCCGGGTCATGTGACCGCCCTCACGTCCGCGCCCCGGCGAGCGAGGCGAGGCCTTCCTGGTTCTTGATCGAGATCTCGCGGCGCGTGGTTTCGATCAGGCCGCGGTCCACCAGCTCCCGCATCGCGCGGGACACGGTCTCGCGGGACGAGCCGATCATCTGCGCGATCGTGTGGTGAGTCAGGCGGCGCGTGATCTTGGGGCCGCCGCTCTCGCCGGCCAGGTCGAGGAGCAGCCGTGCCACGCGGCCGTTGACGTCCAGCAGCACCAGGCCGCCGATCTTGGCGTCGGCCCGCCGCAGCCGCTGCACGAGCACCTTGAGCAGCTTGAGCGCGATCGGGGGGTGCGCGGCCACCTGCGTCTGGAAATCGTCGCGCCGGAGGACCAGGAGATGCGAGTCCTTCATCGCGATCACGTGCGCGCTGCGCGGCTCGTCGTCGATCAGCGCCATCTCCCCGAAAAAGTCTCCGTCGCCCAGGACGGAGAGGATGACCTCGCGGCCGTCCTCGCCGATCAGCACCACCTTCACCTGGCCCGCGGACACGATGTAGAGCGAGTCCCCCGGATCGTCCTCGAACAGAATGACGCTGTTCTTGGGGTATTCCCGCGCCCGTGTAACCTCGGCGAAGCTCGCCAGGTCGGCCTCCGAGAGGTCGCTGAAAAGGGGTACCTTTCGCAGTACGTCGGTCGCGGACATGCGTACCTGGCGGAGGGGGTAACTGCCCAAGAGTGCCTAGTTTACCGTTGTGTCACACGGGTGTCAAATGGGTGGGCGCCCGAGCGCTTGTTGGCAAGTGCCGGCCCCCGTTATATTTGCAGATTCTGAATTCACCCTCGTTTGCGGAGCAGGGCGACGTGAAGGCTGGCATCCATCCCGATTATCACACCGTGACGGTGGCCTGCGCGTGTGGCAACACGTGGAAGACCCGGTCCACGGCGAAGGCGATCCACCTCGAGATCTGCGCCAAGTGCCACCCCTTCTTCACCGGAAAGCAGAAGCTGGTGGACACCGCGGGCCGCGTCGAGCGGTTCCGTGCCAAGTACCGGACTTCGTCCGAAGGCTGACCTTGCGAGCCGCGTCAGGGCTGCGCTCGAGCGGGCGGACGTCGTCGCCGCCGAGCGATCCAGTGCCCTGACGGCCCGGGATCCCGCCAAGCTCAAAGCGCTGGGGAAGGAGCACGCCCATCTCGAGCCGATCGTCCGCTCGGGGCGGCGGTATTTGAAGCTGTTCGCCGACCTGGCGGCCGCCCGCGAGCTGACCGGCGGGGCGGAGGCCGAGCTCTCGGCCCTGGCGCGCGAGGAGGTGGCCGAGATCGAGCCGCAGGTGGCGGCGCTGGAGGAGGAGCTGGCCGACCTCTTGACCCCGCGCGACCCGCTGGATGACCGCGACGCCATCGTCGAGATCCGGGCAGGCACGGGAGGCGATGAAGCGGCGCTGTTCGCTGCAGACCTGCTGCGGATGTACACGCGCTACGCCGAGCGACACGGCCTCAGGGTGGAGCCGATCTCGATCTCCGCGGGCAATCTGGACGGAATCCGGGAAGCGATCGTGGCGGTGCGGGGAAACGCGTACGGCGACCTCAGGAGTGAATCGGGCGTGCACCGGGTGCAGCGGGTCCCGGTCACCGAGGCCGCCGGGCGGATCCACACCTCCGCGGCCACCGTCGCGGTGCTGCCGGAAGCGGAGGAGATCGACGTCAAGCTCGAGGACAAGGACCTCAGGATCGACGTGTTTCGCTCGGGCGGCCCGGGGGGCCAGAGCGTCAACACGACCGACAGCGCAGTGCGGGTCACGCACCTGCCGACGGGCATCGAGGTGAAGTGCCAGGACCAGAAATCGCAGCTACAGAACAAGGTCAAGGCGCTGGAGGTGCTGCGCTCCCGCCTGCTGGATCGGATGCTGGCGGACCAGGAGGCGGCGCGCTCGCGCGAGCGGCGCGCGATGGTGGGCACAGGCGACCGCTCAGCCAAGATCCGCACCTACAACTTCCCGCAGAGTCGGGTGACGGACCACCGGATCGGCCTGACGGTGCACAATCTCCAGAAAGTGCTCGACGGCGAGTTGGACGAGATCGTCAAGGCGCTCACGCAGCAGCGGCTGCAGGAGAGGATTGAGGGCTAGAGGTGATCACCGGGACCTCTCACGCCTCACCTGTCTCACCTCACACGGTCGGGGACGCCCTCGACCACGCCCGGGGGGCGCTCGAGGCCGCCGGCCTTCCCGATGCCCGCCGGGAGGCCGACGAGCTGTACGCGGCGCTGGTCGGACGCGCCGCCAGTGCTGCGTGGCTGGAGCGCGCGCAGCCCGCGCCGGCGTCGCTCGGCGCTCGCCTCGATGAAGCAGTGCGGCGCCGGGCCGCCGGGTGGCCGCAGGCCTACGCGGCGGGCCGGGCGAATTTCCGCGGCCACTGGCTTACGGTGGACCACCGGGTGCTCATTCCGCGCCCCGAGACCGAGGGGCTGGTGGACCTGGTCCTCGAGTGGATGCGCGGCGAGGCGGCGGAGCGCAGGGTCGCTCCCGTGGTGGCCGACGTGGGCACCGGCTCCGGCGCGATCGCCGTGGCACTCGCGCTCGAGTCGCCGGCCGGGCGGATCGTCGCCACCGATCGGTCCTGCGGCGCACTGGAGGTGGCGCGCGCCAACGTCGCGGAGCACGGCGTCGCGTCGCGGGTCGCGCTGGTCCGGGGTCATCTGCTCACGGCGCTCGGGCCCGGGCGATGCGACGTGGTGGTGAGCAACCCACCGTACATTGCCCGCAGCGACTGGGAGCGGCTCGAGCCTTCCGTGCGGGACTTCGAGCCGCGCGAGGCCTTGGACGGAGGTTCGGACGGGCTCGACGCGATCCGCGAGCTGGTGCTCGCCGCGCGGACCGCCCTGCGCGCGGGGGGGCTGCTGGTGGTGGAGGTGGATGCGCCGCGGGCGGGTCGCGTCGCCGAGCTGGTCGCCGCAGCAGGACTTGCCCCTCACGCCGTCCTCGAGGACCTCTTTGGACGCCCGCGCTACGTGCGGGCCAGGAGACCGGCTGATGGAAGCGATTGACAAGCGCGCGGAGGAGCTGGGGCGGCTGCTCGGGCAGTCGGAGGAGTATCTGGCGTGGCGTCGGGCCGAGGAACGGCTCACGGCCGACGATGGATTGCGCCAGTCGCTGGATCAGCTGGCGCAGCTTCAGGTCACGGCTGCCGAGAAAGCCGAACGGGGAGAGCACCCGACGGCCGAGCAGCAGGCGGAGCTGGACGCCTTGTGGAGCAAGGTCCAGGTGAGCCCGCTGTATCAGGCCTTCATCGCGGCGCGGACGAACTTCGACAAGATGATGTATCGCGTCAACGAGACGATCCTGGACGGGATGAAGCAGGGGTCGGAGAGCAGGATCATTACGCTGGGGTAGGTGATGAGGTGATGAGGTGATGAGGTGATGAGGTGATGAGGTGATGAAGTGATGAGGTGGCAAGGTGAGGGGATTGTTCGTCACGTTCGAGGGGATCGAGGGGTCGGGCAAGACGACGCAGGTGGCGAAGCTGGCGGAGCGGCTTCGGGCCTGCGGTCGCGAGGTCGTGGTGGTGAGGGAGCCGGGGGGCACACCGCTCGCCGAGGAGGCGAGGAGGCTGGTGCTGGATCCCGCGCTGAAGCCGGGGCCGGCGGCGGAGCTGTTCCTGTATCTGGTCGCGCGCGCGGACCTGGTGCGGAAGGTGGTGCAGCCGGCGCTCGTGCGCGGGGCCACGGTGCTGGCGGACCGGTTCGACCTGTCCACCAGGGCCTACCAGATCGGCGGCCGGGAGCTGCCGCAGCGGGGGGTGCTTGAGGCCAATGCCCTGGCAACCGGAGGGTTGGAGCCGGACCTGGTCGTCGTGCTGGATCTGCCTCCAGCGGTGGGACAGGCCCGCCAGCGGGCGGCGGGGAAGGTCCGGGACCGGATGGAGCTGGAGGACGAGGCTTTCCACCGGCGGGTTGCAGAGGCCTTTCGCGCGGCCGAGGGCGGTAACATCGTTCGTCTTCCGGCGGACCGGTCTCCTGAGGCCGTGCATGCGGATGTCTGGGACGCCCTCGCTCGGCGGTTCCCGCAGACCTTCTCACCGAGTGTGGGGTAAGGGGCGTAGGCCCATGAGGATGGATCCATGACACGTCAGCGCATCATTCTGGTCACCAGTGTCGTCGCGGTCGTCGCCTTCCTGTCGGGCGGCTGGTTCATGCAGCAGGGCAGCCGCAGCGACGAGAGCGTCTACCAGCGGGCCCGCCTGTTCGACGATGTGATGTCCCACGTCGCCGACTACTACGTAGATACGCTGGACGAGCGGCAGCTCTACAACATGGCCATCACCGGAATGGTCAAGGAGCTGCACGACCCGTACTCCGTCTTCCTTGCTGGCCGCGACCTGACGGGCTTGACCGAGGTCACGACGGGCAACTACGGGGGCCTCGGCATCCAGATCGAGGTGCGCGACAACGCGATCGTGGTGGTCGCCCCGCTGCCGGATTCGCCGGCCGAGCGGGCCGGGATCATGACCGGCGACCGGATCGTGGAGGTGAACGCTCAGAGCACGGCGCAGTGGAACCAGGAGCAGGCGGTACGCAACCTCCGCGGGCCGGAGAACACGTCGGTATCGCTCAAGATCCAGCGGCCGGGGGTGACCGAGCTGATCGCCTTCACGCTGACGCGCGCTAAGATCCATGCGCGCTCGGTGCGCACGGCGTTGATGGCGAACGACCGCGTGGGGTACGTGGAGCTGAATCCGTTCAGCGAGGAGTCGGCGGACGAACTCACGGCCGCGATCGACAGCCTGAAGGGTGCCGGGATGCGGTCGCTGATCCTCGACCTGCGGAACAATCCCGGCGGGTTGCTCGACGAGGGCATCGCCGTTTCGGATCTGTTCCTCGACCCCGGGCAGGAGATCGTGGCCACCCGCGGCCGGGCGCCGGGTTCCAGCCGCCAGTTCTTGGATCAGCAGCCGCAGCGCTATCCGGACCTGCCGGTCGTCGTGCTGGTGAACGGAGGTACCGCGTCGGCGTCGGAGATCGTCGCGGGCGCGCTGCAGGACCACGACCGCGCGCTGGTGATCGGGCAGCCGACCTTCGGCAAGGGGCTGGTGCAGACGCTGTTCCGGCTCACCAACGACGCCGCGCTCAAGATCACGACGGCCCGCTGGTACACGCCCAGTGGGCGCAGCATCCAGCGCCGGGCGCGGAGTGAGGAGGAGCAGGAGGCGCTGGCGGACAGTGCGGCCGTGCGGCCCGACACGGCGAAGCCGGCGGCGGATCAGGTCTTCCACACCGATCACGGGCGTGTCGTGGTGGGCGGCGGCGGGATCGTTCCAGACGTCGCGGTGCGGCCCGATTCGACGCAGTTGGCGGCGGCGCGTCTGCTGAACTCGGCGCTCGGCAAGAACGTCCCGACCTTCAACGATGCGCTCGCGGCCTTCGCACTCGACGCGCGGGCGCGGCACGTCGTCACCACTCCGACCTTCGAGGTGGACCCGGCCATGCGCGCGTCGTTCCTCGCGCTGCTGGCCCGCCGGGGCGTGACGCTCGATGCGCGCACCGTGGCGGCGGCCGAGACGTTCATCGACCAGGACATCGGGTACGAGGTCGCGCAGTTCAGCTTCGGGCGCGCCGGTAGCGTCCGCCGCCTGTTCGACGAAGACCCCGTGCTGCTGGAGGCCGCGCAGTTCGCCACGCGGGCGAAGACGCCGGCGGACCTCCTGACGCTCGCCTCCAGCGCGGGGAAGGGCTCCGCGCCGGCGCAGCGGCCGTAGTGCCCCGCCGCCGCGGCGGCGGAACGTCCCCGGGCCGGTCTCGTCGCGAGGCCGGCCCGGTCGCGTTCCCGGCCGTGCCTTCCGTCGGGATCGTCGGCCCGGGACGCGCTGGTCTCGGACTCGCCCTCGCGCTGAGGCGGGCGCGGATCACCGTCGTGGGAGTGCACGGGCGGCGCGAAGTCCCCGTGCCGCCGGGCGTGAAGCTCACGGTCGGCGGAACCCCGCCGTGGATCGGCCAAGCCGGGGTCGTCGTGCTGGCGGTCGGGGACGATGCGCTCGCAGCGTGCGTCGCCGACCTGGCCCGCGCTGCGGCGATCGTCCCCGGCAGGGTCGTCCTCCACCTGTCCGGGGTCCTCACCAGCGACGTGCTCGCACCACTCGGCGCCCTGGGCGCCAGGACAGGCTCGATGCACCCGCTGATCGCCTTCGCTCCCGAGCCCGCGATGGCGGCTCGGCAATGCCGCGGTGCCTGCTTCGCGCTCGAGGGCGAGGTCGGCGCCGTCGCGCTCGCCGACGCGATCGTCCGGCGGCTGGGCGGATCGCCGGTCACGCTGGCGCCGGAGCTGAAGCCCCTCTACCACGCCGGCGCGGTCTTCGCCTCCAACTACCTCGTCACCCTGGTGGCCGTCGCGGCGCGCCTGCTGGAGGACGCGGGGTTCGCGGGGGAGGAGGCGCTGGCGGCGCTGGCGCCCCTCGCCCGCGCCACCCTCGAGAACCTCGAGGCGGTGGGGCCCGTCGCCGCGCTGACCGGACCGGTGGCCCGTGGCGACGTGGCCACGGTGCGCCGCCATCTCATGGCGCTGACGCACGCCGACGCGGAACTGTACCGCGCCGCCGGGCGGGAAACGCTGAAACTGGCGAGGTTGGCGGGACTGAACGAGGCGAAGGCGGCGCGGCTCGAGGAGTTGCTGAGATAAGCTAGGATTGCAGAGTTGCAGTGGTCCGAAGGATACAAGTGCGAAGTAGTGTCAAGACGCGCAGTCGTACCAAGTATCCAGGGGGCGGCCTCGGCGCGGCTGCCCCCTTCTCACTTCACACCACTTGGCGTCTGCGCGTCTGCCTTCTACTTCACACTGTCGTCCTTCAAACCCCTGCAACGCTGCAACTCTTCCCCCTGCAACTCTGTCTCACTGGCTCGCGTCCACCACCCGGGCACCGGGGGGCGGCGTGAACGTGAAGCTCGAGGCCGGGATCGGCGTGTTGATGCGCAGGTGGTCGAGCGTGATGCGCCGCACGGCTCCCGAACCCTCGTTGATCTCGACCCGCCGCACCAGACTGTCCGCCTGGTCCACCCAAATGAGCGCCCGCTGATAGGGGAGGTTGACGGCCTGCCGCGGCACGAGCGACAGCACGTCGGCGGGTCGCGTGCCCACGGTGTCGGCGCGCACGTAGCTCACGGTGAAGCGCTGGCGTGGATGGTCGAGGAACTCGGCCACGAAATCGGCCGACTCGCCCGGCTTCCCCGAGAGGCTCGTCCGCACCACTTGCTTGGGCGCGGTGGAGGGAAGGTAGACCCACAACGCCTGCCCGTCCGAGAGGATCACGTCGCCGGCAGGATGGCGCCACCGCATCGCGAACCGGCCGGGTCGCTGCTGGAGGAACTCGCCCGTCGAGGTCTCGTCGGTGCCCAGCATCTGGTCCCGGATCCGTTGGCTGAAGTCGGCGCGCAAGGTGGTAGCCCGGCTCAGCGCGGCGACCGCGCGGTCGAGAATGGCACCGGCATCCGGCGCCTGGGCTGCGAGCGGTGCGGCACCCGCAGCCGCCAGCCACGCTGCGGCTGCGAGCGCGCTGGTCCGGCGCATGAGTCGCCCGCGTGCCCCCGTGCCTCCGTGCCCCCGTGCGCCCGTGCGTCCGTGCCCCGGAGTGTCCGTGCGTCCGTGCGTCCGGCTCATCGCACCCCCGCCGGCTCGGCGAGGCGCCGCCCGATCACTTCCGCGATCGCGTGGGCCTGCCGCATCAACTCTGCAAACTGCTCCGGCGCCAGGCTCTGCGCCCCGTCGGAGAGCGCGCGGGCGGGGTCGGGGTGCACCTCGATCAGGAGGCCGTCTGCCCCCGCCGCGACGGCGGCGCGCGCCATCGGGAGCACCTTGTCCCTCAGGCCCGTACCGTGACTCGGGTCGGCGACGATCGGCAGGTGCGAGAGCTTGTGGACCAGCGGGATCGCGGTCAGGTCGAACAGGAACCGCGTGGCGGTGTCGAAGCTGCGCACCCCGCGCTCGCACAGGATGACCTGCGGGTTGCCCTCGGCCAGGATGTACTCGGCGGCGAGCAGCAGCTCGGTGATGGTCGCGGCGATCCCGCGCTTGAGGAGTACCGGCTTCCCGCTCCGGCCCACCCGCTTCAGGAGCGCGTAGTTCTGCATGTTCCGCGCCCCGACCTGGAGGATGTCGGCGTAGCGCGCGACGAGGTCCACGGCTTCGGAGTCCACGACCTCGGTGACGACGAGGAGCCCGGTCTCCTCCCGCGCCTGGGCCAGCAGCTCGAGCCCGCGCTTGCCGAGACCCTGGAAGGAGTATGGCGAGCTGCGCGGCTTGAAGGCGCCGCCCCGCAGTACGACCGCGCCGGCGTCGCGCACCGCCCGTGCGGTCGCGAGTATCTGGGCCTCCGACTCCACGGAGCAGGGGCCCGCCATCACGACCACATCCTCGCCGCCGATGGTGACGCCGCCCGGCAGGTGGATCAGCGTATTCTCGCTCTTCCACTCGCGCGAGACCTGCTTGTATGGTGGCGTGACGTGGATGATCTCCAGCACGCCCGGCAGCCCCTCGAGCCGCGAGGCGTCCACCTTGCCGTCGTTGCCGACGAGGCCGACCGCCGTGCGCTGCGTCCCCGGTATCGGACGGGCCTGGTAGCCCATCTCCTCGATCGCGGCGACGACCCCGCGGATCGCCTCGGCGCTCGCGCCGTGTTGCATCACGATCAGCATCGCGTCGCGTCCCTCATCGCCCGATTTCGAACCGGTCGCCGTCGGCGGCGACCGCCACGGGGCCGGGATAGCAGGCCGCGACCGCCGCGCGCACGTCCACCTGCTCGGTGGGAGGATACAGGTGCGTGAGCACCAACCGCTTCGCCGTGGCGTCGGCGGCGAGCCGGCCTACCGTCGCGGGCGTGAGGTGTCCGTCCACCCCCTGGCCGTCCGGCAGGGAGCACTCCGCCAGCAGCAGGTCGCATCCCTTCGCCCAGGCGGCGAGGTCCGGGCTCGGCCCCGTGTCGCCGGTGTAGACGAGGCGGCCCTCGGGCGTGGCCACGCTCAGGGCGACGCTCTCCTCCGTGTGCGGCGTGGGATGCACATCGAGCATCACGTCGGGCGAGAGCGGGAACGGCTCGCCCGCCTGGAGGTCGAGGATGCCGATCGGATACCCCGGATCGAGCAGCCAGTCGCCGAAGCCTTCCGCCAGGCTCCGGACCAGCCGGACCGTCCCGGCTGGTCCCACGAGCACCAGCGGCTCTTCCCGCTTGGTGGCGTGGCGCAACGCGAACAGCAGCGCCGGCAGCTCGCCGAAATGGTCGGGATGGAAATGGGTGAGCGCCACGTGCGACACGTGTTCCCAGGCGAGACCGCACCGCGCCAGGCCGTGCGTCGTGCCAGCCCCGCAGTCCATCAGGAGGCGCACGTCACCCCGTTCCACCCAGTACGCAGGGCCCGAGCGGGTGGCGGAGGGCGCCACCGTCCCGGTCCCGACCGTGACCAGCGAAAGCGTCATGGTGCTCCGAGAAAGACAATGCGTTTCGTGTCCTGGAACCCCGGGGCCGTCAACCGATAAAGGTACACTCCGGGCCGGGCATATGCCCCGGTCTCGTCCCTGCCGTCCCACGCGAAACGCGCGTCGCACGTGCCGGGAGCGTCGCCCGCCGGACGGCCGTAGCGGCCGACGTCGAACTGCGCCTGCAGCTGCGCGGATGGAACGATGCGGCGCACCAGCCGTCCCCGGATGTCGAAGATCTCGAGCCGCACGTTGCCGGGCGTGGCGATGTCGAACCAGATGCAGCTGGTCGTGACGCCGAGGGCGTGATTCGGGAACGGGTTGGGGAAGTTCTGGAACAGGATGGTGGTGGCGGGGGCCGCCTGGTCGAGGACGAGGAACGTTCCGCGACTGGTTACGACCGCGCTGTCGGTGGCGCCGAGGTGCGCGACGATGCGCCAGCGGAACGGGAGGTTCTTCTCGAGCGCCGTGGGGGGGCGGTAGAGCGTGTCGGTGAGGCCGCGCACCGAAACGACGGGCTGTGCGGGCCCCCCGGATGCCGGGAACACGCTGAAGTCGAACGTCATCGGCCCTGGCGGCGAGGCCACCAGCGGTGCGTGCCACACGAACAGCGGCTGGGTATCGCGGATGCTCTCGCCGCTCGGGACGTTGAGCGTCACCAGCGTCACCCACGGCGGCACGATCAGCGGCCCGATGCGGCGGATGGCCTCGGACACGCCCAGCGCCGACCGCGCGGTGGCCCGCCAATAGAGCCGCGTGCCGGCCTGGGCGGCGCGCGGCAGCGTCACCGCCGACGCCGTGACCGTGGTGTCGAGGATGATGGTGACCAGGGCGGTGTCGATCCCCACCTGGAGGTGGACGGTGTCGGGGGCCACTCCGGGCGGCGGCGTGCCCGCGTCCCACTGGAAGGTCGGCGTGATCGCCGCGAGGTTCGAGTCGACGGGATTGACGGGCTCGAAGCCGGTCGGGAAGGCGAGCAGCTTCAGTGCGTCGGGGATGCCCCAGCCGTGATTGTCGTCGGGCGCGTCGCGGAAGCTGGCGGCGTCGAGGAGCCCGCGCCGCAGCGCGCTGGCGGGCTGGCCGAGCCGGGTGCCCTGCACCAGGGCGGCGACGCCCGCTACGAGCGGCGTCGCGAATGAGGTGCCGGACCCGTAGGCGCCCGAGGCCGGCGACACTGCGACGAACACGGCGACTCCCGGGGCCACGACCTCTGGCTTGATGCGTCCGTCCGCGGTCGGCCCGCGCGAACTGAAAGTGGCGATGTTGCCGAGGATGTCCGTGGCGCCGACCGCCACGATGCCGTTGGCGTCGGCGGGGGTGTCGAGCGTGCCGGGCATGGGGCCGCCATTGCCCATCGCGACGACCACGAGCGTGCCGCGGGCCGCGGCGCTGTCGGCGGCGAGGGTCGTGACGCCGACGTCGCCGTTGAGCTGCTGGTAGGTGTAGCTGAAGCCGTTGTCGAAGCTGAGGTATCCGAGGCTCGAGGAGATGATGTTCACGCTGAGCGATTCGGCCATCTCCACCGCCGCGACCCAGTGGTCCTCTTCGACGCGCGTCTCGCTCCGGATGTCCTCGGTCGTGGCAAGGATGAACTGCGCGGCGGGCGCCGCGCCCACGAGCTGCCCCGGGCGCCGGGCGGCGATGAGGGAGAAGGTGGCGGTGCCGTGCGTCTTTGCGGCCGGGCTGGGATCCCCCACGTAGTCGCGCATCGCGATGACCGGTGCCCCGCTCACCCAGGCCTGCGATGTGTCGAAGCCGGCGTCGAGCATCGCGAGGCGCACGCCGGCACCGCTGTCACCCAGCGCCTGGACGGCGGGGACATTGAGCTGCTGCGCAGCCCACGCCCCCGGACCGTAGGTGGTGTCGAGCAGCACCGCGCGGGGCGTGGGAGCGGGGCTCGGGAACCGGGGCGCGGCGCCCGGGGTCCGGGGCTCGGGCCTGCGGAAGTACGTCCCCACGGCCTGAATGCGGCGCACGCCAGGCACCCGGGCGAGCGCCGAGAGCGCGCCGCCCGGCAGCTGCGCCGACACCGCCCAGACGAACCGGCTCTGGTGCCGGACCACCCCGCCCGCCAACCGAACGCGAGCCGCGAGGCTGTCGAGGTCGACGTCGCGCTCGGCAATGATCCAGACGATGACCGTGGTGTCGGGCCGCGCCCAGGCGTGGGCCAGCCGTGCCGAAACGTTGCGGGGGACCTGGGCCCGGGCCGCCCCCACGGCGAGGCCCAGGGCGAGGAGGGCCGCGAGTCCGGCGCGCATGTCAGGCGGCCTGGGTCTGGTCGCCCAGCCGCACCGACACGACGCTGGAGACGCCGGGCTCCTGCATCGTGACCCCGTACACCGCATCCGCCACCGCCATGGTGCGCGGATTGTGGGTGATCACGATGAACTGGGTGTTGTCCTTGAACTGCTCCAGCAGCCGCGTGAACCGGCCGATGTTCGCGTCGTCCAGCGGCGCGTCCACCTCGTCGAGCACGCAGAAAGGGCTCGGCTTGGTCAAGTAGATGCCGAACAGCAACGAGAGCGCCACCAGCGACCGCTCGCCCTGGGAGAGCAGGTGAATGCGCTCGGTGCGCTTGCCGCGCGGCTTGGCGACGATCTCGATCTCCGACTCGAGCGGATCGGTCTCGTCCACCAGGAAGACGTCGCACGACCCGCCGCCGAACAGTGTCTCGAACACCCGCTGGAAGTTGGCGCGTGCCGCCCCGAAGGTGGCGGCGAATCGCTCCCGCGCCACGACGTCCAGCTCGCGCACGCTCTGCTGGAGGGAATTCCGCGCGGCGACGATGTCGTCCCGCTGCGTCACGAGGTGCTCCAGCCGCCGCTTCTCGTCGGCGTGTTCCTCGACCGCGAGGGGATTGACGGGGCCGAGCGCATCGATCTGCGCCTTGATCTCATCGGCCTCCGCCCGCAGCGCGGCGGGATCCCCGGCGACGTCGACCGGCTCGGCGAGGATCTGGTCCAAGCTCTTCCCCCATTCGGCGGTGAGCCGCTCGTCGAGCACGCGCCGCGAGCCGGACAACTCGCTCCCCTCCAGCTCGATGCGGTGCGACTCCTCGCCCAGCGCGGTCACCCGGTCGCGCGCGGCCGTCACGCGCTCCTCCGCTTCCCGCAGCGCGTGCTCGGCGACGGCCAACCCCTCGGCCGCGCTCACCGACGCCCGTTCGAGCTCGGCCACGGCGGCGCGCCGTTCAATCAGCTCCTCCTGCCAGATGATCCGCTGGGTCTCCAGCGTGGCCAACTCGACCTCGAGCGCCGCCAGCTCTTGACCCAGCGTGTCGCCGCGATCCGTGAAGTCCCTGGCCGCCTCCGAGCCACGGTTCTCGCGCTCCAGCGCCGCGGCGAGCCGGGCGCCGACCTGCGCTTCCTCGACCTGCCAGTGGACGCGCCGCTCGCGTGCCGCCTCGTGCTCGTTCTCGAGCTCGGTGAGCTGCGCCCGCTCGGCGGCCAGCAGGCCGTCGAGCCGCACCCGCTCCAGCTCGGCCGCGGAGAGACCCGTGTCCACCTCGACCAACCGCTGCTGCACGATGCGCAGCCGGTCGGACAGCCGCTCGACCGAGGCGCGCCCGGTGGCGGAGTCGCGCTCCAGGTGGGCGAGCTGGCGCCGTGCGTCGTCCGCCTCGGCGGCCGCGTGCCGCTCTTCGCCGCGCGACAGCTCCACGGCCGCCTCGGCTTCCGCCGCTTCGCGCTGCCGCAACTCCAGCTGCCCGGCGGCGGCACCGAGCGCGCGCTCCTGGTCGGCGAGCGCCACGGCGAGTCGGTTGGTGTCGTCGCCCAGCGCTTCCAGCTCGGCGCGGCGGCGCAGCGGGCCGCCGGCTCCCGCCGGCCCGGGCAGGAACACTGCGCCGTTGGCGCGGATGATGGCGTCGCCGGCGGGGGCGAACGGCTTCGCTCCCGCAAGCAGCGCGCGCACCCACCGGGCGGCCGGACCATCGCCCTCGACGTGGATCGTGAGGTCGCCGCCGCTGCCGCCCCCGCCGGCGGGTCCCGGCTCCAGCGGGAGGAGCAGCAGCGGACCGGTCCCGGCGTCGCGGTGCCACCCGTGGATCGCGTCGCACGCGGCAAGATCGGACACCACCACCGCGTGCATCCACTCGCCCAGCACGTGCTCGGCGAGGGCGGCGTCCTCGCGCCGCACGCGCACGAAGTCGGCCAGGGGACCCAGCACGGCGCCGCCGAAGCGCTCGCGCGAGCCGAGGAGCGCCGCCGCGGCGGGGGCCAACCCCACACGGTCGCGCTCCAGCTGCTCGAGCGCTCCCTGGCGCGCCGTCGCCTGTGCCAACGTCTCCTCGGTCGCCCGGCGCTCGGCCCGCAGCCGCGCCTCGTGCTCCCGCGTCTCCGCCAGTGCGTGGCGCGCGCGGTCGGCCTCGAGTCCCAGCGACACCAGCCGCTCGGCGAGCTGCCCGTGCCGTGCTTCGGCGGTGGAGGTCTGGCTGGCGGCCACGTCGCGATCGCTCGTGAGGGCGGCCCGGCGGGTCTCGGCCGCCGAAAGCTCGGGGCGGAGGTCCGCCATCTCGCGCTCCAGTGCCTGCCGCTCGCCGCCCAGCCGGCGGACCTCCTCCGCCTGCCGCTGCAGCACCTCCTCGAGCTTCCGCAGCTGGGTGCGCTGTTCCGTGAGGCACGCCCGGATCGCCTCTTCCGCAGCGAGGCGCGCGTCGAGTTCGGCCTGCACGCCGGCGCGGTCGCGCTCCGCCGACTGCCGCTCCGCCGACGCCGCGTCGCGCTCGCGCGTGACGCGGACCGCCGACGCCTGCGCCTCGGTGCGCTCGCTGAGCGCGCGCTCCCGCCGCGCCGCGGCATTGGCGCGGCGCTCCGCCCCGAGGGCGAGGTCGCCCTCCAGCGTGCTCAGCGCGAGCCGGGACTCCCCGCCGCGCCGCTCGATTTCGCTGCGCTGGGCCTCGGCCCCGGCCCGCGCCTCCACCGAGGCCTGCCGCTCCTGCTCCCGGGCGGCCAGCTGACGGCGTGCCTCGGGCAGTTCCGTGCCCAGCACGACACGCCGCTCCGCGATGATCGCCAGTGCCGCGTCCACCGCCGCGACGTCCATCCGCGCCAGCGCCGCGACCAGCTGGTACCGCCGCGCCTCCAGCTCACCGTGCCGCTCCGAGCGCCGGCGCTGCCGCGACAGGCTCCGCACCCGCGACTCCACCTCAACCACCAGCTGCTCCAGCTGGGCGAGATCGGCCGTGGTCTCCTCCAGTCGACGCTCCGTGCTCCGCTTGCGGTCGCGATAGAGGCCCAGCCCCGCGGCTTCCTCGAACAGCGCCCGCCGGTCGTCCGGCCGGTCGGAGAGCAGCGCGTCCACCATCCGCGACTCGATGACCACCGCCTGATTGGTGCCCAGGCCCGTGCCCGCCAGCTTGGCCAGCAGCTCGCGGCGAGTGACCGGCGCCTGGTTGATGAAGTACTCCGACTCGCCGGAGCGGGAGACGCGGCGGCCCAGTACGACTTCCGCGAAGTCGAGATTGAGCGCGCGGTCGCTGTTGTCGAAGTGGAGCGAGACCTCCGCAATGTTCTGCGGGCGCCGGCCCGTCGACCCCTGGAAGATGACCTCGTCCATCCGCGCGCCGCGCAGGACCCGGGGATTGTGCTCGCCCAACACCCAGCGCACGGCGTCGGAGATGTTCGATTTTCCACAACCGTTGGGGCCGATCACCGCCGTCACGCCCTCATCGATCAGCACCTCGACGCTGTCGGCGAACGACTTGAACCCGGCGAGTTCGAGACGGCGCAGCTTCATGGACGGAACCCTACGCGCGGGCCAAGTTGCCCGGCGCTCCCGGTGGAAGTGAGCAGGCTGTCGAGGTACGCCGCCTGGTCCGGCTGGTCGAAGGTGCCCGCGAACAGCCGATACGACCCGTTAGCCTGCCCGAGCACAAAAGCGGCAACGCCCGCCGCGCGCAACCGGTCCCGCTCGGTCTGCGCCGCGAGCGGCGTGGCGACCCGCCGCAGGGCGAACGAGAGCGGCACCAGCGCGACCGTGGCGGCCCGGCTGCCGTCGAGCCCGGCGGTGCGCACGTCGTCCACGAGCGAGTCCGCCGCGTCCTCGGAGGCGACGGGCCCCACGTAGACCCGGTACCAGAGCGTCCGCTGGAGCCTGACGGGTGAGATCATCGGCCGAAAACCGCGTCCTTCGATGGTGTCGGCATCTTCGAGCGCCTGACGGAAGCTGGTCCACGCCGAGACCTGGACCGCGTACGGGAGGGTATCCACGGTGTGCGGCACCAATCTTCGGAAGACGGGGATCAGGCGCACTTCGGGCTCCGACGGCCCGATAGCATAGTTGATGTCCCCCCACCCGAACTGCTGGCGGTAATTGACGACCGCGGCCGCTGCCGCCAGCACCAGCAGCAGGGTGTACACGCCCAGGCGTCGACGCGGCTGCCCGCCAGCAAGCGGCCGCCGCGAGATTGGCCGGTCGGGTGACGGAACGGCCGGATCGCCCGCGTCGCCGCATGGGGGCTCCACGATCCGGGGCAGGGCTTCGGCAGGCGCCGGCTCCAGCTCCGCGACGCTCGAGGGCGGCACATCGCGCGGCGCCGGCACGACCGGGACCGGCGCCCCCGAAACCGAATCGGCGGTGCCGCTGAAGGTCGCGAGCAGTGGGGTGCCGCGATCGATGGCGGCCCGGATCTCAGGCGACCCGGCGAGATCGACGTCGGGGTGCCCGGGCGCGAGGGCCACCAGCCCATCGACGTCAGAGGCGAGCGCGCCGATGCAATCCGGGGGCAGGAAGAGCAGCATCACCGCGTCCTCGTGGCGGAATCCCGCCGACAGGCGCCGCCAGCGTGGTCGCGCCATCATGCCGGCCGGATCGGGCGAGAACGTGCCCGCCGGGACAAAGAAAAGCGTGCCCTCGGGCTGCGCCCGCGCGATGCGCGACAGTGACGCGCCGTACTCGAAGACGTCCACGATCCCGTCCTCGTTCGACTCGCCGGCGACGGCGTGCAGGCGCGGCGCATCGACGTAGCAGTCGATCAGGGCGACGCGGCGGCCCGCGTTGGCCACGCGGCGCGCGAACTCCCAGGCCGCCGCGGCCGCGCGGTCGATGTCGCCGATCGCCGGGACCAGCGCGACCAGCGCGGCCCCGGCGGGCAGCTCGGGTACGGGCTCGGTGTCGGGTGGGGTGGTCTGCGGATGCGGCGTCATGGCCGGGTTGCATCCGCGGGTCCGCGCCCCGTGATCCAGTAGGGGCGGCCCAGCCGACGGGCCACCGAGTCTGCGGCCGTACGGGTCGCGAAGGGGCCGAGCAGCACCCGCCAGCTCTCTGCCGGCGACGCCGGGCTCGCGACTCTGACCGGGTAGCCGGCGTGGGCCAGCTCGGCCGCGAGGTCGCGCGTGAGGTGCTCGTTCTGCGAGGCCGACACTTGCACCCAGACCGCCGATGCGCGCTCCGCCGTGACCGGAGCGCTCGGGGCCGGCTGCGCCGGCGCGGGGGCCGGGCGCTGCGCGGGCGGCGGCGCGGGTCGAGCCGCGGACGCCACCGCGGGAGTCGCGGGTCGTGGTGACTGCGCCGGCGCGGGCCGAGGCGCGGAAGCCACCGCTGGAGTGCCCGGTTGCGGTGACTGCGCCGGCGGGGCGCGAAGCGGCGCGGCGCGAACCGGGACCGTGTCGAGCCGGCGGGCCTCCTGGCGCGCCGCGACTACGGCGGAGGCCGATTTCCACCGGCCCACGAACCACAGATCGCCGGCGCCGTCGGCCACCGCTCCGAGGGAGTCGAGCGATCGGACGTCGCGCGCCACCACCGCCCGCCCCTCTCTCGCGAGGAGAACACCGCCCTCGGAGGCGGTCGGCAGGTCGCTGGCCCACTGGGTGCCCAGGCGTCCGGCGACCCGGCCGGAGGCGACGCCGACGACCCACGTTTCGCCGTTCTGTCCCTCAGGCCTGATCAGGACGACACGGCCCCACGGATCCGTGCGCAACTCGGCCGCCGGACCGGGGAGGGGAATCGCCGGCCGCTCCGCTCGCTGGAAGCGGTCGACCACCGCCAACTCGCTCCTGCCGTGGAGCGCGACGTAGATGCGGTAGCCCGACGGTGCGAACGCCACGGCGGTGGGGGTGCCGGTCAGGCGCACGAACCACGGGCGCCACTGGTCGCGGTCCTCGACCACCACGACGCCAGAGTCGGTGGCGAACGCGAGGGCGTCGCCGTCGCGGCTGGCGGCGAGCGCGGTCGCGTCCGGTACGGGGGCTGTGACGGGGGGGCCGGCCTCGCGCGAGAACAGCGCGAGCGAATCCCGCCGGATCACGATCAGCCGGGAGCCGAGGCCGACGAACGCGTCCCGCACGCCGCCTCCGACCGTGCCGGGCCAGCGCTGCGACCCCCAGGGCTGCGACTCGGTCACGCCACCGTCCGGCGTGATGACCAGGAACGTCCCGTCGGTCCCCAGCGCCGCGAACCTCCCCTTGGGCGTGACGGTCTTCTGAAGCGACGCCACCAGGTCGAAGGCGTCGATGGCGCCCGTGCTGTCGCGATACAACAGGCGGCGGCCCGGCACGTCTACGCCGATGACGGCGCGCGTCGGCGAGACCCTCCCGCCGCTCTCCCAGTTCTCGGACGTGAGTCCCGGCAGCCGGTACGCGCGCACCGGCCCGCCGCGCGCGGGCAGTCGCACCGCCACCGCGGGGAGACTACGCGACCCGTCCGGGGACCTGCGGCTCGGGGACTCGTTGCCTGCGGCGCTGCTGCCGGATTGCCGACCGGAGCACGCTGTCACGAGGAGGAGAAGGGAGGTGGTGAGCGTCTTCAATGCCACAAAAATAGGCGCCAGTTGCCAGACGGCAAAGGAGGAAGAGGTTTTGGGTGCGCCGTCCAGGAACCGCTAGAAAGGCGGTCCCAGGCTGAGCATCCAGTAGCCGCCGTGCCCCGGCCGCTGGAGCGGGACGGCGTAGTCCACCCGCACGATCGCGATGCCGAGCACGTTCACCCGTACCCCGAACCCGTAGCTCGTCAGCGGAACGCGCACCGCGTTGGGATCTACGCTCGCCGGCCGGGACCAGCCGAGTGTCGAATTGCTGTTCCAGGCGATACCGGCGTCGTACCACAGCGCCCCCTCGATCGGCGGGAAGCCGACCGGGAGGAAACCGAGTGTGAGGTTGCGCACCAGCTGGAAGCGGAACTCGGCGCTGAACACCGCGATCCGGGAGCCGATCAACTGGTCGAGCTCAGGGCAGCCGGTGGCCGAGGGGATCCCGGCGCGCGAGGCCGTGCACATGGTCGCGTCATACGAGCCGAAGGTGTACCCGCGGACCAGGTCGGTCGAGCCGAGGAAGACCGGGAACAGGTCGCCGTCACGCCCGAAGCGATCCAGCGTGAGGAACCGCGTGGCAAAGGTAAACGGGAACTTGATGAGATCGTAGCGGCGGTAGTCGGCGAGCACCTCGGTGTACCGCCAGTCGCCGAATACCGGCGACAGCTGGAGCCGGTAGCGCTGGCCGAAGAACGGGCTGGTGTAGCCGAACAGCGAGTTGTCGTAGACCAGCGCCAGCGACGGCTGGACCAGGTTGAGGCTGCCGCCGGAGGTCGTGCTGTCATTGTACCCGCGCACCGCCCCGCTCGTCGGGTCGATTGCCGTCTGCAGGCTCAGCGTCGCCAGGCTGACGTTGGTGTAGCGCATGCCGAACTCGATCCGGCGGAACCGGTTCAGCGGGTAGTAGGCGTCCGCGAACAGCTGCCGGTAGACCAGCCGCTGCACCTGCTCGGTGACGACGTCGCTCCCCCCCGGTCCCGTTCCCTGGCTGTACGACGAACTGCCGTAGTAGAACAGCGGCTGCTGCTGGAGGCCGAAGTCGTAATTCCAGCGGTGGCCCTCGTTGACGTACGCGGCGAGGACCTGGGCTTCCGAGATCCTGCCGTTCACGGCGCCCGAAAAGATGAGCGTCTGGTTGCCGAGGATGTCGGACAGCTCGATCGCCGTCCCGCCGAAGACCCCCTGCCCGAAGTTGTCGCGCTCGTAGCCGATGGTGGGCCGGCTGATGTAGTCCGGGGTGAACCGCACCTTGTACGGATGGAGGCCGAACGTGGTCGTGTCCGGCAACGCCAGGGTCGCGCTGTCGAGCAGCGCGGCCACCGAGAGCGGCGCGGCGGCTCCGCTGTCGGCGCGGGCCGGCTTGGTGTCGGAGGGCCGGAACTCGCCGCCTCCAGACCGGTAGATGGATGTCGACACCGTGGCCGGACGCGGCGCGCCAGCCTCCGGGGGCGGCGCGGCCGGAGCCGACGGGACGGCGGCCGCTGCGCCCGG